>ENA-OSEO01000194-OSEO01000194.1-sediment-metagenome-genome-assembly--contig:-NODE-194-length-171837-cov-5.852282_pt1 | contig 171837 bp, 146 predicted proteins | sample MGYA00237883_ERZ534232 | MGnify/ENA metagenome assembly ERZ534232
TCCGAATAGGTCACGATCCATCCTCGCCGCGCCAGAGCGCGCGCACGCGATGCGCGGCCAGCTTGGGCCGCCGGTCCCGCGTGAACACGCCTTTGTAGTTGTAAGCCCCCATGCGGTGGACAGCTTGCGAGGTTTTGAAATCGCACATGTTCCAGATGTGCTGGCCGATGACGAACGGCTTTTCGTCGGTGAGCTTGATCTGTTTGGTGAGGAAGTCCGCCTGGTATTCTTCGCTGAACATTTCGGGCGGGTGGGCGTGGTGGCCGGGAATCGTGTCCGTCCCAAATTCCGAGAGAAGGAACGGTTTGGGGTACAGCTCGTGTATCAGCTCGATCTCCCGGTCCAGGTACTGCAGTCCCAGGTCGATCTGGCCGGACTGCGTATACCAGCCGTGATACCGGTTCAGGCACACCACGTCCACGAACTCGAACGCTTCTTCGAGCGCGCCTTCCTGGCTGACCAGCGTCACCGGGCGGGTGGGATCGAGCGCGCGCACCAGTTCCGTCTGCGCCTTGAAGGCGGCGACCGCTTCGGGGCGGCTGGGGTGTTCGACGACGGTGAGATCGCGGTAATAGGCCTGGCGCGCTTCCAGATGGGCCGTGTGCGGCTCGTTAGCGATCGACCACATGATGACGCTCGGATGGTTTTTGTCGCGGTCGATCATCTCCCGGATCATCTGCTGGCAGAGGCGATTGCGCTTTTCGAGCCCCTCCTCGAAGAAGAACAGGCCCACCGCGGGCGTCTCGTCGATCACCAGGAAGCCCAGGCGATCGGCCATGTCCATCATCTGCTCGGAGTAGGGATAGTGCGAGGTGCGGAACGAGTTCGCGCCGATCCAGCGCATCAGCGCGTAATCCTTGACGATCAGCGCGGGCAGCAGTCCTTTGCCGACGACGGGGAAATCCTCGTGGCGGCCAAACCCCACCAGCTTCACCGGCTCGCCGTTGAGCAGCAGTCGATCGCCCTCGACCGCGATCGTGCGGATGCCTATCGCCAGCGTGTAACAGTCGACCACTGCCCCATCGCGCAGCAGTTCGACGCGGAGATCGTAAAGGTTGGGCGCGTCCGGCGACCACAACGCCGCGTCCGGCACGGTCAGGGTGACTTCGGCGGCGCTTTCTTCGAGGGCGACCGTGGTCGAAAGCTCCGCCCCATGCCCGGCGAGCGCGACACGCGCGGCCAGCGGGTCGCCCGGCGTGCGCGCGATCTGCACCCGCACCACGCCGCTCGCGCCGTCGATCTCGGTGACGGCGGTCAGGTCGGCGATCGCGTCGTGCGGCTCGGTGTAGAGCAGCACCGGGCGCTGAATCCCGCAGTAGGGGAAGAAGTCGAAGCTGGTGTCGGGATAGTTGACCGTTGGGAAGGCGGCCCCCGGCAGCCCTGCCAGGTTCCCCGGCGGCACGCGGTCCCACGCGAGATTGCCATCGACGCGCACGACCAGCAGGTTGCCCGCCTCTTCGACGCGATCGGTGATGTCGAACGCGAACGGCAGGTAGCCGCCTTCGTGTTCGCCGAGGCGTTCGCCATTCAGCCACACCTCGGCGAGGTAGCTCACCGCGTTGAAGCGCACGAAAATCTTCTGGCCGCGCCAGCCCCACGGCAGGTCGAACGTGGTCTGGTACCAGGACACGCCGACATAGTCACGCCAGTCCGCGAACTGGTCGTTCCAACTGGCGGGCACGGCGATGATCTCCGCCGGATCGAAGCCGGCGCCCCACCCCTGACCCAGCCCTTCGTCAGCCGGATCGAAGCGAAAATCCCAAAAGCCGGATAGATCCGCCCGCTGGCGGCAAGCATTCGATTGGGGATAGAGCATAATCGTTAGCACCCTTTTGAGTGACAGGCAGAATAACAGTGAAACAGGTTAACAGGCTCGTCGTGCGGTCCCGTCAAGGCCCGGCGGGCACCATGCCCCCTGGCCGAAGGCGCGCTAGCCTTTGATCCCCGTGGTGCCAATCCCCTCGACGAAGAAGCGTTGGAAGGCCAGGAACAGCACGACAACCGGGACCAGGGACACCAGCGAGGCGGCCATGATCAGCGCGTAGTCGGTCGAATATTGCTGGATGAACATGCGCAGCCCAAGCTGGATCGTCTTGAGCGACTCCGAATGCAGGTAGATCAGCGGCCCCATGAAATCGTTCCAGACGAAGACCGCGGAGAAAATGGTCAGGGTCGCCAGCGCAGGCTTCGACAGCGGCAGCATGATCCGGAAGTAGATGCCGTATTCGCTCAGGCCGTCGATGCGCGCCGCGTCCAGAATCTCGTTGGGCACGCTGATGAAGAACTGGCGCAGCAAGAAGACGCCAAAAGCTGTGAACGCCTGCAACAAGATAAGCGACATGTGCTTATCGACGAGGTCCAGCTCGCGCATCAGGATGAACTGCGGGATCATGTAGACCTGCCACGGAATGGCGATGCTCCCCAGGTAGGCCAGGAAGAGCAGATCCCGTCCCCTGAAGTCCAGCTTGGCAAAGGCATAGGCGGCGAAGCTGCTGGTCGCCACCTGCAGGAAGGTGATGATCACCGTCAGCTTGAGCGAATTCATGACGAATGTCATGAACGGAATCCGGGTCCAGATCGTCCGGTAGTTTTCCCACTGGGGATCCTGGGGAATCCACTCGATCGGGAAGCGGAAAACGTCCTTGTCCAGCTTGAGCGAAGCGGAGGCCATCCAGATGAAGGGCAGCAGCATGAGCGCCGCCAGCGCGATCAACAACACATAGGTGAGCACCTTGGTGATCGTCCCGCGCCGAAACGCGGATGACGCGGCGCGGGTCGCGCTTTTGCTGAGGCTGGTCTGTGTCAGTTGGGTATCCATCTGCGGCGCCTCCTCTATACCTGCGAATACTCGACCCACCGTTTTTCCATGTAGAACTGGATGACGGTGATGATCATGACCAGGGCAAACAACACCATCGCGATGGAGCTTGAGTACCCAAACTTGAACTGTCTGAATGCGGTGTTATAGGTGTGCAAGACCAGGACATTCGTTGCGCGGCCCGGCCCGCCGTTTGTCATGACGAGGATCAGGTCGAACACCTTGAAGGACGAGATGGTGAGCATGATGCTGATGAAGAACGTCGCGGGAGTCAGCAGCGGCACGGTGATGTGGCGGAACTTTTGCCACGCGTTGGCCCCGTCGATCGATGCCGATTCGTACAGGATCTGCGGGATGCCTTGCAGGGCGGCCAGGTAGATCACCATGTAATAGCCCATCCCCCGCCAGACACTCGCCATGACGACGGTCGGCATCGCCCAATCCACCGACGCGGACCAGCGGGGCGGGTTGTCCACGCCCAGCGTCCTGAGCAATTCGTTGACCGGCCCCGCCGACGGGAAGAACAGCATGTTCCAGACGACGGCGACCGCCACCAGCGAGGCTACGTACGGGAAGAAGTAGACGGTGCGAAAGAAGTTTCTGCCGCGTATGGGCTGGTTGAGCAGCACCGCCAGCCCCAGCGAGCAGGCCATCGTCAGGGGCACGGTGCCGCCGACGTACCAGAGCGTGTTTTTCAGCGCGATATTGAAGGTATCGTCGTCCCGCAGCGCCTTGAAGTTGTCCAGCCCCGCCCAACTGATTTCGTTGGCCCCATCCCAGTGCATGAAAGAAAGCCCGAGTGAAAAGGCTATGGGGACCAGCGTGAAGATCGCGAAGCCGAGTAGATTGGGGAGGATGAAGGAGTAGGCAACGAGGTTTTTGCTAAGCTGTCTTCTCCTTTTGCTGGGGCTGGCTGCCTTAAGGCTCAGTTTCATAGTTCCCATAACTAAAGGACTTCCTTTTTTTCCTATCGTCCTGAACGTCGCCGCTCATGTACGGCATCAAAGAAACGGCAATCTTATCTTTTCGTGGCAGACCGCAGAAGGTTTTTGCAGGGATGCCCCCATTCACGAGGGCATCCCCTGCAGCATGGTCGCCAGGGATGTGCTGGAGGCTACTCCAACACGTCACTGATGCGGCTCGTCGTCTCTTCCAGGCCATCCTCCACCGAAACGGACTGGGTCATGATCAGTTCGTGCTCTTCGTTCAAGATCTGCTCGACCTCGCCAACCTGCGGGTGCATGGGCAGTTCCAGGCGAACGGTGGTCGTCTGCAAGGCTTCGGTGGCCTCGGCGGGAACACCTTCGAGCGAGGCGAAGATCTCGAGCACTTCGGGCGTGCGGAGCGCAGGAAGGTTGCCCGTTTCGGCCAGGACCTTGGCGCCTTCTTCACCCGCGTAGAACTTGATGAAGTCCCAGGCGGCATCTTTGTTCTTCGACTTGTCGTTGATCGCCAGCGACGTCAGCGTGCCGGCGGTCGTCCCAGGTTCCACGCCTTCGGGAACCGGGAAGGACGCCACGCCCCAGTCGAAATCGAAGATACCTTCAGCCTGATCGGCAACCAGCCTGCCGATGAACCAGGAGCCCATCGGGAGCATGCCGACCTGCCCGTTGATGAATGGCCCGGAGTAGTGGATGTTGCCCGCTCTCAGCTCGCCGTAGTCCATCACGATGCCGTCTTTCTGCATCCCGGTGACCATGTTGTACATCGGGGCCATGAAGCTGTAGTCGTCGGCAATGATGGTGTTCTGCCCGTCTTGCACGGTCGCCAGTTGGACGCAGGAGCGCCAGACGTGGAAGTGCGCGCCGTAGATCTTGTCCGCGCCGCTGCCGCTCGTCAGCTCGCGCGCCACGGCGTCGAACTCGTCCCAGGTCATGTCGTTGGTGGGATACTCGACACCGGCGGCGTCGAAGATGTCCTTGTTGTAGAACAGAATCCAGATGTCGCTGCGGAACGGCAGCGCGTAGATCGATCCCTCGTAGGTCAGTTCGACTTCGGCGCCGCTATACACGCTCAGGTCGAGGCCGTCGGCTTCGACGAACTCGTCGAGCGGGACGATCTGGTTGCGGGTCAGCATCGCGGCATAGCCGGGGATGTCCTTGACCGTAATGATGTCCGTCTCGTCACCGCCGGAGAGCCGGATGTTCATCACGTCCTGGTATTCCGCCGACGAGATGTCTACCAGCTCGATCGTGACGTTCGGGTTTTGGGCCTCGTAGGCATCGATCACAGCCTGCCAGTACGGGGTGGTAGCAACGTCCCACGCCGACATCGTGAGCGTGATCGGACCATCCTGGGCCAGGGCGCCGCCGGAGATCAGGCCGCCGTTCAGGGCGAAGAGCACGGCAAGGAGCACTGCAAGCATTTTTACAGTACGCCGAGATAACCACTTAGTCATTTTAGTTACTCCTTATGTATAATTGAGTGGCGATTGGAACATGCGAGCGTATATATCCTAAGGTTCTACGGGACGTACCTCCTTGTCTCCACGTTCGTGGGAAAGTGCGTCGGGCAAGGGCGCACTTTCCCGAACGATCAACCGTTGTTCGACGATGACAGTATCATGCTTACGCTGGCCGCTAATCCGTTCGAGCAGCATGTTGACGGCCAGCGCGCCGATGTCATGCTTGGGAGTTTGCAGAGTTGTCAGGCTGGGCTGAACGAGCGTGGCGAGTTGAATGTCGTCACAGCCGGTGATGGCGATGTCGTCCGGCACGCGAAAGCCCAGTTCGTGGCAGGCGCGAATGGCGCCCGCGGCCACCAGATCGTTGAAGCACACCAGGCCGTCGATCTCGGATAGGACGTGGCTCAACTGCCGGGTGGCTACATAGCCCCCGTTCACGTCCGCCGGGTGACAGACGGTATGCCAGGCGGGGTTCAGCGTATGCCCCGCCTCTTCGAGCGCGTCCACGAAGCCGTGATACCGCTCGGTGCTGACCCGCGCATCTGCCGGGCCGCCCACGTAGGTCAGGTGGCGGCGCCCGGTCGACAGCAGGTGGTTGACAGCCTGCCTCATCCCGCCCGCATCCGCCGTCTCGATCGCCCCGGCAAGCTCGCGCCACGCGATCCCCTGCCCGTTGACGACCACCACGTTCTGGAACTGCTCGACCAGCGGGACCAGCCGCTCCTCCGGCAAACGAGGGGAGCAGACCACAATGCCATCGACCTGAATGTCCTCCAGGAAGAGGAACATCCCTTCTTCCCGGTCGCCATCGCCCTCCGTGTTGCAGAGCAGGATCTTGTAATCATTCTCCCAGACTGTGTCTTCCGCGCCGCGTGCGATCTCGGTGAAGAACTCGTTGGAAATGCTGGGCACGATGAGGCCGAGGAGAAAGGTCTGGTCGGTGGCGAGGCTGCGCGCGATGCGACTGCGCCGGTACCCGAGATACTCGACAGCCTTGAGCACTTTTTCGCGTGTCTCAGGGCTGATCTCGCCCTTGTTGTTCAGCACGCGCGAAACCGTGGTTTTGGTCACACCCGCATATTTGGCGACATCAGCTATCGTTACGCGTTTGGGCGATCGGGCCACCTGGCTGTCCTTTTCGATCCGGATTTCAATCAACCGATTCTGATTCAAACCGCGGGCGGATGGGGGCGAAAATTCCTCGATGTTACCGGTTGCGCAACCGGTAACATCACAATATCACATCCAAATGCGACGTGTCAAGCAAAACGCCCCAACGGCGCGAAAATCGCGTTCTGGCGCGGCGAAACGCAAAGCCGGGGGCTGGTATACAATGCGTGGCATCAGCGCGGGAAGATGATGATCGCCGGCCCCCGGCGCACCCCGGCCATGTACGGCAAGCCGGACAAGCGGCAGCTTGACGAGATGGTGATGCAGACCGCGACGTACTTCCGCGAGCGCGAAGCGGCGCTGGTGGGCTAGCGCTCGGGACATGGCGCGCACGTGCCCGGAACGGCGAATGAGGGGGCAGTGCCCGTTCCTGGCGCATTTCCGGCGATTGCCCGACGTCGCGTTGGCAGCCGCGGGAAATGTGGTACGATGGCATCACAACGTCCGAATCATGACGGAGCTGGTATGCCAACCATTCGCACAATCGTCACGCTCGCCATCGTGATCGCCGCCCTGGCCGGCCTCGCGCCGGCTCACGCCGCCCCGGCGCCCCCTGGCCCTCCCCAGGCCATCGCCCAGGGACATCCCGGCTGCGCGGGGATCACCGCCGATACTCCGCAGACGCCGGAGTGTGACGCGGTCATGGCGGCGCAGCCCTACCCCGACGTGGAGCGGATCCCCTTCGATCTCGGCGTGATTGAGGGGCAGGACTTCGTCTATTTCGACGCCGACACGGTCCCGCTCTACAACGCGCCCGGCGGCAAACAGGTCGGAACTCTGACCGCGGGCCGCAGCAGTTACGTCAACGTGATCCAGACGTCCGGCAACTGGGCCGAGATTCGCCCGGGCCGCTGGGCGTCGCTCGACAAAGCGAACTACGCCACGCCCTCGACGTTCACCGGCGTGATCATCAACCGCATGGAGATGCCCTTCGCCTGGGCGATCTACGATCACTGCACGTCGCTCACGCCCGGCGGCCCGCGCAACTGCCGGCAGTCGGGCTCGTTCGACCGTTACGACCTGATGAACATCTACGCCACGGTGCGCGTCGGCGCGTGGGACTGGCACCTCGTCGGGCCGAACCAGTGGACCGTGCAGACCAATCTCAGCATCGTGCATCCCACGCCGCCCACCGTCTTTAGCTGGCGCTGGGTCGGGGTGAGCACCTACGAGCAGAACCTCGTCGCCTACGAGGGCGAGCGCCCCGTGATGGCAACGCTGGTGTCGACCGGCGACATGGACGAGGAGAAGTGGCGCACCGATCCCGGCGTGTGGAAGGTCGAGCTGTTCTGGGAAGCCGGCCCGATGGAAGGCGCCGCCGGCAGTGACGACTTTTACGCGCTGGACCAGGTGCCGTACCACATGTATTTCAACTGGCGCGAGGCGCTCCACGGCGTCTACTGGCACGACAACTTCGGCTACTACTGGTCGCACGGCTGCGTCAACCTCACCGTCAGCGACGCGAAGTGGCTGTGGGACAACTGGGTCATCATGGACACCCGCGTTTACGTCTACGACGAAAAGCCGGGCTAGCGGCAGCGCGACTCGGGTTGGCCTTCATTCTGAGCCGGTGCCGCGCGTCGGTGTGACCTCACGCGCCAGCCGAGTGGATCGTCTGCCCCGTGATCCACGCGGCAGCGTCGCTTGCCAGGAAGACGGCCAGCCGCGCCGCGTCATCCGGGAGGCCCAGCCGCCCCATCGACATTCTGGTCAAAAAGGCACGCTCGATTTCCGGCGTGATCCAGCCGGTATCCGTCAGGCCCGGATTGATGGCGTTCACGGTAATGCCCAGGTGCGCCACTTCCGCGGCGAGCGTGCGCGTGAATGCCTCGACAGCGCCTTTCGTCGCCACGTAGGCCAGCTCTTCCGGCATGGGCCCGAGGCTCTGCCCCGACGACAGGTTGATGATTCGGCCCGGTGTCCCGGCCACGTGCCGCCGCGCGAATTCGACGGACAGGAGCGCCAGCGCGCGCAGATTGACGGCGTAGTGTGCGTCGAGGATGGCTGCGTCCAGCTTCTGGTAACCATCGCGCGTGGAGTGGACCGCGTTGTTGACGAGGATCGCGGGCTTGCCCAACCGCTCAGCCACCGTATCCAGCACCCGCACCGGTGCATCCGGGTCGGATAGATCCACTTCCAGGAACTCGGCGCGAATGCCGGCGCTGCGGAGTTCGTCCGCCAGCCTCTCCGGCCCGTGCGGGTCCTGGGTATGCGGCATGTCGCGATCATACTGCTGCCAGGACGTGAAAAAGACGTCTGTGCCCTGGGCGGCGAACGCGCGGCAGATCGCGGCGCCAATCCCTTGGCGGCGGCTGGCGCCGGTCACCAGCGCAATTTTCCCCTTCAGATCATCGAAGATCATGGCCGAACTCTCCTCCTACGCCCCGGTAAGCCGCCGGTCATTGTAGCATGCGCCGCGAGCATCCCAAAACACGCGGCCCCGCGCCCGCCGCGCCTGCCCCACCCATGCGACGGGCTGCCGCACCGCTTCCGCGAACCGCATACCTGCACAATGATTGTATTATCGGTATACTTTAACCCGAACACAGTCGTATCAGGCAACGGTGAAGTTTTCATGGTCCATCGCAGCGCTCCGTCACACCCCACCGCATTGATTGGCAGACAGGCAGAACTCGAACACATCCACGCGCGGTTGACCGACCCCACCTGCCGGTTGCTGACGCTGGTCGGGCCGGGCGGCATCGGCAAGACGCGCCTCGCGCTCGAAGTCGTCAACCGGCTGGCGGGACATTTCTCGCACGGAGCGCACATCGTCTACCTGAACGCGGTCAGCTCCGGCAAATTCCTGGCGCCGGCCATCGCCGATGCGCTCGGCATGTCCCTGAGCGGCCACGACACGCCCGACGCCCAGGTGATCCGTTTCCTCCAGGACCAGGACACACTCCTCGCGCTGGACAATTTCGAGCACCTGGTCGCGGAGAGCGACCGGCTGGCGGACCTGCTGGCCGGGGCGCCGGGCGTCAAGCTGTTGGTGACATCGCGCGAGGCGCTGAATCTGCGCGACGAGTGGCTCTATTCCCTCGGCGGCCTGTCCTTCCCCCAGGGCGAGGATCAGTTCAACCACAGCGCCGCGGATTACCACGCCGTGCAGCTTTTCGCGCACTTTGCGCGCCGCGTGCAGCCCGGTTTTGCCCTGGACGACGAAGCGGACAGCGTGGTTCGCATCTGCCGCGCGGTGGAAGGCATGCCCCTCGCCATCGAGCTGGCGGCGTCGTGGGCCAAAACCCTGTCGTGCGGCGAAATCGCCCGCGAGATCGAAACCAGCCCAGCTATCCTGGAAACCGGGCTGCGCGATTTTCCGGCGCGCCATCGCAGCATGCAGGCGGTGTTCGACCAGTCGTGGGCGCGGCTGGCCGAGCGCGAGCGTGATGTGTTCCGGCGGCTGTCGATCTTCCGGGGCAGTTTCCGGCGCGATGCCGCCGAGACCATCGCCGGGGCCAGCCTTCCCGTGCTGTCCGCGCTGGTGGACAAGTCGATACTGCATCGCGACCCCGGCGACCGCTATTCGATGCATCCCCTGCTGCGCCAGTACGCGGCGGAACACCTGGCCCAGGAGCCGGACGTTCTGGCGGAGACGCGCCGCGCGCACAGCGCGCTCTACACCGGGTTTCTCTGGCAGCGCGAGCCCGACTTGCGGGGCGGGCGCCAGGTGGCCGCGCTGCGCGAGATCGCCACCGAGATCGAGAACATCCGCGACGCCTGGGCCTGCATGGTCGAACAGGATGACGTGCGCGGGATCGCCCAATCGGGCTTTGCCTTCAGCATGTTCCTGGACTGCCAGGGGCGCTACACCGAGCTGATCGAGAGCTTCGTCCAGGCGGCCAACATGCCCACGATGCAGGATCACCCCGGTGTGCTGGCGTTCATCCTGGTGACGCTGGGCTGGACGTACATCCGGGAGGCGCGCGTCGAGCAGGCCAAAGAGGCGTTCGACCGCGCACAGATACTCTACGACCGGTCCGGCACGCGGCTGCCGATTGGCAAGGCCGGCGATCCGAAACTGGGCCTGGGCATCCTGGCGATGATTACTGGAGATTTCGAGCAAGCGATCGCCCTCGGCGAAGATGGCCTGCGCCGCCATTCCGAGCGCATGGATTACCAGAATCAAGCCGTGTCGCACTACATCCTCGCCAGCGCGGCGCTGGCACAGGGACGCTACGAACCCGCGCATCACCACGCCCAACAGGCCAACACGATCGCCGAGGCAGCCGGCGACCAGTGGTTCCGCGCGTATTCCCTGAACGCGCTCGGTAACGCGACCTTCGCGCTCGGCGACCACGCGCTGGCCCGGTCGTACTACCAGGAGAGTCACGACATCCGGCAGGCGTTCGGCGATCCGGAAGGCCAGGCGGTGGCGCTCAGCCTGTTGGGCAAAGTGGCGCTGGCCGAAGCCGCCTACGCGCAGGCCATCGACCACTACAGCGCCAGCCTGGCCCTGTACCGGCGCATCGGCGATCACGGCGGCGTGGCGGGCGCGCTGACGGGCCTGGCCGATGCGCTCTCCGGCGAGCACCGCTATGCCGAAGCCAGGCCCTGCTATGCCGAGGCGCTGCAAATCGCGGTCGATCACGACCTGACCGTGTTCGCGCTGTCGCTGCTGGTGCGGATCGGGCGGCGGCTCGTCACGCAGGGCCAGTTCGAGCCGGGTTTCGAGCTGCTCGCCTTCGCCAGCCGCCAGCCCTCCACCGAGCAAGACGCCCGCGAGCGGGCGCGGGCCGTGTTGGCGAGCGGCGAGGCCACCCTGTCCCGCGCGGCCCTGCAGAGCGCGATCGAGCGCGCCGGGACGCTGGACCTGCCTTCGGCGGCGCGTGTGGCCCAGCAGGCGCTGCGCGCGGCCCCGGCGGACGTCGAGGCCGCCGCGCGCGTGCCGAGCAGTCCCCCGCCCCTCGATGGGCTTTCGGAGCGCGAGCTCGAAATATTGGCGCTGCTCGCCAGGGGCCGCAGCAACGCGGAAATCGCCGACGAGCTTTTCCTGGCGCTCGGCACGGTCAAGGCCCACAACCACCACATCTACAACAAGCTCGGCGTGCGCAGCCGGGCGCAGGCCGTCCTGCGCGCCAGGGAGCTGGGCCTGGTGTAGCGCCCCGCCGTGCTTCAGTCCCTGGTTCGCCGCGCGGATTAACCCCCAAATAATCCCCGAAATAAACCTTTGCCAGATGACTCCTGCCGCGGGTTACCCGTATCGTGGTGCACGTAACGGCAGCGCGAATGAACGGCGCTCAAGGACAGGAGGCAACTCGACATGTTCGGCAAACGTACAGCAAAATTTCTCGTGCTCGTGGCGGTGCTGGTGACCGTCCCCCTTTCGGCGGTGGCCGTAGCGGCCAAGATCCCGGATCCCGCGATGACGTCGCGCGCCGCAGACGACACGCTTGTTGTCGAAATCGCGGAAGACACCACGCGCTTCGTCCTCGACATGCTGAATCCCCACGAAGACGGGATGCCCGCCTACGGCAACCCCTTCATCACCCAGGGCTACATCTACCCCGAAGGCACGCTCGACGGCTCGAACGGCGTGCTGCCCAGCGGCGAGCCGGAATTCCCGGATCAGGTCCTGGGCGAATGGACGTGCTACGGCTGGTTCATCGGCGATGGCGCGTATACCGAATCCGGCGAGGCGGTCGTGTCGACCCAGGTCTTCAAGTTCTACGGCGAAGACGGCGACTCGACGATGGTTTCGAACGGGTTCGAGCTGGCGGAGATCGGCGCCCAGGTGACGCGCGTCCTGGCCGGTGGCACCGGCACGTACCAGGGCACCAGCGGCATCCAGGTGCAGGAACTGCTGGGCTTCACCGACGCCATGGGCGTGAATCTGCGCGTCGCGTTCCAACTCGAAGGCTGAGACTACAACATCCGAAGACCCTGGGCTTTGGCGCCCTGCCAGAGCCCAGGCAGCCATGAAAGGTGTGTTCACGATGTCAACAACCCGCTACGCTCCACCCACGAGCGCCGACGTTCTCCGGCTGAAGGCGGCCCTCAGCGGCAGGCTGATCCAGCCGGGCGATGCCGATTATGATCGGGCGCGCGCAGTCTGGAACGGCATGATCGACCGGCACCCGGCGCTGATCGCGCGCTGCCAGTGCGTCACCGACGTGATCGAAACCGTCAACTTCGCCCGCCAGCACGGCCTCGCCGTCTCGGTGCGCGGCGGCGGGCACAACGTCGCCGGCAGCGCCATCGTCGAGGACGGCGTGGTGATCGACCTGTCCGAGATGGCGAACGTCTACGTCGATCCCGTCGCCCGGATCGCCCGCGTCGAAGGCGGGGCGCGGCTGCGCGACGTGGACCGCGCCACCCAGCGCTATGGCCTGGTCGTGCCGGCTGGCGTCGTGTCGGATACGGGCATCGGCGGGCTGACGCTGGGCGGCGGGACCGGCTGGCTCAGCCGCAAATACGGCCTGACCATCGATAACCTGATCTCGGCGAGCATCGTCACCGCCGACGGGCGCCTGCTGAAAGCCAGCGCCACCGAGAACCCGGACCTGTTCTGGGGCATTCGCGGCGGGGGCGGCGGCCTGGGCGTGGTGACCTCGTTCGAGTTCCGGCTGCACCCCCTCGGCCCGGAGGTAATGGCCGCTGCCGTCTTCTATCGCGGCGAGGATGCGCCGGACGTGCTGCGCCGGTATCGACAATACATCGCCTCGGCGCCCGACGAGGTCGGCTTGCTGGTGAGCCAGGGCCACTTTCCCGCCGACGAGATGTTCCCCGCAGAGCTTCACGGCCAGCGCTTCGTTTTCGTGGCTGCGTGTTACGCGGGCGAGACGGGCGAAGGCGAGCGCATCGTGCAGCCGCTGCGCGAGCTGGCCGATCCGGTCCTCGACCTCAGCGGCGTGATGCCCTTCACCGCGCTGCAATCCTTCTGGGATGAGGAGTATCCCGCCGGCGAACTGCGCTACTACTGGCGGGCGATGTACCTCGACGACCTGGACGACGCGGCGTTCGACCGCCTGGTCCGGTTGATCGACGAGGCGCCGTCGCCGCTTGCCACGCTGGACTTCGGGCCAATGGGCGGGGCAGCGGGCCGCGTGGGCGTCCACGAAACGGCTTACGCTCACCGTGAAGCGGCGTACATGCTCTACATCGAAGCGAACTGGGCCGATCCGCAGGACGACGCTGCCAACATCGCCTGGGCGAAACGCGTGGTGACCGAAATGCAGGCGTTCTCCGGTGGCGGCCAGGCTCCGAGCTTCCCCGGTTTCTTCGAGGAGCGCGAAAAGCTGTTCGGGGCCAACTACCGGCGCCTTCAGGAACTCAAGGCGCGGTTCGATCCGGCCAACCTTTTCCGCTCCTAGCACGACCAGCGACAGACGAGCGACACGAGAAAGGCGTAATGATGTACCAGACGAAAGCGGGCAGACTGCCCTTCCGGCGAATCGTGAAGAAAACGTGGCATACCCAGGCGTTGGGCCTGTACATGCTCCTCGTGGGCGGCCATGCCGCGGAGCACGTCGTCCAGGTCGCCCAGGCGTTCGTGCTGGAATGGGCCAGAGCCGAATCGGGCGGCATCCTGGGGCTGTGGTTTCCGGACTTGATGCGGTCAGAGGTGCTGCACTTCAGCTACAACATGCTGCAACTGATCGGCCTCCTGCTGCTGTACGATGGATTCTCCGGGCGCGCGCGGCGGTGGTGGCAGGTCGCGATCGTGCTCCAGGGGTGGCATTTCTTCGAGCACTTCCTGCTCCAGGCCCAATGGCTCACGAAGGTGTATCTCTTCGGCGCGGCCAAGCAAACCAGCATCGGCGAGTTGCTGGTGCCGCGCATCGAGCTGCACTTCATCTACGTGACACTGGTCCTCATCCCGACCGTCGCGGCCCTGATCGAGCATCTCCGCCGCGCGCCGGACGAGCAGCCCGCCGCGTGAATCCGCGCGGGCGAGGGTGGGCCGGCCAACACCGATCGGAGGCAAGAATCAAGACGAGGGTCGTCCGGGACATGGACGATCCTCGTCGTGCCATTCGTGCGCGGTGCGCGCCGCCCAGGGCGCTACATGCGCCGCGTCGCGCGCAGCACCCAGCGCATGCATTTGTGGAAAACGTCCGGCGTCAGGAACATCATCGGGCAGCCGATCGAAATGACGTTGACGTCAGCTTCGCGGCAGCGCTCGACGGCTGCCTGGGATACGCTGGACGCCATCAGGCCGTTGTTGTGCATCCAGACCTGTTTGATTCCCAGACTCAACGCCTCGTCGACGATCTGCTCGGAGATGTCCGGGCTGTTCATGATGAAGACTGCATCCACGCCATCGGGAATCGCGCTGAGATTCGGGTAGCACGGGTCGCCGTGGAGCGCCTCAGCGCTGGGATGAACCGGGAACACCTTGTAGCCGTGATCGCGCATTTTCAGGTAGATCGCGCTGGCGCCGCTGTCTTTCGTGCGCGACAGGCCGCAGACCGCGATGCGTTTCTGGGCTAAGAAATCCTCGACCTGTTCCTTGTGCGTCTGAACCGTGGTAGCCATCTTTTGCCTCGCTTTGCTTTTGCTTATCGTGAGATTCGAGCATAAACTTTCCAATGGCATTTGATGCAGTACTGAATCTCACGGTCCGGCTAGAAATAAATCACTCATTCTGCAACGGTCCGGCCCTTGCAGACGTAATCATTAGCGCCAGTCGAGACACATTGCCTCGTTCCCTTCAACGCAGCCCAACAGTCCGGCCACCACCACCGCAGCCCGCATCGCCAGGCGAACAGCCACAAGCCGCAAGCGTGGCGGCGGTGGCCGGACCAACACCATCACCGGGACGACAACCAACCGGGGCGGCGCAAGCCCCCTACCAGGGAGGTCAACCATGAACGTACTCGTGCTATACCAGAGCCGCGGCGGCCACACGCGCGACGCCGCCGAAGCGATTGCCCAGGCCGCGCGCAGCCTGGGCCATGAAACCGCCGTCCGGTCGGTCATCCAGGTTAGCGCCGCGGACGTCGAGCAAGCGGATGTGCTGTTCGTCGGCACGTGGGTCCAGGGGTTCATCCTGTTTGGCGTCAAGCCCGCCGGGGCGGATTTGTGGGTGCCGTCGCTCCCGCCGCTAGAGGGTAAGGCCGTTGGCGTCTTCTGCACGTATGCCTTCAGCCCACGCGGCAGCCTGCGCGCGCTGAGCGCCATGCTCCGGGCGCGGGGCGCCACGGTCCTGGGCGAAAAAGCGTTTCACCGCCGCCGCCCGCGCCACGGGGCCGAGTCATTCGCCCGGCAGATTCTGCAACAGGCCGAACGCACGCCGCGCTGAGGAGTCCCTCCCCGGCGCACAGCAAGGGACCGGCGCCGCCGCTGGCCCGGTCCCCATATTGGAAACGCTTCTGTATGCGGCGCTCCCCGCGCGAGAGCGGGTTACCGGTTGAAACGGTACGCCGACAGATAGCGTCCTTCCGGGTCCTTCGCCAGGAAATAACGCCCCGGCGCGATGTCCATCGGCTCGTTCACCAGCTCGACGCCCCGATCTTTCCAGCGCTGCCACGTCTCGTCGATGTCGTCGACCTCGAAGCTCAGCTCCATCGTGCCGGGCTGTTCTTCGCGCCCCGGTGGCAGGCGCGATGCCGCGCTGTCCTGCAGGCCGATCATGGCGCCGCCGCCCGATCGGAGCGTGACGAATGCCGGCCCGGAAAGCGCCTCCACCACGTTCAGCCCCAGCACATCGGTATAGAACGCCTTCACCCTGTCCATGTCGCGCACGTAAAGAATGACGAAATTGAGGTTCACTGTCTGCTCTCCTTGTTGCATGGTTGCGATGTGATCCTCAGTGTAGGCGAGCCAAGTGACAGCGTTATGTCAGCAGCGTTTTTGCTAGGTGGTGTGGTTTTTCAGAATGCCCTCGGCCTCGCGCGCCAGCATCTCGCGCAGCGCCTCCGGCTCTAACACGCGGACGTGCGATCCCCAGCCCAGGAGCCAGTTCACGACCTCGTCGGGCTGCCGGACGGCGAACGTCACGAGCAGGCCCTCGGGGTGCTCCTCCTGCGCCACCTGGAAGAACGATGGCGCTTCGCGCACCCAGCGCGCGATCTCGTGGTCGAACAGGGCGCGCACGATGATCGTCCGGTCCTGCCGGTCGTCGCGCAGCATCTCGAAATCCGGCGGGCGGGTGAATTCCCGATCCAGCACGGCGACGTCCTCCATGCGGTCCAGCCGGAAGTGCCGCCGGTCGCGCCGCAGATGGCAGTACGCGATCAGTATCCACCGGTTTCCGACGTGAAGCAGGGCGTAAGGGTCGGCTTCCCGCCGAGTCGACTCGCCGCCGTGCGAGCGCGCATGGTAGCGAAAGCGCACGGTCCGGCGCTGGATGATCGCCCGCCGCAACTGCTGGAGCGTCTCCGGCGCGAACGGCCCGTTGACCGCGATGAACTGGATGCTGCCCTGCAGGTATTCGACCTCGCGGCGCAGGTGTTCGGGCAGCACGGCGACGATCTTGTGACTGGCCGACTGCGCCGCGCCGCGATACTGGGCGTCGAAGTTCTGCGCGACGAAATCGGCGCCCAGCAGCAGCATGATCGCCTCGTCGGTGCTGAAGGTCAGCGGCGGCAGGAAGTAGCCCTCGACCAGCGAGTAGCCCCGGCCCGGAACGGACACGATCGGCACGCCGGACTCGTCCAGCGCCAGAATGTCGCGGTAGATCGTGCGCTTGCTGACCTCGAAGGTAGCCGCCAGATCTTCGGCGCGCACCCACTTCCTGGCCTGCAGCTCGAGCACGATGGCGAGCAGTCTATCGGTGCGATTCATAGCGTCTCCCTCCGCGATTCGCCGGACGAACGACTCCACCACGCGCGAATTGACCTGAATCAAGTCCCTCGTCGCGCCGGGCGGTTAGGATACAGGCAGATTTAGCGCAAGGAACGATACATTATGCCACGTCTTGCCCGTTGGTTCATCAAAGCCGGCCTGCTCTACTTCGTGATCGCCCTGGCGACCGGCGTCTTGTACCAGGCCCGCACCGAGATCGATCTCCCCACCTGGGTGAGCACCCTCAATCCGGTCTACGTCCACCTGCTGGCCGTGGGCTGGATCACCCAGCTCATCATCGGAGTCGCGTATTGGATGTTTCCCAAGTTCAGCAAAGAACAGCCGCGCGGCAGCGAGACGCTCGGCTGGGCCACGTTCATCCTGTTGAATGCCGGGCTGATCCTGCGCATCATCAGCGAGCCGCGCGTCACGCTGCGCGCCGAACCCGATCTCGGGTGGCTGCTGGCCGTGTCCGCCGTCCTGCAAACCGCCGCCGGCTGGCTGTTCGTGATCAATACCTGGTCGCGCGTCAAGGAGCGGTAGCCCATGCCACGCCTGAGCATCTGGACGATTCGCGCCGCGCTGTTGTATTTCGGCTTCGGGTTTACGTTCGGCGGGCTGATGCTGTACAACAAGGGCGTCCCGGTCGATCCGTCCGCCTGGAGACTGCTGCCGGTTCACATCGAGTTCGTGCTGATCGGCTGGACGGTGCAGCTCGCGATGGGGGTTGCCTTCTGGATACTGCCCCGCCTCCGCCGCGAAGACCGGTACGGCAACGTCCGCGCCGCCTGGATCGCGTTCGCGCTGCTGAACGGGGGCGTCCTCGCCGTGACAGCCGGGGCGTGGTTCGACAATCTCGCGCCGCTGGTTTTGGTGGGGCGCGGCGCGGAGATGGCGGGGGTCGTCGCCTTCGCGATCCACATCTGGCCGCGCGTCAAGGCGTTCGGGGGCTAGCCATGGCACGGGGGCAGGCCACGCCTGAACCAGTGAGCAAGCCGTGGCCCAACGTGGCGCGCGGCGAGCCACCCGCCGCGCAGCCCGGTCGAATGGGCGGCGGCAGATGGCTCGTTCAAACTCATTCCGGCGTGGTTTCTACGCTCAGCCGGTACGGTCAGGCGCAGGGACCGCGCCAAGCTGCTGAAGCAAGCCCAGCATGTCCGCGGCGGTCCACCCCTCGATGACCTTGCCGTTGGCAATGCGGCCCATCGTGATTCCCGACGTAGTGACCCGCTTGCCGGTGCTGGGAACGCCCAGGAACTCGCCGCGATGCGTGGCCTCGGCGGTCCAGATCATCGCGACCTTGTCCTCCTCGGCGAGCACGTCCTCGATCGAGAAGTGTATATCGGGGAACGCCTGATGGAGCGCGGAGAAAAACTGCTTATACCCTTCGGGCCCGCGAATTTCCTCCAGGGAATGGCCGACGAAATCACGAGCGACATGCTCATCGACCGCGGCGTAATTCTGGTTGTTCCAGACTTCTTCGACGATGCGGCGTGCGATCAATTTGTTTTGGTTAGACATGGTTTCCTCCCAACATCTGAATAAACGGTTGCGATCAGAATAAGGGGCTGCGGAGGAATTTTCATGCCCCAAAAGAGGTACGCGAGCGTGGTATTTTTCCGGACCCAGGGGAAAGAGCGCTAGTCGAGCAGGTTCAGCTCGCGCGCGCGGGCGACGGCTTCCGTGCGGTTACCGGCGCGCAGTTTGCCCAGGATGTTGCTGGCGTGCTTCTTCGCCGTTTCGGGCGAGATGACCAGCGCCTCGCCGATCTCGCGATTCGTCAGCCCGGCAGCGATCAATTGCAGGATTTCCTGCTCCCGCCCGGTTAGCGGTTCCGGCAGCACTGCTCCGGCAGAGCCGGGGAACGCCAGACCGGGCTGGAACGACGCGAGCAGGTTTTCGGCATAGGGCGCCATCACGCCGCGCGCATGGGCTTCCTGCAGCAAGCGCGCCATCGGCAGGCCCAGGTCGGCGAACAGGCGCACGTACCCATGTGGTTCGGCCAGCCGCAAGGCACGTTCGAGAGCGATCAAGCTCGCGGAGCGCTCGCCGCGCTGCCACTGCGCGAGCGCCTGAATCGCCAGCACTTCAATGACGATCCCCAGCCGGTCCTCGCCTTCCGCCGCCTGAAGCAGGCGTTCGAGCAGCGCCAGAGCGCGCCCGGTCGCAGACTGATCCCCTATCACCACCCACACGCGCGCTACCGCCAGTTGCGCGACGTCACTGTCGGCCCGTTCCTCGAGGGCGGCTTCGCGCAGCATCTGGTCGACCCAGGTAACGGCAGCGCGGAGCCTGTCCTGGGCCAGCCAAAGCTCGAGCTGCAGCCGCTCGAAGCGGCTGATCCAGTGGGCAAACTGGGTCTGTTCCACCAGCGGACGGGCTCGCTCCAGGTAATCCTCGGCGCCGCTAACGTCACCTTCCGCGAGCCTGGCCCGCCCCGCGATCAGGTATCCGGCGATCATCGACCGCACGTCGCCGCCCAGCTCGGCGCGTTCCAGCCCGCGCGACAAGTGATCCCAGGTCCCGGAAAGGTCGTCCCATTCATACAGCAGCTCGCTCATGCGAATGTACACCCAGCCGGTCAGCGGGAGGGGATAGCGGCCCCAATTCTCCCGCGCCTGGATAGCCGCCAGCGCCTGCTGCCAGTACCCGGCAGCGTCCCGCAGGTGGCCTTGCTGCAGGCTGAGGTCGGCGAGCGCGCCGTACACGTGCACGGCCAGGACGCGAAAAGCCGGGGCGTGAGTGTAATTCAACAGCTTGCGGTAGGACTCCTGCGCTTTTTGCCAGTGACCGTTGCGACGGTACGTGTCGCCGAGCGCGCCGTAAATCCCCGCCAGAAAATCCAGGTCACTTTCCGGCAGAACGCGCAGTGCCTGGTCAGCAAGATGCTCCGCCCGCGCCAGATCGTTCTCGAAACAGGCGATGTTGCAGCGCAGCGCGGTCGCCCGCGCCCGGTGAAGCGCCTCATCATCTCCGCGGGCGCGCGCCAACCGCTCGACCTCGTCCAGCCAGCGAGCGGAGGCGTCGAACTGGCCGGTCACGAGCAGCACACCCGCCTGCGCCAACCCGATCGTCGGATGGGACGACAACCACGCTTCGGGCAGCGTTCCCAGCCAGCGCTGCACCACGCGGATCTCGCCGCCCAACAGCCGGGAAGTCACGTAGCGCTCCAGAATGCGCCCGACAAGCTCCACGTCGTCCCCCTCAACCGCATGCTGGAAGGCGCGGTCCGGCAGGTCGTGGGCCAGGCACCAGCGCGCCGCGCGCCGGTGAAGGTGGACAATGTCGCCGGGATGGCGCTGGCTCAGGCATTCGAACAGAAAGTCGCGAAACAGGCGATGGAAACGGAACCATTCCCGGCTCGCGTCCAACGGGACCAGGAACAGGTTCTTGCGCTCGATGGCTTCCAGCACCGCCTGTCCATCCTCCCGCCCGGTGACGGCATTGCACAACGGCCCGCAGAGTCGATCCAGCACGCTGACTCGAAGCATGAACTGCTGCATCTCGTCCGGCAGAGGCGCGAGCACATCCTCGCTCAGGTAGTCGGCGATGAACCGGTATTTCCCGGTGACGACCCGCCTGCCTGGTTCCGCCGGGCGGCGCAGGCTCAACGCGGCTAGCTGGAGCCCGGCGATCCAGCCCTCGACCTGAGTTTGCAGGGCCATCACATCGTCGTGAGAAAGGTCCAGCTCGGTCACGCTGCCAAAGAATCCGACCGTTTCTTCGGGCAAAAACCGCAGATCCTCGGCCCGCAGCTCGAGGAGTTCTCCGCGCGCCCGGTAGCGGGCAATGGGCAGAGGCGGCTCCTCGCGCCCGACCAGCACGAAATGGAGCGACGGCGGCAGATGGTCCAGCAGGAAAGCCAACGCCCGGTGGACTGATGCATCGTCGATCAGGTGAACATCGTCGAGGACGAACACCACGGGGCCGGGCATGTCGCTGGCCAGGTTGACGACCGCCGGCAGGACCGCTTCGACGTCCGGCATCATAGCGCCGAGCAGCAGTCCCGGTGGGCTCTCCATGACGCCCGGCTGTGCTTCCTCCCATGCCGCCAGCAGGTAGCGCAGAAAGCGCTCGAGATCGTTATCTTCTTCGCCGAGCGACAGCCAGGCCACCGGGGCGCGGCTCGAGTGGGCCCATTGAGCGAGCAGGGTCGTTTTGCCATACCCTGCCGGGGCGGCGATCAGGGTAAGTTTGCGCCTGGAGATCGCACGTTCGAGCGCGTTCGTCAGCCGTTCGCGCAGGATGGATCGATCGGGTTGTGGCGGGATTCGCAGTTTCGTTGTCAGCAGGAAGGGTTCCATGAGGCCACCTCTCGCCATCACTCAAACATCGTCTTGCAGGTCACTCGCGCTAGCGCCGCCCGCTCGCAAGTTGGACGGCGGAATCCGCGCGGCGCAGGGTGACCATCGCCCAGATGCCCACCAGCGGCCCCAGCGCCAGGAACGCAAACGCCCATTCCCAGCCGACCGCGTTTTCGACCACGGGCAGCAGCCGGATCGTGACCAGGGTCAGCAGAAAACCCAGGCTGGTTTGCAGGGTGAGCGCCGTGCCGACGATCTTGCGCTCGGCCAGCTCGGTCACGCAGGCGGAGAACTGCGCCGAGTCCGCGACCACCGTGATCCCCCAGAGGATGGCGACACAGCTCAGCACCACCGGGCTGTCCCCGTACAGAAAGCCGATCCCGACCGCGCACGACCCGCTGACTCCCAGCGAGGCGATGGTGATCGTGGTGCGCCCCACGCGGTCGGCCAGGATGCCCGCCGCGAGGCTGCCCAGGCCGCCGGCGCCGATCACCGCGAACGTAGTCGCGCTGGCCCAGGCTTCCCCCACCCCGGATCGCTCGAAGCTGGCAAGCAGAAACGCGTGCATCCACGACCACATGGCGAACAACTCCCACATGTGCCCCAGGTAGCCGAGATTTGCCAGCATGACGTCGCGCGCCCGCAAGATGTCGCGCAGGTGCGTCAGGCTCAGGCGGGGCGAAGGGCTGCGGTAGGGCCCCTCCTCGACGAAGACGAACGCGATCACCCCGCCCAACAGCGCCGATCCCGCCGCGAAGTACATCGCCAGCCGCCAATCCCCGATCCCGCCCACCGCGTTGACCAGGTGCGGCGAGGCCGAGCCGACGGTCAGCGCGCCGACCAGCAGGCCGATCCCCAACCCGCGATCTTCGCGCGTCCAGGTCGTCATGATCTTCATTCCGATGGGATACACGCCCGCCAGCACCATCCCCGCCAGGAAGCGAAGGACGAGCGCCGGCGCCAGGCTCGTGACGAAGAGGGGAATGAGCGCGGTCGCGAGCGCGGCCAGCAGCGCCGAGATCGCGAAAAACTGCCGTGAGGGGATCCGGTCGGCGAGCGTCAACGCCGACGACCCCAGCGCACCGGCCACGAAGCCGATCTGCACCGACATCGTGAGCCACGCCTTCCCGGAGTCGTTCAGTTGCCACGCATCCGTGAGGGCTGGCACGACCGCCGAGGCGGAAAACCACACCGACATAGCCAGCAGTTCGGCCAGCGAGAGCAATAGCAGCGTGCGCCACTTGTCTCTTGGAGCTTCGTAGGGTGTCGACAATGAGACCATGATGAATCCTCACCTGACAAGCTCTTGGACCTGGCGGTCCGTTTTTCCAGTCTACCATATCGGTCAAATGCCCCGTAACGTCACGGGGCAGCGCACAGAAGCCGAGCGCGGAAGCTACCCTGCCGCTTCCGCGCTCCCTGCTCAGGATGTACCGCAGCTACACCTCCGCGGTCGTGGGGTCGATGATCTCTCGCACTTCCGACACGCGGTCCGCCGGAAACCCGCCCCGGCGAGCGTGCTCGCGCACCATCTGCTCGGACGGCGCGATGTACGTGCAGTAGAGGCGGTCGTCGGTGACGAAGCTCTGGATCCACTGCACGCTTGGCCCCAGGTCCTGCAGCACGCTGCACGACTTCTGAGAGATGGCCTGGAGATCGGCGGCGGAAAGCTGGCCGGCCTCGGGAATGATCCGCTCGATGATGTACTTGGGCATCGTGAATTCTCCTGTTGGCTATTGGCTCCCGATCAGGAAGCCGACATATCGACGATTGGCTCGTCCGCCGGGCAGGCGACGATCGGGTTGTAGTCGGCGAACAGGCCCTCGGGATTGTGCGTCCACAGCCAGATGTGCAACGCCCAGACGGGCGGCGTCTCGGGGATGTTGGTCTTCAGCGCGAATTCCTGCCCGTACAGGCTCGGCGGCTCGCGCCCTTCATCGTCCGGGTCCCACACATCGGCAAAGACAAGGTATTCGTATGCCACGAGGACCTGCGTGCCATCGCCCAGCGGTTCGTAGACCAGCGCCTCAGGCTGTGCCGGGTCCAGGACGTCGTCGCCTACCAGGTCCCCGTGGACGTAGTGCTGTCCCATTCCCCGCGTTTCACCGTGCGTGAAGCAGTCCAGGAACTTGCCGTAGCCGGCACCCAGCGCCGTGTCCAGGTCGTGATACTGAGCGGTGCCGAGGCGCACCTCGTGGATGAGCTGGGCGGTATCATCGGGCAGTTCCATACCGCTGCCGTCCTGCGCGTAAGCGGGCAGGAACACGGCGGCGGCGAAAACCAGCGCCACCAAGACGACACCCCAACGAACAACTCGTTTCTTCATGATCTTCACTCCTTGCGTCTATCACTATGGGTTTTTACGGTGGCCTCAGCATAGGGAAATCCGGAAAGGGGTGTCACCTGTCGAAAGACAGGAATCCGGACGGGAGCCGGTCGCGCGCGGCGCGGAACGCGAGAAGATCGAATTTTGTTATAATGCATAAGACAAATGTCGAGCTGTGAAGAAAGCGCATCGCATGAGTCTCCCATCTTCCCGCCTGCCGCTTGCTCCTCTCACAGATCGCGAACGCGACATCCTCCGGCTGCTCGCGCACGGGCTGAGCGATCGAGAGATCGCCGAGCACACTGTTATGACGGTGGGCACCGTCAAATGGTACAACCGGCAGATTTACAGCAAGCTCGGCGTTCGGAACCGCACCGAGGCCACCATCCGGGCCGAAGAACTGGGCCTGCTCGCGCGAGCACGCACCCCGGAGCGGACGCTCCCCCCACCGGCAGTCCGGCACAATCTGCCCGCCCCGATGACGTCCTTCGTGGGGCGCAAGGCCGAGCTGGCGCAGCTCAGGGCGCTGTTCGGGCAGTCGCGCCTGATCACCCTGACCGGCCCGCCCGGCACGGGCAAGACGCGCCTCGCCCTCGAAGCCGCCTTCACCCTTCTGCCCGCCTACCGCGATGGCGTCTATTGGGTTCAACTCGCCCCGGTGAGCGATCCCCGGCACGTTCTCAAGAGCATCGCGCAGCACATGGCGGATCTGAAAGAATCGAGCGGCCAATCCCTGCTGGAATCCGTGCAAGACTGGCTGCGCGACAAATCCGTGCTGTTGGTATTGGACAATTACGAACACCTGCTGAGCGCGGCGCCGCTCGTCTCGGACCTGCTGAAAGCCGGCCCCAGCGTCACCGTGCTGGTGACCAGCCGCGAGGCCCTGCGACTGTACGGCGAGCACGAGGTTCCCGTCCAGCCGCTCCGGGTGCCGGACCACGACCCGCAGCCGGCGCCGGATGAGCTTCAGGCTTTCGAAGCCGTCGATCTGTTCGTGCAGCGCGCCCGCGCCGTCGCGCCGGACTTCGCCCTGAATCACGATAATGCGGCCACAGTCGCGGCGATCTGCGTTCACCTCGATGGACTCCCCCTGGCGATCGAGCTGGCAGCGGCGCGCATCCGGTTCTACGCGCCGCAGAATCTCCTGGTGCGCCTGGCGAGCCGCCTCGAAGCGCTGGACGCCGGGCCGCGCGACCTGCCCGCACGACAGCAAACGCTGCGTGCCACGCTCGCCTGGAGCTATGACCTCCTCGACGAGGACGAAAAACTGCTGTTCGCACGGCTGGGCGTGTTCGCCAATGGGTGCACCTACGCGGCGGCAGGGACCGTCTGTGGCGACAACCTGAGCATCGACATCTCGGCGGGCCTGGAATCGCTGCTCGCCAAGAGCCTGCTGCGCAAGGACCTGTCCCCCACCGGCGAGACGCGAGTGGTCATGCTGGAGACGATGCGCGAATACGCGCTGGCGCAGTTGGAGCAGCGCGGCGAACACGAGGTATTGGCCCACCGGCATGCCGGGTATTTCATGGCATTCGCCGAGCGGATGCGGCAGGAGATGCACAACGAGGACCAGACACAAGCCCTGGCGCTGTTCGATGCCGAGCACGACAACCTGCGCGCGGCGTTGGCGTGGAGCCTGGAAACCGGTGATAGCGGCGAGATGAGCTTTTGCATCATCGGCGGCGTGGCGATCTTCTGGGACTTCCGGGGGTATTTCAGCGAGGGGCGCGAATGGCTCGCCAAAGCCCTGGAGAAATATCCGGCCATCCCGCCCAGCAAAGCCTATGCCGACGCGTTGTACGGCGGCGCCGACCTGGCCTACAACCAGTCGGATTACGCGGCAACGAAGGACCTGTTCGAGAAGGCGCTGGCGATCTACCGCGCGTTGGGCGACGCACAGAGTACGGCGAACACCTTGATGGGGCTTGGCAACGCAGCCACCGAAGTCGGCGACTACGACGCGGCGCTGGCGCTCTTTCAGGAAGCCTACGCCATCATGCGCGACAGCGGCGGCATCGTGGGCAGCGCGCGCGCCCTCACCATGTTGGGATGGTGCGCCATGCGCCCGGGCGATTACCCGGCAGCCAGGGAATGGCTCGAACAAGCGCTCGCGTTGTTCGAGCAGGCGAACGATATGAACGGCACCAGCCTGGCCTTGTCGGGCCTGGGCGAGGTCGCCATCCGGCAAGGCGATCCGCGGCAGGCCGTCCCCTTGCTGGAACGAAGCCTCGTGATTCGCCGCGAGTTGGGTCACCCGTGGGGGGTTGCCGTCTCGCTGGGCAGCCTGGGCTGGGCGGCGCTGTGCGAGGACGACATCGAGCAGGCGAACCGGCTGCTCGGGGAAAGCCTGGGCATTCGCCTCCAGATCGGCGATCGGGGCGGCATCGCGTGGTGCCTGGAAAAGTTCGCCGAGATCGCCCGGCAGCAGGGCCACGACGGGCAGGCCGTCCGGCTGTATGGCGCGGCGGCGGCCATTCGCGCCCGCGTCAGTTCCGTGATCGACCCCGCCGATCAGGCGTCGCACGCGACGCGCATCCGGGCGCTGCAGCGAAAACTCCCGCCCGACGTCTACCAGGCCGTCTGGGCCGAGGGGCAGGCCATGACCCTGGAACAAATCCGCGACAACCTGCTGCCGACCGGCTGAGCGCAGCGCCGGGCCGCCGGTGCTTCCCTCCTCAGCGCAACGTTTCACTCGCTGCGGCGTACATACATAGTGAACGAGACTGCACGCTGGCGAAAGTGAGCGGACGAAATCGCCATGGACACAACCGGAGTGAAACCAGGCTGGAACCTCTCCCAGCTTCGCCTGATGCACGACATGCTCTCCCCCGCAGCAGATTCCCCGCCCGCGGCCATCACCAGAGCGGCCAGCCACCACACCTACCACATCATCGGCCTGCTCGTGGACCGGGACCGGACCGAAAACGCTTACCGGGCGTACGCGTATTTCCGCTGGGTGGACGACTGGCTCGACCAGGACCGGCGCGACCGGGACGAGCGGCTCGCGTTCGTCGAACGCCAACAGGCGCTCATCGATCGGGCGTATGCCGGCGCACAGGCGCACGGTCTGGCGGCGGAGGAGCAGATGGTCGTGGACCTGATCCGGGCGGACGACGAGCCCAACAGCGGGCTGCGCCTGTACATCCGGAACCTGATGGCCGTGATGGCGTTCGACGCCGGGCGCAGAGGCCGCCTGATCTCGGCCCGCGAGTTGAGCGCGTACACGCACTGGCTGGCGGTGGGTGTCACCGAGGCGCTGCACTACTTTATCGGCCACGACGATCCGCCGCCGACCGGCAACGCGCGCTACCAGGCCGTCACCGCGGCGCACATCACCCACATGCTGCGGGACACCTGCGAAGATGTGGCCGCCGGGTATTTCAACGTTCCAAGCGAATACCTCGCCGAGCACGGCATCGGCCCCGGCGACGTGAACAGCGCCGCCTATCGCGCGTGGGTGCAAGGGCGCGTGCAGATGGCGCGCGACTCGTTCGCGGCAGGGCGCGCCTATCTCGCGCAGGTGCGCAACGTCCGCTGCCGCGTGGCGGGTCACGTCTACTGCCTCCGCTTCGAGCGCGTGCTGGAGACTATCGAACAGGGCGGCTACCGGCTGCCCGGCTGCGAACAGATCTGAAAAGCCAGAGGACACCCATGGAATCACCTACAGCGATCGTCATTGGCGCCGGGATCGGCGGCATCACCGCCGCCGCGCACCTGGCGAAGCGCGGCATGCACGTCACGGTCGTCGAGAAGAACCGCGAGCCGGGTGGCCGCTGCGGCCACTTCTCGCGCCAGGGCCACGCGTTCGAAACCGGGCCGACCCTGCTGGTCATGCCGCTGTTGTACGAAGCGGAGTTTGCCACGCTGGGCGTATCCCTGCGCGAGGTATTGAGCTTGCAGCGGGTCGATCCCACCTATCGCTTGGTCTTCGACGACGGCAGCCAGCTCGCCCTCACCTCGGACCTGAACGCCATGCGCGAGCAGTTGGAGGCCATCGAGCCGGGGAGCTTCGAGGGCTTCCTGCGCTATGTGGAGGAAGGGCACCGCCACTATCACGTGGCGATGGACCGGCTGGTTGGGCGCGATTTTCGCACGGCGTCCGAATTCTTCTCGCTGGGCAACGTGCCCTTGCTGTTTCAACTGAAGCCGCTCGTGCCGCATTACCGGCACATGTCGGCCTACTTCAAGCAGCCGCGCCTGAAGGCGGCCTTCACCTTCCAGGATGTGTACATGGGGTTGAGCCCGTTCGAGGCTCCAGCGACCTTCTCGATGATGCCCTACACTGAGCTGGCCCACGGCGTGTGGTATCCGCAAGGCGGCATGTCCAGCGTGGTCGGGGCCTTGATGCAGATCGCCTGCCGGGCCGGTGTGGAATTCCTGTTCGATACGCCGGTGGAGCGCATCGAGGTCAATGGGACGCGCGCCAGGGGCGTGCTCCTCGAAGATGGGTGTTTGCTCGAAGCCGACGTTGTCGTGGCGAACGCGGACCTGCCCTACGTGTATCAAACCCTGCTGCCGTCCGATAAGACCGGCGAGCGAATGGCACACAAGCGCTTCTCCTGCTCGGCCATCAGCTTCTTCTGGGGAGTCGACAAGCCGGTCCCGCAACTGGGGCCGCATACCCTGTTCCTGGCCGACGACTACCGGAACAACTTCGAGAGCATCATCCAGGACCTGGACCTGCCCGCGAACCCCAGCCTGTACGTGCACGCTCCCGCGCGCCTCGATCCCGCCACCGCTCCGGTGGGCGAAGACACCCTGATCGCCATCGTGCCCGTCGGCCACCTGGACGAAACGGGCCAGCAGGACTGGGAGCGCATTCGCGACCGGGCGCGGCAGGCGGTGTTCAGGCGGCTGTCGCTGCTGGGCATCACCGACCTGGAAGCGCACATCAAGTTCGAAGTGGACTACACGCCGCTGTCGTGGCGCAAGCGCTACAACCTGATGAAAGGCGCCACGCACGGGTTGTCCCACACCCTGATGCAGCTCGGCTATTTCCGACCGAGCAACCGCCACGGGCGCTACCACAACGTATACTTCGTAGGGGCCAGCACCCACCCCGGTACGGGCGTGCCCACCGCGCTGGTTTCGGCGCGGCTGGTCGCCGAGCGCATCACGGAAGAACACGCCGCGCGCATGCCCCACGCCGTTTGACCGTGCAGCGCTGCGCGAGACAAGGAGACGCCGGTGAACGACGAGCCACGCTACGACCGTCTGCGCCTCTTTCTCACGCGCCGCCGCGCCTCGTTCCGGTATGCGTTCGCGGGCCTGGCGCACGTGTTCCGCACCCAGCCCAACGCCTGGATTCACGGCGCGGCTGCCGCCGGGGTCGTATTGGCGGGGTTCTGGCTCGACCTCTCCCACAGTGAGTGGGGTCTGGTCGTCGTGACGATGGCGCTGGTCGTGACCACCGAGATCCTCAACACCGCGATCGAAGCGGTGGTCGATCTGGCGTCGCCCGAGCCGCACCCGCTCGCCCGGACGGCCAAAGACTGCGCCGCCGCTGCGGTCCTGGTGACGGCAGGCATGGCGGTCGTGGTTGGCGCGCTCGTGTTCGCGCCCAAGCTATGGGACCGGCTGGGATAGTGCCGGGCGACGGACCGGCGCGAGCCGAAGCCACTATTCCTCGCGCCAGGGCAACACCACACACAACAGCGCCGGCCTGAAAGCCCTACCTCGTGGCCTTCAAGCCGGCGCCGCTCGTTGCTTTGGGGCAGACCCTCGCCGGGATGCGTCTCCCACCGGGCCAACTGCCCTACTTGTCGACGCCGGTCATGATCACGCCGCGCATGAACACGCGCTGCGCCAGGAAGAACAACACGACCGGAATGACGAGGCCCATCAGCGCGGTCGCCTGGATCAGGTGCGGCTGCTGGTCGTACACGAAATTGAAGATCTGGATGCCCACCGAAAGCGGGGCGATTTCGGGATTGCTCAAGGTGTAGATCAACGGCTCGAAGTAGTCGTTCCAGGCGAACACGAAGTGGAACAGGGACACCGCGACGATGGCGGGCCACGCCTGGGGGATGATGACCGAGATCAGGATGCGGAACGGGCCAGCGCCGTCGATCATCGCCGCCTCGTCCAGCTCGATGGGCAGCGTGCTGAAATATTGGCGCAAGAGCAGCACGTTATACGCATTCGCGAAGAAGTGCGGGACGATCAGCGGCAGCCACGTCCCCGTCCAGCCGAGCACTTGCGAGAACACGAAGTAGGTCGGCACCAGCGTCACCTGCTTGGGTAGGATGATGGTCGAGAGCAGGACCATGAACAGCACGTTCTTGAAGGGCAGCGGAAAGCGCGTGAACGCGTAGGCGACCAGCGTGCACGACACGACCGTGCCGATCATGCCCAGGATGGCGATCATCGCCGTGTTGAATAGCAGGCGGGGGAAATTGATCGCATCCCACGCTTGCTCGAAGTTCTGCCACTGCGCGTCGAATCGCTTTACGGGGTTGGCGGTGGGCCGCTGCTGGTCGGCAAAGGGCTGTTCGGACCATGCCAGGATGCCCGCGTCCAGATTGTCCGGGTTGATGAAGTACGTCTCTGTCGCGCCCGTGCCCTCCTGAACCATTGCCCAGCGCTGAATGCCCCCGTCCTCGGTCGGCACCTCGTACACCGGATATTGCGCGCCGGGCTGCAACACGACATCGGGAATCTTCTTGCCGCGATGCGTGTAAAATACGGCCTCTTCCAGCGGAGCCGCGCTGGCGATATCACCCTGCCATTCCACAATCCCGCCTTCCGGGTCCTCGGGATTCAGGAAGTAGTGCGTTTCGCCTTCCGACTTGAACAACGCCAGCCGCCGCATCTGCCCGTCGACCTCGAGATCGTACAGCGGGTACGGCGTGCCGCGCACCACCCCTTCCTCTTTGTAGCCGGTCCCCACGTAGGCGAACGTCTCCGCCTCGACCACCGGCTCCACCGTCCCCCGATCGCCGGCCCACTCGATGACGCCTTCCCTGACATTTCCAGGGTCGAGGAAGATGAGCCGGTCCTCCAGGGTAGCGATCAACGCCCACTCGTGCATCTCGCCGTCTTCGTCCGGCACGTGATACAGGGGGTATTTGCTGCCGGTCAGAACGCTCCATTCCGGATACTCCTCGCCCGTGTACTCGTACATCACGTTGGACACCGGCAGAATGTCTTTTTGCGTGATCTGCGGCTTGCTCTTGATGGCGGTGACGCCCATGTAGCCAAACGGCGAGAGGTACACGATCAGCACCATCGTGGTGAAGAGCACAATCAGCGCACCGAGGCCGAGATTCCGGTAGCGGGCGACGATCTTCTTACTACCCCACAGTTTCGTCTTGCTTTTGAACATGGCGTCAGTCATCCCCTCCGGCGTAATAGACCCAATGGCGCGCCGTGGCGAACAAGAAAATGGTCGCGAGCAACCCGATGACGAACAGCAGCCACGCCAGCGTGGCGCCATAGCCCATCCGGTCGTATTGGATAGCCACCCGGTAAAAGTAGATATTGTAGAAAAGGGTAATGTCGTTGGGGCCACCGGTGCCGCGCGAGATGATGTACGGTATGTCGAAATAGCGAAACAGGGCGATGAGCGCCAGAATGAGGTTGTAAAATATCATGGGGGTGATGAGTGGAAGCGTGATCTTGCGAAAAATGGTAACCCCATTGGCGCCATCGACGCGGGCGGCCTCATACAGCTCGGTCGGAATGGTCTGCATGCTCGCCAGCATCGTGAGCATTGCGTTACCGGTCCCCCAGATGCCGATGAGCAGCAGGGCGGGGTAAATCCAGGTCGAGCTATACAGCCAGTTCGGCCCGCTGATGCCCAGGACCTCGCCGAGAAACCGGTTGAGCCAACCGGACTGCGTGTTCAAAAATCCATTGAAAATATAGGTCACGGAGATGATCGGTACCACATATGGCATGTAGAACAGGGTGCGGAACAACCGCCTGCCCCACAGCGACTTGGAGTTGAGCAGCGTCGCCAGCCCCAGCGGGATGATGATCGATATAGGCAGCGCGATCACCATGTAGGACAGCGTCACTCTCAGCGACTTGCCGACATACGGATCGTTGAATAACGTGCGGTAGTTATCCAATCCAACGAACGACGCCTCCCCAGGACGAGTCAGACGCAGGTCGGTGAAGGTGAACGCGAATGACGCAACCATCGGCACGAAATAGAAGGCCAGGAAGCCGATTATCCAGGGGCTGAGGAAGACCCATCCCCACAGGGTACGGGTGCGTTGCAGGCTCATCTCGCCACCAGACGGGAGGCGACCAGACGCAAGTTTCCCCATTTGACCAACGACTGACATGACGGACTCTCCTCGGACGATCCTTACACCGTCTGGTTGTCAGGCAGAGGGGGGCGGCCACAAGCCGCCGCCCCTCCGATTACGGTAACGCTACTCGGCAGCGTCGAAGATCCCTTGCAGGGTAGCCAGCAGGTCCTCGATTTCCGCGTCCACATCGAGGCCGGGTGTGGCCTGCATGTAGAGCGACCAGTTTTGGATGGCGACCACGGACTCGCTGTAGTTGGGCAGCCAGCTCTCGTGGTTCGGGTTGTCGGGATAGTTGGCGCTCTCGATCACCACGTCCCAGTTCACGCCCTGGGTGAAGGTTTCATCCAGGTTGTCCAGGAACGGCTGGAGATAGACCTCATCCGAGGGCGTGGCGCCATAGACCTGGAGCAGCTTGGGCATGGCCGGGCCAGCCACCAGGTAGTCCAACACCTGGAAGGCTTCGACCGGGTGCTCGGTGTATTCGAGGATGCGGAACGTATCAGCGTGCAACTTGGCCGTGTACACACCTTCGTACGAGGGCGGCACTGCGATGTCCCAGTTGGGCACATCCAGCAGGCAGCAGGTGTACCACAGGTGGCTGTGCGACATGGCGACATGGCCGGAGTTGAACACGTTGCCGGCCAGCAGCAGATCGCTCTGCTGGTAGTCGTAGTTGGGAACGAAGTGATCCTCGTGCCAACCGGCATAGAGCCACTTGATCCCGGCGCGCCAGTTGTCGGGCATGATCGCATTGCCGGTTTCGGGGTCATAGAACGAGCCGGCACCGAACGGCGAGGTCACAGCCGAGCGGATGTCGTCGCCCCACCACTGAGGCGCGTAACCGAACTGCACGATGTTACCGGGGTCGAAATCGGGGCTGGTGGCGTCGTTGCCGTTCGCGTCGAGCGTCAGCTTCATCGCCACTTCGCGCAGCTTATCGACATTCCATTCGTCGCCGTCGGCATACGGCTCACCATACACCTGAGGCGGATAGTCCACACCGGCAGCATCGAACAGGTCGCGGTTGAAGTAGACGAACGACGGGTAAGTCGCGAAGGGCAGCGCGGTCAGACCCTCTTCGGGGTCCCGGTAGAAGTCGACCAGGCTGGGCGCCCAGCGGCTCAGGTCGTAGTCGAGCTCGTCGATGATCGGTTGGAGATCGAGGAAGGTGCCAGCGTAGTCGTTGGACCCGCCGATGCCGACCGGCCCGATGATGTCGGGGGCGTCGCCACTGGCGATCAACGTGCTGAGGGTGTCGCGGCTGACGTCGAAGTCGGCCACGATGATTTCAAGTTCGATGTCGTCGTGTTCGGCGTTGAACTCCTCGACGATCTCGTTCTGGGCCGCCTGGTGTTCCGGCTGTCCGCCGGCCCCCAGGCCAATGAACCAGGTGATCACCACCGGCTCGCCCCCATCTTGCGCCAGAGCAGGCGCAAAGGGCACGGCCAGCGCCGATACCACGGCGATTGTTAGCAGGACAATCATTAGTTTGCGGGACATGCGTGTTTCTCCTCAAAAATGGACTAACCTGACTGTAGACGCGGATAGCGACGAACCTTATGAGTTGAGTATCACCGCCTCCTTTCGTTCGTGTTTCGACGCGGACGATTACAGGAACAAGACAAAGCTCTCACGGGCGCGCGCCAGTCTCGCGCCGCGCCTCACCGGGTCAGCGCCCCACAACTGGACCGGATGATCAACTCGGTCGGCAGCACGATGTGACGGGGTGGATGGGGCGCTGTTTCTAGCATCTCGATCAGGGTTTCAACCGCCAGCATCCCATTGCGCTGGACCGGTTGGCGAATGGTCGTCAGCGGCGGATCGCACTGCGCCGCCAGCGGCAGGTCGTCGAAGCCGACGATGGCGATGTCGTCGGGCACCTTCAGCCCGGCCTCGCGGATGGCCTGAATAGCGCCGAACGCCATCGTATCCGACGCCGCAAAAACGGCTTCCGGCTCCTGGCTCAACAGTTGGCGCATGGCGGTATAGCCACCATCGCGGCAGAAATCGCCCTCGACCACCAGAGACTCGTCGATCTCGCGCCCGCGCTGCTTCAGCGCCTTGACGTATCCCGCCCGGCGATCGATCCCGACTGCCGAGTCCTGTGGGCCGCTGATGGTGGCGATGCGCTGGTAGCCGAGGCGCAGCAAATGGCTCACCGCCAGGAACGAGCCCGAAATGTTGTCGACATCGACGTAGCTCGTCTGGCTGACGTCGGGTGGGCGCCCGACGTAAACCGCGAGAATCTGCCGGGCGATGAGCTGCGGAATGAGCGGGTCGATGATCTTGTCCGCCGCCACGATCAGGCCGTCGAGCAAACCTGTGCTGAGCGCGCGCTCGTAGACACGGTGCGATTCGTCCTCGGAATGGAACAGGAACAGCGCCAGCGTGAAGTCGTGCAGGTTGCAGGCGCGCGAGATGCCCTCGATGAGCACGGCGAAATAAGGATCGCCGAAGACCGATTGCGTGACGGACGGAATGATCAGGCCGATGGTTTGGGAGCGCCGCGAGGCGAGCGTACGGGCGGCGAGATTGGGACGATACCCCGTTTCCTCGATGACCTTCTGCACGCGGCTGCGAAAATCGGGTGACACGCTGGCGGGGTTGTTGATGACGCGGGACACGGTGGCGCGCGATACACCGGCAAGCTTGGCAACCTCTTCCAACGTAAGTTTTTTCACAGCGGCACTCGCCTAAATCCATTTGAGAGCGCTCCATCAAATCACCAACTCACAGAAATTTCTTCGGTGAAAAATTGGAATTTTGAGCGTCATGCTCTCTCATAGCTCAGAGAGCGCTCTCTATAGTTGACTCCAGTATAAAGGAGAGTTCCCACCAAGTCAAGCGATTGCCGATGCATTTACCGAGCGCGAGGTTCGCATTCGGCATTTTGCACATCCGCAAATTTCCATTTCGTGCTACCAAAAAAGAACATTTGTGCAAAATGCCAGTACCATTTTTCATGGAACAGATGTACTATTATCACTATTGTGAGTTCACGGAGGTCACTCTATGGATCCAAGACAATCAAACGCTGCAGACAACGCCATTGTAGTGAGAAATCTCCAGAAGTCGTACAAAGACTTCAAGGTGCTACATGGCATCGACATCACGGTCCGGCGCGGCTCGATTCTCGCGCTGCTCGGCCCCAACGGGGCTGGCAAGACCACGACCATCCGCATCTTGAGCACCCTGCTCCCGCCCGATGGGGGCGAGGCTCAGGTCAACGGCTTTGATGTCGTGAACCAAGCCTGCGACGTTCGTAGCAGCATCGGCCTGACGGGGCAGTTCGCAGCAGTCGATGAATACCTGACCGGTGAAGAAAATCTGCTGATGCTGGGCCGGCTCTATCGCTTGAGCCAGGCCGACACCCGGCGCCGCACGCGCGAGCTGTTGGAGCAGTTCGACCTGGTCGATGCCGGTCGCCGTCCGGTGCGCACCTACTCCGGCGGCATGAAACGCCGCCTGGACCTCGCGATGAGCCTCATCGCCGCGCCACCGATCATCTTCCTGGACGAGCCGACGACCGGCCTCGATCCGCGAAGCCGCCTGAGCATGTGGAACCTGATCAAAGAGCTGGCGAGGGGTGGCGCGACGATTCTGCTGACCACCCAGTACATGGACGAGGCGGACTTTCTGGCCGATTGGATCGTGGTCATCGACGAAGGCAAGGTGATCGCGGAAGGCGACGCGAATTCGCTCAAGTCCCGCGTCGGCGCCGACCATGTCGATCTGACTATCTCGCCGGATAGTAACTTTGCACTAGCCCAACAGGCTGTGGATGGTGTGCAGTTCCAGGCCAATCCCGAGCAGCGGGTTTTGACCATCGCCGCCAGCGACGGCGTCACCACGCTCAGGAACATCTTGCGGCGTCTGGACGAGGCCCAGATCGAGATCGAAGGCCTCAACATGCGCCGCCCGACACTCGACGACGTGTTTCTCTTCCTCACCGACAACGGCTCACACGAACACGCCAAGGAGATCAACTGATGACTGAAATCACGCTTCGCTCGCCCCTCCAGCCCGATCGCCTGCTGGCGCCGATCCAACCGGAGCGCCGCTCGGAGATGTACTGGCTGATTTCCGACTCGTGGATCATGGCGAAGCGCAGTACCATGCACATCATCCGGAGCATGGACCAGGTGCTGTCGCTGATCCTCTTCCCGATCATGTTCATGCTGCTCAACCGCTACGTGCTGGGCGGCGCCATCGACACCGGCGAAGTCAGCTACGCGAACTTCCTGTTCGCCGGCATCCTGATCCAGTCGCTGGCGTTCGGCGCTAACTACACGACGATCAATCTGGCGGTCGATATGAAGGAAGGCATCGTCGACCGTTTCCGATCGCTCCCCATGTCCGGCAGCGCCCTGGTCATCGGCCACATCGCCGCCGACCTGGTGCGCAACGTCATCTCGGGGATCATCATCATCGTGGCCGGTTTCGCGGTAGGGTTCCGCCCGAATGCCAGCCTCGTCGAGTGGCTGTACGTCATCGGGCTGTCGCTGCTGTTCACGCTGTCCATTTCGTGGCTGTCGGCCATCCTGGGGCTGATCGTCAAGAGCCTCGAGGCCGCGCAATGGGCCGGCTTCGTGCTCATCTTCCCGCTGACGTTCGTCTCCAGCGCGTTCGTCCCCACCGAAACCATGCCGCGGGCGATCCGGACTTTCGCCGAGAACCAGCCGATCACCCACACGATCAACGCGATTCGGGCGTGGCTGGTGGGCACCCCGCTGGAGGATTCGGCGCTGCTGTCGGTGGCGTGGTCCATCGCGTTGATCGTCATCGCCGTGCCTATCACCAACTGGCTGTTCCGGCGCCATTCGACCCAGTAAGGCACCATCCATAACTTCACCAGGGCGTGCCAGCCTGACGAGCTGGGAGCGGGTGGAACACAAACACCGGCTCTCCCAGGAGGCACGCCCTCCCCTATGCCCCGCAAGCCGGCACCGTGTCACGCCTACCAGACGGGCCGCGCCAGCCCCTGACAAAATCCAGTTGTCGCGCTGCCAATATCGTGATTTAATGGAAGAGTGCAGATTGTTTGGCACATGGTGTATTTTTCTGCCGCAAACGTCGTTCCCACCGATTGTGGGCTAATCTGTGAAAAAGGAGGTGTCGAGCACCTGTTCGTTTGACGTTGATATTTTGGAAGAGGATCAAGACGATCTCACGCATTCGTACCAGCCAACAGCCAAGCGGATTTACGCAATTCAACGCACCCGATATCACCGCGTTTTTGCTGCCGCTTCGCCCCACCAACACCCTGTTTTTTGTAACTTTGCACGGCGCCAGTTCCGGACGTCACACGCAGGAATTTGTAAAGTCCGGAGTTCTGGCCCACAATTGAATCACCTTAATCGCTCGAAAGGAGTTTGTTACAGATGTTCAAAAGTTTCCGTGTTTCGTTACTGTTTGTTTTGGTGCTCTCGCTCGCGCTTACCGCGGTAGCGCCGACGGCAGCCCAGGACCAGAAGGTGCTCCGCGCCGTGATCGGCCCGGCGGGCACGACGGTCGTCTGGGATGTCGCGCTGGCGACCGACACGACGTCGCACACCTTCATCGAGATGATGTTCCCCGGCCTCGTTCCGCGTGAAGAGACCACCGGCGTGCCCGAAGCGGGCATGGCCGAAAGCTGGGAAATCTCCGATGATGCGCGCACCTACACCTTCTACCTCAAGCAGGATGTGCCGTGGGTGACCTATGACCACGACGCTGACGAAGTCGTCCAGGTGACCGACGAGAACGGCGACGTTCGCATGGTCACGGCGCATGACTTCGTGTACGGCACGCTGCGCACCATGGATCCTGAGGTCGCGTCCGACTACGGCTACCTGCCCGCGGACTGGGTCCAGGGCGGCGTCGCCTATAACACGGGCGAAGGCGCCAGGGAAGATGTCCAGATCGCGGCGCTGGATGACTACACGCTGCAGATCACCGCGCCCGAGCCCGCCGGTTTCTTGCTGGCTGTCTACGGCCTGTGGGTCTTCACGGCCCAGCCGCAGTGGACCATCGAGGAAAATGGCGATGCCTGGACGCTGCCCGGCAACTATCACAGCTACGGCACGTTCGTCCTGAAGGAAGACAACCCCGGCTCGAGCGCCACCATCGTGAAGAACCCCTTCTGGACGGGCACCGAGAGCCACCCGGTTCCCAAGATCGACGTGATCGAGGCGCTGTTCCTGGATGCGTCGGCTGCGCTGGCGGCGTTCGAGGCCGGCGAAGTGGACTACACCGATGACGTCCCCCTGCCCGACCTCGACCGTCTGCGCGTCGAGCGCCCAGATGAGCTGTACATCGGCCCGCGTGACTGCACGTACATCTACGGGTTCAACGTCGAGAAAGCCCCGTTCGATAACGTCCACGCCCGCCGCGCGTTCTCGGCAGCCATCGATCGCCAGACGCTGATCGACGCCGTACTGAAGGCCGGCCAGGAACCCGCCGGGTTCTTCTCGCGGCCCAACTTCGCGGCCTCCGCAACACAAGAAGAATATCCCGACCTGGGCACCCGTTCCGATCCGGAACTGGCCCTCCAAGAGCTTGAGCTGTACTTCGAGGATACCGGCCTCACGCGCGAAACCATGCCGCCGATCACCTTGATGCACAACACCAGCGAAGCTCACGCGATCGTCGCGCAAGCCGTCCAGCAGATGTGGAAGACCACGCTGGGCATCGAAGTGCAGATCGCCAACCAGGAATGGCAGAGCTACCTCGATCTGCTCGACGAAGACGCCCCGCAGGTCTTCCGTTACGGCTGGTGCGCCGACTATCCCGATCCGCACAACTTCCTGAGTGACGTGTACTACTCGACCTCGGGCAACAACGACACCAACTGGGCGAACGAGGAATATGACGCGATCCTTGACGAAGCCAAGCTCATGCTCGACTTCGAAGCCCGCAAGCCGCTCTACGCCCGCGCCGAGCACATCCTGACCTGGGAAGATGCCGCGATCGCGCCGATCTACTTCTACACCGATCTCGCCATGAAGGGCGCCCACCTCGACGCGACCAACTCGATCATCGGTGTCGACCGGTTCGACAAGTGGGACATTCCGTAGGTTTTGAACCAACACGCTGGTGAATCGGTAATCAAGACAGAATAGCTGAACACGTGATGAGAGAGAGCTAGCTTAGCTCTCTCTCACATGTCGGTGTGGGGGATCACGCCAACTTCGCACAATACGGGCGTTTCTCGGAGGGAACTCGCGCGACTCTCCTGCAGGTTAGGACAGGTCCGCATCCCTTCGGCACGCGATGTGATTGTGCGAGGTCAAAGTGATCTTTCCATGTCGCAACTTGCGCGGCCCGCCAGCGCGGTCAGCGTCCGGTGCGGGCTGAGTCACCTTGCAGGAGAAAAGTAATGGCACAATACCTGGCACGAAGCCTTCTCGGTTTGATCGTCGTGATCTTCGTGGTATCGGTGATCACGTTCGTGCTGATGCACGAGATTCCGGGGGGGCCATTTGTACGCGAGAAGAAACTTCCTCAAAGCGCCCTGAATAATCTTAACGCCAAGTATCACCTGGACGATCCGCTGTGGAAACAGTACACCGACTACATGGTGGATCTCGTCGTCCCAACCATCACCACCGGCGAGAAGAGATTTTCGGTCATCGATGATTACCTGATCAACATCGAGCTGCCGTTTGGCGACCACACGACGATCCGCTGGATGAACTTCGGCCCGTCGTATACCGAACGCACGCGCTCGGTCAACGGAATCATCAGCGACCACCTGCCCACCTCGTTCCAGCTCGGTGTGGCAGCGATGATTGTGGCCGTCGTGATCGGCATCCCGCTGGGAACAATAGCCGCCCTGAAGAAAAATTCCGTATACGACTATTTCAGCATGAGCACCGCGCTCCTAGGCGTGTCGGTCCCGGCGATCGTGATCGGGCCGCTGATGCAGTACGTCATCGCGGTGGAGCTCAAATGGCTGCCAACCACCGGTTGGGGCAGCCTGAAACAGGTGATCATGCCGGCCATTGCGCTCGGTTTTGCGCAGTCCGCGCTCCTGGCCCGCCTGACGCGCGCCAGCCTGCTCCAGGTGCTCAACGAAGACTACATCCGGACGGCGCGCGCCAAAGGGCTGCGCGGGCGGCAGGTCGTCGTCATCCACGCCATGAAGAATGCCATGATCCCGGTCGTGACGGTGATGGGCCCCCTGTTCGCCGCGCTGATCACGGGCACGTTCGTCACCGAAAAAGTCTTCGGCATCCCCGGCCTGGGCAATTACTACATCGTCAGCATCAATCAACGGGATTACGCGACGATCATGGGGACGACGCTGTTGTTTGCGTTTTTCATTGTCATAGCCAACTTCTTTGTGGATCTCACGTATGCCTGGCTGGATCCACGCATTCGGTTTGATTGATGTGGAGAAGCCTTCATGAGTGCACTTGATACCAGTCCAACACCCAACACCGAGCAGCCGATATCCCTCGGCCAGGGAGTGGTGGAGCGCAGCCGCAGCCCGTGGGCGGACGCGGTATGGCGTTTCACGCGCAACCGGGCGGCAGTCCTCGGCCTGCTGGTGATCATTCTGTGCATCGTGGCCGCCATTTTGGCCCCAACCCTGACGGACTACACCTACGACGAGCAGAACTACCTGGCCGTCAATACCGCGCCCCAGTGGATCATCGACACCTTCCCCAAGATGAAGCCCGTCGGTGAGGACATGGGCTACGTGCGCATCGACAACAACTATATCCTGGGCACGGATGGCCTGGGTCGCGACCTGTGGACGCGCATTATATACGGCGCGCGGATCTCGCTGGCGGTCGCGTTCGTCGGCCCGTTGGTGAGCCTGTTGGTGGGCACGATCTACGGGATGATCTCCGGGTATGCCGGGGGGCGTGTCGATACCATCATGATGCGCATCGTCGATATCATGTACGCGTTTCCCACGCTGCTGCTCGTGATCCTGATGATGGCGTTCTTCCGCGCCAGCTTCACGGCGAGCGAGACAGGCTCCATCGCCTACCGCCTGAACAAGATCGATTCCGCGTTCGGCGGCATGTTGTTCATCTTCATCGGCGTTGGGATCACCTCGTGGATGGACACGGCGCGCCTCACGCGCGGGCAGGTGCTGTCGATCCGCAAGAAGGAATACATCGAAGCGGCCCAGTCCATCGGCACGCGCGATATGTCGATCCTGTTCCGGCACGTGCTGCCGAACATCTTTGGGCCGGTGGTCGTCCGCGAGAGCCTGTCGATCCCGCGCTACATCTCGCTCGAAGCGTTCCTGAGCTTCATCGGCCTGGGCGTCAATCCTCCAACACCCAGTTGGGGCAGCATGATTTCCGACGGGGCGCAGGCCATTAAGAGCTATCCCAACCAGGCTGTTTTCCCGGCGCTGGCGCTGTTCATCGTCATGTTCGGCTTCAACTTCCTGGGCGACGGGCTGCGCGATGCGCTCGATCCGCGCGCGTCCGAAGCGAACAAGTGATCCGGCGTGGGCACCGTCGATCGCCGCGTCTGTGGCGATCGACAGCCCGGCAGTTGTAGATGCTCGCGTGCCGTGAGGCTGCGATGAACTCGTGGAGGCTATTCGTATCCGGGATTCTGTTTTGGGACGCCTACGAGAACCCCATATTTCTGCGCGAAGCAGACCATGAACCAGCCTGGTACAAGACGGCTCAGCGCGTGTGGCGTGTTCGCCCGCTGGCGCCGGCGATTGTAACAGGCACTTTTTTGCTGTGGTTCGCCGTCATTCTCTTTTTCGAGAATCTCCTGTACTTCCTGCTGCTGCCGCGCTTTCTCCTCGTCGTGGCGACCGGCCTCGCGCTCGCGCCTATCGTCGCCGGCGAACGCGTCAAACGCAGTTGGGAAACCCTCATGGCTGCGCCGCTCAGCCCGGTGGAACTGCTGCTGGGCAAAGTGGGCGGCGCGTTGTGGTGGCTGCGCGGCCTTTTCCGGGGCATCTCCGCGCTCTTGTTCATGGTGTCGCTGGGCGTCGCTTTCATCAGCCTGGCGCTGATCCCGACCCGGCTGCCCTGGGCGGATGAAGTCCCGATCTTCGTGCTGTGTTTTGGGGTCGCCATACTTCCGATCGTCGGGTTCACCGCCTTCGTGATCGACCGGATTCAGCAGTTCCTACTCGTGATCTCCGCCGTCGTGGCGGTGAGCGCCTCCGCGCCCTCGCTGCGGGCTGCGTTCTTCTCGGCCATCCCCGCCGGCCTGATCGTCTGGCTGTCCGAGGTCATCCTCGCGGGGACGCTGCTGGCGGTGCAGGGTGGCCGCACGACCATCTTCGCCGAAACCAACCTGCTGACGCTCATCACGCTCGGGCCGGTCGTCAACTTCATCATGGAGTTCGAGCTGGCGGAAATGCTCCTCTGGACGGGCTGCACGTTCCTGGGACGCGAAATCGCCATCTACGGCCTGTGGCGATGGGCCGAGCGCCAGGCGCGGGTGTTCTGATCGCGCGGATGCCTCGCAGCCGCACGCCATAAAAGCGATATGGGCAGCGGGGGTGTTGCTGCCCATACCGGTCGCCGGGCTACCGGGCGCAGGTGATGTCGACGAGCATCCACGTACCGTCTGCCGAGGTCGCCATTTTGAGCCGCGCCAGGGGCGTGCTGGCGAAGCTGTCCGCTCCGCTGGGATAGGCGCCGCTCACCTCGACCGTCACGCTGTCGCTTTCCGGCCCGTAGATTGGCGCCGCCGATACCCAGGACGGCAGGTCCTGCGCGCACAGGAACGGGTCCGCTGGGCGGAACTCGTCGCTGCGGTACGTGTCCAACAGGCTGGCGAGCAGGTCTTCGCCCATATGCTCCGCCCAGGGCCAGATGCTCCAGTCCGCGATTGGCGTGCGCTCGATGCCGCGCTCCATGTCGTAGCGCATGAAGGTGATGTACTCGTTGTAGAGCAGCTCCGCGATGGTTTCCGGCGCGATCTCGCACACGATGTCATCGATCATCCACTGCTGGTCGTGCACGAGCCTGACGGTCACCATGCGCGGCGTCGGGTTGCCCGCGTACATCTCGCGCAGCAACATGGTGGCGGTGTCCTGCCCGACCATGACCGGGCTCACGCTGACATAGTTCGGAATGTCCTGGGCGCACAGCACCGGGTCGCCGCCGCCGGGCTCGCGCTGGCTGCGCGCGGCCTGGATGCGGGCGTTCAGGTCGGTCGTCAGGAACGGATAGCTCTCGTCCAGCGCGTCACCGCCGGGCACCTGTTCGAGATACCAGTTGTAGAACGTCTCGGTGACGCCGCGCGGCGTGACGGACTCCTGGCAAACTACGTCGGCGATCTGCCATGCGCCATCCTGCACGTGCACCGACACGACGAAGACCTTCGGATGCGGGTTGAACCCGAAGTATTCGCGCACCAACACGGCGGCGTCGCGCTCGGTCAGCGGGTCCACCTGCACGATCTCGAAGCTCTCCGGCACGTCCTGCGCGCACAGGAATGGATCGTGGAAGAAACCGCCCTGCTCCTCGCGGATCGCCACCACCCGGTCGATCAAGTCGGCGCTCAGTTCTTCGCGCTCCTGGTAGCTGCCATCCGCCAACGGATTGCGAAATTCCTCGGTGGTTTCGTCGTAGCCCGCGTAGTCGAGATACCAGCCATAGAAGCTGTCGACCACGCCGGTCGGATCATCCTGCGCGGCAGCCGGCGCGATGCCCAGCGCCAGCGCCACGGCGACCAACAAAAGGGTAACGGACTTGCGATACATGGTGCACTCCTCGTGTGCCTTCACAGCGATGCCTTCATGATGCAACAATTCCACCGGCGGCGCACTGCACCACACGGCAGTTTGTCACCTACCCATTCGGGCAGGTTCGCGCCTGTTTGGTCGTCCAGTGCGCGGGCGGCACGCGGCCAGTATAATGAAAATGGACGTTGAGGAGGCAAGGACAGGTCCATGTCGAACCCCATTCGCGTGCTGATCGTGGACGATCATAAGGTCGTGCGCGGCGGTCTCAAGGCGTTTTTACAATCCTACGACGATCTGGAACTGGTCGGCGAAGCTCAAAACGGCGAGGAGGCGCTGCTCAAATGCGGCGAGGTGGCACCGGATGTCGTGCTGATGGACGTTGTCATGCCGCGCATGGATGGCCCCACTGCCACGCGCGCCATTCGCGACGCCTACCCCGCCACCCAGGTGATCGCGCTGACCAGCTTTCCCGAGGATGACCTCGTGGAACAGGCGCTCCGCGCGGGGGCCATCGGCTACCTGCTCAAAACCGTCGAGCCGGACGAGCTGGCCGATGCCATTCGGGCCGCGCACCGCGGGCAGTCCACCCTGGCGCCCGAAGCGGCGCGGGCGCTGATCCAGGCCAACATCCGCGCGCCAAAGCTGGGCCACGATCTGACCGAACGCGAGCGCGAGGTGCTGCGCCTGCTGGTCAAGGGATGGACCAACCAGGAGATCGCGCAGCACCTGACGGTAAGCGCGCACACGGCCAAGTTTCACGTGAGCAACGTGCTCTCCAAGCTGGGCGCGGCCAGCCGCACCGAAGCGGTGGCGCTGGCCCTGGAACATCACCTGGTCGAACCATGAGCGCCCGGCACGGCAAGCGGCGCCTGCGGGCGATGATCATCGCCTGGTCGTTCATCCCGGCGGCGCTCATCCTGGGCACGGTGGCACTGGCCCACTTCGTCAGCTTCCGCAATCTCACCGAAGACCTCGTGGCCGACCGGAACCGCGATCTGGCCGTGCTGCTCGGCAACCAGTACCGGGGCGAGATCGACGAACTGGCGCAGCCCCTGCGCGTGCTGGCGTCGGATTTCGAGATCATATCGTCCGACCCGGTCCGCCAGCAAAACGCGCTCGACCTGGCGTACAACCGGCTGTGGGATTACGACGCCGGCGTGATCGTCATGAGCACGTCGGGCCAGATCACCGCCGCCAACGGGCGCCGTCCGGAACTGCCGGGCCGGGATTGGTCTTCGCGCGCCTTCTTCCGGGCCCTGGTCCAACAGCCGCGCCTCACCGTGTCGGATATCGCGCCGCTTGGCACACTCGCGCAGGATGTAGTTGTGCTGGCGGTGCCCATCTACGACGATCAGGGCGCGCCGATCGGGGCGGTGGCGGGCATGTTCGCGGTGGGCGCGCCTGAATCCCGCATCACCACGTTCTACACCACCATCAAGAAGCTGGCGGTGGCGGCGAGCGGCACAGCGTACATCGTCGATGGCGCGGGTCGCATCGTTTACCATCCGGACGGCGCGATCATCAACACGTCCCAGGCCGGCCAGCCGGTCGTCGCCCGCGCCCTGGAGGGCGGCGCGGGCACGCTGCGGCACCAGGACGCGCGCGGGCAACCGATCATCGCCAGCTACGCGCCGGTGCCCGGCACCCCATGGCGCATCATCGTCGAAGAGGATTGGAACGTCCTGACGGCGGCGAGCATCCCCTACCAGCGGCTGCTGCTCGCGCTGCTGGGGCTGGGGCTGGTCGTGCCCGCGGTGGTGGTCGCGCTGGGGACACGGCGCATCACCCGCCCGGTCCACGACCTGATCGGCGCTGCCCAGGCCATCGCCGGGGGCGATTTCAGCCGCCGGATCACCCCGCGCGGCGGGGCCGAGATCGAGGCACTGGCCGGTCAGTTCAACCGGATGGCCGCCCAGCTCGAAGACTCCTACGCCACGCTGGAGCAGCGCGTCGCCAACCGCACGCGCGAGCTGGCGGCGTTGAACGCCATCGCGGCGGTCGCCAGCTGGTCGCTGAACATCGAGGACGTGCTGAGCGCGGCGCTGGACAAGACGCTCGAGATCACCGGGATGGCGGTCGGCGCGGCGTACCGTCTCGATGTCGAGCGCCAGACGCTGCACCTCGTGATCCAGCGCGGGCTGCCGGAGGAATTCGTCACCTATGCAGCGCGGTTCCCGCTGGCGGAGAGCATCGCCGGGCGCGTCACCGGCACGCGGGAACCGGCCCTGATGCGCCTGGAAGACTACCCGGAGGGCGAGCTCAAGCGCATTCTGACGCGGCAGGGTGTCCGGCTGGCGCTGGGCATTCCGCTGGTCTCCAAAGAGCGCGTGCTTGGGTTCATCACCCTGGGCAGCCGGGAACCGCGCGACGTGTCCGCCGAGGAACTCGCGCTGATGGCGTCGATCGGGCAGCAGGTTGGCGTGGCCGTGGAGAACGCGCAGCTTTACGAGCAGGCGGGGCAAACCGCTGCCGCCGCCGAACGCAGCCGCCTCGCCCGCGAGCTGCACGACGCCGTCTCTCAAACGCTGTTCTCGGCCAACATGATCGCGGGCGTGCTGCCCCGCCTGTGGGAACGCGATCCGGCAGCGGCCCGGGCGCAGCTCGAACAGCTCCACCAGCTAACGCGGGGCGCGCAGGCGGAAATGCGCATCCTGCTGCTGGAGCTGCGCCCGGATGCGCTGGTTGCTACCTCGCTCGGTGACCTGCTGGGACAACTCGCGCAGGCCGCCAACAGCCGGGCCATGGCGCCGGTGACCGTGGACGTGGCGGACGACTGCGCCCCACCGCCGGAGATCAAAATCGCGCTGTACCGCATCGCGCAGGAGGCGCTCAACAACGTGGTCAAACACGCCGGCGCCGAGCACGTGCGCCTGTCGCTCGCCCGCGACAGCGCGACGATCACGCTGACCGTAGCCGACGACGGCTGCGGCTTCGATCCGGACCAGGTCTCCGGCGAGCGCCTGGGCCAGCGCACCATGCGCGAGCGCGCCGACGCCATCGGCGCCCGGCTCACCGTCACGAGCGCGCCCCGCGAAGGCACCACGGTCACGTGTCAATGGCCGGGCACGCAGCCCGCTGCGCCTAAGCGCCCGCCTCGTCCGGGTCCGTGCTGAAGCCGACGCGCTCGCACATGGCGCCGATCTCCGGATTCGACATGAACAACCGCCACAGCAGGCCCGTGCGGTAATTCTCGATCATGACCACGATCGGGGCCTGGTTCAGCCCCATGAAGATGGGCGAGACGTAATCCTGGGTGGGATTGAACGCGTCGCGAAAGCCGTAGATGCCCCACAACTCCGCGCCCCGGTCGTAATAGAAATGCCGCAGCGCCCGCATCGACTCGGCGGGCGTATACGGAAAGGCGCTCAAGGCGGCGGTCGGCGTGATCGTGCCGTTGTCGTTGCGCGGCGTCGGGTCGTGCGCCAGGTACCCCAGGTGATCGTCGCTGGCGCTCAGGCCCCAGCAGTCCGCGCTGTAGCCCGCGTACCCGCCCGGATTCGCGGCACAGTAGCGGTGATTGATCAGTGTGATCCGGCGGCAGTTCTCGAACAGGTCCGCGTACCGGTCGCGCTTGCCACGCGGATCGAAGCCGAGGAACGGGTAGTGCGTGAAGAACAGCGGGCCGCCCGGCCCCACGCCCACCGGCAGATCGATCCCGTAGTACGTGCTCCCGTTCCGGTAGAGGTCGCCCGCGGTGGTCTTGCCCCAGTTCTGGCGGTAGAGCCGTGCCCGCTCCGACTGCGACGCCCAGCCGCTGTAGTACAGCGAGGCCGGCACCGGGTGCGTCGGGGAAGCGATCGCCAGCAGGTAGGCGATCAGCGTTTCGTTCCACCCAATCAGCGGGTGATCGATGTGCCACCCGTGCTCAGGCGACCAGTGCCAGTACAGGTAATCGGGGTCGGCGGGGTTGCGGTACCAGTCCCATTCGACGGACTCCCACAGGCGGGTGATCGCCGCCCGCAGCGACCGCTCGGCGGGATCGTCGCCGTCGAAATATTGGCGCGCCGCCAGCAGCGCCTGGATCATGAACGCCGTCTCGACGAGGTCGCCCCCGTTGTCGTACTTCCCGAAGAACGGGACCGCCTTGCCGGTGCGGCCATCCAGGAAATGCGGCCAGACTCCGTGAAACCGGTCGGCGCGGTCCAGGAACGCCAGCGCTTTATGCATGTGCCGGATCGCCGCGTCGCGGGTCACGAAGCCGCGCTCGACCGCCACGATCAGCGCCATCAGGCCAAACCCGGACGCGCCCAGTGCGATCAGGTGCTCGTCGCCCGGCACGCACTCCCGCGCCAGACCGGCGTCAGGGTGCGCGTGGTCCCAGTAGTAGCGGAACGACGCCTCCTGCACCATCGTCAGCAGGTCGCCGTCGTCGAGCGGGCGCGTCGTCGCGCTGACGACCGGCGTCGGCGCCGATTCCTGGTACGCGTGGTTGACCGCCACCACCCGGTAATGAGCGATCGTGTGGCGCCCCAGGTAGTCCACGAAACGGTTGAAGGTCGGGTTTTGTATGCCGACCGGCGCGAAGTTCTCGCCATCGTCCGCGCGGTAAACGAGATAGTAGGCGATTGCCGGGTCCGCCGCGGGCTCCCACCGCAGATCGACGTGGCGATCGTAGCCGCGCGCCACAAGCCCGGCGGGCGGCGAGGCGGGTTCGCTCGCCTCGGCGCTCCGCACCCTGATCTCGTCCAGATAGAGGGTGTGCGGTTGGTCGTCGTCGATGCCTTGCGTGAACACGACCTGCCGAAGCTGGCTGAAATCGAACTCGCCGGTGAGCGGCGCGAACGCCACGAACGGCACCTCGACGTACGTCCAGCGCCCGGCGGGCAGTTCCTCCATGACCGACGACAGCCGCAGCCCCAGCGTGAACGCGCCGTTCTGAAGCCGGAGCACGAGCATCGGCAACGCTGCGGCGGGGATGGCATCTTCCGCGTAACACCAGAACGTCAGCGCGTCCCCGCGCAGCACCATCGCCCGGCCCCGCCAGGGCTCGACCGCGATCTCAGCCGTCCAGTCGCCCCCTGGGCGGGAGTGCCATGCCAGCTCCAGGCTGTTGGGCGGGTTGAAAAAACGATCCGTCGAAACCGGGATCCGGTGATCGATCGCCTTGACGAAGCTGGGCGAAATGGCTGTCGCCCGGCTGTAAAAATACGCGCCGTCCGTCAGGCTGTTGTCGAAAACGAGGTGACTGTAGTAATTCTCGGCTATGTTGTCCATGTGTCTTGCCTGCCGGGATGCACCGGTACGGCCTGTCCCACCCCGCGCCATGCCGGGCAGGAGAGGCCACAGGATACGAAAGTCTCGGGTCTAGCTGCCGCTCTTGACCTGCTCCAGGTACGCGGGCGTCACGGCGTAGTCGCTCGCCTGCTCGACGAATCCCATTGCGGCCAGCGCGTTCTGGATGTGCTCGTTCTGCATGAACAGGTCCCACACGAACCCGTCCTGGTAGTTGCTGATCATCAGCAGGATGTCGCCCTGGTCGATGCCGATGTGCTCGACCGAGTACCAGTCTTCTTCCGCGTTGATGGCGCTCACGAAGCCATACTCGCCCCACACTTTCGTGCCGTACTGCTCGAGCATGGCGCGCATCGATTCGAAGGCGATCTCCGGCGTGAATGGGAGGCACGAGATCGACGCATACGGCGCCACCGTCCCATCGTGCGGGCCGCCCGCGCCATACGCCTTGTAGCCGCGCGGCCCGTCCGAGGCGCTGATGCCCCACACACCATTTTGATAGGTAGCGAAGGTCTCCGCGTTGTTGATGGCAAACTGCCGGTTGCGCTCGCAGGCGCGGATCGCGTTGTTGACGTAGTTGGCGTACGCGTCTTCGCGGTCGCGCAGGTCCAGGAAGGCCAGCGGGTACTGGTAGACGAACAGCGGATCGCCGGTCAGGTAGATGTATTCGCCCGATGTGTTGACCGGGCGATCCCAGTTATCCCACGCTTCCGCCGGGACCGGGTGCGCCGGCGAGCCGATCGCCAGCGCGTAGAGCAGCATGCTCTCGTCGAAGTGATCCCAAAACGCGGAGAGGAAGCCGATATCCGGTTTCCAGCCCATCGACACCATGTTGCCGTTCGACATCATCCACTGCCAGTCAACCTGTTCGTAGAGCTGCCCGGCCAACGCCGCGACGTCGGTGTCCGCGAAGTACTCGCCCGCCGTCAGCGCCCCGGCGATGAACAGCGCCGTGTCGATCGAGGACAGTTCGCTGCTCCACACGCGCTCGCCGGTTTCCATGTCGATGAAGTGGTAGAAGAACCCATGATCGCCCTGCACGTCGCCGTTGGCGAAGGTCTGGAGCGTCGTCAGCGCGCGCTCGTAGCCCTGATCGTAGGTGATCCAGCCGCGATCCACGCCCACCGGGATCGCCGCCAGCCCAAAGCCCACTGCCGCAATGCTCGACGGCGAGTCGGGCGTGCTGCGATCCTTGATCAGCCCGTTGGCCGGGTTGGCCTCGTACCAGAAGAAATCGAACGTCTCGTGCGCGACGGCGTCGAGCAGCGCCACGTCGTCGAACGACAGCAGCAGGTCGACTTCCCTCTGGTAGACGCCCTCAGGCGAGTATTCCCCGGCTGCCGCCGGTGTTTCGGGGCTGGTCAGGTAGGCTCCGCCCACGTAGAACGGCTCGGTCAGCGGAGTCTTGCCGTCCGCATCCTCGTTGAAGAACGAGAGGAACAGCTCGTAGCTCCCGTCTGCCGCCGGCTGGCGCATCGGATCGAGCGGCACGTAGGCGATCCGGTTCCAGCCGGGCAGAAGCTCCGTCGCGCCGCCGAACATGCCGCCGACCCAGGTCCATTCGCCGGTGACGTCGGCCATGCCCATGAAGAAGCGGTTCGGGTTGAGCGCGTTCTCCTCCGGCAGGTACACTTCTAGCTCGACCTGCGTGTAATGCGCCCAATCCGCCAGGTCCGCCGCACTGAGCGGGAAGGCGATCTTGGTTTCTTCCGCCTCGCCACCCGGCATCACCTGGACCGCCGCCGCCCCGCCGGGCGTCAGCACGTCCTCGCTGAGCGCGAACGTCGAGCCGGAATTGTCATCGCCCAGCACGGCAATGTCCTTGTCATTCCACGCCGCCCAGGCCACCTCCGCCGGGAGCGCGACTCCGGCGCCCTCGTCCCCGGCGGGCTCTTCTCGGGCGCCCGCCTCTGCGACCGTCCCGGACAGGTAGGCGCTGCCCAGGTAGAACGGCTCGGTCAGCGGCGTCTTATTCTCGTTCTCGTCGGCATGCATGAACGCCAGATAGACGAAGTACGCGCCGTTGGTGTTGATCTGCTGCATGATCGGGTCGAGCGCGACCACGATGCGAGTCCACCCGGCATCGCCCTGGAACTCGCCCCATGTGCCACCGGCCCACGTCCATTCGCCGGTGATCTCGGCCAGGCCCATGAAGACGCGATTTGGGTTGAGCGCGTTCTCTTCCGGCAGGTAGATGTCCAGCTCGACCTGCCCATGCGTGATCCAGTCGGCCAGGTTCGCCCCGCTGACCGGGAAGGCCAGCTTGGTTTCCTCACCAACGCCGCTGGGGATGACCTGGAGTGAGGGATTGCCCGCCGGGGTGAGAATCTCGTCGCTCTGCGCGAAGTCGGTCCCCGTGTTGTCGTCGCCGATCATGCCGGGATTCTTAGCCTCCCAGGCCGCCCAGGTGACGGGGCCAGCGTCGCCCGCCTCCGCCGCCACCGCTTCGGCCCCGAACAGGATCGCGCTGCCCAGGTAGAACGGCTCGGTGAGCGGAGTCTTGGCGCCGGCATCGTCGGCGAAGAAGAACGACAGGAATATGGTGTAGTCGGCGCCGGTATCCGGCTGGCGCATGGCGAGTTCGGGCGCGAAGGCGATCCGGTTCCAGCCCGGCTGGGTTTCCGTCTCGCTGAAGATGCCGCCGATCCACGCGAACTCGCCGGTGACGTCGGCCATGCCCATGAAGAAGCTGTTGGCGTTTAGCGCGTTCGCTTCGGGCAGGTAGACTTCCAGCGCGATCTGGCCGAACGCCGCCCAGTCGGCGAGGTCTGCGCCGGTGACGGGGAAGGCGAGCTTGGTCTCTTCGGACTCGCCGCTCGGCATCACCTGCAGGGTGGGGCTTCCGCCGGGCGACAGCACCTCTTCGCTGACGGCGAACGCCGAGCCGGTGTTGTCGTCGCCCAGGGTGGTGATGTCCTTGTCCTCCCACGCCGTCCAGAGAAGTTCATCTTCCTGCGCGTGGGCCAGCGGGGAGTGCCACACAAACGTCAAAGTCAGCAGAACGAGTAACAAAACGTGCATCAGTTTTTTAGCCATGCTACGGCTCCTTTGGTTGCTTGGCCGGTTGTTCAACACGGGCGATTTTTCCACAGTATAAGACTGAAGTTGAGAGATGTCAAAGCGCTTTTACATTTTACGCAGAGATTCGGGGCGGAAGGCATTATCACACGCGGGTATTGCGCGAAGAAAGTTCCTGTGATAAGATGAAAGCGCTTCAAACTTACCACCGGAAGCGAGTGGGCGAGTCATGGCCGCAACCATCTTCGACGTGGCAAAACGCGCCGGCGTATCGATCGGGACCGTCTCGCGCGTGATCAACAACCGGGACCGCGTTCACCCGGAGACGCGCGAGCGCGTCCTGCAGGCGATCCGCGACCTGGATTACCACGCGAACGCCCTCGCCCGCGGCCTCGCCAGTCAGCAGACCGCCACGCTCGGCCTGGTCATCCCCCAGGTGAACGACCCGTTCTTCTTCCAGGTGGTGCGCGGGGTCGAAGAAGCGGCCAGCGCCGCCAACTACAGCCTGCTGATCGCCAGCCAGTCGAGGCTGCCCGCATCGGAGCGGCGGTATCTGCATCTCTTCCGGCGCGGGCACGTCGATGCGATGGTCCTGGCGTCCATCGAGGTCCACGCCCACGAAGTGCAGGAGATCGTCGAGCAGGGCATCCCGGTCGTGCTGGTTCAGCTCGACATCGGCAGGAACATCCCGACGTTCCTGGCCGACAATTACGGCGGCGGGCGGGCCATGGCCGAGCACCTGGTCGTCGAGCACCAGTACCGGCGCGTCGCGTACATCACCGGCACCGACCACACGCCGGACAACCGCGAACGGCTGCGCGCACTGCGCGACGTCCTGCACGAAAACGGCCTCGATCTGCCGGGCGAGTACGTCGTCGAGGGGGACTACCTGCGCGACAGCGGCTACCGGGCCATGCAGCGGCTTCTGGAGCTGTCCACCCTGCCCGACGCCGTCTTCGCCGCGAACGATCAGATGGCGATCGATGCCATGATGGCGATCCGCGAGCACGGGTTGAGCGTGCCCGATGATATCGCGGTGGTGGGCTTCGACGACCTCCCGCTGGCGAGTTACGTGTCGCCGCCGCTGACCACCGTCCACCAGCCGGTGTACGAACTGGGATGGCACGCCGGACAGATGGCCCTCGAGATCATCCATACCCAGGGCGACCGATCCGCGCTGGCCGCGCCCAACAAGCTGCTGCTGCCGACGTCGCCCGTCATCCGGCGATCGTGTGGCTGTTGAGCGCCGGATCGGAGCGTCTTTTTTTCGGGCTATGTAAAAGCGCTTTTACCCACGCAGGAGGACGAACCATAGACAATCGACCGGTCACCCAAATAGACACGAGTTCACATAAGGAGCAATAGAGATGGCAAACTTGCGAGGTACTTTTGTTCGTTTGGCGGTCGCGCTGATCCTGGTCAGCACGGTGTTCGGCGCGATGCTCGCCCACGCCCAGGACACGCCGATGGCGAACGAGATTCGCGTCTCGGTCGTCGCCGGGGCGATGCAAGACACAATGACCAAGCTGGTGGAGAAATACCAGGAAGCGAATCCCGACGTCACCGTCACCCTCGAGCTGGAACCCGAAGGCGGCGCTTTCCAGGCGTTGATCGCGGCGGGCAACCAGCCGGACCTGATCATCACCTCGTTTGGCCCCCAGCTCGGTAAGCTGGCCGAGCAAGATGCCGCCGTGGTGCTGGACGACCTGCCGGGCGCGGAAGACCTGTTCGCCCGCCTGGAACCGGTGTCGCTCCAGAAGCTGTACGGCCACTACTACTATGTGCCCATCGGCGCCGATGTCACGCTCATGATCTACAACAAGGCGCTGTTCGAAGAAGCGGGCCTCGACCCGGACGATCCGCCCGCGACCTGGGACGAGTTCCTGGCCGCTGCCGCCGCGATCGACGCGCTGCCCAACCGTGAAAACGGCGACGAGGTCTACGGCACCGTCTTCTGGAACGAGGCACTGCAATGGGGCGGCTGGTACTGGAACATGCTCCAGCCCATCTACCTGAACGCCAACCAGGGCCAATGCCAGCTTCTGAACAACCTCGCCACCGACATCATCTTCGACCGCGAAGAGTGCGCGCTGGGCGAGTTCTTCGAGTTTGCGAAGGCCGCGCAGCAGTACGCGCCGCCCACCATGGAGAAGAACTTCTTCGGTCGCAACATTGGCATGTGGCTGCAATACGGTTACTCGTGGGAGCCGAACCTCCAATCGGCGGCGGGCGAGCCGATGGTGATCGGCGAGGATGTCGGCGTGGCGCCGGTGCCGGTCCCCAATGAAGGCGACACTAGCTTCACGACGTTCGGCGGGCGCGGCATGATGATCCTCAAGAGCACGCCCGAACGCGAGGCCCGCGCGTGGCACTTCCTCAACTTCTTGATGGAAGACGAGAACAACTACCAGTTCATCACCGAGCTGGGCTACCTGCCCGTGATCCTCGCGCTCCAGGATGATCCGTACTTCCAGGACCCGGCGCGCCAGCCGTTCGTGGAACTGCTCGCGCATGGCTACGTGCCGGAACAGTTCGCCACGGCGGACAGCGCCGCGAGCGCCCTGCAAGGGGTCTACGGCCAGGTCGTCGTCGAAGATTCGGTGCCGCTCGAAGAGTCGGTTGCAACCGCTGCCCAGAAAGCCCGCGAAGCGATCCAGGGCAGCTAACCTAATCGTGCATCCAGGGGGGCGCGGACGAGCACGTGCCCCCCTGAGGAGTCGTCTATGGTTTCCTCCCGCGCCCTGGACACGCCGGAACGCGCCGGCGCCGTGCCTTCCAGCCTGTTCCTCCGGATCAAACGCAGCCGGTGGGGATACATATTCGTGTCTCCCTGGGTCGTCCTGTACCTGTTCTTCGGCCTGTACCCGCTGGTGCTGTCCTTCTACCTGACCTTTTTCGACTATTCGTTCGTCACGCCCGAAAATCGGACGTTCGTTGGCCTGGGCAACTGGATCGACGGCGTGACCGACTCGCTCTTCTGGAAATCGCTGTACAACATCGTGCTCAACCAGACGACGTTCATCGTCCTCAAAAACGGCCTGGGCCTGATCACGGCGGCGCTGCTGGTGCGCATCACCTGGGGCGCGCGCCTGTTCCGCACGATCTACTTCCTGCCGGTCATCACCTCGACGGTGGTGCTGATGACGATCGGCGACAACCTCGCCAGTCCCGGCGGCCCGGTTCAGAAAGTGCTGATCGACGCGGGCCTGATCGCCGGGCCGGTGTTCTGGAAATCGGACGACACGCTGCCGATGATCATCATCGCGTTGATCAACACCTGGAAGTGGTTCGGGATCAGCACCATCATCCTGCTGGCCGGCATGTACGGGATCGATCCGCGGCTCTACGAGGCGGCGGTGGTCGATGGCGCGAAGGGGTGGCAGTTGTTCCGCTACATCACGCTGCCCATGCTGCGCCCCCAGCTTTTCTTCCTGCTGGTGGTGGACATCATCAACGGCCTGCAGATGTTCACCGAAGTGTTCAGCATCGGGTTCAACGTCTACGGCGGGATCAACAACCAGGCGCTCACCCCGGTGCTCTATCTCTACGCCCAGGCGTTCGACCGTTCCAACGTGGGTTACGCCTCGACGCTGGGCCTGCTGCTGGCGTTCTTGATCGCGCTGCTCACGGCGCTCCAGTTCAGGTTCGTTCGCGCCGAGGCGGAGTGAGGGCGACGCGATGATCACATCTTTCCGGCGCATCTCCGCCTCTCTGGTCCTCACCTACGCGGCGCTGACCCTGGGCGCTATCGCAGTCGTCTACCCGTTCTTCTTCATGGTCAACAACTCGTTCAAGACGGGGCGCGAGATTCTGCACTCGCCCACCGCGCTGCCATCCACGATCACGCTGATCGGGTATACCGGCGTGTTCGAAGAGCTCGACGTGCTGCTGCTGTTCAAGAACTCGCTGATCCTCGCCGTCTCGATCACGCTGCTGAACACGCTGTTGAGCGCCCTGGCGGGCTACGCTTTCGCCAAGATCCCCTTCCCTGGGCGGGGCCGGATCTTCGGGTTCATGCTGATCACGATGATGATTCCCGGCGTGTTGTTCCTCATCCCGTCCTACGTGTTCATCTACAATCTCGGCTGGGTGGGGCACTACCACGCGCTCATCATCCCCTCTGCCGTGTCGGTGTTCAACATCTTCCTGGTGCGCCAGTTCATGCTCGGCATCCCGGACGAAATCGTCGAGGCGGCCCGCATCGACGGCGCGGGCGATCCGACGATCTTCATGCGCGTGATCCTGCCGCTGGCGCGGCCCGCGCTGGCGACGGTGGCGATCCTGACCTTTATGGGCAGTTGGAACGACTTTTTCGGCCCCCTGCTCTACCTGAACCAGCCCGAACACTGGACGCTGCAACTGGGCCTGCTGCAATTCCGCGGCACGGTGCCGGGCGAAAATGCGGAGCAGATCTGGGCGCTGACCACGCTGATCACCCTGCCGATCGTCGTGGTGTATTTCTTCATTCAGGAACAGTTCGTCAAAGCGTTCGCAAATGTATCGCTGAGTAAATGACGATGGCCGAGACGACGATGATTCCCCCCACCCCCAGCACCCAGCGCGCGCGCGGGTCGCGCTCCCGAATGGCGATTCTGGCAATCGCCGCCGTGGTGATTTTCGTCGGCACCTACATCCTGGCCTGGTGGGACGCCTACCGGCTCTCGACGTCCTACCTGGCCGACGCCGACGCCAGCTACCAGGCAGGGCGCTACCTGGACTCGCTGCTTGGCTACGAGGAATACGACCGCGCGAAAGAAAAGTACGTCGATCGCGGCGGCTACATTCAGGTGAAACGCATCTGGGAAGACAGCTACGCGCTGCCGCGCCCCGGCGAGATCCAGCGCGCCGAACAGCGCATCGACGAGATCATCTACACGCACCTCACGCTGGAGGAGGCGGAGCAGTTCGTGCAGCAGAACATCGGGCGTCACAACCCGTACATGGGCCTGATCTACCTGCGGCTCGGCGAGCTGTACGAGGCCGGCGGGCAGCTTCGCGATGCCCAGGATGTTTACGAGTCCATTCCCGACCTGTTTCCCGGCGATGACGCGTTGATCGAGCGCGCCCGCCGCGATCTCGAGAATCTTCTGGACCAACAGGCCGGTTAGTCTCGTTCCTTGTGGAGTGGAGCATTCATGGCACAGTTGCAGAACCAATACGGCTATTTCAGCGACGACGGCAGCGAATACGTCATCACCCGTGCCGACACCCCCATGCCCTGGATCAACGTCCTGACGAATGGCGACTATGGGCTGACGCTGTCCCAGGCGGGCAGCGGGTATAGCTGGCGCACCCACGCCACCCTGAACCGGGTCACCCGCTGGGAGCAGGATCTGATCCGCGACGAGTGGGGCAAATACCTGTACCTGCGCGACGCCGACTCCGGCGAGTTCTGGTCGCCCACGCGGCAGCCGTGTGGCGCGGGGCTGGAGGCGTACCGGGTCCGGCACGGCATGGGCTACTCGGTGATCGAGTCCCGGCGCGGGACGCTGGCGCAGTCGGTCACGTATTTCGTCCCGCCGGGCGATCCGTGCGAGATCTGGCTGGTGCGCCTGGAGAACCACGGCGATACGCCGCGCCGCCTGCACGTCTTCACCTACCTGGAATGGCTGTTGGGCGCGGCCCCGGACTGGCACCGCGAGTTTCACCGCACGTTCATCGCGACCGAGTTCGACGCGGACCACGGCGCGCTGCTGGCGACGAAGGTGCTGTGGGAGTTCCCGGTCGAAGGCGCGGTGCACTGGAACCGCGTGTGGCCCTACGTGGCGTTTCACAGCGCGTCCGTTCCACCCGCCGGATTCGACGCCGACAAGCGCGATTTCCTGGGGCGGAACGGGGGCATCCACCAGCCGCAGGCTGTCATCGCCGGGCGGTCGGCCAACCGCGCGGGCCGCTGGGGCGATCCGGTCGGCAGTTTGCGGCTGGAGGTAACCCTGGCGCCCGGCGAGGTGCGCGAGATCGCCTTCACCCTGGGCGCTGCGGACAGCCGCGACCACGCCCTCGCGCTGGCGGCGCGCTATCAGGACACGGCCACCGTCCGCGCCGCGCTGGACGACGTGCGCGCGCGCTGGCGGGACAGGATCGGCCCGCTGGTCGTCGAGACGCCCGACCCGGCGCTCAACGTGCTGGCGAACGGCTGGCTGCAATACCAGGCGATTGCAGGGCGGTTGGAGGGGCGAACCGCGTATTACCAGACCGGCGGCGCCTACGGGTTCCGCGACCAGTTGCAGGACAGCCTGATCTGGCTGCTGCTGGGTTCCCCTGAGAAGACTATCGAGCAGATCCGGCTGCACGCCGCGCACCAGTACCAGGACGGCGTCGTCCTGCACTGGTGGCACCCGCTGGCCGAAACCGGCTTGCGCTCCAACTACAGCGACGATCTGCTCTGGCTGCCGTTCGTGGTGCTGCACACCGTCCGCGAGACGGGCGACCCCAGCTTCCTGGACGAATCGATTCCGTTCTACGACGGCGGCGCGGCCTCACTGCGCGAGCACTGCATGCGCGCGTTCGAGGTGGCCCTCCGGCGGCGCAGCGAGCGTGGGCTGCCGCTCATCCTCGAAGGGGATTGGAACGACGGGCTGAACGCCGTTGGGCCAGAAGGGCGCGGCGAAAGCGTGTGGATGGCGCACTTCCTGTATTACCTGCTGTGCGCCTGGGCGGATATGCCGTTCTGCGAGCCGGAGGCGGCGGCGCGCTTCCGCAAGGAAGCGGCCCGGCTGCACCAGGCCGTGAACACCCACGCGTGGGATGGCGCGTGGTATTGGCGCGCCTCGAACGACAACGGCGAGCTGGTGGGTTCGAGCCGGGCGCCGGAGGGCCAGATCTTCCTCAACGCCCAGACGTGGGCGGCCCTGTCCGGCACGGCGGACCGCGACCGCGCGCAGCAGGTCTTGGCCGCGGCCCGGCAGCACCTGTATTCCGATTACGGCCCGCTGCTGCTGGCCCCGGCCTATACCCAACCCAACCCGAACATCGGCTACCTGTCGCGCTATGCCCCCGGCGTGCGCGAGAACGGCGGCGTGTACTGTCACGCGGCCTGCTGGGCAGTGCTGGCCGAGGGGCACGTGAACGGCGCCCAGGCTGCCTACGACGTGTGGCGCAGCTTCTGCCCGCCCGTTCGCGCCCAGGACCCCGACCGGTACGCGGGCGAGCCGTACGTGATGCCGGGCAACGTCGCCGGGCCGCTGGCTGCCGTCCCCGGCCAGGCGGGCTGGACGTGGTACACCGGGTCGGCGGCGTGGTACCTGCGCGCGCTGGTCGAGGGCGTGCTCGGCGTGGAGGCGCACGTGCCGGGCCTGCGCGTGCGTCCCGGCCTGCCGGATGGCTGGGATCGCTTCCGCCTCAAGCGCGCGTTTCGCGGCGCGGTGTATGACATCACCGTACGACGGGCGGCCAACGACGAGCGGGGGGGCTGGCGCGTCGATGGCGTGCGCTGGCACGGCGAATATCTCCCCCTCGCCGAAGCCGGCACCGTCCAGCAGGTCGAGATCGTCATCTGACCAGCTGAGTCCCCGTTCCCCCAGCCCGGCACTATTCCCGAAACAGCCAGACGGGGCCACCGCGCGCGGCCTCGTCGCATTGTGGCGGCGCGTGGATGGTTTTCTTGGCGTGCGCTTGACAACGGCTGCAAACAGTGATTAAATCGGTTTAGTAAATCGGTTTAAACGCCTGCCGTCGATCTATAGAGAGGAGTCTGTAACTGCCCCATTTCCGCCATTGGTTTACCAGTTCGCTGCCAATCAATGCTTTTGTCCAGACCTAGCACTTGAGGAGAACAGGAAAAATGAAACGACTATTTCTCGTGCTGGCGATCATCACCGTGCTCGTCGTGGCGCCGGTGCTGCATTCGACCGGGGCCATCCGCCCGGCTTCCGCCCAGGAGCCGGTCAAGCTCACGTTCTGGAACTACTGGGATGGTAAGAACGGCGAGACGATCCAGGCGCTGGTCGACCGCTACAACGCCGAACACCCGGACGTCGAGATCGAAAACGTGTTCGTTGGGTGGAACGAGCTGCTGCCCAAGCTCCAACTGGCCGTGGCCGGGGGCGACAGGCCGGACCTCGCCGCCGCCGACATGGTGTGGATGCCGTACCTGGCGAAGTCGGGCGCGCTGGTCCCGCTCGACAGCTTCGTCGAAGCTTCAGCGATCGCTATCGACGATTTCTACCCCGCGCTGCTGAACGTCAATACCTACGACGACCAGATGTACGGCCTGCCCGTGAGCACCAATAACCTCGAGTTGTTCATCAACACAGACCTGGTCGCTGCCGCCGGGCTGGATCCGGCAACGCCGCCAACCACCTGGGCGGAGCTGATGGACTACGCGACGCAGTGTGCCAACCCGGACGAGGGAATCGTCGGCATGGAACTGTATACTCAGACCGGTGAGGGGCTGACGTGGCAGTATCAGGTCTATCTGTGGCAGGCGGGCGGCGACTTCCTCAGCGAGGACCTGTCGCAGGCCGCCTTCAATTCCGATGCGGGCTTGCGGGCGCTCCAGTACTGGCTCGACCTGATCGATGCGGGCGCTTACGCCATCTCCGACTGGGGGCTGTTCGGCCAGGGGCAGGCGTGCATGGTGATGGACGGCTCGTGGATGGTCGGCATCTGGGCCGACACCGCGCCGTTCGAATGGACGACCGCCCAAATGCCGTATCCGGAAGACGGTGAGCCCGCCACCAACATGGGCGGCGAGCACATCTTCATCATGAGCGACGACGAAGCCCGGCAGCAGGCCGCGTGGGACTTCATCCAGTGGGTCACCAGCGCCGAAGTCCAGCTCGAATGGGACATGGAGACCGGCTTCATGCCCATCCGCGACTCCGTCGCCACCAACCCGGACTTCCAGACGTGGATCGAGGAGAACGAGCCGCGCCTGATGCCGTTTGTCGAGATGCAGCAATACGCCCATAATCGTCCTCCAGTAGAACAGTACTCGGAGCTGTCGGACGTCTTCTCCGCCATGATCGAGCGCGCGATCTACGGGCAGATGAGCCCGCAAGAAGCCCTGGACGCGGCAGCCGCCGCCGTCAACAGCCTGCTCCGCTAAGCGCGAGCACTGCCCTGGGGTGCGGCCTGCGAGCGCCCCAGGGTATCACCCTTTCGACGCGACCGAGGTTCGAGAATGACCGCCATTGCTCGTATGCGAACAGGCTGGAATCGCGCCAACCGCCGGGGCGATCTCTCGGCTGCCGCGCTGGCGCTGGCGCCGGCCATCGTCCTGTTCGCGCTGTTCAACATCTATCCCCTGCTCTATTCGGGCTACCTGAGCGTCATGGAATGGGACGGCTTCAGCCCGGACAAGGAATACGTCGGGCTGGACAACTACAAGGCGCTCTACGAGTCCGCCATGTTTCGCAACGCGCTGACCGTCACGTTCACCTACACAGTGGGCACGACCCTGCTCGGCGTGGCCTTCAGCCTGCTGGTGGCGGTCCTGCTCAACTCGGGCATACGCGGTCAAAACATCTATCGCCTGGTGTATTTCCTGCCGGTGGTGACCTCGACGGTCGCGGCGGCGGTCGTGTGGCGCTACCTGATGAATCCCGGCAGCGGCTACGCCGACGTGCTGCTGCGCGATCTGGGCCTCACGCCGCCCTCGCCGTCCTGGCTGCGCAACCCGGACTGGGCGCTGCGCATCGTGATCCTGGTCGGCGTGTGGAAGCGGCTGGGCTTCAACATCGTGATCTACCTCGCCGGGCTGCAAAACATCCCTAAGGAATATTACGAAGCGGCCACCGTCGATGGCGCGGGGAGCTGGGATCGCTTCCGGCGCATCACCGTGCCCCTCATCGCGCCGATCACGCTGCTGCTCATCATCATGTCGATCATCGACTCGTTCCTGATCTTCGACGTGGTCTACGTCATGACCGACGGCGGCCCCATCGGGACGACCGAAGTCGTCGGCCTGCTGCTGTACCGGCAGGCGTTCCGCTATTTCAACCTGGGCACCGCCTCGGCGATGGGCTGGGTGATCTTCGCCATCGTGTTCGCGATCACGCTGATCCAGTGGAAGTTTTTCGGCGCCCGCGAGGCAGGGCTATGAGCGCCGTAACCGCCCGACTGGAACACGGACCTGGGGCGCTGCTGCGGCGCGTGCCGTGGAGCAAGCTGGTCATTCACCTGGTGCTGCTGTCCGGCGCGTTCGTCATGATCGTCCCCTTCCTGTGGATGGTGACGCTGTCGCTCAAGCCGGTCGAGCTGACCAACCAGCCGCCGTACCTCTTCCCGTCCACGTTCGAGTTCGCCAACTATTCCCGGGCGTGGGACGCGGCGCCGTTCGCCCGCTACTACCTCAACTCGATCGTGATGACGGGCGGCATCGTCGTCGGGCAGGTGATCTTCTCGTCGCTGGCCGCCTACGCGTTCGCCCGGCTCCACTTTCCGGGGCGCGATGTGCTGTTCATGCTCTTCCTGGGGACGATGATGGTTCCGTTTCACGTGATCCTCATTCCGTCCTACCTCATCGTCGACCGCCTCGGCTGGATCGACTCATACACCGCCCTGATCGTGCCGCGCATGGTCAGCGCGTTCGGCATCTTCCTGCTGCGGCAGTATTACCAGGGCATCCCGCGCGAGCTGGACGAGGCCGCCATGATCGACGGCGCGAGCCGCCTGGGCATCTGGTGGCGGATCATCGTGCCGCTCTCGGGACCGGGCCTGGCGACCCTGGGAATCTTCGCCTTCATGTTCGCCTGGAACGATTTTCTCTGGCCGCTGGTCGTCACCAACGATCCCGACATGCGCACCGTGCAGTTGGGGCTGGCGATGTTCCAGGGTCGCTACGGGACCCAGTGGACGCTGCTGATGGCGGGCACAGTCACCGCCACGCTGCCCACGCTGCTGGTCTTCTTGCTCAGCCAGCGCTGGTTCATCCAGAGCGTGGCACAATCTGGGTTGAAGGGATGACACTATGACTCAAGCCTGGGCTGCGCCGCGTTGGGTGCGCGAGCGCGTGTTCTACCAGATTTTTCCCGAGCGCTTCCACAACGGCGATCCCGCCAACGACCCGCCCGGCACCGTCCCCTGGGACAGCGAGCCGACCCGCGAGAACTTCTTCGGCGGCGACCTGGCCGGGATCGCGCAGAAGCTCGATTACCTGGAGCGCCTGGGCATCAACGCGCTCTACCTGACGCCGTTCTTCGCGGCGCGGACCAATCACCGGTACGACACGTCCGACTACCTGCGGATCGATCCCGCCGCCGGCAGCCCGGACGACTTCCGGGCGTTGATCGACGCGGCGCATGGCCGCGACGTGCGCGTGGTGCTCGACGCGGTGTTCAATCACTGCGGCGATGGCTTTTGGGCGTTTCAGGACGTCGTGCAGCGCGGGGCCGCGTCGCCGTACGCGGACTGGTTCGACGTCCGCGCCTACCCGATCGACGACCGCCCACCCTCGTACCAGACGTGCGGCGGCGCGCCGTTCCTGCCCAAGCTGAATCACGCCAACCCCGCCGTGCGCGACTACCTGCTCGGCGTCGCTCGCCACTGGCTGGAACAGGGCGCGGATGGCTGGCGTCTCGACGTGCCGTGGAAAGTGCCCCTGGACTTCTGGCGCGCGTTCCGCGGCGCCGTCCTGCAGACGAGGCCGAACGCGTACATCGTGGCGGAGGTCTGGCGCGGGGCCGGTCCGTGGCTGGGCGGCGACACCGTCCACAGCATCATGAACTACCGGCTGCGCGACGCGATCCTCGACTACTGCGCGCTGGATCACATGGACGCCGAGGACTTCGACTACGAGCTGCGCCAGCTTCGCGCGGAGCACGGGCCGAGCGCGCCCTATCACCTGACGCTGCTGGGCAGCCACGACACGCCCCGCATTCTGACCGCGTGCGGCGGCAGCACCGACCGGGCGCGGCTCGCCGCGATCTTCCAGCTCACGTATATCGGCGTGCCGATGATCTACTACGGCGACGAAATCGGCATGGCGGGCGCGAACGATCCCCTCTGCCGCGCGGGGATGGTATGGGACGAAGGGCGCTGGAATCACGCGCTGTTCGAAACGTACCGCCGCCTGATCCGGCTCCGGCGCGAGCACGCCGCCCTGACCGATGGCGCGTTCGAGACGCTCCTGGTCTTCAACGGCGTGTATGCATTTCACCGCCATACGACCTATGATCACGTCGTGGTCGTGCTGAACCCGCGCGACGCGCAGCGGGCCATGAGAATCCCCCTGGGCGAAGCGGCCCCACGCGCGCGCGCCTGGGTGGACGCCCTGACCGACCGGCGTTTCGCCGCAAGCGACGATCATCTCGTCATCGAGCAACTTCCGGCGCAGTCCGGACTCGTACTGGTACCCGAAGAGAGCAGCCATGGCTAAGGTGACGATTGCCGAAATTGCCCGCCGCGCGGGCGTCTCGAAGACAGCCGTTTCGTTCGCCTTCAACTACCCCGAACGGCTGTCCGAAGAAACGCTGCAGCACATCCTCCGCGTTGCCGAGGAAGCGGGCTACGCGCCCGATCCCGTCGCCAGCAACCTCAAGACGCGGCGCACGGGCTGCATCGGGATTCTCGTGCCGCAGCCGATCCCGATCATGACGCGCAACCCGCACACGCTGGCCTTCATCGAGGGCGTGGGGGACGTCTGCCACGAGGCGGGCCTGTCCCTGATGCTCGTCCCGCCGCTGCGCGGCAACCTGCGGCGCGCCATCGTCCGGGCCGCGGTGGACGGTTTTCTCACCATGGGGCTGGAAACGTTCAAGGCGACGATGGTGGTGCTCCAACAGCGCGGGGTTCCCTTCGTGATGGTGGACAGCGACCCCACGCCGGACATCCCCTGCGTCAACATCGACGACGAAGCCGGGGCCTATGCCGCCATGTCGTATGCCCTGCAAAACGGGCACCGCGACATCGCCATTCTGGGCATCCGGTCGGGGCATCACGGGGATTACCGGAAGTACGCCGGCACGCTGCACCGCCGCATCACCGGCTACGCGCGGGCGCTGGACGAGGCCGGGCTCTCGCTCGAAGACCCCGGCATCCGGCTGGTGGAAGTCGAGTGCGACGCCGAGGGGGGGCACGATGGCTTTCACGCCGTCTGGGGGGCGCGCTGGCGCCCGACCGCGATCGTCGCCATGGCCGACATCATCGCTATCGGCGCGATGCGCGCCGCGCGCGCGCTGGGCGTGGGCGTGCCCGACGACGTCTCGCTGATCGGTTACGACGACGTCGAGCCGAGCGCCCTCACCTGCCCGGCGCTGACGACCATCCGCCAGCCAACGATCGAGAAGGGCCGCGTGGCCGCCGGGCTGTTGATCCAGCGCATCGAGGACGAGGAACACCGGGCCGAGCACGTCACGCTCCCCGTCGAGCTGATCGAGCGCCAGTCGTTCACGCGGCGCGGCTGAGTCTCCGGCGCAGGGGCGCGGAACCGCTCAGCCCTGCAGGTCATCCGTACCGCGCTGGACGAGCCCGTGATGCCACGCCAGTGCGGCGGCCTGCGTCCGGTCCGCGACGCCGAGCTTGTTCAGGATGGCGCTCACGTTGTTCCGCACGGTGCCCTCGGCGAGCGCGAGCCTCTCGGCAATGTCCGTGTTCGTCAGGCCGCGCGCGATGTAGCGCAAGATGGCGAGTTCGCGCTGGCTGAGCTCGGCGAAGATCGACGTGTCCGGCCTGATCTGCTGCCGCGCCAGGGCGAGCAGCTTGTCGGCCACCGCTGGATCGATGTGCGTCCGGCCCTCGACGGTGCCTTTGATGGCGGCGATGATGTCATCCCCGCCGGAGTCCTTGAGCAGGTAGCCCGACGCGCCCGCCCGAATCGCGTCGAAGACCCACTCATCGGCGCTGTACGTGGTCAGCACGAGGATGTGCGTGTCCGGGTACTGCTCGCGGATGGCGCGCGTCGCGCGGATGCCGTTCATGCCCGGCATCTTCAGGTCCATCAGCACGAGGTCGGGCTTCAGCTTGCCGACCATCTCGACCGCCTGGGCGCCGTCGTACGCCACCCCGATGACCTCGATCGCCGGCGCGAGGTTGAGGATCACGCGCAGGCCCTCGGTCACGACGACCTGATCATCCACCACCAACACGCGTATCATGCTCACTCCTCGACCGTCAGGCGCACGGTCGTGCCTTTGCCCGGCGCGCTGGCGATTTCGAGATGGCCGCTGCACAACAGCGCGCGCTCGCGCATCCCCACCAGCCCGTAATGCCCTTCGACCGGCACGGCTTCCGGATCGAAGCCGACGCCATCGTCGGCGACTGTCAGCCGGAGCGCGCGCGAGTCGCGGCGCAGCGAAACGGTCACAGTCTGCGCGTGGGCGTGGCGGGCGGCGTTGTTCAGCGCTTCTTCGGCGACGCGGTACATCCCCTGCTCGATCTCCGGAGGCAGTCCATCCAGGTCGCTCGCCGCGTCGAGCCCGATCGCGATGCCGCTGCGCTCGGACACCGACTCGACGAGCTGGCGCAGCGCGAGCGCAAGGCCCAGGTCCTCCAACGGACTCGCCCGCAAGGCTTGCAGGGCGCGGCGCGCCTCCTGCAGACCGCTGCGGGTCAGCTCCTGCAGTTGTTTGAGGGTGTTTTGGGCGTTATCCGGGTCCTGGTCGAGCTGCTTGTTGAGCGCCTCGAGCTGCACCGCGACGGCGCTCAGCGTGTGGGCCAGCGTGTCGTGCAGCTCGCGCGCCAGCCGGTTGCGCTCGTGGCTGATCGCCAGCCGCTCGACCGCCGTCGCGTACTGTGTCAGCTTGACGTTTTTCGCGGCCAGCGCCTTGCGGTCGGATTTCTGGCCGCGCACCAGGCGCACGACGATGAACCCCACAACGGGATAGATCACCATTCGCCCGGCGATGTCGTCCTGAATGAACGCCACCGGCGCGCCTTCGAGGGTGGACAAGGGCAGCGCCAGAACCCATTGCAGCGCGGCGGTGAGCACCGTGAAGGCGAGCACAGCCCGGAAATTGTACTGCGCGGCGGTGATGATCATCGGCACGAACAGCAGCATGAACAACTGCTCGATGATGTTATCCGGGTTTGGCTGCATCCCGTGATCGGTGAGCCACAGGACGTGGAACCACTGCGCCAGCGTGGATCCCACCGCGGCAATCGCCAGGCCCACCGGCAGATACCAGCGCGCCAGCCGCCGCTGCAGCCAGCCCGAATACAGGTACAGCAGCATGATCACGGCGGTGAGCGTGCCCACAACCATCAGTGGCCGGACCGGTTTGGCCGGGTCGCCGGTCTGCTCGAGCAAATCGAGGCCGTACACCAGCAGCCAGAAACCGTTCATCAGGCGAAAGAGCGAAAGCAGTTCGGGTTCGATCTGTGCGCGTTTCATCACCCACCATCGTAACACAGGTCCCACATCGCCCCTAGTGACGCGCGTCATGGCGGGCCGTGCAGACTGCACGATCGCTGGTGATCGCGCCCACTTCAAGCCGGTCGCCGGCTGTGATACAGTGAAATTCGAGTTCGCACTACACGCCCGCGAATCGCGCGGGCCGTGCAGCGAAAAGGCCAGGAGGTTGCATGTCCAACACAACAGCCATACGTATCGAAAATCTGCACAAACATTTCGGCTGGCGGCAGAGCAAGCGCGTCCAGGCGGTGAAGAACCTCAACCTGGAAGTAGCCGCCGGCCAGGTCTACGGCTTCCTGGGGCCCAACGGCGCCGGGAAAACGACCACCATCCGGATGCTGCTCGACCTGATCCGGCCCAGCCAGGGCGACGTTTACCTGTTCGGCAAGCACGTCCAGCGCGAGCGCGACGTGCTGAGCCGGGTCGGCTCGCTGGTCGAGGGCGCGTCGTTCTACGACTTTCTGAGCGGGCGGCGCAACCTGGAGATATTCGCGCTCACGTCCAACCTCGACCTGCCGCGCGCGCGGTTCGACGAGGTGCTGAAGCTGGTCGACATGGAGGCGCGCTCCGTGCGGCGGGTCAAAGGTTATTCCACCGGAATGAAGCAGCGCCTGGGCATCGCAGCGGCGATGCTGACCGATCCCGATTTGCTCATCCTGGACGAGCCGGCCAACGGGCTGGACCCGCAAGGCATCAGCGAGATACGCGCGCTGGTGCGCAGGCTGGCCGACCAATACGGCAAGACCATCTTCCTGTCCAGCCACCAGTTGGGCGAAGTCGAGCAGGTCTGCGACCGGGTCGCGATCGTCAACAAGGGCGAGCTGGTCCGCGAGGGGCGCGTGGCCGACCTGGTGACGGCGAAAGCGCAGTTTCGCATCCGGGCCAACCCCATCGAGCGGGCGATGGCCGTGATCGACGGGCATTGGACGGTCACGCCCCAGGGCGGCAGCGGTGACGCCCTGCTGGTCGACGTGGCAGACGGCGAGACGCCCCTCGTCGTCAAGAGGCTGGTCGACAACGATATTCAGGTCTACGAGGTATCGCCTCACCGGCAGTCGCTGGAGGACTACTTCTTATCCGTGACGGAAGGGGAAAACTCGCATGTGGGTTAGATTGTTCCGCGCCGAATGGCGCAAGATTACCGGCAACCGCTGGGCGACGGGCTGCATGATCGGGGTTTTCCCGGCGTTGGCGTTTCTGGTGATCGTCCTCGGCCTGCTGGCCTCTGCTTTCTCGTCCAGCTTCCGGGCGAGCTACGAAGACAATCTGTGGACCGAGCTCGCCATCGTCCCCTGGCTGATCCCGAACAACCCGCTGGGGCGGGGCCTGCTGCTCGGTTTCACGGCGGTGCTGTTCGCCGGGGAATACCAGTGGAACACCTGGAAGACGATCGTGCCGCGCAGCCGGCGCGTGCCGCTCATCCTGGTCAAGTTCGTCACGGTCGCGCTGTTCGTCGTCTTCGCGTTCACGCTGATGTCGGTCATATGGGGCGTGGGCGGCGGGCTGCTGGCGCTGGCGACCGATACGGGCTACGGCCCGGCGCTGTCCGGCGACGTGCTCAGGGACTTCGCCACCGACTACGGGCGGCAAATGCTGTACGCGTTCGTCGGCACCATGATCGCCGCCGGGTACGCCTCGCTCGCCGCGATGATCACCCGGTCGATTCTGGGCAGCGCAATCACCGGCATCGTCCTCGCCATCGGCGAGACAATGCTGCTCGTCCCACTGTACCTGATTTCGAGTTTGTTGGATACGAACACGTTCCTGCACTTCTACCGGTTTCTGCCCAGCTACAACCTGCTCAACGTGCTGTCCTGGTCGTACGACAAATCCGCCAGCGGTCTCGAGCTGCCCTCCGGCAGCATCGTCACCGACAGCCAGCTCTTTTCCGAAGCGGTGCTGGCGTGCTGGGTAATCGGCCTGATCGCGCTCACCGCGGTCCTGTTCCAGCGGCAGGACATCACCAACTGAGGCCGCCCCGCGATCGCGCTGATCACGAGGGCGCAGACGCGCCGCCGGATGCCCACACCACCGCGCGGGGAGGGATCGCCAGCTCCCTCTCCCCGGCGGGGGTGGTCAACGTCAGGCCGCGCGTCTCGGCGGCGGGGTTGTAGAGCAGGAAGCGCCGCTCCCCCGGAATCGGCCCAAGCTCCACGCAGGGCACGTCCAGGCTCAAGCACAGCACGTCGGGCTGGTCGACCGCGCCCAGCCCGTCGAACAGCAGCGCGCTCCAGAACACCTCCCCCGCGCCGTACAATTCTTTGCCCAGGTGCGCCATCGAGGCGGACTCGGCAGTCGCCAGGTCTTCGTAGGGGATGGCCGGGCACGGCCCGCGCCGGAGATCGGCGGGCAGGAACGGGTCGAAGAACGCGACATTGTGGCAGCGCTGCAGGTTCGCCACAGCCGCCATCAGCGGCGCGGGGCCGATCTCCGACCGGAGCAGCTCCGGCCACGCGATCAGCACTTCGACGTTTTCCTTGTAGGCCGGGTAGCACAGCGAGGCGCACGCCTGGAACATCCCGCGTGGATCGTAGGACGGCACGGCCGGGTCGCGGCTCCAATAGGCCATGCGCAGCGCCAGCCGGGTGAAGTCTGCGGCCACCCGCGCCCAGCCGCCGCCGGGATCGATCCCCTGCCGGTGCAGGTAGGCCGCGCTGGCGGCAGCGAACGACAACTGCTGCGGCTCGTGGGTGAGCTGGTGCGGGGGGAGCCGGTGCAGCACGCGCAGTGCCCGAACGGCCTCGTCCAGCCAGCCCCCGGCGCCGCCGTCCAACTGGTGGGCGAGCACGCATCCGGCGGCGTACAACCCGCCCACGCTGGCGTTCAACAGGCTGGCGCGCGGCTCCCAGTCCGCCGCGTTGGCAAACAGCGGGAACACGTAGCCCGTGTTGTGGGCCAACTGCCGCGCGCCGCGCAGCGCGTTCCGGAACATGGTGAGCAGCGCGCCGTCCCCGGTGAGATACGCCACCCACGGCAGCTTGATCAAGGCGTTTTCCAGGAAGTACCACGTATCCATGAAACTGTCGCCGTCGCGCGGGGGAAAGCCGTTGGCGACGTAATCCCACTGCGGGCGGTCGAACAGCGGCAGCGTGGCGAGCAGGCGCTCGGCCAGGGCATCGGCGCGCGGGTCCGGGTGGGCCTGCCGCCACAGCAGCAGCGGCCACAGCACGTCGAGCTGCGTCATCAGCTCGAAGCCGCGCGGCGTGTCGCGGCCCGCCGCGGAGCTTCCGCGCACGTAGGCCCGCAGCCCGTCCCGCCCCTGGGCCGTCACCCAACAGGCATCGTGTCCCAGGTCGTCCAGCGTGCGCCCCGCCATGGCCTGCCAGGGAACCGCGTCCGGGTGCACGCTGGGCGCGGGATCGAGCAGCGGTGCCAGCGCGTCGACCAGCGCCTGCTGCGCTTCCCAGGGCGACGGGATCGCCGCCCGGTGGCGTTGGGTGAACCACCAGCGGAAGCGGTGATCGCCCGGTTCCAACCGGAACAGCACGTCCGGGGCGTTGGGCAGCAGCCCGATCCCGTAGCGCCCCACCGGACGGTACGCGGTCACCTCGCGCACGGTGAAGTGGTAGAAACGGCGCGGCGCCCACAGGAACGCGTCGCCGGGGAAATAGCATATCGTCTCGGTACTCGTCGCGTGATCGTACAGGTACCCGGCAGCGAGATCGTTGCCGGGCAGGCCCCCCTGGTTGACGGTCGGCGCGCGCAGCACGGTCTGCCGCCACGTGTGCGCCTGCCGCGCGTTCAGGTCGTCCAGCGCCGCGATCCACAGGATCATGGCGGGATTCAGGTCGAGGGGCTGCTCGACCTGCACGAGCGTATCCAGCCAGAAGCCGCCCGCTTCCGGAAATATGCGCGCGTGCCAGCGCCATTCCGGCCCCGCCCCGGCCAGCGTATCGGCCCCGGCCTCGGACGATTCCAGGCTGTCGATCGGGCGGAAGCCCGCCGTCGCTGCCGGAACCCACTCCGCGTCGTGACGCACCTCGGTTACCAGCGCCCACGTAGCCCCGCCGTCCCGCGTGATGCCCAGCCGCATCGCACCGCTTTCGTGCCAGTTCACCGCCTCAGCCTTCCCCGCGCGCCGCCCGGCGCAGGTCGTCGAAAAACGGGGGGCGTCCCTCCCGCACGCACGCCGCCGCGTAGATCAGCATGGCGGCGGACCACGTCTGCCAGTCCTCGCCGCGCGGCGTGCCGTCCACCGCGAGCCACTCGTTGAACCCGAACGCGAGCCCGGGACGGCGCGCCGGGCGGACGCTCTCGGCCAGCGCCGCCAGCTCGCGGCGGGCCTGTTCCATCTGTCCCGCGGCAACCAGCGCCGCCACGTACCACCCGGCGATGAACGGCCACACCCCGCCGTTGTGATAGTCGCCGGGCCGGTTGAACTGCTCGTAGCGCGGGCGCCAGTCCGGGTCGTCCCGCCGAATCGCCGGGATCAGGCACGGCGGCAGGACGGCGCCCGATGCGGCGCATGCCTCCGCGACCCAGGCCAGGATCGCGCGCGCCTTCTCCGGCGCGGCGAGTCCGAACACGATCGCCAGGCTGTTGCCCAGCAGGTCGAACCGGGCGCTGTAGTGGACCTTGTACGACCACAGGGCGTAATACGGTTGGTCCGGCAGGGCCAGCCCTTCGAGCACGTGCGCGGGCTTGCGCCCGTCCGCGATCACCGGCAGGTTGATCCGCTCGTACAGCGCGCCGGCCTGCACGTCCCGCCCGAACAGCCGCAGCGCCGCATAGACCAGCGTGTTGACGTACAGGCCGTATCCGGGCACCCACTGCTCGTCGCGCCAGTCGCTGGTCGGCTGTTGCGCGACCATCACCCGGTCGTCGGGACTCTGGTAAGCCAGCCACTCCAGGGCGCGACCGGCGGCCTCGTCCAGAAAGGCCGCTTCGCCGGTATGCGCCCGGTAGAGCGCCAGCCCGATCAGGAACAGCGGCGTGGTGTCGCTCGATCCCAGATCGCGCGGGTCATCGGCCAGGCCGGGGACCTGCCCGCGCGGCGACTGGTTCCGGGCGAGCGCTGCCAACACGCGGCGCAGCGCGGCGATCAGGTCCGCGTCACCCGACAGGAGAATCCCCGGCGCGGCGATCATCAGGTCGCGCGTGTACGGCTCGGGATAGCCCCAGCCCGCCGTGCGCAGGAGCGCGCCTTCCGGCGGCCCCTCCGCGTTGTGACGGAGCACCGCCCGCGCCGCCTCGACGGCCTTTTCGACATCCGGATCGAGCACAGCATCCCGCCTTTCAGGCCATCACCGCGACCGTCTGGCCGGTGGCGCCGCTCTCGGTGGCGGCGAGCGCGACCGCCAGGCTCGCCAGCCCGTCCTCCGGCGTAACGACCAGCGGCGCGTCCCCCCGGATCGCCGCGACGAGAGTCCGCATCCCCGCCTGGATGGCGCGCCGGTAATCCCCCTGGCGGTCGGGCGCCTCGACGCGCGCTTCCACCTGCGCGGCGAGCGTCTCGGTCGCGCCGCCATGCGCGAAGACGGCGCGCTCGCCCTCGTACCGCGCCAGCACGCGGAGATCGTCGCCCAGCATCTCGCCGAGCGGGGCCAGCCCGCCCGCATCGACCAGCCCCGACAGCACCAGCTCGGTCGGAATCCAGCCGGACAGCGTGAGGTGACCGCGCGCGCACGCGATGTAGATCGTCGTCTGCTCGATGAAGCCGATCCGGTTGAAGCTGTGATAGAACGTCGCCAGGACGCCGTCGCCATAGCGGACGGTCGCGCTCACCCGGTCCGCGCGGCCATCATCCCGCGCCTGGACCGTGCCGCTGGCGGCGTCCGGCCCGCGGCCTGCCAGTTGGTTGCACGCGTCGAAGAAGTGAACGCCGTGCTCCACGTGAATCCCGCCGCTCTGCGCCGGGTCCCAAAACCAGTGACCGGGCAGCAACGTGTCGTCCGTGGCGAAGTTCTCCAGCGAAAAATGCTGCAGCGGGCCGAACGCACCGCTCCGGACGATCTGCGCGGCGAGTTGGTGCAGGGGATGGAAGCGCAGCACGTAATCGACCGTGAGCTGGACTCCCGCCTCGCGCGCCGCCCGGATGACCGCCCGCGCATCGTCGAGCGACGTGGCGAGCGGCTTCTCGACGAACAGGTGCTTGCCCGCCCGCGCTGCGCCCAGCGCCATCGACGCGTGCAGGTGGGGCGGCGTGTTGATCGCCACGATGTCCACGCCGGGATCGGCCAGCAGGTCCTCGAAACGCGTGTAGACGCGCGCGCCGAACGCCGCCGCCGTCTGGGCGCGGGCGGGGTCCACGTCGGCGGCAGCGACGACGGCGCACTCCGGCATCCCGGCGAACGCGTCCAGGCAGAAGCGCCCGAAACCGCCCACCCCGGCCAGCCCGATCCCCATTCTGTGCTCAGCCATGCCGCCCCCTGGTTATGTCTCGGCGAAGGCGCGAACCTCCGCCTTGCTGACCGACGCGACCGCCATGACGTGATCGCCGCCACCGTAGTAGATGTGATAGGCGTCCTCGGTTTCGATGCCGCCGCAGGTGAACACGACGTTGGGCACGTCGCCCCACTGCTCGAACGGCCCCAGCGGGCAGAGGACCGGCTCGTCCTGGCGCTTGAGAATCCGCGCCGGGTCGTCCAGGTCGTGCAGCGCCACGCCCAGGCAGTAGACGCGGTCTTCGTTGTAGCCGTGATAGATGTTGAGCCAGCCCCACGGCGTCTTGAAGACCGGCCCGCCCGCGCCGATGCGCACGCTGTCCCACTGGCCGGGCCGCGGCTGCATGATGCTCTGGTGATCGGTCCAGTGCAGGAGGTCGTCGGAGTATGCCAGCCAGATGTCCGGCGGGCGGCGGTGGAACATGGCGTAGCGACCGCCGATCTTCTCCGGGAACAGGACCGCATCCTTGTTGTCTTCGTCCGGCAGCACGACGCCCAGCCGCTCCCACGCGATCAGGTTCGCGCTGCGCGCCAGCGCGACACGCGTCCCCTGCGGCGAGTACGCGGTGTAGAGCATGTAAAACACGCCGTCCAGCTCGGTGACGCGCGGGTCCTCCACGCCGAAGGATTCAACTTCGTTCGCCGGAGCCACCACCGGCTCGGCCAGGCGGTTGAAGTGGTACCCGTCGGCGCTGACCGCGCACCCAATCCGCGAGATGCGGTCCAGACCCTGGGCGCGGTAGAGCATGTAGATCAGGCCATTGTGGCGCGCCATCGCCGCGTTGAAGACGTTATCCGTCTCCCAGGCATTCAGCGGAGACGGGACCAGCAGCGGGCTTCCCGGATAGCGCGTCAGTGTCAAGCTCATCATTCCTCTCCTTGTTACGATGTCATACGATCATGTCGGGCAGCTTGCCATATGTAGTCAGGCGTTCGGTCACGGCCCGGCTGCCCAGCAGCGCGACAAAACTGGTCAGAAAAACCGCGAGCGGCAGGATGGTCAACAGGCTGAGCACCAGCGCCAGCGCGGTTGTGCCCAACAGGACGAAATCATAGACCGGGTTCGCCAGCGCCAGAAAGAGCGCGTTCTTCAGCGCAAGCCGCAGGTGCGCCACCGGCTGCACGACCAGAAAGGGCCAGGTATAGAACTGCACGGCGATCCACAACAGCCCGGCGCACGCGAACATCACCTGGATGAACACGCCCACGGCGCCCGCCGTCCTGCCGTAAAAGTCGATCCCCACCACGAGGATCGCGGCCACGACGGCGTTCGCCAGCGCCCAGCGATAGCTCACCCAGGCGTAGCGCTGCATCCCCAGCCACAGATCGCTGAAGTGCGCGCCCTTGCCCCGCGCGAGGCTGTGGGTCACCACGTACAGCCCGGCGGTCGCGGGCGGCAGCAGGATCACCGTCATGCCCAGCAGGAACCACACGAAATTCATCGTCGCCAGCCCGACCAGGCCGTTGTACCAGTCGCGGACCGTTTCCCACACGACATCCAACGCGGCGCGCATCACGGCTCCTCGGCCACGGTCACGTCGCCGGTGCGCGTGTCGTAGGTGAGCGTCAGCCGCGCGCCGTCCGGCCCGGCAAACACGCGCTGCGCGACGACCGGCTGAATCAGGAAGCCATCGACGTCCACACGGCGCAGCGGCTCCGACCCGGCATAGGTCACGTGCAGGACATGGTCGCCATCGGCCAGCGCCACCGGCCCATCGCCCACCCGATCGAGCCACAGGTAGCGGCGATCCGGGGCCGTGTTGGCGGGCACGACCATCTGATCGCCGCCGTCCAGCGACACGCCCACCGCCAGCGCGCGATCGCCTGCCGCCAGCACTTCCTCCGCGCCGCCCAGCGCGTCCAGGTCGCTGAGATCGTCCACCAGGATCAGCGTCGCCAGGTTCGATGCGGTATCGGGATCGGCGCCGGTCAGGTCGAGAAACGAGTCCCCGCCGATGCCGCGCCCCACCTCGACGCCCAGCTCCTGCCCCGCCGCCACGTTCCGCGCGCGCAGCGATCGAAACGGCAGCCGCGCCTCGTAGACGTAGCCACCGCCGCCCTCGAACGCCTGCCACGCCAAGTCCGCATCCGGGAACCATGTCGAGGCGACCCAGTCCCACACCTGCGGGCCCTGCGGCGTCTGGGCCAGCGTCACTTTTGCGCTCACGCGCTGGCCGCGCCCGCCCGCATCGACATAGACCCACAGCGTGTCATAGCTCCACACTGACGGGCCGATCTCCGGCTGCTCGAACACGGGATCGCGCACCGACGCGGCGAGGTAGAGATTGTCGTCGTCCCACATGAACCGGACGTCGAAGCTGTCCACCTCCGGGCCGCGCCACAGCGCCGCGCCGCGCAGAAACTGGCGCTGCGTATTAGCCGAGAAGACCGGCACATCCGCCCATTCGTCGAGCACGCCGTCGATGGCCGGGGCCGCCGGGGCGCGCGTGGCGACCAGCGTCGTCTCCTCGCTGGCGATGGCCTGCCGCTGGTGGGCGATGTACAGCCAGTAGTCGCCCGCCTCCGGCACGCTGAACGGGATCTCCAGCACGTCGCCCGCGCCCAGGCTGTAGTACTGGCCGAAGCTGAAGTACGCCTCGCCGGTCCAATCGCGCTCGCGGAAGTCCGGCTTGCCCGCGACCGGTGTGCCCGATTCGGCCTCGACGCGGACGTAGGGCCGGGCGGCGGCTTCCTGATGGTCGAGATAGCGGGCGGCGACCGGGTCCTCGTGGACCACCAGCAGGGCCAGCAGCGCCTCGATGGTGGATTCCGCGCCCGCGTTGCGGTTGATGCGCCACTCGACCGGCCCATCGACGCCGTCGAAGCAGCGCCCGGTTTCGGGATCGTAGACCGGCACGCCCGCCATGTTGTTCCCGAAGAACCACGAGGCCGCCAGCCCGGCGTAGCGCGCGTATTTCTCCTCGCCCGTCGCGCGGAACAGGGCCATGTAGCCCTGGACCAGCATATCGGTCCCATACGCGATCTGCCCCAGGCGGCGCGGCAGAACGCCGATCTCGCGGATGCGCTCGAACGCAAGCTGGCGCAGCATGAAGGTTTCCGCTTCGTGGGCCGCCGAGTCGATCCAGTCCTCCCGGTTCAGCGCCGCGCCCGCCTCGGCCAGCGCGTGGACCATGTGGCTGCCCCAGGCGTGCCAGTAGCCGGGCGCGTTGGTCGTGACCGGGTGCATCCCGAACGGATACGTGGCGCTGTCGCCCAGCACGTACTCGCTGATCCCGCTGGCGACGTGCTCGATCAACGCCTCCGTCTCGGCGTTCGGGTTGACGCGGTAGTAGCTGGTGAGGGCCAGCAGCATCACCGCGGAGACGTCCGCCGCGCCGCCCGGAATCCACGCCGGGATCGTGAAGCCGTGCAACTGGCTGTACACGCCGCGATTGTGCAGCACGTCCGCCGCCAGCGCGCGCTCGGTGCGCAGGTAGGCCGTCTCCAGCGTGGCGGCGTAGGCCGGATCGACCCCCGCGAAGACGCGGGCGCCCTCGGCCAGCGCCCACAGGCCGCGCATCGCCCACCAGCCGGTGAGCGTCTTGTAGCTGGTGATCCCTTCGGTGTTGATCGTCCCTTCGGCATCGAACACGAAGTTATAGAACCAGCCATCCTCCGCCTGCATGTAGCGCACAAAGTCCAGGCACAGGCGTGCCTGGTCCAGCGCGCGCGCGTCGCCGGTCTGCTCGTAGTAGGCCAGGTACACCAGCCCGGCGCGCGCCACGTCGTCCACCGCGGCGATGCCCTCCCCCGCCGCATCGACCCACGCGTACTCCGGATACTCGGAGTAGATGTGCACGATTGCCACGTCCTGGTCGCCGAACGTGACCGGCTCGGTGAGGAACAGCAGGTGTTCGAGGTTCACGAGACCGTGACGCATCGGGCCATCCTGCCCGCGAACGGCGGGCACGCCCAGGGGCGCGATCGCCGCCGCGACGACGCCCAGCGCGATCAGCAGCGCGCACGGCGCGCGCAACCCTGCACGAAACCCCGGCGGTCGAATGTGCGCCATCGCCCCTATCCTTTCACCGCGCCCACGTTCAGCCCCTCGATGAAGTAGCGCTGCGCCATGAAGAACAGCAGCAGGATCGGCGCGGCCATCATCGTCGCCATCGCCATCATGTAGTGCCACTTGGGCGCTTCCTTCGACAGCGACTGCTGGAAGAACTGGATCGACAGGATCAGCGGGAACAACTGGGTCGTGTTCAGGTAGATCAGCGGGCCTTCGAAGTTGTTCCAGTTGCCCTGGAAGGCCAGCACGCCGATCGCCAGAAACGCCGGTTTGACCAGCGGCAGCATCACGTAGAAAAAGATCTGCACCGGATTGGCGCCGTCGATGATCGCGGCCTCGTCCATCTCGCGCGGGATGGTGAGGAAGAACTGGCGCAGCAGGAAGACGTAGGCCGGGCCCCACGCCGTCCAGGCCGGCAGCGTGAGCGGATCGTAGGTGTTCAGCAGGCCCACCTCGCGCCAGATGAGGAAGGACGGCACGCGGGTCAGCACGCCGGGAATCATCATCGTGGACAGCATGATGAAGAAGAGCACATCGCGGCCCTTGAACCGGAAGCGCGCGAACCCATACGCGACGACGGCGGCGCTGAACATCTCGCCGAACATCGCCAGCACGGTGATGAACAGCGTGTTGCCGATGATGCGCCAGAACGTCAGGCCGGGCGCGATGCTGCCGAGCTGCTCCCACGCGTTCCAGTAGTTTTCGAAAGCGACAGGATCGGGAATCCAGCGCGGCGGCCACTCGAAAAGCTGGCGCTCGACCTTCAGCGAGGTCGAGACCATCCACAAGAACGGGATGAGAATGATGGCCGCGCCGATCAACAGCAGGGCGTAGATGATCGCCCGCGTGAGGATGGTTTCGATCCGGTGGCGCCGGGCCATCTCATCGTAAGGCAGAACTTGAGCGGAAGTTTCGGTCGCCATGGTCATGCGCCTCCCGCTTCTTTCTCGCGCGCGCCTTCGTAGAACACCCAGGCCGCCGAGGACCGGAACACCAGCAGCGTGATCGCGATGATAAAGACGGCATACAGCCAGCCAACCGCCGACGCGTATCCCATCCGGCCAAAGTTGAAGGCTTCGTTGTATAAGAACCAGTTCACGAACCAGCCGTCTTCGCGCTCGGTTGGGATGAACGCCTGCTCGGTGAACAGTTGCAGCGCCCCAATCACCCCCATAATCAGCACGTAGAACAACGTCGGGCTGAGCATCGGGATCGTGACGTGCCGGAACTTGACCCAGTTCCCCGCGCCATCGATCGACGCGGCCTCGTACAGGTCCGGCGGAATGTTCTTGAGCCCCGCCAGCAGGATCACCGTGTTCGCGCCGAAGATGCCCCACATGCTCATGATCACGAACGACGGCAGCACGAGGTTCTTGTCGGTGAACCAGCCGAGCGGCTCGGAATTGGTCAGGTCGTAGATGGGACCCAGCGCCCAGTTGATCAGGCCGCGGTTGGGCGCGAACAGCCAGAACCACAGCAGCGCCACCGCCGCCGCCGGAAGCACCGCCGGCAGGTAATACAGCGTGCGCCAGTAGCCCACCCCTTTCACATTCTGGTTGAGCAGCAGCGCGACCGCCAGCGCGCCGGCCATCCCCAGCGGAATCGACAGGACCGCGTAACGCAGCGTCAGCCAGATGGCTCGCCACAGATAGACATCCGTGGCGGCGATCACGTAGCGCGTGTCGCCGATCACGACGCTGTCCAGCTCGCGGTAGCGCACGATGTCCGGCCCTTCCGCCTCCAACTGGCCGAGCTTGGCGATCGACACACGCTCATCCTTGTCGAATTCCACGATCTTGAAGGACAGTGCGCGCTTGTAGTTGAAGAGCGGGTCCTTGAGCGACCTGGGCTCGTCCCACAAAATGTTGTATTCGGTGAACCCCAAATAAAACGACAGCAGAATCGGGAAGGCCGTCAGCAGGATGCGGCCAATCAGCCAGGGCGTGATCAGCGCGAAGCCGGTCGCCGCCTCCCGTTTGACTCCCAGTTTGCGCAAGCCTTGATAAGTCAGGTAGATCAGCAGGCCCAGCACGATGGCCGTGCCTATGTAGCGCAGGAAGGTTGGGTAGTACGAATTAAAGGCTCCAGGATCGCCCATCGCCGGGCCTCCTTCATGCTAGACGGGCAGGAGCGGAACGGTTCCGCTCCTGCCTGCCGGGCTCGTCCTGTCCACTGGGCCGGCCTATTGCGAGGCCAGCACGTCCTCGAGCAAGATTCGCGCGTCGGGGGCCAGCGCTTCGGCGGTGTCCTCACCGTTGAAGGCCGGGTTGAAGTAGTCGCCCCAGATCACGTCGTTGAACTCAAGATAGCCGGGGAACAGCGTGAAGCCACGCATGTACGGCACGGCGGCGATGATGTCTTCGGCGTTGGCCTCTTTGCGCGGCTCGGAGGCTACTAGGTGCTCGACCGTCGCCTGCGAAACGCGCGGCGAGACGATCTTCCAGCTATGGATGCCCTCGGTCAGCATGACCAGCGCCTCGTAGGCTTCGTCGGGGTGCTCGGTCTTGGCGTTGATAGCCGTGGCGGCGATCCACGCGAAGGTGGTGTTCTCGCCGGTGGCATTACCCTTCGGCACGGGCGAAACGCCCACATTCAGCCCTTCGACGCGGTCCAGATCATCAGCCGCGCCGCCCATGAACATCGCCAGGCGCCCGGCCTTGAACATCTCGCCAAAGCCTTCCTCGGCGATCGTTTCCTGAGAGGGGCAGCATTCCTCGTTGTAGATCATGTCGGCGTAGAACTGCACCGCCTCAATCACCGCCGGGTCGTCCACCGGGGCCTCGGCCAGGTCCTCGCTCACAACGTCGCCACCGTTGCCCCAGATCCAGATGTAGGGCGGCGGCCAGCCGTTGAGTGAGAACCCGTAGTGCTCCTCGTTGGTCAGCGCGATCGCGGCTTCCTTGAACCCGTCCCAGGTCCAGTCCGCGTTGGGGTACTCGTGGCCCATGGCGTCGAAGATGTCCTTGTTGTAGTACAGGACAACCGGCTGCGCGATCCACGGCAGGCCGTAGACGCCTTCACCCATGGCGACCGTCTGCCAGACGCCGGGGAAGTAGTCGTCGGGGTTGCCCGTGTCGCGGTCGTCATTCGCCAGGTGATCGGAGATGTCGAGCAGCACGCCGTCGAATGCCCAGGGCATATGGTCCTGGTCCAGCCACATCAGGTCGGCAGCTTCGCCGCCCGCCAGCGCGGTCTGGAGCACCGTGTAGTAGTCGGACGGCTTCGGCTCGTGAACGATCTGGAAGGCGTCTTGCGACGCGTTGACTTCGTCGATGATCGCCTGGAACTCGGCGGCTTCGTCGACGCCCGCCCAGGTCGTGATCCGGAGGGTAACCGGTTCTTGTGCGCGAGAGGTGGCGAGAGGCAGCAGCGCCACCGCCATCGCCAACACGATAGCTATTCGCAAATACTTAGCCATGTCGAGTCTCTCCTCTTTTAGGTTGCTAAACAATTTACGAACAAGGCGTATCGAACTTGTTTTCCGCCAGTAACCGCGCCTCCTTTCTACCTGCTTGCTGCGGGCATAGAGCCGGCCTCGTCTTGATCATCAGGAGAACAGCCGCATGATTGGCGCACCATCAGCTCGGTGCCAATGCGGAGCTGGAAGCTGGCCGGTGCATCGCGGTCGATCCGGTCGATCAAGCGCCGCGCCGCCTGGATACCGATCTCGCGCCAGGAAATACGCACCGTGGTCAGCGGCGGGTCGTGCAAAGGTGCCCAGCCCACGTTGTCGAACCCGACGACGGCCACGTCGTCCGGCACGCGGAGGCCCTGCTCTTTGCACGCGCGAATCGCGCCGAAAGCCGTGGCGTCGTTCACCGCGATCACGCCTTCCAGGTCGGGAAAGCGCTCCAGCGCCTCGTACATGGCGCGGTAGCCGGTCTGCATCGTGGTGTCTTCCATGTAGACTACGCGCGGCTCGGCCCCGACCTCGCCCAGCGCATTCTCGTATCCCTGGCACCGCTCGCGGCTGCTGAGCCAGTCGGCAGGGCCGGAGAAGAACGCCAGGTTGCGAAGGTCGTGCGCCGCGACCAGGTGGCGCGTGATGCTGTAGCTCCCGGTCACGTTGTCGCACAAGATGGCGTCGCTGCGCGTTTCGTTCAGCAGGTTGTCGACCAGCACGAACGGGATATTGCTGCTGTGCAGTTGGATGATGAACGACGCTTTCAGCTCCGGCCCCACCAGGATCACGCCGTCCGTCCGCTGCTGGCCGATGATCGGCACGCGCAGCGCGTCTTGCATCATGCCCTGGTTGACGAAGGTCGTGATGATGTGGTAGCCGTGCTCGCGCGCCTCGTGATCGACGCCCAGCATCGTCTCGTCGGGGAAATTGCAGATGGGCTGTTGGGGCGCGCGGTCGTACATGATCAGGCCGAGCGTATACGTGCGCGAGGTAGCGAGCCCTTTGGCCGCCGCGTTGGGCATGTAGCCCATATCGCGGGCAATAGCCAGCACGCGCTCGCGCGTGTCGGCATTCACGCCTGCGCGGTCGTTGAGCGTGCGCGACACGGTGGCGATCGAGACCCCGGCTTTTTCCGCGATGGTTTCCAGGCTTGGTTTCATTGACAGCGCCTCCGAAAGGGGTGTGTGCAACGTCGCAGGATCGGCATGCCCGAGCGCGTGGACGAGAGCGCTCATCGGGAACAGTGTGACACCGCAGCCAGTTCATTGCAAAAATAACGTAAGCGCTTGCAATCACAATACGACGAAATCCAAAGAATGTCAAGGGATTGGGCGCGAAGACGATCGCCCCCGGTCGTCCAGCAACCTCCCAACCTTTTGGGCTTGTCAGAATTTGCAAATTCGGCGAAGATATTAATTGAAGGATGATCGAAAACAGACGCAAAACCGTACCTCCACCGGACCGGCGTCTTGAGCGATGCTATTTGACAGGGCAATACCGCGATGAAACGGACAAACAAAACCCAGTTGCTCGCCGCATGGTTGATCGCCCTCTTGAGCTTTGCGCTGGTGGGCCCCACCCTGGCGCAGGATTCGCGCGGAGCCGTCCACATCGCCGAAATCGAAGGCGTCATCAACCCCATGACGGCCCAGTACCTCGATCGCGTGCTGGATGATGCCAGCGACCGGGGCGCGCAGTTGATCGTCGTCAAGATCGACACGCCGGGCGGCCTGGACACGTCCATGCGCGAAATGACCAAGGCCATCCTGGCGTCGCCGGTACCCGTCGCGGTGTACGTCACGCCGTCCGGCGCGCGCGCAGCCTCGGCGGGGCTGTTCATCCTGATCTCAGGACACATCGCGGCGATGTCGCCCAGCACCAACACCGGCGCGGCGCACCCGGTCGGGCTGGGCGGCGATTCGGACGAGGTCATGACGTCCAAAGTGGTCAACGATGCCGCCGCGACCATCCGCGCGCTGGCCGAAGCCCGCGGTCGCAATGCGGACTGGGCCGAGCGGGCGGTCCGCGAGAGCGAGTCGATCACCGAAACCGAGGCGCTGGAGCTGAACATCATCGACGTGATCGCGCGCAACGTCGACGATTTGCTGCAACAGATCGATGGCCGGACGGTCCAGACGGAGGGCGGCGACGTCGTGCTCGACGTGGTGGGCGCGCCCCGCCGCGAAGTGTCGATGACCATCCCCGAGCGCCTGATGCACCTGCTCACCGACCCGAACCTCGCCTTCATCCTGCTCACCGTGGGCACGGTGGGCCTCATCGCCGAGTTGTACAACCCCGGCACGCTCGTCCCGGGCATCGCGGGCGTCATCTCGCTGATTCTCGCCTTCCTGGCGCTGGGCAACCTGCCGACCAACTGGGCGGGCGTGGCGCTGATCGCGCTGGCGGTTGTGCTGTTCATCGCCGAGCTCAATACGGATGGCACCGGGATTCTGGGCATCAGCGCCGTGGTGGCCTTCTTGCTGGGCGCCCTGATCCTGTTCCGCCCGATCCGCCCCGGCTCGCCGGCGCTGCCGGACCTGCAAGTCGATCTGTGGCTGGTCGGCGTCACTACCGCCAGCATGGCCGCCTTCGTGCTGCTCGTGATCGGCCAGGTAGCGCGTTCGCGCCGCGCGCCGCTGCTCACCGGCTACGAGCACTACGCGGGCCAGACGGCCACCGTCCGCCAGCCGCTGCAACCCACCGGGCGCGTCTGGTTCGAGGGGCAGAGCTGGTTCGCCGAGACGAAAAGCGGGCGCGACGTCGACGCGGGCAAGCTGGTGCGCATCCTCGACCTGGACGGTCTGACGCTAATCGTCGAGCCAATCGACGAGGACTCGACGCTCGCCCGCGACAGCAAAACGCCGTGACGCGACGCACCATGCGCGCTGGCGAGCTTGTTCCGAAAAACGGAAACGATTACGAAAGGAGCTTTTGATGGGTGCTGGAACCATTCTGTTTCTCATTCCCGTGCTCGTTCTCATCGTCCTGCTGGTCCCATTGGCGTTTCGCATCGTCAAGGAATACGAGCGCCTCATGGTCTTCCGGCTGGGCCGCGCCCTCGGCGCGCGCGGGCCGGGGCTGGTCCTGCTGATCCCCTTCGTGGATCGGGGGATACGGGTGGATTTGCGCGAGGTCTTCTTCGACGTCGATCCGCAGACCTGCATCACGAAGGACAACGCGCCGCTGTCGATCGATTTCCTGGTGTACATGAAGGTCATCAACGCAGTGGCGAGCGTGCTCGAAGTCGAGGACTTTCGCGGGGCGGCGCGGGGCATCGCCATCACGACGCTGCGCGCGCTGGTCGGCGATATGAACCTCGATGACGTGCTGGCCCGCCGCGACCAGCTCAACGAGCTGCTGCAGAGCAAGCTCGACGAGGTGACCAACCGCTGGGGCATCAAGGTGACCGCCGTCGAGATCCGCGAGATCATCCCCCCGCGCGAAATCCAGGAAGCCATGAGCCGCCAGATGTCCGCCGAGCGTTACCGCCGCGCCACCGTCACCGAGGCGGACGGCAAGCGCGAAGCCGCCGTCATGGTCGCCGAGGGCGAGAAGCAGGCGCGCATCCTGGGGGCGGAGGGCGAGCGCCAGGCCGCGATCCTGGTCGCCGAAGGCGAGCGCCAGGCACAGGTCTTGCGGGCTGAAGGGTTTGCCCAGGGCCTGAACGAGATCTACGCCATCGCCCAGACCGTCGACAGCAAGACGATGAGCCTGGAATACCTGGACATGCTCAAGAAGCTGGGCGCGAGTGCGTCGACCAAGTTCGTCATCCCGGTCGAGTTCACCAACATGCTGCAGCCCTTGTTGAACCACACCGAGCAGGCCAGCCAGGACTGACGCGGCTGGCCGCGCTTGCGGGCCGGCGGGGAAAACTCACGGTCCTGCCGATTTTGGGGTAGACTTGCTCCAGGTGCAACCAAACGGCGCGCTGGCGATGTGCCGCGCGCCGGCCTGAAAACCGGAAGAAGACCACCCCTATGGACGTCCAATCGAATAACTTCATCCCCGCCGCCCGGATCGCGATCCGCGATCCGCAGTTGCAAGCGGCGCTTCACGCGTCGAGCACCAACAGCACGCGGGCGCGGGCCGAATCGCTGTTCGCCTTCGGGCGCGAGCACGGCGAGCACATGCGCGAACAGGCCGCCGAGGCCAAGCGGCGCGCCCTGCGACAGCTCCCCGACCTGCTGGAGCGGGCCGAAGCCCGGATGCAGGCCAACGGGATGCGCGTGTTGTGGGCGGAGGATGCCGCGGAGGCCCGCCGGCTGGTCCTGGACGTGATCGAGCGGCACGGCGCGCGGCGAATCGTCAAGAGCAAGAGCACGCTCACCGAGGAGATCGACCTCAACACGGCGCTGGAAGACGGCGGGCTCGACGTGCTCGAAACCGACCTGGGCGCGTACATCGTCCAGATCGCCGGGGAACACCCCAGCCACATCGTCGGCCCGGCGCTGCACATGTCCAAAGACACCATTCGCGACCTGTTCGTGCGCGAGCTGGCGATGCCCCCCACCGACGACGCCGAGCAGATGACGCAGTTCGTGCGCGAGCGCCTGCGGCAGGCGTTCCTGGGGGCGGACCTGGGCATCTGCGGCGGGAATTTCCTGATCGCGGAGACGGGGAGCCTGTGCCTGTCCACCAACGAGGGCAACGGGCGCATGGTCACGACGCTGCCGCGCGTGCTGGTGGCGCTCGTCGGCATCGAGAAGGTGATCGAATCCGTCGACGACTTCACGACGCTGGCGCAAATGCTGGCGCGCAGCAACAATGGCCAGGTGATGACGGTCTACACGCAGATGATCGACGGGCCGCGCCGCCCCGGCGAGACGGATGGCCCGGAGGAAATCTACGTGATCCTGGTCGACAACGGGCGCAGCCGCATCTACGGGACCGGCTACGCGGAAGCGCTGGCCTGCATCCGCTGTGGCGCGTGCCTCAACGCGTGCCCGGTCTATCAGGCGGCGGGCGGCCACGCCTACGGCTGGATCTACTCCGGCCCGATCGGCGCGGTGATCACGCCGCTGCTCGCCGGGCTGGAACACGCCACCCCGCTGCCCTACGCCAGCAGCCTGTGCGGCAAGTGCAGGGACATCTGCCCGGTGCGCATCGACCTGCCGCGGATGCTGCTCGACCTGCGGCACGACCTGGTGACCCAGGGACACAGCCCGGCGCTGTGGTCGCTGGGGCTGCACGGGTGGGCCGCCGTCAGCGGCGCCGCGCGCCTCTTCTCGCTGGCGAGACGGGGCCTGCGCTGGGGGCTGCGGCTGGTTCCCAACCGCCTGCCCGGCCCGCTCGATGGCTGGACCCGCTACCGCGACCTGCCGCCGGCGGCTCCCCAATCCTTTTACGAGCTGTGGCAAGAAAGGCAGAAGACGCGCGATCATGAGTAGTCGAGACCGCATTCTCCACCGGCTGCGCGCCGCTGACCCGCCGTTCGCTGATGACCCACCGCTGTCCGAGCGCCGCCCGATGGTGCCCGTCGACGATCACTCCGGCGCGGCGCTGCGTGCGCGGTTTGCCAGCGAGGCCGAAAAGCTCGGCTGCGCCGTCCACATCGTCGAAAGCGCGGCGCAGGGCATCCAACAGGTGCTCGACCTGCTCGGCGGTGACCCCGCGATCCTGAGCTGGGATTTCGAGCACATCCCGCTGACCGGCCTGGCGGCGGCATTGGACGAGGCCGGGATCCGTCGCGTGGCAGGCGACCCCGCCGTGCGGGTCGGGATCACCGGCGCGGACGCGGGGCTGGCGGGCACCGGCAGCCTGGTCCTCACCACGGGCGCGGGCAAGCCGCGCCTCGCGTCGCTGCTGCCCCCGGTGCACATTGCCATCCTCGAAACCGGTCGCATCGTCCCGCACTTCGAAGCGTGGGCCGAGCAGCAGCGGGCAAACGGGGCGCACCTCGACGCGGGCGGCACGATCGTGCTGATCGGCGGCCCCAGCCGGACCGGCGACATTGCGAACATCCCGGTGAGAGGCGTTCACGGACCGGGCGCGGTCCACATCATCATCGTGTGATGCGCCCGGCGTTCCGCGTCGCGCGCACTGGCACGCTCGCCGGGCGCGAGCTATACTGTGGATGTTGGCAAGTCCCCAGCACATTCCGCACAAACACCCCAAACACGCGCATTCCAACGCGATAGGTCCTGACGCCTATCGGCCATGCCAGACCGGGTTCATACGTGCACGCGTGCCGCCTGTCGGCGCGAAGGAAATGTGAGTCTATGACCAGCCAGCAAGACAGACCCAATATCGTGTTCATCACCGCCGACCAGATGAGGTATGACACCATCAACGCGCTGGGCTTCCCCTGGATGCGCACGCCTCACCTGGATCGACTCGTTCAAACCGGGGTTAGCTTCGAACGCTGCTATTGTTCGGCAGCCGCCTGCGTGCCGTCGCGGGCCAGCCTGTTCAACGCGGTCTACCCGCACAGCCTGAACGTTTACAACAACGAAAGCCCGTGGGGGCACTCGTGGATCGAGAACTTCCAGGCCGCCGGGTACGACACGGTCAGCGTCGGGAAGATGCACACCGTGCCCCACGACGAGCGCTGCGGCTTCGACCAGCGCCTGATCGTCGAGAACAAGGACCACCCGCCGCGTCCCGCCGAGCCGCACGGCGGCTTCTTCGACGAGTGGGACAAGTACCTCATCCTGCAGAACATCACCAAGCCATCGCGCGAGACCTACCGCGCCACCTACCCCGCCTACGAGACCGCGCTCGGCGCGTACGAATGGTCGCTGGATGAAGACCTCCACGCCGACGTATTCGTGGGCCGCATGGCGGAATGGTTCCTCCAACAGCGCCACGCCGCCCGGCCCTTCTTCATGAAGGTCGGCTTCCCCGGCCCCCACCCGCCCTACGATCCGCCCGACCGCGTGCGCCGCCTGTACGACGACGCCGACATCCCGATCCCCACCGTGACGGAAGAGGAACTGGCCCTGCAGCCGCCGCCGCACGGCAACTATCGCCAGGAGATGATCGAGGGGAATCACGACGCGGTGCGCTGGCAGGAGCATCCCTCGCCGGACCAACTGCGCCGCCTCCGGCGCTACTACGCCGCCAACGTCACACTCATCGACGAGCAGGTCGGGCGCATCGTGCAGGCGCTCGAGGCGACCGGCCAACTGGACAACACGATCATCGTGTTCCTCTCCGATCACGGCGACTGCCTGGGCGATCACGGCCACATTCAGAAGTGGACGATGTACGAAGAAGTGGTGCGCGTGCCCGCCATCGTGTGGGCGCCCCACCTGCTGCCGCAGGGCCGGCGGGTCGATGCGCTCGTCCAGCACATCGACCTGGGGCCGATGCTCTTCGAGCTGGCCGGGCTGCCGCCGCTGGAAACCCGCGCGGCGCAATCGGCGCTGCCCGTCGTGCGCGGTGACTCGCCGGGGCGCGACGCGGTCTTCGCCGAGCAAGGCACCGAGCGCGTGCTGCGCGACGTCTCGCTCATGACGATGATCCGCACGCGCGACTGGAAGCTGGTCCACTACCTGGACCAGCCGTGGGGCGAGCTATACGACCTCAACGACGACCCGGCGGAGCTGCGCAACCTGTGGCACGACACCGCATACCGCGACGTGCGCAGCCAGCTCACCAGCGATCTGCTGAACTGGCGCATCCGCGACACCCTGGAGCTGACGCTCTGGTAAACGAAACCGGGTGGGGGCCATCCAACCGCCTCCCCCCGGCTCGCTCCTTGCGCTCGCTAACGCTTCGATCAGCCTGTCAGGTCGATGATTCGCCGCAGCTCGGGGAAGCGCCCGCCGCCGATTTCCTGCACTTCAGCCGGGCTGAACATCCCGGCGAGCTGGCGCAGGTCATCGGCGCTCAGCTCAACCTCGAACGCGTCGATGCTGGTCTGGAGCTGGCTGAACGAGCTCACGCCCACGATCGGGCTTGTCACGGCGGAAACCCCGCGCAGCCACGCTACCGCCAGTTGGGCCGGGTGAATCTGCCGCGCCTCGGCGAACGCGAAGAACTGCGTGAACGCATCGGCGAAACGGTTCAGCCACTGCTCGATCCGGGGATCATCGTCGGCGCGCGATCCGGCGGGGAACGGCTCGCCGGGCCGGTACTTGCCGGTGAAGAGGCCGAGCACCAGCGGGCGATAGGTCGTGATCGCGATTCCCTCGGTATGCGCCTGGGGCAGAATCTCCACCTCGACGCCCCGCTCGATCAGGTTGTAGGGGACCTGGTTGCAAACCAGCCTGGGCCAGCCGTTTTCGCCCGCGATGGCGTTCGAATGAGCCAGCAGCCACGCGGGATAGTTGCAGCACCCCACGAACCGCGCTTTGCCCTGCTCGACAACCTGGGCGAGCGCCTCCATGATCCGGGGCGGCTGCATCCCCTCGACGGGCCAGTGAATCAGGTACAGGTCCACGTAGTCGGTCTGCAGGCGAGCGAGGCTCTCGTCGATGCTGCTCAGGATGCTCTGCGCATCGATGCCCTTGTGCACTTTCGTCGCCAGGAAGACCTCGTCGCGGCGGCGATCCTTGAGCCAGCGACCGATGATCTCCTCGGTGAGACCGGCGCAGTACATGGCCGCCGTGTCGATGAACGTCGCGCCCTGCTCGACCGCGGCGGACAGAATGCGGTGCGACTCGGCTTCTTCACACCGGTCGCCGAACATCATGGTGCCCAGGCACATCTCCGACACGTGCTCGCCTGTGCGTCCAAACGGTACAACTCTCACAATCATTTCTCCTCGGGCTAGACCTGTTGTTTCTGCAGCGCCTCGACGGCGGCCTCGAAACGCGAGATGGCCCGGTACGAATACTCGTGCGTGAACATCGCCTCGATCATGCGCAGCGGCAGGGTCACGTGATGCGCCCCGGCGACCAGCACGTCGGCGATCTCGTCGACCGAGGTCATGTTGGCCGCCAGGATTTCGGTCCCGGTCCCCTCTACGTACGCGACCATCTTCTCCAGCGCGCCAATGCCATCCCCGATGTCGGTCGTGATCTGGTGGACGTAGGGCGCCACGTAGCGAGCGCCCGCCTGGGCCGCGACGTACGCCTGCGTCGGCGTGAAGACGGATGTGATCAGCGTGGGAATGCCGGCCAGCGCCGGCAGCATGTCCAGGTTTTCGGGAACGGCGGGTATCTTGATCACGACCCGGCCCGGCGCCAGGTCGCTCGCCCGCCGCGCTTCGGCGATGCGCTCGTCAGGGGTGGGGGCCGTCACCTGGTAGCACACCGGCCCCGCCGGGAACATCTGCAACAGGTCGGCCAGCATCTCGAGGCCGGGACGCCCCGTGCGCGCCATGATCTCCGGATTGGTGGTGAGCCCGGCGATGAAGCCCAGCTCGCGCGCGCGCCTCACATCGTCTGGCATTGCAGAATCGAGAAAAATAGCCATGACATCCAGCGCAGAGTGCGCTGTCTCCTTTCAAAAGTGATAATCACCAGTAACGCAGTCAACCGGCGCGATAGACCTCCGCGCCGGCGTCAGACCTCCATGCCGTGATGGACCACGGGCAGCCGGGGATCTTTGGCCGTCCAGGTCGTTTTGATCCAGGCGTGGTCGGGATCGTCGGTCGCCGCCAGCGACTGGGCCGAACCGGCCAGGAAGTTGAGATAGTAGCAGTTGTAACCGTACGCCGCGCTGACCGGGTGGTAGCCCTCCGGCACCAGGACGATGTCGTTGTCGTACGCGCACATCGTGCCGTCGATCGAGCGGTCGCCGTTGTAGACGCGCTGGAACGCGAAACCCTGCGGCATGTCGATCTTGAAGTAGTAGATCTCTTCCAGGTCCGCCTCGAGCACCTTGCCCTGGTCGTCCTCGATGTGGACGTCGTGCTTGTGCGGCGGCCAACTGCTCCAGTTGCCCTGGGGCGTGTAGACCTCGCACACGACCAGCCGGTGACAGTCGAAGCCCGGCGGGATGATGCTGTTGATCTGGCGGCTGGAGCCGTGCCCCCCGCGCAGCTCGATCTCCGAGTCGGCGGGCCTGATGAGCTGGATCGGGTGATCTTCGTCCGTCGGCACCCAGCCATAGGCGAACTCCAGGCCATCGGTCAGCGCCGTCACTTTGACGCGCGTGCGGCGCGGCAGGTACACCGCGTAGGGCATCCCCGTGAACACCGACGACCGCCGCCCGAGTCGCTCCCAGGACCCTTTGTCCGTCTCGACCTGGCACTGGCCTTGCAGAATGACGAGCGCCGCTTCGTTGTCGCCCGTTTCGGCGTGCCAGGTCTGGCCTTTGCTGTACGTCAAAATCTCGCAGTTCAGATAATCCCACCCTGCCTCCTCGGCGGTGACGCTGTTCAGCAGGTGGGGCGTGCCTTTTTTCGCCTTGACGAGCATATTCTCGGCTGTATATTGCATGATTCCTCCTGGATCACGAACTCACATTCACATACTGAAAGGCGCGGCGATCACTGTTTGACCGCGCCGACCGTCATCCCGGCCACAAGGTACTTCTGCAGGAAGATGAAGATCACCAGCAGCGGCAGGCTCGCCAGCACGGAAAGCGCCATCATTACGTTCCACTGGTAGACGTGCTCGCCCAACAGCATGGCGATGCTCACCGGCAGCAGCCGCTTGTCCGGGTCCTGGATCAACGTCACGGCGAACAGGTATTCCTTCCACGCCAGCAGGAATGAGTATACCGCAGTGGCAACCATACCCGGCAGCGCCATCGGCACCGTCACGCGCACCATCGCCCCCAGCCGCGAGCACCCGTCCACCATGGCGGCTTCTTCCATATCCGCCGGAATCGTGTTGAAGTAGCTGATCATCATGAGCGTGGCGAACGGCATGACGAACGCCACGTAGGTCATGATCAGCCCGAAGAAGGTATCGTACAGCTCCATACGCGCGGCCAGAATGAAATACGGGATGATCAGCGACACCGGCGGGACCATCTGCGTGCCGATGATGAACAACTGCATCATGCGCGATCCGCGAACCCGCAGGCGCGAGAAGCTGTAGCCGCCCAGGATCGCGAACAGGAGCGAGATGAACGTCACCGAAAAGGCGACGAAATAGCTGTTCCGGAAGACGATCAAATAGTCCGGGTTGGTGAGGATAGCCTCGTACGCCTCGGTCGTCCAGGTCGGCGGCAGCAGGTCGGGCGGCAGCCGGAAGATCTCCATGTTGCGGCGAAAGGAAATCGAGAACATCCAGAACACCGGAAACAATGCGAAGGCCGACGCCAGACTCAGCGCTGTGTAGATGAACGCTTTTTTGCGCTGCTTGGCAGTGATGTTTAGGTAAGCCACGGTTTTATTGTCCTTGTCCCACTCTCAGCCGGTCAGTCCTATACCTCTTGGTTGCGGAAGTAGAAGATCGTCAACACCATCGTGAACAACAACAGCATCACCGACAGCGCCGAGGCCCGCCCAAACTCGAACGATTCGAAGCTGAGCCGGTAGGTATAGGTGGCGAGGACGTGTGTCGCGTTCAGCGGACCGCCGCCCGTCGTCAGGAACACGAGGTCGAACAGCCGGAAGCTCCAGATGGCGTCCAGCAGCGCGACGCTCGCAATGACCGGCTTGATCATGGGAATGGTGATCTTGATGAACTTCTGGACTCCGTTGGCGCCATCGACATCCGCGGCTTCGTACAGGGACTGGGGGACGCTCAACAGCGCGGCCAGCATCATCAACAGCGAAAACGGGTAGCCCGCCCACACGTTGATCAGGATCACGGCGGGCAGCGCCAGCCCCGGCTCGCCCAGCCAGTTGAGCGGCTGTGCCATGTCCATGAGGCCAAGCTGGGACAGCAGGCCGTTGACCACGCCGCCCGGATACAGCATCAAGCGCCACACCGTCGCAACGACCACCGTCGTGAACAGCCAGGGCACAATCAGCAGCCCGCGGAAGACATTCCGCGCGCGGGGATGGATGACCTCCGAGCTGAGCAGCATCGCCAGGGCCAGCCCAACGACCAGATGGAAAAATACCGAAGCTCCCGTGAAAATGAAGGTATTCTTCAAAATCGTGGTGAAGATTTTTTGCTCGATCAGCCACCGGTAATTATCGAGCTGCACCATCTCCGGCTCGCGCACGATCCAGTAATTTTCGTGGATGCTGATGTAGATCACGTAGCCAATCGGATAAACCACCAGGATTCCGAGCGTGAGCAGTGTCGGCAACACGAGCAGATAAGGCAGCGATCTGCCGAACATCCGATATGACGACCATTTTCCGGGCGTTTTCACGGTGGATACCGTCGCTTTTACATTCGACACGAACCTACCTCAATCTATACGCAGCCTGTTTCGCTGTGAAATGTGGGAGAACATACTATAATCCCTACCGAGGGGCCGGCCAGCAGGCGGTAACAGCCCAAGTTAACCCACCTGCTGTCCGGTCTCGTGCTCAATCGGACGAAACTAGCTGTACTTCTCCAACACCTCGTCCCACTGGCTGTCGATATCCGCCAACGCTTCGGCGACATCCTTGCCAGCAACCATCTCGTGCAACTGCTCGGTCGCCATCGCAAACAGGTTGGTCACTTCCGGCATACCTGCCGCAATCGCGTAGCAGCGGCCCTTTTCCAGCACGCCCTTCGGGACCAGCAGCCGCGGATCTTCCTCGAACAGCTCGTCGACCTGCGCCGCCGTGTTGCCCGGCAGGTGCTTGGCCGCGATCGTCATCTTGGCGTTGCCCTCGGGGCCGGTCAGCCAGTGGATGAACTCCCACACGGCTTCGGGCTCCTCGGTGGTGGCGCTGGCGCTGGTGTTCCAGCCGGTCAGGCGCGTGCCATACGTATCACCTTCGGGCAGCGGAGCCAGGCCGAACTTGAGATCGGGATTCCGCTGTTCCAGCACCGTCACGTGCGCCACGTTGCTCCACAGCAGCGCGGTCTGCTCGGCGCCGAACGCCTCGATCTTGTCGGCTTCAATGTTGGTCAGGCCGCCGGGCGCGTAGATCTTGAGCTCGTTGAAGAGGCGGAGCCAGTATTCCACGGCTTTCTGAACCTCGGGCGTGGCCCAACTGGATTTGCCGTCTTCGGTGAGCAGCCAGCCGTTGGACTGGAAGATGAGCGGGAACAGCTCGATGGCGATGCCGTTGTACGGCGACTTGGCGGCCATAGCCGACGCGTAGCAGTAGGTGTCCTTGCTCGGATCGGTCAGCGCCGGGCCCATTTCCTCGACATCGGCCCAGGTGGCCGGCGGCGCGCTGTAACCGGCGTCGGCCAGCTTGTCTTCGTTGTAGTACATCAAGAACGGGATCGAGGTCAGCGGCACGACGTAGATGTTGCCCTTCCAGGGCACCATCGGCCCGGTCACCAGGTTGCTGACCCACTCCTCACCGGCGGAGTCGAGGAAGTCGTTCAGGGGCGCCAGCACGCCCAGCTCGGCCAGCTCGACCGCCCACGGGGCGTTCATGTTCAGGATATCGGGCGTCTTGCCGGCCAGGTGCTGCGTGATGATCGTGTCGCGGATCTGCGCGTAAGGCAGCGCGATGCGCTCGACCTCGATGAGCTTGCCGGCGTCGGTGGCGTAGAACGCATCCAGAACGCCCTGCATCTTCTCTTCGGAAATCTCAGGCGTGATCCACTCGATCCACTTCAGCGTGGTTTTGCGCCGGATATGCGGCATTTCGAACTTTCCGGGCACGACGACGGCGTTCGCTGCCACACCGGCGGCGGCTGCACCGGCGGTCTTCAGGAAACCGCGACGCGATAGCTTAAACTTGTCAGACATTGGGAATTCCCTTTCGTTACTCGAATAAGTTTTGCAAGTCCAGACGCTTGGAACCGCGCAAACACTGCCTACAGGCTTGTTCTGCAAGTTGGCTTAGACATTCTGCGAATAGGCACCTCCTTCTGCATCATTGCGCTATATGGGGCTTGATCAGTGCGAGAAGCGCTCCGGTGTAGGTGTCGCCCAGGCCGACGGTGGTAACCGGTCGATCGATGTGAAGCGTCGGGACGACCACCACCCACCCCGCCTGGCAATGCCCGATACCGTCCCGAAGCTCGTAGCGGCGCGCCAGTTGGTCCTCGTGTTGAGCCGTGTCCGGGCGCACCGTGATTGTGTCCAGCAGGGCGTCGAGTGCGCCGAGCGAGGGATAGGTCCCCGTTGCGGCGCGCGCGCCGGCCACCAGGGCCGCAAACAGCAGCGCCGCGCGCTCGTCTTCCGGGTCGGAATCCGTCACGGTCAGGCAGTACGCCCCCGTGTGCAGGTTGATCCGGCCCAGCCCGGCGCGCGCTTTGAAGCGCGCCAGCACGTCGACCTGCTCGGCGATGGTCTGGGGCGGCGGCCTGTCCAGCACCGCGGCCAGCAGCGGGATCTCGTCGGCATTCAGGCCCAGCGAGTCGACGTGATAGACCATGGTGCCCAGAATCGCGGCGGCGATCTCCGGCTCGATGATGGCGGCCAGCTCCTGGTGAACCAGGACGGGATGGGACTCGCGCCAGCGCCGGACGTGTTCGACCAGGCTGGCGATCCGCGCCCGTGTCAGGCTGGGGTGCGCCATCTGGTTGAAGCCCGAAATCAGCACGCGGTCGATCTGGTTGCGCGCATCCTCGATGGCCGACAGGTAACCGGGGTCCAGCTCGACGATCTTGTTCAGCGGATCGAACGAGGTGATGATCCGGTTGGACTGCGCGGGCGTGATGCTCCTCGCGCCGAAATCCAGCGGGACGCCCGCCTGGTATTCGAAGATGTGGTGAAACATCGGGTCGTCCCCGGAACGCGCCGCAGCCCTGGGCGGCAGCAGCCGCCGGTCCGTCGCGACGGTCAGCCGCCCCGACGACTCGTGCAGCTCCGCCTCCAACGCGGACAGCCCGGTCACGTGCATGAGGGCCGGGAAGCCCAGCGACGCCAGCGTGTTCGCCGCGCGCGCGCCCGTCCCGCCGATCTGCAGCGGGCCCTCGAAGTGAGCGCGCATCCAGTTCACCATCGCCGCATCCTGCACCGGCACTTCACCGCCGATCCCGCGCTCGATGCAGTGCAGCAGCATGTTCGCCAGGTCGACCGGCTGCCTCAGAACGACGGGCAGCGTCCCGGTCAGGGACCGGGGCGGCAGCGAGCGAAACGGCGCCACCGCCTCGGGCGTGACCTGCACCACGATATCGACGTTATTGGTGAATCCGCACGCCACGCGCGACTCGCGGCGGGCTGCCTGCTGCGCGCGTTCCAGCGCGAGCCGGTAACCCTGCTTCCAGTCAACTGTGGTGACAGTTTTCATCAAAAAACGCTCAGGTTGCCAGTCGAATTGATACGCACAAAATCCCCCCGAATCTGCCGCGCCCCGTTCAGTCAGGCGCAGCAGCTCGGCCCCGCTTACTTGAGCAGGAACTGTTGTTCCGCTTCGGCGGCCTCCATGTCGTCGTGGATGATAGCGGACATCGCCTTGACCATGCCCACCGGATCGGGCGACCGCCAGATGTTCTGGCCGAAGAAGACCCCGCGCACGCCCGCTTTCATCGCGTTGCGGACCATCTGCAGGGCTTCCAGCCGCGTCTCGGTCACTGGCCCCCCGGCGATCAGCACAGGCACAGGGCTCGTCTCGGTGACATACGCGTAGTCGTCCTTGCCGTTGTAATAGCACTTGATCATGTCAGCGCCGTGTTCGACGGCGATGCGCGACGCGGCAGCGATCGCCTTGGTGTCGCTGGGATCCGGGATGGCCTCGCACGGGCACGGCAGCGCCTCGACGGCCAGCGGAATGCCCAGCCGGTCCGCTTCGACGGCGGCCTGGGCGGTCACGCGCAGCGATTCCGGCTCGCCCGGCGCGCCCAGGAAGTACAGCACGATGACCCCATCAGCCCCCACACGAACCGCGTCTTCCACGCTGTACAACTGCTGCCACGACGAGTAATGCAGCCACTTTTCGCGATAAGCCGAAGCGTAACCGTCGATACGGACGATCAGCCCGGCTCGCCCATTGACCAGGTGGCCGCACTGCTTGGCGAGCCCATACGTCGTGAAGATGCAGTCCGCGCCCGCGTCGACGACTTTTTCGATCGTCGCCGCCGGGTCCTCGATTCCAGGCAGTGGCCCCCAATCACGCCCGTGATCCATGGCGACGATCAAGGCGCGGCCATCGGGCTTGAGGATTTTTTGCATCGCGCTTTTCATTGGTGTGTCATTGGCCTTTCATGCAGACGAGAGACAATCAACCCGGTAACGGGTATTGGTCGCCGACCTTGATCACCTCTTGAGCGGTGATGTGGTCGGTGACCAGGGCAGTCAAGCACCCTGTACGCAGCGCCCCCACTATGGCGGCGGATTTGAACGTGCCAATGGCCGGCAAAATGCCGTGCCTGGCATTCATCGAATCCTCGATGCTGATACCGATGACACGTTCGGCAAGTCCCACAGCACAGCGCACCCCATACACATCGAAGTTGTGCGCCCCTAAATCTCCGACACTGCCCTCCTCTCGAAAGCTAGCGAGTGTTTCCGCATCCAGATAACCGGCTTTGAACATATTGGAATGTTCGGGATAAGGTACCCCCAGCCCCTTGAGCATGATGTCGGCCCGTTGTGCCAGGGCCATCACTTCGGCGATGCTGGGTTCCTGGTATAGGCTGTCTCTGATTTCGCGGCTGCTGACGATCATCGGCGCGTGCAGGTGGTACGATTGGCCGTTCAGTCGCTCGGCCAGCGCCTGGGTGATGTGGAAGTTGTCGGTCGGTGAAGCCGTGCCGCCCAGGGTGCCGCTCGCCTGCACGACGCGAATGCCTTTTTTGGTGGTCGGGGGCATCGCGTTCACGACCTCGTAAATCGTATTTCCCCAACCGACCGTGATGATCGAATCGTCGTTCAGCAGCGTGTGGATGAGCTGCGCCGTGACCTGCCCGACCTGCTTGAGCCGCAGCCGGAGCGAGTCCTCTTCGCCGACGACGACCACGCGCGCCGTGCGCAGGTTGAAGCGTTTGACCAGCTCGGCCTGGAGATCGGTATCCAGCTCGAACGGGTATTGGATGTTGATCTGGACGATACCCTTCTGGCGCGCTTCGGCCAGAAAACGGGACACCATAGCGGTCGACACCCCGATCAGCCGGCCAATTTCCGACTGGGTCAACCCATCGTGGAAGTAAAAGGCGGCGACGTCGGCCAAAAAGCGCTGGCGCTCGTCTTCGTTCGGCCTGGCCCACCGCCGGTTTTGTGAATTTTTGGCAGCCATCGGATATCTTATCTATGCAAAATTTTTCATAGAATGCAAATATTACACTTTCAATCTAACACGAATCGGGACGCGAGTCAAGCGATCTACGCTCGATTCTGCGCGTCTTTGGCGCGATGTCGCCGGGGATCGCGGCGGAAAAGTGCCCGTTCTCTGCCGGGCGCTGCGCGGCGAGTTGCAGAGGCATCACGATCGATTCGGCGGTGGGACTATTGCGAAATGGGACAAGATGGCTATAATGAGCATAGCAAGCTTCCACAGCACAACTTGCCACCCTTGACAATCTTCAGGTTTTGTCCTGCCCCTGGATATGGTGTGACTCGCCAGACCATTGCACATTGATTCCTGAGCGACTCGGATCGCGCGCCGCCGTCATGACGGGGCCAATCGCCAGCCATCACGCCCGGCCCGCCGCTTGCGAACCGGCGCGAAGCGGCGATCGAACAGCGACGTTCCGCGGTTGCTATCACCAAGCAAGGAGCAAACTCATGTCCAGAACTCTATCCCCGGGTCGTTGGCGCGGCCTGAAATCCACCTCGGATGACAACGGGAAATTCACGATCGTGGCGTTCGACCAGCGGCGCGATTATCGCAACATGCTCCCGCCCGACACGTCCTACGAACAGGCCGTCAAGATCAAGCGCGAAGTCACCCAGGCGCTCGCGCCCCCGGCCAGCGCCATGCTGCTCGACCCGTACTACGGGCTCCGGCCCGCGATGGAGCTGGCGCGCGGCGTCGGCCTGCTCATGACGCTGGAAGCCATCGGGTGGAAGGGCACCGACACCGCCCGCGAGATTTTCGTGAATCCGGATTGGCCGCTGGGCAAAATCAAGCGGTTCGGAGCCGCCGGCGCCAAGCTGTTGGTGTTCTACCACCCGGAATCGGGCGAGCTGGCCGCCAAGACCGAGCAGCAGATGCGCGACATCTGCGAGCAGTGTCACGCGTACGACATCCCCATTTTCGTCGAGCCGATGTCCTACAGCCTGGACCCCGGCGTGGACAAAAGCAGCGCCGAGTTCGCGAAGGCGCGCCCGGAGATCGTGATCGAAACGGCGCGCCGGTTCAGCCAGCTCGGCTGTGACGTGCTCAAACTGGAGTTCCCGATGGACGCCGGCTTCGACACGGATCAGGCAGGCTGGGCCGACGCGTGCCGGGCGATCAGCGACGCGGTCGACGTCCCGTGGGTGCTGCTCAGCGCGGGCGTGGACTACGACACGTTCGATCCGCAGGTTCGCATCGCGTGCGAGCAGGGGGCGAGCGGCTTTCTGGCCGGTCGCGCGATCTGGAAAGAGGTCGCCCAGCTTGACGACGCGGCGCGGCAGGACTTCATCGTCACGACCGTCACGCAGCGCATGAACCGGCTCTGCACCTATGCCGAGGCGGGAACACCCTGGACGGCGTTCTACCAGCCCGAAACCGTCGACGCCGAATGGCACAAGGGGTACCAGGCGCTGCCGCTCTAGCGCCGTCCGGACCTTCGTCGCAAGTCCACACAGACCGGCCTGGCGGGGCGGGTTCCCGGTTGCCGAGAGCCCGTCCCGCCGCCCAGAAAGAGATCGATAGCATGTACGACGCGGTAGTCATCGGGAACGTGTGCCTGGACATCATCCCCCAGTTCAAGAAGCAGGATGCGCGAGAGATCGGCCAGTTGATCGTGCCGGGGCGCATGTCGGAGATCCTGGAGACGGTGATCGCCATCGGGGGCGGCGTGCCGAACACGGGCATCAACCTCAACCGGCTCGGCATCAAGACGGCGCTGGTCGGCAAGATCGGGGATGACGCGTTTGGCCGGTTGGTGATCGAGCTTCTGCAAGGGCACGGGCCAGGACTGGCCGACGCCCTCATCCCGACCGCTGGCGCCGCCACGCCCCACACCGTCATCATCAACCCCACCAGCCTGGATCGCGCGTTTCTGCACTGTTCGGGCGCCACGCAGTCGTTCGGGATCGAGGATGTCCGGTTCGACCTGCTCGAACGGGCGCGGCTGCTGCACTTCGGCTATCCGACGCACATGCCGAGCCTGTATCCGGACCGGGGCAAAAACCTGGCCGAGATCTTCCGCCGGGCCAGAGACCTGGGCGCGACGACCTCGCTCGACATGGCGATGCCCGATCCGCATGGCGAAACCGGGCGGATCGACTGGCAGGCGATTCTGCCGGGCACGCTGCCCTACGTGGACGTGTTCACGCCCAGTTTCGAGGAAATCCTGTACATGCTCGACCGCGACCTGTTCTTCGCCCGCGAAGCGGATCGGTCTACGCTCGATCACCTGCCGGAGGACGTCCCCGCCCTGGCGTCCAAAGCCCTGGCGCTCGGCGCGCGCATCGTCCTGATCAAGTGCGGGACGTCCGGCGCGTACCTGCGCACGGCGGCGGACCTGGGCAGCGGGGGCCGGGGCATGCCGGAGAACATCGCCGCGTGGCGAGGGCGCGAGCTGTGGACGCCCGCCTTTCGCCCGGCGCGCGTCGCCGGCACCACCGGCTCCGGCGATGCCGCGATCGCCGGTTTCCTGGCGGCGTTCCTGCGCGGGCTGGCCCCGGGCGATACGCTCCAGGCAGGCGCGGCGGTGGGCGCCTTCAGCGTCGAGGCGCCCGATTCGCTGAGCGGCATCGGCACCTGGGATGAAACCATCGCGCGCGTACGGTCCGGCTGGGAGCAGCTTTCGCTGGACGTGAACGCGGGCGGCTGGCGCTGGGACGACCGCCTGCGCCTGTGGGTCGGGCCGCATGACGCCCGCTAGCGGGCCGGGCCAGCCGGTCGAAAAGGATCGAGCGCGATCGTGTTAGTGGCAGCCGCCGTATTCCTGGCCGTATTCATTCACAGCTTCGTTGGGTTCGGGTTCGGGCTTCTGGTCACCGCCCCGCTGGTGAGCCTCGTGGGGCTGCAAACCGCCGTGCCCCTGGTCACCGTCATCGGGACCGTCTTCCAGCTCCTGATGCTGGTCATCTACCGCAGCCTGATCGATATGAAGACGGTCTTCCTGCTGTGCGCCGGGTCCATCCCCGGCATTCCACTGGGCATGGCCGCGCTGCATCTCGTCGACGAGGCGATCCTGCTGCCCGCGCTGGGCATCGTGACGCTGCTCTACGCGGCGCTGTCGGCCAGCCGGTGGCGCTGGCCCATCTCCGAGCGCCCGCGCTGGGCGTACCTGTTCGGGCTGGGCGCGGGCGGGCTGAGCGGCGCGTACAACGCCCCCGGCCTGATGACCATCATCTACGGTCGGGGCCGCGAGTGGAACCCGGACGAGTTCAAGAGCAACCTGCAGGGCTTCTTCTTTTTCAACTCTGTGATCACGCTGGCGGCGCGGTTCGTCGGCGGCGAACTGACCCCCGGCGTGTGGAGCAATCTCGGCTATGCGCTGCCCGCCATCGTCCTGGGCATCCTGGCCGGGAGCGCCCTGGGCCGCCGTGTCAGCCCCCGGCTGTTCGACCGGTTCGTGCTGGCGCTGCTGTCCGTCATGGGGATTCGCCTGCTGCTCGCCTGACCGGCGCGCACGCCTCCGCGCCGCAAAAAACGCCCCGCCCCAGTGGAACTTTTTGGCCCCGGCGAACGTCTTGATCGTGTAGGTATACGATACAGGAGACGTTGCTATGAATCGGTACGTTCGACGGGCTTTTATCGCTATGGTGATGGTGAGCATCCTCACCGCAACGCTGGCCGCCGGTGCCGCACCGGCCCGATCACAGGGAGACGATACGACCATGCTGGTCGCGGGCAATAACGCATTCGCGTTCGACTTCTACCGGCAGGCGGCTGGTCAGGACGACGCGAACCTGATCTTCTCGCCGTTCGGCATCTCGCAGGCGTTCGGCATGCTGTGGGCCGCCGCCCGCGCCGACACCGCCCAGCAGATCGCGGACACGATGCACTACCCGCTGGCGCAGGACGAGCTGCACCCGGCATTTGCCGCGCTGCTCAGCGACCTCAGCGAGCGCGAGACAGCGGGCGGTGACGGCGAGGGAGAGCGGCTCCAGCTCAACATCGCCAACGCGCTGTGGATCCAGCAGGATTTCCCGTTCCGCGAGGCATACATCGACCTCGTGCGCGAGTTCTACGACGGCGGGCTGTTCCTGGCGGATTTCATCGCGACGCCGGACCGGGCCCGCGAGGACATCAACCGCTGGATCGAAGACGAAACCAGGGAGAAGATTCAGGACATGCTCGGGCCGGGCGCCATCGGCTCGGATACGCGGATGGTGCTGGTCAACGCGATCTACTTCAACGGCGCGTGGCTCTACCCGTTCGAGGAGTTCGCGACTCAGGATGACACGTTCACGCTGCTGGACGGGTCGACGGTCACCGTGCCGATGATGTCCCAGCAGGAGTCCTTCGGGTACATGCAGGGCGAGGGATTCCAGGCGGTCGAGCTGCCGTACTTCGGCGGCGACGTGGCGATGGTGATCGTGCTGCCCGACGAGGGGCAGTTCGAGGCGGTCCGGTCCGGCCTGGACGCGGATCAGTTCGACGCGATCCGCGAGACGCTGGCGTCCGAGACGGTCCGGCTCACCATGCCGCGCTGGGAGTTCGAGTCCGCGCTCGACCTGAAAGCCTCGCTGGCGGCGATGGGGATGGCCGACGTGTTCGATCGCGAGCGCGCAGACCTGAGCGGCATGTTCGATCCCGCTGCCGTGGGTGAGAACCTGTTCGTCTCGGCAGCGCTGCACAAGGCGTACATCGGCGTCGACGAGGCGGGCACCGAAGCGGCGGCAGCGACCGCGATCATCGTGGGCGTCACGTCCGCGCCGGTGCAGGTCGAGCCGATCGAGCTGCGCCTGGACCGCCCGTTCGTCTACACGATCGTCGACCGGCAAACCGGCTCGATCCTGTTCCTCGGCCAGGTGATGGATCCGGCTGGCTGACGGGCGCCGGGGTCGTCGTCGCAGCCGTTGCCGAACGCTGGCGGCTGGAGTATAACCATACCGGCCCCGTTGGGTGCCGCCACGCGCCCGGCGGGCGCTGTGGATGGGTTGCGCCATGCACACGAAAGCGACGATGACCCCATGACCGGAAACCTGCCCGACGCGCTTCCCGGTGACGTTCTGGACCGGCGGGCGCGCCTGCCCCTGAAACCGGAGCCGATGACGCTGCCCGGCGCGCGCGTCCGCCTCGAACCGCTGGACATCCGGCGCCACGTCGAACCCCTCTACGCCGTCTCGAGCGGCAGCCCGATCGCGTGGGGCAGCCGCTCGGTCGGCGCGTATGACGCGGATGCCCTAATCTGGCGGTACATGTTCTCCGGCCCGTTCGCGTCGCTCGCTGCCTTCGCGGAATACGCCCGGCGGCAGATCGACGCGCCCAACGGCCTGCCCTACTGCGTGATCGATCTCGCGGCGGGGCAGCCCGCCGGGATGGCGAACTACCTGAACAACACGCCGGAGCACCTCCGGATCGAACTGGGGAGCATCTGGTACAGTCCGATCGCCCAGCGCACGTACGCCAACACGGAAACGACCTACCTGATGCTCTCCCACGCGTTCGCGCTGGGGTACCGGCGCGTCGAGTGGAAATGCGACTCCCTCAACGAGCGCTCGCGCCGGGCGGCGCTGCGCATGGGCTTCAAGTTCGAAGGCATTCAGGAAAACCACATGATCGTCAAGGGGCGCAGCCGCGACACCGCCTGGTTCCGCATCCTCGACCGCGAATGGCCGGACGTGAAAACCCACCTGGAAAGTCTGCTGAACGGCACATCCCCGACCGCCTGACGGGCGCGAGATTCTCCACCGGCGCAGCGAATCGCGGGCCGGGGGGATTGACAGCGCGCCGTTAGCATACTATAGTAGGAAATGGGAACGTTCCCCATCAGCGAAGAGGCGGACGGATCGTGTCGAAATCCAGGCAACCGACGATCAAGGACGTAGCACGGCTGGCCGGTGTGTCCAAAACCACGGTCGGGCGCGTCGTAAACGGCGAAGATTTGCGCGTCGCCGAGAAGACCCGCGCGCGCGTCCTGGCCGCGATCGAGATGCTGGGCTACGAGCGCAACATCGTCGCCAGCAGCCTCCGCACCGACCAGACGCTGATGGTCGCCCTCTCCATTCCGGACATCATGAACCCGTTTTGGCCGGAGGTCGCGCGCGGCGTGCAGGACACGTGCGAGGCGCAGGGCTACACCGTGGCGCTGCTGAACAGCGACTGGGACGCCGGGCGCGAGCTGGTCCACCTGCAAACCGTCCGCCGCAACCGGTTCGATGGCCTGGTGCTCAACCCGATCCGGATCGCCAACGCCGAGCTGCGCGCATTGAACACGCCCACCGTGCTCCTCGGCTCGGACGATGATTATCCCGATTTCGATTCGGTCGGCAGCGACTCGGTCGGCGCGGTCAACACCGCGCTCGAACACCTGATCGCGCTCGGCCATAGGCGCATCGGGCTGATCGCGGGCATCTCGCAGCGCAGCCGCCCCGACACGCGCTATCACTGCTACATCGACATGCACCAGCGGCATAATCTGCCGTTCGACCCGGCGCTGGTGGTCCGCTGCCCCTACTCGCAGGCCAAAGGGGCCGCCGCCATGCGCCGGTTGTTGGCCGGGGCAGCGCCGCCGACCGCTGTGCTGGCCGGGAACGACCTGCTGGCCATCGGCGCGCTGATCGCCGCCAAGCAGGCCGGGCTCGCCATTCCGGGCGACCTGTCGATCATCGGCATCGACGACATCGACGCCTCCACCACCACCTCCCCGCCGCTGACGACCGTCGCCAAGCCCAAGTACGAGATCGGCGTCCGCGCGGCGACGCTGCTGCTGGAACGGATGCGCGGGGACCGGCCCGAAGTTCCGCGCAAGGTGCTGCTGCAGGGCGAGCTCCAGGTGCGCGAAACGACCGCGCCGCCCGGTTAGGCATTGTTTTTTGCAACGAATGGGGAACGTTCCCATTCAGCGTATCATACCGAAAGGATGGACGTATGCGCACGCGGGATGATCTGCTCCGCGACAAAACCCGGTTTTTGAGCAAGGCCAAAGGCTGCCTGGTCGGACTCGCGGTGGGGGACGCCATGGGCGATCTCGGGCGCAGCGACGAATACCGCAGCCGCTACGGGATTATCACCGACCTGTACCCCGGCGCCAGGAGCACCGACGACACCGAATTCGGGCTGCTCACCGCGCGGGCGCTGCTGGACTGCGGCGGCGACCTGACCTCCGAGGCGGTGCTGGCCGCGTGGCAGACACACATCATCGACCAGGGCGGCGTGTTCGACCGGGCCGGCAAGCCCCTCTACGGCGCCGTCGAGAACATCAAGCGCGGCCTGCGCCCGCCCCTCTCCGGCGTGGACAACGTCCAGAACAACGACGACGGCGCGGCTATGCGCGTCAGCCCGATCGGGATTCTGTGCGCGGGCGATCCCCAACGCGCCGCGGCGCTGGCGCGCATCGACGCCGAGATCAGCCACCACGCGGACGGTGTCTGGGCCGCACAGGCCGTCGCGGCGGCCATCGCCGTCGCCATGGTGGACGCCTCGCCGGAGACGATGATCGACACGGCGCGCCGCCAGATCCCGGACGATAGCTGGCTGGGGCGCGCCTTCGACCGCGCGATGGACATCTGCGACCGGGCGAGCGACATCCACGAGGCGTGGGAACCGCTGCACACTGCGCTGTGGACGCCCGTCCACTCGATGAGCGCCGAGGCGATCCCGCAGGTGTTCGGCATCCTGCGCATGACGGGCGGGGACTTCCGGCAGGGCATGTTCTGGGCCTGTAACTTTGGACGCGACGCCGACAGCATTGCGGCGATCGTCGGGGCGCTGTCCGGTGCGCGGCACGGCCTGGACGTTATTCCCGATCGCTGGGCGCAGCAGGTGCGCGTCGCCAGCGGGGTCAGCCTGCGCTTCGCCCGCAACGAAGATGTGATCGACCTGGCCGAGGCACTGGTCAACCTGGCGCTGCCGGCGGATAGCGTCCCCCGGAGCACCTCATGAGCGCACTCGCCCGACGACTCCCGCGCGCCTGGACGCAGCTCTCGCCCAGCGAGCGGCGCGAAGCCCTCGCCGGCTACCTGTTCATCTCGCCGTGGATCATCGGCTTCATCGTGTTCTTCCTGGGCCCGATCCTGGCCTCGTTCGCCCTGAGCTTCACCCGCTGGAACATCGTGGGCACGCCGCAATGGGTGGGCCTGGACAACTACGAGCGCATCTTCACGCAGGACCCATTCTTCCGCAAAGCGGTCACGGTGACGCTCAAATATGCCGCGTTCTACCTGCCGCTGGAGGTCATCTTCGGCATCCTGATCGCCGTCGTGCTCAATCAGAAACTGCGCGGCATCGGCGTGTTTCGCACAATGTACTACATGCCGTATATCGTGCCCAAGGTCGCCAGCTCGCTGGTGTGGGTGTGGGTGCTCAACCCGCGCTATGGCCTGCTGAACACCATGCTGGGCTGGCTGGGAGTCAACGGGCCGAGTTGGCTCAGCGATCCGGACTGGGTGCTGCCGAGCATCATCATGATGTCGCTGTGGGGTGTGGGCGGCAGCGCGGTGATCTACCTGGCCGGGCTGCAGAACATCCCCAACCAGTTGTACGAAGCCGCCTCGGTCGACGGCGCGAACCGCCTGCAAAAGTTCGTGCGGATCACGCTGCCCATGCTGAGCCCCACCATTTTCTTCCAGCTCGTGCTGGGCCTCATCGGCACCTTCCAGACGTTCACCCCGGCGTTCATCGCCGCCGGGCGCAGCGGCGGCCCGCTCCAATCCGGCCTGTTTTACATGCTGTACATCTACAACCGCTCGTTCGAATCGATGCGCATGGGTTACGGCTCGGCGCTGGCCTGGATCCTGACCGTGTTCATCATGATCATCACGCTGCTGGTCTTTCGCAGCTCGAAATACTGGGTCTACTACGAAGCCGAGCGGAAAAGGACGAAATGATGACGATCACCCGCCACCTGCCCCGCTTCGGCCTGCGCGGCTTGCAGCGGTTCAACAACGTCTCCGGCTACACCGTGCTGATGGTGCTGTCCGCGCTGTTCATGATCCCGCTCTACTGGATGTTCTCGACCGCGCTGAAGTCGCCGCAGCAGACGTTCGCCATCCCGCCCGAGTGGGTGCCCGCGCCCGCCCAGTGGGACAACTTTGCAAAAGTATTCGATGAAGTTCCGTTTGGCCGGTTTTATCTCAACACGTTTTTCCTGGTGTTCGCCAACATCGCGGGGCACCTCGTCTCGGTGACGCTGGTCGCCTATGGCTTTGCGCGGCTGCGCTTTCCGGGCCGCAACGTGCTGTTCCTGGTGATGCTCTCCACGCTGATGATCCCGTACCAGGTGACGCTGGTGCCGCGCTTCATCATGTTCTCCAAGCTGGGCATGATCAACTCGTACTGGCCGCTGATCCTGCCCGCCTTCACCGGCAGCCCGTTCCTGATCTTCCTGGTCCGGCAGTACATGATGAGCATTCCGTTCGACCTGGACGAGGCGGCGTACATCGACGGGGCCAGCCGCTTCGCGGTCTTCTGGCGCATCATCCTGCCGCTGGCGCGCCCCGCGCTGATGCTGGTGGTCGTCTTCACGTTCATCGACGTGTGGAACGATTTCCTCCAGCCGCTGATCTACCTCAACGATCCCGACATGTTCACCGTGTCGCTCGGTCTGAGCTTCTTCCAGGGCGCGCGCGAAACGAACTGGAATTTGCTCATGGCCGGGTCCGTCCTGGCGATGGTCCCGCCGCTGATCCTGTTTTTCTTCGCCCAGAAACAACTCATCGGCGGCATCTCGGTCGAGGGCCTGAAAGGATAGCGGGCAATCTCACGAATCTGTGTATACCGTCAGCACGAACCGGTCGAGAGGAGGTGTGTGGCAAACGAAACGACTCTGGCAACGACAACCTGACGAAATTTCCGGCAATCGATTAATGGTTAGGAGATACCAAGACATGAAGAAACACACATGGATCGTTTTTCTGGTGATCGCGGCGCTGCTGGTCCCGCTGGGCGCCATCCAGGCCCAGGATGACGAAGTCGTGACGATCACCTGGTGGAGCACGGAGCGCGGGCGCGACACGGCAGCCACGCGCGACCTGCACTTCCAACTGGCGCGCGCCTTCGAGGAGGCCAACCCGAACATCCGCGTCGCGATCTCGCTCTTCCCCAGCCGCGCCTTCAACACGCGGGTCGCCACGGCCATCGCGGGCAATGAAGGCCCGGACGTCTGGACGACCTACTACGCCGCCGACGTCGCGCAGCAGGGCTTCCTGGAGGACCTGACGCCGTACATGGAAGCGTCGGGCGTCAACCCGGCAGAGAGCTGGTTCCCGATCGGCCAGCTCCGCACGGTCTACGATGGCCGGTACTACGGCGTCCCGCGCGAAGCCTCGGCGGGCTTCATCGCGTACAATAAGGACATCTTCGACGCGGCGGGCGTGCCCTACCCCGAAGCGGGCTGGACGGTGGCCGAGTACCGCGCGATCGCCAACCAGCTCACCGACCGCGAGAATGACCAGTACGGCGTCGGCGCGATCGCCGGTGGCGAGGGCTGCATGCTGTGGTCGCCCTTCTCGTTCAACCTGGGCGCCGACGTCATCAGCCCGGATGGGCGCGACGTGGCGGGCTATCTCGACACGCCCGAAGCCGCGGAAGCGTTCCGCTTCTGCCTGGAACTGGTGACCGAGGATCAGGTCGCCGCGCCCGCCGAGCTGCAGGATCAGTACGGCGAGCTGGTGTTCCTGTCCGGCAATGTCGCGATGCAGTCGATCTCCAACTGGGAGCTGCCCGCGCTGAACGAGCAGGCCGAGTTCGAGTGGGGCGTCGTCGCGCCGCCGCGCTATGACGAGAGCTCCGAGGGCATCGCCTGGACGGACGCCTACGCCCACTATATGTGGACCGGCAGCCGGCACAAAGAAGCCGCCTGGGCGTTCCTCGACTGGCTGGCCGGGCCGGAAGCCCAGCGCATGGCCGCCGAAGCGGGCATCTGGCCGCCCAACGGGCCTGGGGTGTGGCAGGAGCTTGGTTGGGACCAGGACCCGGTCCTGGGTGTGGCCTACGCCGAACTGGTGAAGGAGACGCGCGTCGCCAACTACCTGCGCTCGCAGTACTTCTGGGACTGCGTCTATCCCGCGTTCGACAACGTACGCGTGCGCTGGATTCAGAACGGCGAGCGCGATCTCGAGTCGATGCTGGCCGAGGAAACGGCTAACGCGCAGTTCTGCCTGGACGACAGCTACGATTTCTAGCGCGCTTTTTCGACTACCGAACGCCCCTCGCTCGCGACCTGGGCGGGGGGCGTTCGCATGACAGCGGGTATCACGGTGAGGTGAACGTATGACGTTGGTGACGATCCCCCCCGACTATGACGAGCGGGTCTACGCGGGGTGGCTGGGCAAGTGTATCGGCGTGCGGTTCGGCGCCCCGCTCGAAGGCTGGACCTACGACGACATCCGCCACAACCTGGGCGCGATCGACGGGTACCTGAACGAAGCGCCGGGCAAGCTGTTCAAGCCCGACGACGACACCGCCCTGCCCATGATCCTGATCCGGGCGCTGGAAGACAACGGCGCGCGGGCCGATCTGTCCGCCCGGCAGATCGCCGAGGCGTGGCTGAACTACCTGGGCGACCAGCAGGGCACGCTGTGGTGGGGCGGCTACGGCATCTCGACCGAGCACACCGCCTACCTGAACCTCGCCAGCGGCATCCCGGCGCCGCGCAGCGGATCGATCGCGCAGAACGGCGCGGCGCTGGCCGAGCAGATCGGCGGGCAGATCTTCAGCGACATCTGGGGGCTGGTCGCGCCCGGCAATCTGGCGCTGGCGGCGGACCTGGCCGAACGCGCGTCGAGCGTCTCGCACGACGGCAACGGCATCTACGGCGGGCGCTTCATCGCCGCCCTGGTGAGCGCGGCCTTCGCCGAATCCGACCCGCTGCGGCTGATCGACACCGGCCTCTCGCTGATCCCCGCGGACAGCGAATACGCGCGCGTCGTCCGGGCCATGGTCGATTTCTACCACCAGCAGCCGGACGACTGGCGCGCCTGTTACACGCACCTCAAGGCCCACTTCGGCTACGACCGCTACCCCGGCGAGGTGCACATCATCCCCAACGCGGGCGTCGTCGTGATGGCGCTGGCCTATGGCGGTGGCGACTTCTCGCGCACGATCCAGATCGCCAACATGGCCGGGTGGGACACCGACTGCAACGTCGGCAACGCCGGCGCGATCCTGGGCGTGGCGGTGGGCCTGGACGGGATCGCGTGGGGCTGGCGCGAGCCGGTGAACGACCTGCTGATCGCCGCCAGCGTGATCGGGACGCGCAACATCCTCACCATCCCCCAGTGCGCGGACCTGTTCTGCCGGTTGGGGCGCGCCCTGGCCGGGGAGGATACCCCCCCGCGCCCGCGCTACCACTTCCGCTATCGCGGCTCGACGTGTAATTTTCAGGCCGAGGGCGCGCGCGGGCGGGTGATTGAGATCCGCCAGTCCACCGCCGCCGGCGAGCCAGGCGGGCTGCAAGCCAGCGTGCGCAAGCTCAACAAGAAGGGCGAGCTGCGCCTCTTCACGCGGACGTATTACCGGCCCGCCGAGCTGAGCAGCAACTACTACGGCGCGACGTTCACGCCGCTGATCGTTGCAGGCCAGACGGTCACCGCGGAGGTCTTCGTGCCGCCGGACGCGCCCCCGACGCTCCGCGCCAGCCTGTACGTCCACGACGACCACAGCGGCCAGCACCACCAGTCGATCGGGCAGGCGCTCGCGCCCGGCCAGTGGGGAACGCTCACCTGGACGATCCCGCGCCTGGACGGGGCGTGCCTGTCGCAGGTGGGCGTGATCGTGCGCAACCTGGGCGAGACGTGGGAAAAGGGCGCGCTCACCCTGCGGAGCCTCGACTGGGCCGGCCCGCCGGACTATAGCATCGACTTCGCCCGCGAGCGCGCCGAAGGGAGCGCCATCAGCCAGTGGACGAAGCTGCGCGGGTACTGGCGGCTGGAGGACGGCGCGCGCTACCACGGGAGCGGCCCCGGCCTGTGCGAGACGTATACCGGCGACATCGCGTGGCGCGATTACCGGCTGGAGGCGGGCGTCATCCCGTTGATCGGCGACTACCACAACGTCAACACGCGGGTGCAGGGCGCGCTGCGCTCCTACGCGGGCGGGCTGGGGCCGGACGGGACGCTGGCGCTCTACCGCAAGACCGGCCAGCAGGTCGAGCGCGTCGCGGCGGCGCCCTTCCCCTGGCGGCACGGCGAGCGCTACACCGTGCGCCTCACCGCCCACGGCGACCGGCTGGCGCTGGAAGCGGCGGGCGAAGCCGGGCACGCCGCGCTGGAATGGGTCGATCCGGCGCCCTACCGGCACGGGCAGATCGGGCTCTCGACGTGGCACGGCAGCCACACCGCCTATGACGGCGTGCGTCTCAGCCCGGTTTCGGCGCAGAGAGGCGGCTGACCGGTGGCGAAGCTGCACGAATACCAGAGCCGGGCGCTGCTGGAACAGGTGGGCATCGCCGTGCCGCGCGGCGGGGTCGCGGCCACGCCGGACGACGCGGGGCGCATCGCCGCCGACATCGGCGGGCCGGTGGTCGTCAAGGTCCAGGCATGGGTGACCGGGCGCGCGGCGCTGGGCGCGATCCGGTTCGCGGAGGACGCCGCGGGCGCGGCAGAGGCGGCGCGAGCCATCCTGGGCATGGAGCTGGGCCGCCACCCGGTCGAGCAGGTGCTGGTCGTGGAACGGCTGATCATCGCGCGTGAGTTCTACGCGGGGGTGATCGTCGATGATCAGGCGCGCGCGCCGGTGATGATCTTCAGCAGCCAGGGCGGATCGGGCATCGAGGCGATCGCGCGCGAGCATCCCGACCGCGTGGCCCGCCACACCATCGACATCCGCCTGGGCCTGCGCGACTTCGAGGCGCGCGAGCTGGCCCGCCGCGCCGGGCTGAGCGGCCCGCTGCTGGCCCAGGTTGGCGGGCTGCTGCCCCGGCTGTACGACGCGGCCCGCCGGTTCGACGCGCGCGCCGCCGAGATCAACCCGCTGGCGCTGACGGACGACGGGCGGCTGGTGGCGGCGGACTGCCGCTTCACCATCGACGATTACGCCGTCTTCCGCCAGCCGGACCTGGAGATCGCCTTCGCCCGCGAGCTGGACCGCCCGCCCACCGCGCTGGAGCGCGTCGCGTGGGACGTCGAGCGCGGCGACTACCGGGGCACGTTCTTCTTCATCCAGATGGCGCAGGGCTTCGCCAGAGGCGAGGGGGTCGTCGGCTTTCACGGCGCGGGCGGCGGCGGCAGCATGATGAGCATGGACGCGCTGGGCGCCCAGGGGCTGCACCTCGCCAACTTCGTGGACACCAGCGGCAACCCGCCCGCCAGCAAGGTCTATCGCGCAGCGCGGATCATCCTCAGCCAGCCGGGCATCGACGGCTACTTCGCCAGCGGGAGCGGCGTCGCCAGCCAGGAACAGTACCACTCGGCCCGCGCGCTGGTGAAGGCGTTCCTCGAGGAGCCGCTGACCGTGCCCGCCGTCATCCGGCTGGGCGGCAACGCCGAGGAGCAGGCCATCGCGATCCTGGAGCGCGCGCGGGCGCGCATCCCCGCCCCGGTCGAGGCGTACGGCAAGGACGATTCGCCGGACTTCTGCGCCGCCCGCCTGCGCGACCTGATCGCCCGGACGCCGCCCGCCGACGCGCCGCCGTCCTACGGCCCGCGCCCGGCCCAGGAACCCTACCGGTTCGACACGGTGACCGGGGGGACCGTCACACTCGATCACGCGCGCTGCCGCGACTGCGCCAGCAAAATCTGCATCAGCACCTGCGCGCCGCGCATCCTGTCCCTGGAGGGCGACGTGCCCGTGCTCAACATCACCCGCCAGGAGGCGAAGCGCGGCGGCTGCGTCGAGTGCCTCGCCTGCGAGATCGAGTGCTTTTTCGAGGGCAACGGGGGCGGATTCGTCCACCTGCCCATCGCCGGGCTGGAATCGGCCCGCCGCGCGCAGACCGGGGAGGCGACCGATGGCGATCCTGATTGATCGGACGAAACGCGTGCTCGTGCAGGGCATCACCGGGCGCGAAGGCACCACCCGCGCGCGGCTGATGCGCCGCTATGGGACGCAGGTCGTCGCGGGCATCACGCCGGGCAAAGGCGGGCAGACGGTCGAGGGCGTCCCCGTTTTCGACACGGTGGGCGAAGCGTGGGAGCACGCCGGGCCGGTCGACGTGAGCGTGCTGTTCATCCCCGCGCCGCTGGTCAAGAGCGCCGCCCTGGAGGCCATCGCCGCCGGGGTGAAGCTGCTGGTGATCGTCCCCGACCGCGTGCCGATCTACGACGTGCTCGAGATCGTGGACGCCGCCGACCGGGCGGGCGCGCATTTCGTCGGCCCCAACACGCTGGGCGTGCTCAGCCCCGGCGAAGGTGTGCTCGGCATGATCGGCGGGCAGGCCGCCAGCGCGCGCGAGTGGTTCTTCCCCGGCCCGGTCGGCATCACCAGCCGCAGCGGCGGCATCACGACCAGCCTGGCCTATTACCTGGCGCGGGCGGGGATCGGCGCCTCGACGCTGGTGCACGTCGGCGGCGATCCGGTCGTGGGGCTGCCCCACCCGGCGATCGTCCGTCTGTTCGAGCGCGACCCGGCCACGCGCGCCATCGTGCTGTTCGGCGAGATCGGCACCTCGCAGGAAGAACAGGTCGCCGATCTGGTCGAGGCGGGGGAGGTGACCAAGCCCATCGTCGCCTACATCGGCGGGAAGGGCGCGCGGGGCGGCACGCGCTTCAGCCACGCCGGGGCGATCATCGAAGGCGGGCGCGGCACGTATGAAGGCAAGGTCGAGCGGCTGCGCGGCGCCGGGGTCACGGTCGTCGACGCATTCGACGATATCCCAGGCGCGGCGCGTGACGTGCTGGCACGCCTGGGCGTTCCGCTTCGGGAGGAAACACCATGAGCGTCAACGACACCCATTGGACGACCGCCATCACGCAGATCGAGCCTAACGAGGTCCGCCTGCGCGGCTATCGCATCGAGGACCTGATGGGCCGCATCTCGTTCGCCGGGGCGATCTACCTCGCGCTGACCGGGACCCCGCCGCCAGAGGGCGCGATTCCGCTGCTGGATGCCATCCTGGTCTCGTCGATCGACCACGGCGCGACGCCCCCCTCGACGCTGGCGGCTCGCACGGCGGCCAGCACGGGCGCGCCGCTCAATGCCGCCATCGCCGCCGGGATTCTGAGCATCAACCGCTACCACGGCGGCGCGATCGAAGACGCCATGCGCCTGATCCTCGAGATCGTCCACGCCGCGGACGATCCCGCCGCGCTGGAACAGGAAGCCGCCGCCCTGGCCGGCGCGTACCGGCAGAGCCGGCGGCGCATTCCGGGCCTGGGGCACCGCATCCACAGCGCCGACCCGCGCGCCGCGCGGTTGTTCGCGCTGACCGAAGAGGCCGGGATCGCGGCGGGCGGCGTGCGCGCCATGCGCGCCATCGCGGCGGCCTTCGCACAGCAGGCCCGGCGCGCGCTGCCGGTCAACGTGGACGGCGCGATCGCGGCGGTGCTGGTCGATCTGGGCCTCGCGCCCGAACTCGCCAACGCGTTCTTCATCATGGCGCGGGTGCCGGGGCTGGTCGCCCACATCCACGAGGAGGCGACGCGCGAGCGGCCCGTGCGCCCCATTCACCCAATCGATCACGACTACGATGGCCCGCCGCCGCGCGACTGGCCGCCCGGCGAGCAGCCGTGACGCACGACAAGGGGGCGGCCTCGCGACCGCCCCCTGTGCTGACTGTGGAAATCAGTTACCGGTCTATTCGGGCGCTTCCCAGCCCTCAGTATCCCACTCGTGCGGGATGCCCTTGGTGTCCAGGCTGGCCTCGTAGTCCTTGAGCGTGGCTGCCGTGATCACGTCCACGCCGGTGTCGATCACACCATCGACGACGCTCATCGCCTCGAACGCGGCGTCTTCACCTTCGGTAGCCATCCGGTAGATCAGCTCGACCGACTTGTAGCCCATGTCGTACTCACGCTGGGCAACCGTCGCGTCGATGACCCCTTCCTTGATCCCGTTGATGATGTCCGTCGTCGCGTCGAAGCACACCAGCTTCGTCTCGCCGACCCGGTCCGCTTCCTTGATCGCCGTCGCCCACGCCGGTCCGTTGTACGCATACACGCCAAACGCACCGTCCAGCTCCGGATTGGCCGACAGTACCGAGTTCGCCAGTTCCAGCGCCCGCGCCGAGTCCTCCCGGTCGTTCACCGGCTCCAGCGTCTCGATCCCCGTACCCTCGATCGCCGCCAGGAACCCATCCGTCCGCTGCAGGGCGTTCAGCGCCGTGTCCGACCCGCGCCCGATGCCCACCAGACCACCGTCCGGCAGCAACTGCGCCATCGTCTCGCCCGCCGTGAACCCCGCCGTGTAGTTGTCCGTGCCGATGTACACCCGCGACACCGACCCCTCCACCGGCGGCGTGTCCAGCGTCGTCACGATGATCCCCGCTTCCGCCGCCTGCGCCATCACCGGCTCCAGCGCGTTCGGGTCCGACGGCGCAATCGCGATCCCCGTCACCCCCTGCGCGATGTACGTCTCCATCGTCTGGATCTGCGCCGCTACGTCTTCCTGCGGCGGCACCCAGAAGATCGCCTGGTCATCCTCTAGCCCCAGGGCTTCCGCTGCCCCGCGCACCCCCATCTCCACGTTGCTCCAGTACGGGTGCACCGACTTCCCGATCACTACGACTACAAAATCATCTTGGGCAGTCGCGACAGACATCGGCAGTGCGGGCAGCAGCATCAGCACGACAGCCAACAACAAACTGAGCCGTTTCATGGTACTCTCTCCTAAAAGACTTTAGACAACGATAGTCGTTCGGCGTAAGCGTTCTAGCCAGGGTAATCGCTAGACATCAACTCCTTTCCTCCTCACACTGTAGCGGCTTCTGGACTGAAATCGTCCTTAGCACCAACCATATAGGCCACGATCTCTTCCCGGAACTGGTGAATATCCTCGCCAATGGGGCGATCGGCCACCTTACGTCCCTGGCGCAGCACGATGATCCTGCCGCCGACTTCATAGACGTCTTCCAGGCGGTGGCTGATGAGAATGATCGCGCAGCCCTGTGCTTTGAGCTCGCGGATCAGGTCCAGCACCTTGCCGATTGCTGCGACGCTCAGGGCCGCGGTCGGCTCGTCCATGATGATGACTTTGGCGTTGAACGCCGTCACGCGCCCGATGGCGACCGCCTGGCGCTGGCCGCCCGACAGGTTTTCCACCTTCAGGCGCACCGAGTCGATATCGATCTTAAGGTTGTCGATCAGGTCGCGCGCCCCGGCTTCCATGGCCCGTTTGTTCATGATCTTCAGCGGCCCCAGGCTCCACCGGACCATCTCGCGCCCCAGGAACACGTTGGCGGCGACATCGAGATTGTTCGCCAGCGCGAAGTCCTGGTAGACCATCTCGATACCCAGCCGGCGCGAATCCTCAGGGTTGGCGATGTGCGCCTTCTTGCCGTTGATGAGAATCTCGCCTTCGTCGGGGATGTAGGCCCCGCTGATCACTTTCATCAGGGTGGATTTCCCCGCGGCGTTATCGCCTACCAGCCCCAACACCTCGCCGGGATACACCGCCAGGTCCACGCCCCGCAGCGCCTGAACCGCCCCAAAACGCTTTTTCGCATTGCGAATTTCAACCAGGGGTGTTCGTTCTGTCATGGGTCCTTATCCTTATCGCTGCGCTCAAGTCTGCCGGTGACGCCGCCACATATCCCAGGTCACGGCGATAACCAGAACAACACCCAACACAATCTCTTGCAGGTACGACGACACGTTGAGCAGCACCATGCCGTTCTGCATGACGCCCATAATCGCCGCGCCCAGAATGACGCCCAACACCGTCCCCTCGCCGCCGAACAGGCTGGTGCCCCCGATCACGGTCGCAGCGATGGCCCACAGCTCGTAGGCGGTGCCCACGGTTGGCGTCCCCTGGCCGAGCCGCGACGCCAGCAGGATGCCCACCAGCGCGCCCATCATGCCGCTGGCGACGAAGCTGAACATGCGCACGCGGTCGACGTTGATGCCGGACACGCGCGCCGCTTCGGTATTGCCGCCGACCGCATAGATGTGGCGCCCCAACGTAGTCGCGTTGAGGATGAAGGCAACCACAACCGCCGCCACCACGAGCACGATGAACATGTTGGGGATCTGGAGCGCATTTGCCCCCTCGCCCAGAGTCACCTTACCCTGGCCGAGATTCAGGAAGGCGGAGTCGGACGGGAACACGATCGGGTAGCCGCGCGTGATGTAGGCCGCCGCGCCGCGCGCCATCAGCCATGTGCCCAGGGTGATGATGAAGGGCGGAATGTGCAGCTTCGTGACGAACAACCCGTGCCAAAGCCCGACCAGCCCGCCAAAGAACAGGACGACGATGATCGCCGGCAGAATGGCGATGGGCGACGTGTCGCCCAGCAGAGCGTCGAAGGGCGGGACCGCGCCAAACCCCTTCATGATCAGGGTTGCCACCAGCACGCCGGTCAGCGCGGTCATCGAGCCGACGGACAGGTCGATCCCGCCGGTGATGATGACGAGCAGCTCGCCAATCGCGAGCAGGCCGAAGGTGGCGACAAACCGCATGATGATTGCCAGGTTGGCCGGCCTCAGGAAGACGTCGGGCTTCTCCTTCCAGAAGAAGAGGCACAGGGCCAGAAATACGATAGCGATTGGCAGCTCGCGAGCGCGAAGAAAACCAGGTGACCGGGATCTAACTCTGCTGAGCATCGTGCTGGTATCGGTCACGGCGTTCTGAATATCCATGAAGCGACTCCTAAGTATAGTGTGGTGGCCGTTGGCGGCGCAGGTGCCCGGATCGGTCCAGCTCTACGATGGTCAGCGACAGGTGACGATGGTGTCGGTGTTGGGGGAACATAAGTCTATTAGATCGATTGCGACCATCCCGGTTGGTGACACAGGTACGGGTTGAGAGCGTTACAGCCTGCTAACCGAAAACTGCTGGATGACTACTATCATTATAATGGAACTTGGGCCGGTCGCAAGTCATTCTTCGCCTCTCGAAACGCTTCGATGTGCTCAGACAGCGCTTTCGCCACGCCGCGACACTGCCGGTTTGGGCAGTTTGACAGTCCCCCGATCGACCATCTGCAAGCAAGCGGCCACCAGTGACTTGACACGCCGGGCCGTTCGTGGCACGATAATCGAAACGCATAGTCGAAACGTTTCGACAAATGCGCTTCGTTCGCACGTGCCGTTGATTGGACTGCCCATGCCCACGATGACGAGCGTCGCCAAACGCGCCGGAGTGGCCGTCAGCACCGTGTCCTATGCGCTGAACGGGACGCGGCCCATCTCTGAGGAAACCCGCCAGCGCATCTTTCAGGCCATCGAAGAACTCGGCTACAAGCCGCACGCCCTCGCCCGCGGCCTGGCGAGCAAGCGCAGCCGGATCATCGCGCTGCTGTTACCGAATACCGACCGCGGTCTGGGCTTCACCGAGCTGGAGTTCGTCACCAGTGCCGCCAACGCCGCCAAAGAAAACCAGTACAGCCTCGTCCTGTGGTCCTACGACGTTCACGACCTGGACGAGCTGCGCCAGTTGACCCAGCAGCGGCTGGTCGATGGCGTCGTCGTGATGGAAGTCCACGAGAACGACGCGCGCATCGACATGCTGCGCCAGATCGAGTTCCCTTTCAGCATGATCGGGCGCTGCACCGGAATGGACGACCTGGGTTACGTGGACATCGACTTCAGCCAGACGGTCCGCGACGCGGTCGATCACCTGGCCGGGCTGGGCCATACGGAGATCGCCTTCCTCAACCAATCGCGCGCGGCGTTCGAGGCGGGCTACGGGCCGGCGGTCCGCACGCACGCGGCCTTCGAGCAGATCATGGCCGAGCGCGATCACGAGTGTATCTCCCGCTTTTGCCGTACCGAGCTGCGCGCCGGCTACGACGCCTTCAACGCGCTGCTGGACGAGCATCCCGACCTGACCGCGATCGTCACGATGAACGAGCGCGCGGTGCCCGGTGTGCTGCACGCGATCCACGATCGCAACTGGACGGTGCCGGACGATTTCTCCCTGGTCGTGATCGTCACGTCCCGCACGATCGCGGAGATGATGATCCCACCGCTGACCACGCTCGAGGCGGAGACAGGGGGCATGGGCCGCCTGGGAGTCGAGCTGCTGATCAACCAGTTGGAAGGACGGCCCCAGGAGCAATCGCAGGTCCTGCTGCCGTGCCGCCTCGTCGTGCGGCACAGCACCGGCCCCAAACCGGACCGCGCGTGTGCGAAAGCAAAAGCGCGTATCAGATGACGGCGCGGGACGTGCCGGCTGGCGATGCGCCACGAGTCCGCCGTTGATGAGTGCCATAGGAGGTGTATAACGCTGTTCGACAAAATCACCGTTCCCTTCTCGACACATTTAGACCGTTCACACGAGGAGATTTGACATGCGAAAGACATTGTTAAGCATCACGATCCTGCTGTTAGCCGCCCTGATGATCGCCACCCCCAACTTTTCGCCCCAGGCTGCCGCCCAGGACAGCACCACGCTCAAGATATGGCACTACGAGTCGCCGGACGGCGCGATGGGCGCCGCGTGGCAGGCCGCCATGGACAAATTCGAGGAACTGCACCCCGAGGTGACCATCGAGTTTGAAAGCCGCGGCTTCGAGGAAATCCGCCAGACGGCCCCGATGATCCTCAATTCGGACGAAGTGCCGGATGTGATGGAGTACAACAAGGGCAACGCGACGGCGGGCTTCCTGTCGCAGAACGGCCTGCTGACCGACCTGACCGACGTCGCCATCGAGTACGGCTGGGACCAGATCCTCAGCCCCGGCCTGCAGACCACCAGCCGCTACGAGAACGGGATCATGGGCTCCGGCCAGTGGTACGGCGTGACCAACTACGGCGAATACGTCATGGTGTACTACAACAAGGACATGTTCGCTGAGCACGGCGTCGAGGTTCCCGCCACGTTCGAGGAGTGGGAAGCCGCCATGCAGACCTTCGTCGACGCGGGCATCACGCCGCTGAGCGTGGGCGCGACCGAATACCCGGCCCAGCACATCTTCTACCAGTTGGTGCTGAGCCAGGCCGACCGCGATTGGGTGAATGCCTTCGAGCTGTACCAGGGCGACGTGGACTTCCACGACGAAGCCTTCACCTATGCCGCGGAAAAGATCGTCGATTGGGTCGAGCGCGGCTTCATCTCCGACGACGCGACCGGCATCCCCGCCGAGGATATGGGCGTGGCCTTCACCAATGGCGAGCACCCGATGATGGTGTCGGGGAGCTGGTGGTACGGGCGCTTCATGAACGAGATCGAGAACTTCGAGTGGGGCACGTTCCTGTGGCCCGGCAACGATCTGCACGCCGGATCGGGCGGCAACCTGTGGGTGGTGCCGGCCAACGCCAAGAACAAAGAGCTGGCCTACGAGTTCATCGACATCACCATGTCGCCGGAAATCCAGAGCATTCTGGGTAACGCGGGTGGCATCCCGGTCAATGCCGACCTGGAACAGATCGAGGACCCGATGGTGCGCGAGCTGATCAGCAACTTCAACGCGATCATCGAGGCGGACGGCTTCGCGTTCTACCCGGACTGGCCCGCGCCCGGCTACTACGACATCCTGGTGTCGGGCGTTCAGGAGCTGATCGCGGGCACGATGTCGCCTGACGAGGCCCTGGACTTCCTGGCCGATCCCTACTTCGAATACCGCGAGACGGTGACGGACTAACCCCGTCACGGTCGGTTCATCGACCGAGACTGAAGCAAGCGAAGGCGGCGCCCGGCCCGCACGAGCGCCGCCTTCCGGGGATACACAACTGATGGCTGTCAAAAGCGTGTCACTCGACAGGGGATACTGGGTCTTCCTGCTGCCCGGCGCTGTCGCGCTGCTGCTCGTGATCATCATCCCGTTCCTGATCAACGTGGGGATCAGCTTCACCGCGTGGAATGGCATCACCGAGCCCACCTGGATCGGGCTGGACAACTACCAAAAAGCGGCGCACGACAAAACCTTCTGGATGTCGTTTCAAAACAACCTGTACATCATCGTCGCCATGACGATCATCCCGACCATCATCGGGCTGTTTCTGGCGGCGTTTCTGTACGATTTCGTCGCCAACAAGATCGGGAACCGGGTCGCCAGCGTGTTCCGCGCGGGCTACTACCTGCCCCAGATCCTGCCCGTCGCCATCGCCGGGGTCGTGTGGCGCTGGATTCTCCAGCCGCGCTGGGGCGTGCTCAACTGGCTGTTGGACCAGGTCGGCATGGAGCCGCGCAACTGGCTGGGCGATGCCGACATCGCCATCTACTCGGTGATGGGCATCATGGTCTGGTTCCAGATCGGCTACCCGCTGGTGATCTTCATGGCGGCCCTGCAGCGAGTCGATCCGGAGCTGTACGAAGCGGCGTCGGTCGATGGCGCCAACTGGCTTGAGAAATTCATCCACATCACCATTCACCAGATCCGGCCCGAAATTTTCGTCGTCGTGCTGATGACGCTGATCCACTCGCTCAAGATATTCGCGCAAATTTTCGTCCTGACGCGCGGCGGGCCGGGGCGCGCCACCATCGTGCCGTCGTATTTCGCCTACCAGAACTTCTTCGAGAAGGCGAACGTGGGCTATGGCGCGACGATCGCCACCATCATGACCGTGATCATCATCCTGCTGACCGTGTTGTTCATCAACGTGCAGTCGCGGCAAGAGCTGCGGGAGGCGGCCTAGACGATGAACGCCTCGCTCGTGCTCGAACGGTTCAACAAGTCGCTCGCCCTGCTGCTGCTGACCGCGCTGCTGATCGTGATGCTCTTCCCCTTCGCCATCGTGACTATCAACGCCTTCAAGACCCCGGCGGAGTACGCCAGCAACGGCCCGCTGAGCCTGCCGGGCGGCCTGTATACCGATGGCCTGCGCGATTTCTGGGACCGGGTCGATTTCACCAACAAGCTGATCAACAGCACCGTGATCAGCGTCAGCGTGGCGGTCGCGGGGATCGGCCTGTCGCTGCTGAATGCGTTCGCCCTGGGGATCGGGCGGGTGCGGGGGCGCGTCTGGTTCCTGATCTTCTTCCTGATGGCGAACACGCTGCCGCAGGAGGCGCTGGCCTACCCGCTGTATTATTTCGCCAAGTCGCTCGGCCTGTACAACACGCGGCTGTCGGTGATCATCGTGTTCTCCGTGATCCAGAGCGCGTTCGGCACGTACCTGCTGACGTCGGTTTTCAGCACGTTCCCGCGCGAGATTCTCGAAGCCGCCCGGATCGACGGCTGCAACAAGGTCCAGCTTCTGCTGCGGATCGTGACGCCCATCAGCCGCCCGACGCTGTCGGTGCTGTTCGTGTTCTTCTTCATCTGGACGTGGAACGAGTTTTTCCTGCCGATGATCCTGCTGGTGTCCACGTCGAACCAGACGGTGCCGCTGGCGATTGCCGTGCTCCAGGGCCAGCACAACATGGACGCCACCACGTCGAGCGCGTCGGCCCTGCTGGGCATCCTGCCCTGCGTGATCTTCTTCCTGCTGTTCCAGCGCACTCTGACGAAAGGGATCACAGCCGGCAGCGTGAAATAACCCGTTACGATCTTGAGCGTGTGTTTGTGTAGTTACTCGATTGGACCCTGTCACAAGGAGACACCTTATCATGAAGTTCGATGCTGGATACTGGCAACTGCTGCCGGGCACGGAGGCGGTCTACCCGCTGACCGTCGTGGACGTGCGGACCGAGCCTGACGCGCTGGTCGTCACCGGGTACAGCCACGAGGTCAAGACGCGCGACGATTACCTGCACGGGTCGCTGACCACCGCCCGGTTCACTTCGCCCATGCCCAACGTGGTTCGCGTCCAGCTCACCCATTTCAAGGGCCGCCGCCCGCGCCTGCCCGCGTTCGATCTCGACTATTCGCTGTCCAACGATGCGGCGGAGATTGGCCGCGACGACGACGTCGCGTGGCTCAAGACCGGCGATCTGACGGTGGAGGTTCCCACCCAGGGCGACTGGCGCATCGACTACCGGCGCGGCGGGCAACCCTTGACCGGCAGCGAGCGCAAGGCGATCGGGCTGTTCGCGCAAGGCGGCAAGACGTACCTGCGCGAGCAGTTGTCGATGGCGCCCGGCGAGACGATCTACGGCCTGGGCGAGCGCTTCACGCCGTTCGTGCGCAACGGGCAGTCGGTCGATATGTGGAACGAAGACGGCGGGACCAATTCGGAGATCGCGTATAAGAACATTCCGCTGTATCTCAGCAGCCAGGGCTACGGCGTGCTGGTCAACCACCCGGGCCGCGTATCGTTCGAGATCGCATCGCACCACGTCACGCGCACCCAGTTCAGCGTCGAAGGGCACAGCCTCGACTATTACCTGTTCGGCGGCCCCACGCCCAAAGCGGTCCTGGAGCAGTACACCGCCTTGAGCGGGCGCCCGGCGCTGCCCCCCGAATGGTCGTTCGGGCTGTGGCTCTCCACCTCGTTCACGACAAACTACAACGAGGCCGATGTGCTGGCGAACATCGACCGCATGGAATCGCTCGGCATCCCGATCAGCGTGTTTCACTTCGACTGCTTCTGGATGAAAGAGCTGACGTGGTGCAGCTTCTTGTGGGATCGCCAGAACTTCCCCGACCCGGAAGGCATGCTGCGGCGCATCAAGGACAAGGGGATCAAGATCTGCGTGTGGATCAACCCCTACATCGCCGAGGCGTCGCCGCTGTTCGCCGAGGGCATGGCTGCCGGCTACCTGCTCCAGACGCCGGAAGGCGACGTCTACCAGGTCGACGACTGGCAGCCCGGCATGGGCCTGGTGGACTTCACCAATCCCGCCGCGCGAGAATGGTATACCGGCAAGCTCCGCGCGCTGGTCGATATGGGCGTGGACACCTTCAAGACCGACTTCGGCGAGCGCATCCCGACCGGCGTCCGCTACCACGACGGGAGCGACCCGGAGCGGATGCACAACTACTACACCTACCTGTACAACCGGGCCGTGTTCGACCTGATGCGCGAGCTGAAGGGCGACGAGGCCGTGCTGTTCGCGCGGTCGGCCACCTGCGGCAACCAGCAGTTCCCCGTGCACTGGGGCGGCGACAACTCGTCGACCTACCCCTCCATGGCGGAGACGCTGCGCGCCGGGCTGTCGCTGGGCCTGGGCGGCTTCGGCTTCTGGAGCCACGACATCAGCGGGTTCATCGGCACCGCCACGCCGGACCTGTACAAGCGTTGGGTCGCGTTCGGCCTGCTCTCGTCGCACAGCCGGCTGCACGGCCATTGGAGCGTGCGAATGCCGTGGCTGTTCGGTGACGAGTCGGTCGACGTGCTGCGCCACTTCAACGACGTGAAGGCGCACCTCATGCCCTACCTGCTCGACGCCGCGCGCGAAGCCCCCGAGCACGGCTGGCCCATGATGCGCGCGATGGTGCTGGAGTTCCCCGACGACCCGGCCTGCCGCCACCTGGACCTGCAATACATGCTCGGCCCGGCTCTGCTCGTCGCGCCGGTGTTCAACGACCGGTCCGAGGTCACCTACTACCTGCCCGCGGGCGAGTGGCGCCACCTGCTGTCCGGCGAGACGGCGCACGGCCCCGCCTGGCGCACCGACACCTACGACTATTTCAGCCTGCCGTTGTGGGTCAACGTGGAGCGCGGGCGCGCCTGGCCCTGCCTGCAAGGCTATCCGGCGCAGAGCGAATAACCGGACGTCTGCGCAAACACACGGCGAGGAGCCGGGCGCTCTGGCCCAACTCCTCGCCGCGTGGTTCGCCTCCCCTCAACTCCGGCGCGGGCGGGAAGCCCCGTCAGCCGGAGCAGGCATTCCAGACCTGCTGCACCCCGGCATCCAGCGTGCTCACCGGGTTGATGTTGGCGCTGTAGAGGTACCAGTTCGGATCGGGCGCCGGTGAATTGCCGACCGGGACGTTCGATTTCCGGGCGACGATGCACCCCACGAACAACTGCGACTGGCCCCAGCTCGTCGCCGTGATCAACAGCGGCGTGTTCGCGTACGTGCTGCCGGCAGCCGCGCCAATGTGGAACGACAGCCCCACCACGACCCCGATATTGGCCGTGCCTGCAAAGCCCTGCGCGAACTGGTCCAGGGTTTGCCCCGGCGCGCCGTTCGGCCAGTAGTGGTAGGCGCGGTAGTAATCGGTGGCGGCGATGGCGTCGTAGTACGACGTGATCAGGTCCAGGGGCGATTGCTGGTCGTGCACGCCCGTGGACGTGGGGAACACGTCGGCCTGCGAACAGGCATTCGTCGCCTGCAGGAAGTCGACCGACGTCGCCGGATTCAGCACGGCGCTGTTCAGGTACCAGTTCGGATCGACGACGCCCGGATCCCCGACCGGCACGTTGGTCTTAACGGCGTGAAAGCACCCGGCGAAGATCTGCGACCCGCCGCTTTTCAGCGTGGTCAGCACCACGACCGGCACCTCGGCGTGAGCGGTCCCCGCCGCCGCGCTCATCACCACGGGCAGGCGGGCCAGCGCGCGCACGGTCTGCACGTCGGCGAATCCCTGCACGAACTGCTGGTAGGTGATCCCGCCGGGCGCGTTCCCGTTCCAATAGCCGTAGGCGCGCCCATAGTCTTGCAGCGCGATGGCGTTGTAATAGGATGCGATCAGGTAGATCGGGTGGTCGCGCACGTCGAAGGACCCCGGCGCCTGCGCGGCGGCAGGTGACGGGGCGCTGCTCCCGAAGAGGAGCGCGAGCGCCACCAGTCCGATCACGAACGGCCTCATCACCCAGTTGATTGCTGTGTTCATGGTTGGGTATCCTTGTCAGCTTCGAAACGTAGACTACCCAGATCCTACAGCGACGACCGCCGTCTGTCCGCACTGAATGACAACGCTCACCCCACGCCTTACCGGCGGCGCACCTGCTGCCGCAGGGCATCGATTCGCCGGTCGGCTTCGGCAGTTGCTTCGCGCACGGTGTCCAGGGCTGGCGCGTCCCGGCCCAGCGTCTCCAGGATGATCGCTTCCGCCGCCACGTATTCCCCGGCCAGGCCGGCCACCTCGCCGGCGATCGCGCGTGGGATGGTCGTCACGCCGTTGAGGTCGCCGTGCAGCAGGTCGTCCGGGTAGATCGCCACCCCGCCAACGTGCACCGGCACGTGCAGATCGACGATGCTGCAATAGCCGTGCGCGCAGATGGTGCCGTCGGTGAACACCGGAAAGCCCAGCCGGCGCACCTGGTCGAGATCGCGCCCGGCGCCGGATGTCACCAGCCCGACCGCGCCGAAGCGCTGGTACGTGGTGCACATGATCTCGCCGAACGTGGCCGCCTTCACCGGGCTGTCCAGGTCCTGGAAGACCACGACCGGCGCGCCGGAAAGCTCGCCAAAGCGCGCGACCTGCGCCGTCAGGTGGTGGTAGGCGCTGCCCGCGCGCGGCGGGATCGCGGCGCGAAAGGTGGCGGTCGCGGCAAAGCCGACCATCGGCTTCATCTCCGGGAAGCTCGCCCGGATTCGCCCGTCCATGAAGCCTTCCGTACGCGGGCGGATGTCGAACAGCTCGATCACGTTGCAGATGGTCGGCGTGTCGAACTGGCGCAGTTTGTCTAGCACAGCGGCGTCGATCGAGGTCATTCGTTGCCCTCCTTCGCTCACGCCGACTCGGCGGCGAGCACGCGGTCCACGACCATCTTGCGGAACTCCGGCGACAGGCTGGAGAAATACGCGCTGAAGCCCGTCACGCGCACCACGAGATCGGGATATTTCGACGGGTCCTCGTAGGCTTCCAGCAGCTTTTGCGTGTCCAGCACGTTCATGTTGATCTGCGTGCCGCCCAGGTCGAAATGGGTGCGGATCAGGCTGGCGATCTGCGAACGCGCCGCCTCGTCACTCGCGATCGACGGCTCCAGGTCGATCTGCAGCGGGGCCGTGTTGCCGTAGCCGGGCTGCACCGCCGCCACCGCCACCGCCAGCGCCGTCGGCGCGCCATCTTTGCGGAAGCCGGGATGCGGGTTCGCGCCGTGCGAGATCGGCTCGCCCGCCCGGCGGCCATTCGGCGTGGCGCCGAGCCGAGATCCCATCGCGATCGTCAGCGCCCACGAGAACAGCCCCGGCACCATGCGGAAGCCCGCCGGGGTGGGTTTGGCCGTCACCAGGGCGCTGAACGCCTCGCTGATGCGCCGGGCGTAGTCGTCGGCGGGCGTGTTGCCGTGCCCGAAGCGCGGCACGCTGCTCATCATCAGCCGCGCCTTTTCGCCATCCGGGCCGGCCCAGTCCGCGTCCAGGTGCCGCAGCAGGTCCTCCCAGGTGAGCCGCCCCTCGCGCACCACGCGCTGCTCGATGGCCGCGAAGGAATCCGCGACGGTGGCGAGCGCCGCCCCGTCGACGCCGAGCAGGTAAAACTCCACGCCGCCGTGCGAGGCGTCCAGCCCTTTCTCGATCGGGCCGTGACAGCACAGGTCCAGCACCAGCTCCGGGAAGACCTCGTGCATGTGCGCCATGTGGACGTCAAGCCCCTCGGCGACGACGGCCACCGCGCGCGCCAGGTGATGCACGAAACTCTCCCACAGCGCGGCGAGCGTGTGGGGCGCCCTCTCGCCGGCCAGCATGTCGCGCAGCGCCACGTTGAACACCGCGCCGAAGTTGATCTTGACGATGTCCATCAGGCCGTATTCGCGCCCCGGGATGGCCGACCAGTGACAGCCGGAATAGGTGCGCTGGCGCGCCGCCTCCAGCGGGACCCCGTTCCTGACCGTTCCCGCGACGACGTGATCGCTCCCCAGGAATTTCGGGTAGCCGTGCCGGTCCCCCACGATGATCTCGACCCCGCGCTCCAACAGCCCCGGATCGATCCCCTCGCCCACGCTCACGCCGATGTTGGCCGGAATGCCCAGCCGGTGCCCGGCCTCGAGCACCAGGTACGAGACGTGATTGGTGACGTCGCGGCCATCCGCGTCCGGCCCGCCAAGCTGGATATACGCCGTGTCGCGCAGCAGCAGGCACGCGATATGGAAAATCGCCTCCTCGTCGGTGAGCAGGCCCGCCGCCGTATCGCGCTCGTAGTACGGCGCCAGCAGCACGTCAAGCTGTCCCAACGACCCGCTGCCGTTGAACATACGCGCCACCATCTGGTACCACAAAATCCACTGGCAGGCTTCGCGGAAGGTGCGCGGCGGCTCGGTGACCAGGTGCGCGTTCATGGCGGCGATCTCTTCCAGGTTTTGCCGCAGCGCCGGATTGGTTTCTTCCCCGGCCATGGCGCGCGCCGCGTCGGCGTGGCGCCGGATCCAATCCTGGACACCGTGCACGACCGAGCCGATCCCGTGATAGAAGTCGTGCCCGTGCGGGTAGTTGAGCTTGCGATAGTGGCGGATCTTCTCCAGCAGCCCCTGCCAGCCCAGGTCCAGGCCGATCTGCAGGTCCTGGCAGAAATGTTGGCTGCCGCCAATGCCGTGGATGAGCTGGTATTTTTCCTGGTCGGGCTGCAAATGGCTGTAATCGAAATCGGGATTCCAGTACGGCTTGCGGTACGACATGAAGTTGAACATATACGCCCCGGCCAGCGAGCTGTTCGGGTCGATGTACACCGGGTGATGCTCCAAAAAGTCGCGGTAGTTGTCGCCCACCGCGCGCGGGCCGAAGAAGCCGCCGGAAGGGTGATTGGACTGGGGATGCCAGCCCTTAAAAATGCAGTCGGTGATCGGCTCGCCCGAGCCGCTGATCGCGTCGATCACCTCGCGCAGTTCAGGCGGCGGCAGCACGACGGCCCAGTCATCGTGGTCCATCGCGCCCAGCACTTCCTGTTTTTCGCGGGTTTGTTCCAGCTTAGCAGCGCGCAGGGCGTCCAGGCGCTGCCCGTATGTGAGCGTAGAGACTGCCATCTGATTCTCCTACCACCTGCTAAAAACCGTATTCCTGCACCACAGTCTGTAATTCGGCAAAGTTTTCGACGGACGCCGGCAGCGACCGGGCGGCGTATTCCCGGCCCAGGCTCGTGTATTTGCTCTCCGCCAGCCGGTGAAATGGCAGCAGTTCCAGCGGCAGGGCCGCCCCGCGCAGCGCGGACAGTTCGCCCACGAAAGCGGCGATGGCCCGGATCGCGCCCGGGGTGTCGTTCACCGTCGGGATCACCGGCACGCGGAAGATCACCGGGATCGCGGTTTGCGCCAGCCGCCGGGCCGTCTCGAGGATCCGCTCGTTCGGCGCGCCGGTGGCGGCCCGGTGCCGCGCGGAGTCCATCTGCTTGAGGTCCATCATCACCAGGTCGATGTGGGGCAGCAGCGTCTCCAGGCGCTCCCATGGGTAATATCCCGCCGTCTCGATCGCAGTGTGCACGCCCCCGGCCTGGAGGCGCGCCAGCAGCGCCCGCGCAAACCCGGTTTGCAGCACCGGCTCGCCGCCGGAGAGCGTCACGCCGCCGCCGGAGCTGTCGTAAAAGGGGCGGTCCTGCATGACCTCGGCCAGCACGTCTTCGACCGCCATCGCCCGCCCCACCAGCGACAGCGCGCCCGCGTAGCACGTTTCCACGCACTGGCCGCAGGCGTCGCAGCGATCGCGCTCGAAAATGCGCCGGGTACCGTCCAGATGCTGCGCGCCCTGCGGGCAGACCACGACGCACTCGCCGCAGCCGATGCACTTATCCGGCTCGAACTGGATCTCCGGCTGGGGGCGGATGCCCTCCGGATTGTGGCACCAGAAACACCGCAGCGAACAGCCCTTCAGAAAGACCGTGCTGCGGATGCCCGGCCCATCGTGCACGGAGAAGCGTTGGATGTCGAAGACGGTGCCGCGGATCATGACATTTCGACCACGTCCCAGAAGCCAGCCGCCTCGAGCCTGGCGCGAAGCCCTTGCTTTTCGTCCGCCGAGAGCACCATGCCGGGCAGGCGAGGCTGGCCGCAGTCGAAGCCGAGCAGGTTCATCGTTTCGTACAGCGCGCCTCCAAAGTTGACGGTCAGCAGCGCCTGGGTCACGGCATTCGCCCGCTGCTGCAAGCTCAGCGCGCAGTCGTGATCGCCTTCGGCCAGCGCCGCGCGGATTTTGGCATAGATGCCCGGCATGAAGTTCAGGGTGGAGCCGATGTGCCCGCACGAGCCCGACATCGCCGCGAAGACGCTCTGCTCGTCCATGCCGGAGAACACCCACCAGCGATCCTCGCGCAGCCGGACGATCTGGTTGAATTCGTACATGTTCGGGCCGGTATACTTGCTCCCCACCACGTTCGGCAGGTGGATCAGCCCGCTAACCAGATCGACGGCGTTGAATTCCGGGCGGGCCAGGTACGGGAAGAACGGCAGATCGGGGACGGCCCCCGCCAGCGTTTCGTAATAGGCGATGACGCTCTCCAGCGTCGGGTAAAGCGGCGGGATGATGCTGCTGAACCCGGCGGCGCCGTGGGCCTGCGCGTGCCGCGCCAACTCGATCGCGTCGATCAGCGCGACGGCGCCCACGTGCACGACGACCGGCACCAGCCCGGCGACGACGCCCGTCACCGTCTCGACCATCTGCTTGCGTTCCTTCGTGGAGAGGTACACCCCGCTCCCCGTGCTGCCGCACACGTAAAATCCGGTGACGCCTTTGTCCAGGTGGTGCGCGACGAGCTTGACCACCGTGTCGGTGTTGATCGTGTTGTCAGCCGTGAACGGCGTCACCAGAGCGGGCCAGGTACCGTGAAAATCGGTCATCAGGTTTATGTCCTCCTACGGTCCGTAGGAACCGTATCGATTCAGTAGATCCATCAAAAACAGGTAATTTTCGAAGCTGACGGTGGGCGGCACCGAGTGATCGGAATGATAGATATAGCCGCCACCGCGCATCGCCACTTCCAGCTTGCTGCGCACTTCTTCTTCGAGCTCGGCGCGGGATGCCGCCATCTTGCCGACATCGATGTTGCCGAAGAATACCAGATCGCGCCCATATTGGGCTTTTAGCTCGCGCACGTCGAGCCGGCTCTTGGCCTCCAGCGGCTGCAGCACCTGCACCCCGGCGTCGATCAGGCGCGGGATCAGCACGCGGATGTCGCCGTCGCTGTGCACGAAGTAGGTGATGCCGCGCCGGTGCAGGTAGTCGCCCAGGCGCTTGTGAGCCGGGAACACGATCCGGTCGTAGGCGCGCGGGGAGAACATCGGGCCGGTGCTCATGCCCAGGTCCTCTACCAGGAACAGGCCATCGGGCACGATCCCCTCCTGCCGCGCCCGCTCCAGCGTCCCGATCACCACATCGACGTGCGACTCGCACATCTCGGCGATCAGGTCCGGCTCCAGCACCAGGTTCATCAGCGCGCGGTCGAAGCCGTGCTTGCGCCAGGTCGCCTCCCAGGGGCCGTAGACGTGCAGCAGCACGTAGCGCTCCTTGGCGAGCAGTTCGCGGAACGCCGCGCCCATTTCGGCCCAGGACGGATAGCGCACGAACGGTTCGAAGTACGAAACGGTGTGAATCCGGCTGGTGCCGCCGAAGTCCACCGCCAGCCGACCTTTCAGCCGGTCCCAGTCCTCGCGGCACGTGACGGCATGCGCCAGGTAGCCCAGCGCGCCCGACTTGCCTTTCCACTGCTTGGCCGTGTAGCCGAGCTTGTCCTCGCGGATGGTGTACTCGGCGGTGTCTTCGAGCAGCTTTTCGGGCATTCGCAGCGACGCGTCGAGGAAGACCGGCTCGATGTCGAACGCGAAATAATCCTTGACATCGACCTCGCGCGGCAGCCCTTCGGCGTGCCAGCGGGCGAGCGTGTCTTCCCAATAGGCGTCCGTCTTGCCGATGCGATCCGGCTCGCGGAAGGCCAGCAGCGTCTTGATCCGCTCGCGTGAGTTCATCGCGTCCCCAACCGATCGCCGCAGCACAGCATGGCGTCCCTATACCTCCGGCCCATCGACGATCGCGCCCTGGCCGCGCAGCCGGTCCCGCAGCGCCGCGACATCGACCTCGCGCATCGCCGCGCCGCTGTGCGCCGCCATGGCGGCGGCAGTGCCCGCGCCCTGGCCCATCGCGAAGGCGGCGGGCATGATGCGGAACGGCCCCAGCACGTCCCATTCCGCCGAGATCGCGCGGCCCGGCGCCAGCAGGTTGTCGATCCCGCGCGGGACGATACACCGGTAGGGGATCTCGGCGTAGGGCAAGGCGATCTCGACTTTGTGCAGCAGCCGCTGCTCGGTCCCCGGCGTCGCCATGTCCCAGTGATAGCCGGTCAGCGCGATGGTGTCCTCGAAATGGCGGCCATCGCGCACGTCGCCCACCGACACCTGGTACTCGCCGACGATGCGCCGGGTGTTGCGCACGCCGATCACGGGCGCGGTCTGCGTCAGGCGGGCGTTGGCAAAGCCGGGGAAGTGCTTGCGCAGCACGTCGAGCATGGTCTGGACGGCTTCCCGCCCCTTCGTCATGCCCAGCGTCAGCACGTCCGGGTCGGTGCCATCGAAGCCCTGCTCGTGAGTCGTCGGGCTGACCTTGACGTAATACTGCCTGGGGTTGGGCAGCTCGAACGCGATGAAGATGTTGTCGGTGAACGGCCATTCGCCCTGCTCGCGCAGCCTGCCGATCAGCTCGCGGAAGCGGTAATCCCCCGCCCGGCAGTAATCACCGTAGGCTTGCGCGTCCACCTCTTCCAGCACGAACGACATCGCGCCGGGCGACATCCAGCCCCGGTGGCCTTCCTCTTCCAGGCCGATCAGCATCGGGCACTCGGTGCGGTACGTAACGTCCGCGTCGCCGGTCGCGTCGACGACGGGCCGCGCGCGGATGTACTCGATCCCGCTCTTGGACGCGACGAACATGCCCGCGATGCGCCCATCCTCGATCTTGGGATACAGCGCCGTCGTGAAATAGCGCAGCGCGATTCCCGCGTCCAGCACCAGCGAGTCGAACAGGCGTTTGGTGGCCTCGAACTCGAACGGCACGGTGCCCCTGTGCCAGGGCGCGTACCCGCTGTAGGCCGAGCCGCCATCCAGGTCGTTGGTCGGCGGCATGGCCGCGCCCTCGGCCACCAGCCGGTCGACGATCTCCTTAAAGATGCCCTCGATCACCGGGTAGCGCCCATCGCGCGAATAGCTGCCGAACCACGTGCCGATCAGGCTGCTGGTGGCCACGCCCCCCAGGCAGCCCTGCTGCTCGATGATCATCGTGCGGGCGCCCTGGCGCGCCGCGGCCAGCGCCGCGCCGATCCCGGCTGGCCCGCCGCCGCAGACCAGGACTTCTACATCCGCGATGAGGGGGGCGTCGAAGGTGAGGCGTTCGGACATACGGATTGCTCTCCGTTGTGTTCAGATGTCTGATATCTTAATACGAATTGTAGATCAACCGCCGGCGGAAGTCAATCGGCGCGGAAAACGCGGCTAGATCAGCGCGCCCCAGGCGCGAATCCGGTCCTGAAGCTTGCTCACCGGCACCTCGCGCGGGAGGATGCCCCGCCCCGCGGCCAGCGCCGCCGCCGCCCCGGCAGCCTGGCCCATCGCCATGCACTGGGCCATCACGCGCACCGAGGCGTGCGCGTCGTGATCCGCCGACAGGCAGCGCCCGGCCACCAGCAGCCCGGTCACCCGCTGCGGCAGCAGGCAGCGGTACGGGATGTCGAACGGCTCGCCCTCTGCGACGCGCTCCCAACGCGTGTCAGGGCTGGCATGGTGATCCTCGATCGGCCACGCACACCGGGCGATCACGTCGTCGAACGGCCTGCGGCGCACGATGTCGTCGCGCGTCAGCCGGTACTCGCCCACGATGCGCCGGCTCTCGCGAATGCCGATCTGGGTGTTCAGAGTGCCCAGCTCAGCCCGTTCGTAACCGGGCACCTGTTCCTTGAGAAACCGGACGTACTCCATCGCCTGCCGCCGCCCCTCGATCTCCGCGGCGGTGAGCTGGGCGGAGTCGGTGACGTCCACCCCGGTGATCCGCGTGAGGTTGGTCGCGATCACGCCGGGTGTGCTGGTCAGGCTGGCGCTGCCGCCGTGGCGCGGCAGATCGTACTCGCCCCGCTGGTGGGCGGCGGCCATCATGGCGTGCAGCTCCCCCGGCGCGACCTGCCCCGCCCGCTCCGTGTCCACGTTGATCAACTTGAAGGTCGTGGTCAGCGCCTGGACGGCGCCCGCTTCGATCCCCTCGTAGGGCACCCCGGCGCGCGCCGCGACCTCGGCATCGCCCGACGCGTCGATGATCGCCGCCGCCCGCAGGCTCACCAGCCCGCCCCGGCTCGCCGCAACGACGCCGGTCACGCGGTCGCCGTCGCACAGCACGTCGATCACCTGGGTATGGGCCAGCAGGCGCACACCGGCGTCCTGTGCCATGCGCTCCCAAACGACCTTGAGCACCTCAGGATTATACGTGATGAGCTGCGCGTCGCTGTAGGGGCACATGTGGTAATCCGCGGCGTGGCGCCGGAACAACTCGCCGATCACGTCATCCGGGATGCCGCCCACGACCTTCCGCGGATCGCTGCCCGGCGTGAAGAAACCGCAAAACCGGTCGAGCACCTGCGTGCTGTTGCCGCCCAGGAAGCCGTAGCGCTCGACCAGCGTCACCGAGGCGCCCGCCCGCGCCGCGGCCAGCGCGGCCACCACGCCCGCCGGGCCTCCGCCGACCACCAGCACGTCCGAAGACCACAGCGGCCTGACCGCGCTCGCATACCATTCCGGCGTCGCGTGTTGCGTTGGCATAACGGATCGCTCGTCCTTTCTCCGGCGCTCAGTCCCGGTAGGGGGTGAAGTTTTCCGGGCGGGCCGGGAGGCGCGGCGCGAAGAGATCGCGGAAGTATTTGTGCACCTGCGCATCCCCCACCGCCGCGAGCCGCGCCTCCATCCGCGCGCGCAGGGCGCGCAGTTGGCCCGCGTAGGCCGGGTTGTCGATCTGGTTGTGCAGCTCCCAGGGATCGGTTTGCAGGTCGTACAACTCGTCGTGATCGGTCGGGTTGAACACGTACTTGATCGCGCCGTCGGTGATCATCCGCGACTGATAGAGGACGTGATGCCCGTTGAACATGCACAGCACCTCGCCGTCACGCTCCGGCTGTGGCTCGCCGCGCAGCAGCGGCAGCAGGCTCAACCCGTCCAGCGGACGGGCGGGCGCGATCCCGGCCAGGTCGAGCAGCGTGGGCGCGATGTCCAGGTTGCTGATCGGGCCGGCGACGCGCCCCGGCGCGGCCTGCCCCGGCAGGCGCAGCATGAAGGGAATGTGATACGTCTCCTGGTACATCAGCATTTCCTTGTCGTGCACGCCGCCATGCGCCCCGGCGTGCTCGCCGTGATCCGTGCTGAACAGCACGGCGGTGCTCTCGGCCAGTTCCAGCGCGTCGAGCGCCGCCACCACGCGCCCGATCTGCGCGTCGATCTGCGTCACGAAGCCGAAGTAGCGCGCCACCCAGGTCGACCACTCCTCCCACGAGCGCACCGGGTTCCCCTCGCCGTAGAACGCGTCCCGGTAGCGGCGCTGGGCGACCGGCTTGCCCGCGAACGTGTCGCCGAAATTGGGCCACGGCGGGATCGCCGCCGGGTCGTACATCGACGCGTACGGCTCGGACGGTAGATAGGGCGCGTGCGGCCCCCAGAAATTCAGGAAGATCAGGAACGGCTGCCCGGAATCCCGGTAGCGCCGCAGCATGGCGATCGTTTCCTCGGCCAGGAAGTAGGGGACCGACGCTTCCACCGGTCCGCCCATCTTGCCCATCAGCACCGTGTTGTTGGACCACCCCGCGCCTTCCGGCTCCACGCTGGCGGGTTCCAGCCCAGCGCGGGCCAGGTATGCCTTGTATTCCGGCGTCTTGCGGGCGTTGCCGTAGCCGGGCACGCTCATGCCGTCGAAGCCGAAATCGCGCGGGAGCTTCTCGACGCCGCAGTGCCACTTCCCCACGAAGCCGCACTCGTACCCGGCGTCGCGGAAATCCTGCGAGATCAGGCGCGCGTCGTCGCGGAACTCGATCTCGTTGCGCTCCATGCCGTGATGGTGCGGGTACAGGCCGGTGTAGATCGTGGCGCGGGCCGGGCTGCACAGCGCGCAGACGGTGTACGCCTGGTCGAACACGGCGGCGGTTTGAGCGAACCGGTCGAGGTGCGGCGTCCGGCAGATCGGGCCGCCGTAGGCGCCGACCGTGTCGATGCGCTGCTGGTCGGTGAGAATGACGAGGATATTGGGTGGTGTCATAAGATTTGCTCTTGGTGCAATCAGCACTTTATGAGATATCAGACATCTGATATGATTGTATGCGTCAGCATCCCGCTTGTCAAGCGATGTTGACACCACGACTGTCGGGGGGTAAGATACAGCTTATGATCAGACATCTGAGGATCAACAGATGGTGCAAAAACTGCGTGGTCCGGCGCTGAGCCACACGATCCGCAACTACATCAAAGACTACATCATCAAGCACAAGCTGCGCGCGGGCGACCCGCTGCCGTCGGAAAACCAGCTCGCCGACGATCTCGGCGTCGGGCGCAGCTCGGTCCGCGAGGCCGTCAAGGCGCTGCAATCGCTGGGCATCATCGAGGCGCGGCACGGCAATGGCCTGTTCGTGCGCGAGTGGAACCTGGACCCGGTGCTCGAGACGCTCGAATACGGCTTGGAGTTCAACACGAAGTCGTTAGGGGAGCTCCTCGACATCCGGATGTGGCTCGAATCCGCCGTGATGGATGACGTCGTGCAGATCATCGACCCCGCGACGATCGCCCGGCTCGAAGACCTGCTCGCCACCTGGGAAGCGCAGGTGCGAGCGGGCGATTTCGACGACGCCGCGATCGACGAGGATTTCCACTGCACGCTCTACGGGGCGCTGGGCAACGAAACCATGCTGAAACTGTTCGAGGTATTCTGGATCGCGTTCGAAACCTTCGAGCAGGATCCTCCCACCGTCGAGAAGAAGCTCGACAACGTCAACCGCCACCGCGCGGTGGTCGAAGCCGTCAAGCGTGGTGATGCCGAAGTCGCCAAGCAGGAACTGGTCGGTACCTACGAGGGCTTGCGGCGGATCATCAAGGCGCGGACGGCTGCCAGCAAAGCGCCGCAGCCCCAATAACGCCCGCCGCATCCCCCAGCTCAGCCGCGTGAATCGGCGTCTGGTCGAAGTTGATCAGCGTGTGTTCGCGCACGATTCGTTTCACCGGGTCGAGGAACACGGCGCCCTGTTCGGCCACGCCGCCCCCAACAATCACCCGGTCCGGGTTGAACAGGTGAATCAGGCTGGCGATCCCCAGCCCCAGCGCGCGCGCCGCCCCCTCGACGATGGACCGCGCGAGAGGGTCGTCCTGGTGCAGCGCGGCAAACACCGTCTCGCCCGTGACCCGCTCGATCCGCCCCGAAACCAGATCGCGGATCATGCTCTGGGCGCCGCCGCGCAGCGCGTCCTGGGCGGCGCGGGCCATGCCCGTCCCCGACGCGTACCGTTCGAGGTGGCCCACCACGCCGCAGACGTCGCGCGGGCCGTGCATGTCGATGGTCATGAAGCCGAGATGCCCGGCCAGCCCCATCGCGCCGTGGAACAACCGCCCATCGAGCACGATCCCGCCGCCGATGCCGGTCCCGATCGTGACGCCGATCACGCTGTTCGCGCCGCGCCCCGCGCCGTAAAGGTATTCGCCCCACGTCGCCGCCTTGGAGTCGTTATCGACCCATACCGGCAGTTTGAAGACCGCGCCGAGCAGGTCGCGCACGGGCACCGCGCCATGATACGCCCCGCGCGGCCCCTTCCCGCCGACGAACTCGCCGCGCCGGTTGATCTGCCCGGTGACGCCCACGCCGATTCCGGCCAGCGCCAGGGCCGCGGCTTCTGGCGCGCGGGCCAGCTCCTCGACCATGCTCACCAGCACGCCCAGGCTGTCCTCGAGATTGGCGTAGGTGGCCGGGTCCCACGCGGCGGGGCGGTGCAGCGACCGGACAATCGCGCCGTCGTCGCGCACCAGCGCCGCGCGCACGTTCGTCCCGCCGAGATCGACGCCGATGGCCCCGCGCCCCGCCCCGCTCATGAGGTCCCTCCCGACGGGCTGGCGCCGACGAAACGCGCCGTGATCTCCCAGGGGCGCGTCACCGCCGAGCCGATCACCACCGCCAGCGCGCCCAGCTCGAACGCCCGCCGGACGTCCACGGGGTCCCAGAAGCGCCCCTCGGCGATCACGGGGATCGCCAGGTGCTCGACCATCGCGGCCAGCAGGTCCAGGTCCGGCTCATAGGCCCCCAGGTGGGCCGGGAGCGCGCGCGTCGTGGCCGCGATCGCCGCCCCGGCATCCTGCGCGCGGCGGGCCTGTTCCAGTGTGCCGCAGTCCGCCATGAAGGGCAACCCCACCTCGTCCACGATCCGGCGGACGAGCGCGGGGGCATCGAGGCCGCCGGGGCGTGGCCGGTCGTCGACGTCAGCCGCGATGATGTCCGCGCCCGCCTCGCGCAGCGCGAATGCGTCCTCGACGCCCGGCGTGATGATGATCCCCTTGCCGTCCAGGCCGGGCCGCTTCCAGATGCCGATCACCGGCAGCCCGGTCGCCTGCTTGATCGCGGCGACGTCCTCCGGCCCGTTAGCGCGGATGCCCAGCGCCCCGCCCCGTTGCGCCGCCCTGGCAAATGCCGCCATGAACGCCGGGCCGAAGGTCGGGTCTTCCGGCACTGCCTGGCACGAGACGATGATCCCGCCGCGCAGCGTTTCGATGATCGGGTGCATCGCTCACTCCTTCAGGGCCAGGTGAACGGTGACCTGGGTCGCCCCGCCACCGCCGGGCGGCGCGTCGATCACCAGCCGCAGCCAGCCGCCGAAATGGGTGACCCGGATGTACGCCTGCCCCGGCCCATCCAGGCTGGCCCGCGCCGTCCCCTCGTCGATCCACCGGATGCCGTCCGGCGAGATCTGCACGCGGGCGAGCAGCGATCCCCCGGCCAGCTCGTGCGCCTCCACGAAAAAGATCGCCTCGCCCGCCCAGCCCGCCTCGAACGGCTCGGTCGCCAGCGTGCGCTCGACCGCTTCCTTGCGCTCCAGGACGGTTGTCTGAAATGCTCGCATCGCTCTCACTCCTTCACGCTACCGAGATCACGATCGAATCGACGTAGAGGAACACGCGCCGGTCGGTGTCGGTTTCGACCCACAGCAGCGGGTTCAACAGGCCCTCGATGTTGGCGTAGGCCGGGACGAGCGTGGGGCTCAGCCCGCGCAGATCGAAGACGCGGTCGCCGGATTGCAGCTCGACGTAGGACCGCGTCGCCAGGTCCACCTGGAAGCGCAGGTACAGCCAGTTGATCTTGTCGTCGCTCTCGTTGTAACACAGCCGCTGCGCGCCGTCCGGCACGTACTTGAACCCGTCGGTGTGCCCGTCGGCGTAGCGGCGCCCGAACCACTGCGGATCGATGCCGCGCTTGCACCAGCCTTCGGTGCCGTATTCCCACTCGGCATCGGTCACGCCGTCCGCGTTGCAGTACTGCCAGCGCTGGATCAGCTCGCCATCGACGGCGTTGAGATAGCGCACGCCGGGCATATAGCGGTACTCGGCATCCTGCAGGTCGAACAGGAACCCGAACGCGCGGATGTCCTTCTCGCCCAGGCCAATGCGATCCTGTTCCGGCGTATAGGCGTACCACATCTCGAACTGGAGCAGCCCGGCGGGCCGGTGCACCGACAGGCGCTTGAGCGCGTGGCCCAGGCTGCCGGGCGCGGGAATCGCCTGATACGGGTTGGCGACGGGCCGGGTGGTGAGCTTGAGCGAATACGTGCCGGTCATCGAGCCGTGCGTGCCGGGGAAGGCGAAGGTGGCGCTGCTGAGCATGGTCGGCCCCCAGCGCGTCATGTCGACCGCCCCCTTGCGCGGCTCGAAGCCTTCGAAGCGATAATTCGGCTTGAGATCGAGCCAGCCGTTGGCGCCTGTGTCGAAATCGTCGTAACACAGGATCGTGCCCAGCGGCTGGAAACGGCTCAAGCCGGGCGGAAACGCGATGGTGTGATTCATTTTTCCTCCTCGTCATCCATGCCCGCGCCGGGGAACGCCGCCCGCAGCGGGTCCGCGGTTTCGTGCATCCAGCGCGCCAACCGGGCCCGCAGGCGCGCCTGGGTCGCGGCGTGATCGGGCTGGTCGATCAGGTTGTTCAGCTCGTGCGGGTCGGCCCGGAGATCGTACAGCTCGTCCAGGTCGCCCACGTTCCATACGTATTTGTAACGGTCGTCCACCACCAGCCGGAACTCGACCGTGCCGTGCCAGTCGCCCAGCGGCTTGTGCTCGGCGAAGCGGTACGGGTCGCGCTGGAATTCGCGGCCATCCGCGAACGCCGGCGAGAGATCGCGGCCCACGTAGTCCGGCGGCGCATCCACGCCACAGACCGAGAGGATCGTCGGCGCGATGTCGATCAGCGAGGTGACCGCCTCGCTGCGGATCCCCGCGCGGATCGTCCCCGGCAGGCGCATCGCCAGCGGGACGCGCAGGGCTTCTTCGTAGGGCATCATCTTGTGCCACAGGCCGTGGCTGCCCAGCATCTCGCCGTGATCGGACGCGAAGACGACCAGCGTCTCGTCGAGCACGCCCTCGGCCTCCAGCGCGCCGAGCAGCAGCCCGATCTGGTCGTCGATCAGCGTGCAGTAGCCCCAGTAGACCGCCATCGACTGCTGCCACGCGCGCCAGTCGTCGCCGTGATCCAGCCAGAGCCGGTGGTAGAAGCTGGCCGTGTTGGCGCGCGGCTTGTTGGGCGTGGGCCGGAAGTTCGGCGGCTCGGGGATCGACGCGGGGTCGTACATGCTGTAATACGGCTCCGGCACCTTGAACGGCGGGTGCGGCCCTACGTAGCTGCACACCAGGAAAAACGGCTGCTCGCGCGGCCTTTCGCGGAAAAAGCGCAGCGCGTGATTCGTGATCCAGCCGTCGATCGTGTCCTGCACGTCCATCTCCATGACCGCGGTCTTCGGGATGGACATCGCGGGCTGGCGGTGCGTGCGCAAACGGGGATCGGCGTAGGGGAAGCCGTTCGGCAGGCCATTCTGCGCGCACCACTCGCCGTATTCGGCCACGCTCTCCCCGGCCACGCGGTCGAACCAGCGCTCGATGATCCGGCCCGCGCCCGCCTCGAACCGGACCCCCTCCAGCCGGTACCGCGCTTCCTGCTCCTCTTTCGAGGCGAAAATGTCGGCGGGCTTGTCGTCCGGTTGGAGGTGCACTTTCCCGGCGTAGGCCGTGTGATAGCCCAGCGCCTTCAGCGCATCGGTCAAATGGGGCGGCGCGTGGAGCGTGTTGTGATTCGTCATCATGTCGACCTGGTGCGGGTACTGCGCCGAAAAGATCGACGCCCGCGACGGCGAGCACAGCGGCGCCGTGCAGATCGCCCGGTCGAACGCGATTCCCTCGGCGGCGATGCGGTCGATGTGCCGCGTGCGGCAGGGCGTCTGCCCGCGATAGCCGGGCGTGTCCGCGCGCTGCTGGTCGGTCAATATCAACAAAACGTTGGGGGGCATTCTCTCTTCTCGAGTCAGTCGAAAAATTCGGGCAGCATGTCGCGGGCCACCGGGCGCAGCCGGTCGGCCTCCTCAAGCGGAATCCAGCGGTACGGCCACCGCAGGCGCGTGCCGACGTCGCTCCACCCGCCGATGGCGATCAACAGCTTGTCCACCGCCTGGTTCGAATAGCCCTGCTCGCTGATGAACGGGTGAATGTGCGCCCGCATGAACGCCTGGATGCGCGTCTCAAGCTCCAGCGCGGCGGCGAGATCGGCCCCCATCTGGTCGGTCCAGCGCTGCGCGGCGCGCGGGTGCAGGCAGGCGACGTTGGAGTACGCGCCGTGCGCGCCGTGGCGGGTGCCGGTGGCGAGCGTGTGCCCCGCCACGAACAGTGAGAGGTCCGGCGCGGCCCGTTTCATCCGCGCGTACCAGTCCGCATCGCCGCCCGCCACCTTGACCCCCACCAGCTCCGGCACGGCGTCCTTGAGCCGGCCTATGTCCTCCGGCGACAGGACGCGTTTGGCGTGCGGCGGGTTGTAGAGCACCAGCCCCACCGGCGCGGCGGCGCGGGCCATGCGCTGCAAGAACGCGATGGCTTCCGAATCGGTGGTCGGAAACCAGTCCGGCAGGATCACCTGAATCGCGCACGGCTGCAGCGCCACCGCGCGGCGCAGCCGTGCCAGCGAGATGGCCGGGCTCATGTGGCTGGCGCCGATCTGGAAGGGCATCCCGGCGGCGGCGCATTTCTCCGCGAACAGCCGGTGAATGGCGTCGAACTCGTCTTCCGTTTGGTTGTAGAACTCCGCGGTCGTGCCGTTCGAGTAAATGCCGTCCACGCCCATCGCGATCAGGGTGTCGATTTCGCCGGACAGGCGCGCGTAATCGATGCTGTCGTCGGCGTTGATCGGCACCACCAGCGCGGCCCAGTTGCCGCGGATCTGGTCACTGCGCAAGGGATTCAAGGCTCGACGCTCCCCGCCTTAAATGATCTGCTGCGGGTCGAGCGCGTCGCGCAGGCCGTCGCCCACGAAGTTGATGCACAACACGGTGGTCAGGGTGGCGATGGCGGCGGGCATCCACATCCAGGGCTTGTCTTGCAGAATCGTCAGGCTGCGGGCGTTCTCCATGATGTTCCCCCAGGTGGGCGTGGGCAGCGGGATCCCCATCCCCAGGAAGCTCAACCCGGCCTCGGCCAGAATGGCCGCGCTCACCGCGAACGTGACGTTCGCCATCAACGGCGCCATCACGTTCGGCAGGATATGGCGCATGATGATGATCCAGTCCGGCAGGCCCATCGTGCGCGCCGCCAGCACGAACTCCTGGTTTTTGAGCGACAGATACTGGCCACGCACCAGCCGCGTCGTGGCCGGCCAGCGCAGCCCGCCGATGATGAGGATCACGTTGGTCAGGCCCGTCCCGGCGATGGCGGCCACCGTCAGCATGATGATGATCGGCGGAAACGTCATGACCACGTCCGTGATGCGCATGATCACCATGTCGATCAGGCGGCCATAATAGCCCGACACCGCCCCCAGGATGACGCCGATGACCGTCGAGATCAGCGCGGCGGCCAGCCCCACCTGGAGCGAGATTCGCCCGCCGTAGACCGTCCGCGCCCACATATCGCGACCGAGATTATCCGTGCCAAACCAGTGCTCGCTGCTCGGCGCCAACGCCCGGTCGCGGAGGCTCATCTCGTTGGGATCGTACCGCGTGAACAGCGGCGCGGCGGCAGCCATCACCATGATGATCACCAGCACGATCAGGCTGATCAGCGCGAGGCGGTGGCGCTTGAAACGCCGCCAGGCGATCTGGGTGGGAGTCTCGATCCGCGCTTTGGCTTCGATCTGGACGACCTGAGCAGCGTTATTCGTTAAGGATTCCATTTGCTCGGACACGGTGATTTAGTCCTCAAAACGTACGCGTGGGTCTACTGCCGAATAGGCGATGTCGGTGAGCAGATTGGCGCCCAGCACCATCACCGCGAAGACGAGATTGACGCCCATGATCACCGGGTAGTCGCGCCCGGACACCGCATTGAGATAGAGCGAGCCCATGCCGCGCCAACTGTAGATCGTCTCGATGAACACGGCGCCGGCCACCAACTGGGGCAGGCTCAGCCCCACGATCGTGATCACGGGCAGCAGCGCGTTCCGCATGGCGTGCCGGTAGTGCACCAGCCGGGGCCGGAGCCCCTTGGCGCGCGCAGTCGTGATGTAATCCTGGTTCAACACTTCGAGCATGGCGAAGCGCATGTAACGCATATTGCGCGCGATGTCCATCACGGCCAGCGTGGCCGCGGGGAGCACCAGGTGGTACAGCGCATCGCCCAGCGACGAATCGCCGCCCGCCGTGCGCATGCCGCCCGCCGGGAACCAACCAAGCCGGACGGAGAAGATGTAGAGCCCCAGGATGCCTGAAATGAAGGCGGGGACGGAGAGGCCGAGGAAGGAAAGCCCCGTCAGCGAGAAGTCCCAGACGGAATACTGCCGGAGCCCCACGAACACGCCCAGCGAGATTCCGAAGACGACGCCCATCAGCCACGCCGCGCCCATCAGGGGCAGCGTGTTCTTCATGTGGGCGACAATCAGCTCGTCGACCCGCTGGCTTTCCACGAAGCTGTACCCCAGGTCGCCCTGGGCCAGGCGCCCCAACCACTTGCCATAGCGCACGAGGAACGGCTGATCCAGGCCGGTGCGCTCGCGCAGCCGCTGGATGTCCTCTTCGGTCGTGTATTGCATCATGTCGGGCGAAATGAAGTAATCGACGACATCGCCCGGCGCGATTTCGATCAAAGAGAAGACCAAAAACGTGACCAAAAACAACACGGGAATATTGATCAAAAGGCGCCGTAAAATATACCCGCCCATCCATGCACCCTTTCAGGTGAATATTGGGAACCTGACGTTTTTTGACAGTACAGGGTGAGGGGACGGACGCCCCGCCCCCTCACCGGAACCTGACTAACCGGCGAGGTTAGTCTTCAACATACCACAGTTCGGCGTGGTCGTCATAGGGGCCACCACCGCCGGCGGGATACCAGTAGAAGTCCTGGATGCGGTTGTTGGCCGCGCCATAGCGCTGGCCGACCCACATCGGCAGCCACGGGAGCTGTTCGTTTTCCATCTGGCACAGCTCGCCCAACTTGGCCGTGTATTCTTCGAACGTCGGCGCAAGCTGAATCTCGGAGACTTTCTCCTCGAACCCGGTGGCCGCCCAGTCCCAGCCGATGATATCGCCACCCTGGCCGCCTGCATTCGTGTACAGGTTGGTCAGCGGCGGGCTGAAGATCGGGTAGGCCTGGCCGCGGAAGCCCATGTGATAGCCTTCGGCCAGATAGGTCGTCCGCCACGTGGGCAGGTCCAGGTAGCGCATTTCGGCCTGGATGCCCACGTCAGCGAGGTACGCCTGCGTCGCCTGGACGGCATCCCGCATCAGGGGATTGGCGTAGCCGGGGTGGGTTATCCAGTCGATGGTACCCAGGTCGCTCGGATCGACACCGGCTTCGGCCAGCAGCTCGCGGGCCTTGTCCGGGTCGTAGGCGTAGTCGTTCAGGTCGTCGGTGTAGACGCTCTCGATCGGGACCAGGCACGGCAGCACCGAGTGGGTGCCTTCGAGCACGATGTCCGCGATGGCCTGGCGATCGACGGCGTACATGAACGCCTGCCGCACGCGGAGATCCTGCCATGCTTCGGGCGAATTGGAGTAGTCGACGTGGAAGAAGATCGACACGTACGAGTTGCCGCTAAAGATGGTGAACTTATCCTGATCGAGCGTCGGGATGACATCGGGGCTGACGTAGGAGAAGTCGATCTCACCGGCAGCCAGCGCCAGCACGGCGGCGGTTTCATCCGGGAAGTAGCGGCTGACCAGGCGGTCGAGCTTGGGCTTGCCCTTGAAGTAATACTCGTTGGGCACCAGCTCGATGTACTCGTCGCGGCGGTAGTCGCCCACCACGAACGGGCCCGAGCCAACCTGCTTGTCCGGGTTGTACCACCAGTCGGTTGTCTGGTAATCCGCGGGCTCGAAGTCGATCGCGTGCTCGGGGAAAACGTACGTGCCGTACATGCGGCCATAGACGCGGGGGTTGGGCGTGCTCAGCGTATACTGGAAGGTGAAGTCGTCGATCACCTGAACGCCGGCCAGCTCGTCCGCTTCGCCATTGCGGCGCGCGTCGAAGCCCTCGATCTGGGCATACGCTTCGTTAACGTGGTTGAAGTTTTCGACGTTGATATCGGGCGCGGTCATGAAGTCAGCCGTAAACTTGACGTCGTGGGCCGTGAGCTGCTCGCCGTCCGAGAAGTACACGTCTTCGCGCAGCTTGAACGTCCACACGGTGAAGTCGTCGTTGGATTCGTAACTCTCTACGATGAAGGGCTCCATGTCAGTCGAGTCGGCGTTCCACACGAACAGCGGGGTATACATTTTGATGTGCATGGTGTGGCCGGCGCCATAGTTGTACGGCATACTGTTGTTGTAGCCGCCGGGGCCAACATCGAGCCCCACGTAAAGCACCTGTTCGCCATCCTGCGCCAGCGCCACGGGCAGCGCCGGGACCAGCATGGCGAGGACGATGAGCAGCACAACCAGTCTTTTGATCATAACGAGATTCTCTCCAGTCTGTCTAAAGCTACGAACCAGTTTGGGAAACGTGCGAGGAAAACGTGCGATAGGGGCCTCCTTAGAATCCGTCTGGCCGGGTATATCAGGATGAGAGAAAACGAAGGCTCGGCATAGTTGACATTCAAATTTAGCTGATGTTATACTTAGTTCAGATATCAGACATCTGAATTATAGTATAAGAAGAATCCATCGACTTGTCAACACGGCACGGGTCCAAACCCTGGAAATAGAACTGCTGTATTCTTTGAGTTATTCGAGCAGCCAGATGAACGCCAACTTTCGCCGGCCCGTCTTGAGCGAGGCGGTCCGCAAGCACATCAAACGTTACATCCTCGAAAAGAAACTCAAGCCCGGCGACTCGCTGCCGCCCGAAGCGCAGCTCGCCGTCGACCTGGGCGTGGGCCGCAGCTCGATCCGCGAAGCCATGAAATCGCTGCAATCGTTGGGCATCGTCCGGGTGCAGCGCGGCGAGGGGTTTTTCGTCCGCAAATGGAACCTGGACCCCGTGCTGGAAACACTCAGCTACGGGATTTGCTTCAACCCGGCGGCGTTCCGGGAGTTGATGCAGATCCGCGTCTGGCTGGAGGCGGCGACGATCGGTGAGGTCGTCGCGCGGATGACGCCCGAGGACATCGCCGAGTTGGAGGCCATCCTGCAGGAGTGGGAAGCGCGCTTCGACTCGGACGAGAGCTTCGCCGACCTGGACGAGCGCTTCCACGACGTGCTGTACCGCTCGCTGGAAAACGACACTTTCGCCAGCCTGCTGCACGTCTTCTGGCGCGCCTTCGAGACGGTGGACAGCGACCTGCACGGCGAAGCCGATATCCGGGTCGAGTATCAATCGCACCGGGCCGTTTTCGACGCGATCCAAAGCCGCGATCCGGCCCTGGCGCGCGAAAGGCTGCTGGCGAGTTTCAAGAATCTTCAAGGCCGCGTGCGGGTCGATACCGATCATGCTGAATAGTGAGGAGCCAAGAGACTTGCTGCTGGAAGTCGAGAATCTCGTTACACGCTTTTACACCAGCGAGGGCGTCGTGCATGCCGTCAACGGCGTGTCGTACAACATCGACCACGGCGAAACCCTGGCGATTGTCGGCGAGAGTGGGTGCGGCAAGAGCGTCAGCGTCCGCTCGATCATGCGCCTGATCCCGCAGCCGCCCGGCAAGATCGAGTCCGGGCGCGTGATGTTCAAGGGGCGCGATCTGCTTGGTCTGAACGACGAACAGATCCGCAAGGTGCGCGGCAACGAGATCGCCATGATCTTTCAGGATCCGATGACGTCGCTCAACCCCGTGCTGACCATCGAGCGGCAGATCACCGAGGCGCTCGAACAACACTGGAAGATGAGCGGCGCTGCCGCCACTAAGCGCGCCGCCGAGCTGCTGGAGATGGTCAGCATTCCCAACGCGCGCGCGCGGCTCAAAGATTACCCGTACCAGTTCTCGGGCGGGATGCGCCAGCGGGCCATGATCGCGATGGCGCTGGCGTGCGAGCCCGACCTGCTGATTGCCGACGAGCCGACCACCGCGCTCGACGTCACAATCCAGTCGCAGATCGTGAACCTCGTCCGGCGCCTGCAGCAGCAAACCAACATGGCGATCATCTGGATTACGCACGATCTCGGCGTGGTGGCCCGGCTCGCGCAGCGCGTGATGGTGATGTACGCCGGCTACGTGATCGAGGCCGCCCCGGTCAAGGAGCTGTACGGCGATCCGCGCCACCCGTACACGCTCGGCCTGCTCGGCTCCCTCCCCCGGCTCGACGCGCCGCCCAACACCAAGCTGTTTTCGATCCCCGGCCAGCCGCCGGACCAGGTGGCGCTGCCGGAGGGCTGCCCCTTCGCGCCGCGCTGCCACATGGTGATCGAGCGCTGCCTGCACGAGATGCCGCCCGAGGAACCGGTGAGCGAGCATCACCGCGTCGCCTGCTGGCGCAAAGACGACGTAGCAAACGGAGGCCCACGTGTCCGGCAATCATAAGCCCAAAGTCCTGCTCAGCGTGCAGAATCTGAAGAAGTATTTCCCGATTCGCCAGGGGATGGTCATCCGGAGGCACGTGGGCGACGTGAAAGCGGTCGATGGCGTCAGCTTCGACATTTACGAGGGCGAAACGTTGGGGCTGGTGGGCGAAAGCGGCTGCGGAAAGACCACCGTCGGGCGGACGCTGCTCCGGCTGTACGAGCCGACGGGCGGCAAAGTGTTCTTCGACGGGCAGGACATCACCCGCCTCAGCCCGTCCGAGATGCGCGCGGCGCGGCGCAAGATGCAGATGATCTTCCAGGACCCCTACGCCTCGCTCAACCCGCGCATGACGGTCGGCAATATCATCAGCGAGCCGATGCTCTACCACCGCATCGTCAGCCGGGCCAACCGCGAGGAGCGCGTGCGCGAGCTTTTGGAGATGGTCGGCCTGCGCGCCTACTTCGCCAAGCGCTACCCTCACGAGTTCTCCGGCGGCCAGCGCCAGCGCATCGGCATCGCCCGCTCGCTGGCCCTGGAGCCCAGCTTCATCGTGTGCGACGAGCCGATCTCCGCACTCGACGTGTCGATCCAGGCGCAGATCGTGAACCTGCTCGAAGAGCTGCAAGACACGCTCGGCCTCACCTACCTGTTCATCGCCCACGATCTCAGCATGGTGCGGCACATCAGCGACCGGATCGCGGTGATGTACCTGGGCAAGATCGTCGAGCTGACCGACCGTAACGAGCTGTACGACAACCCGCTGCACCCGTACACCAAGGCGCTGCTGTCCGCCGTGCCGATCCCGGACCCGGTCATCGAGGAGCAGCGCGAGATCATCGAGTTGGAAGGCGACGTGCCCAGCCCGTCGAACCCGCCCAAAGGCTGCAACTTCAACACGCGCTGCCCGCTGGCCCAGCCCCATTGTTTCGAGGCGGAGCCGCCCCTGGTCGAGGTCAGCCCAGGGCATCATGTCGCCTGCCACCTGGTCGAGCCCGCCGAAACAGCCTGACGATTTCCCGCAGCGGGAATGGGTGCCACCAGCCGGAACGCGCCTCCATTCCCGCGTTTTTCTCCGCGCACCCTGCCCCGTCCAGCCGGGGAAATTGGGGTCTTGACTTAGAGCGCACTCTAACTTGTACACTGTGAATTGCGAGGGCGCGGCACAGCCTGCCAGGAGGCAGTGCGGTGCCTCGTCCGCGCACCGTTCGCGTGTTAGACAAGGAGTGCCGAAAGTGAATTCACGATCTTTGGGACGTTCGAATATCGAGGTTTCCCCGCTGGGCATGGGCTGTTGGGCCATTGGCGGGACGTGGCGGTTCGGCGATTCTCAGGCCGGCTGGGGCGAAGTCGACGATGCCGAGTCGATTCGCGCCATCCAGCACGCGCTGGACCACGGGATCACCTTCTTCGACACCGCGGCCAACTATGGCGCCGGGCACAGCGAGCACATTCTGGGCAAGGCGCTGGCAGACCGGCGCGACCAGGCGATCATCGCGACCAAGTTCGGCTTTCACGTCGATGAGGCCGCCAAAGTCGTCGCCCGCCACCCCCAGGATAGCGACGTGATCAGGAACGTGCGGGCCGAATGTGAAGCCAGCCTGCGCCGTCTGAACACGCATGTCATCGACCTGTACTGGCTGCACGTGTGGGACTACCCGCTGGAGCCCGCTGTCGCCGTGCGCGACGAGCTGGAAGCGCTGGTCCGTGACGGCAAAATCCGGTACTACGGCTGGAGCACGGACTCCGTCGAGGCGGCGCGCGTGTTTGCCGACGGCGAGCACTGCGCCGCCATCCAGCACGACCTGAACGTGGTCATGGATGCGGCGGACATGCTGGCGCTGTGCGAGCAGGCGAATCTCGCCAGCGTGAACCGCAGCCCGCTGGCGCGCGGCGCGCTCACCGGCAAATACACCAAGGACACGGTCTTCGCTAAGGATGACGTGCGCCGCGATCCCTGGTCGCTCGACACGTTCTTCACGCCCACCCTCGAAAACCTCGACGCGCTGCGCGACATTCTGACCAGCGGCGGGCGCACGCTGGCGCAGGGCGCGCTGGCCTGGATCTGGGCGCGCAGCGAGATCACCATCCCGATTCCGGGGATTCGCACCGTGGCACAGGCTGCCGAAAACGCCGGCGCCATGCAGTACGGGCCGCTGAGCGCGGACCAGATGCGCCAGATCGACGAGCTGTTGGGCCGTCCCGTCCCGACCGACTGAGTCGCCCGGCAGATCGCGGGACGTCCGGCGCGGGGGGAGTGCCTTCCCTGGTGGCGAGCACGTGAGCGGTACGCGCGCTCGCCGGGAGAGCGAACGAGTGGGCACTCCCGCCCCATCTTCGATACAATACGATTCTCTGCGAGTGAAAGAGCGAGCGAGACATGGATACCCAGGTCGACGAACTCACCATTCAACAGGTCGCGGAGGCCACCGGGCTGAGCACCCATACGCTGCGCTACTACGAGCGCATCGGCCTCATCCACACCATCGACCGCGCGCAGAACACCCACCGCCGCTACACGATGGACGACGTCGGCTGGATCGAGTTCCTCAACAAACTGCGCGCGACCGGCATGTCGATCCAGCAGATGCAGCGCTACGCCGAGCTTCAGCGCCAGGGCGACGACACGCTGCCCGAACGGGTGGACATGCTGCGGATGCTCCAGCAGGAAGCCGAGGCGCGCATCGCCGAGGTGCGCGAGCATCTCAAGCTCATCCGCTACAAGATCGGGCTGTACGAATCGCTCATCCAGCAGCAGGAACCTTCGCTCGAACGCGAGTGACACAACGCCGTCTTCGCTGCGTATAAACATAGGGCATTGTGCTAAAATCGGACCATCGCATGACATCGCAGACCACACCAGGAGCACACCATGACGACATCGCCGGTTTTGGAAATGCGGGTTGCCCTCACCGTCGCCGACTATGAGCGGCTGGTCGATCTCTACTGCCGCGGGCTGGGCCTCGAGCCTGCCGCGCTGTGGACAGACAACGATGGTCACGCCATGCTGCTCGAGATGGGCCGCGCCACGCTGGAGATCTTCGACGAGAAGCACGCGGCCAACGTGGACGAGATCGAGGCGGGCGAGCGCCTCAGCGGCCAGATTCGCTTCGCGTTTCAGGTGCCGGACGTCGATGCGGCGGTCGAGCGCCTGGTCGAGCACGGCGCCAGCCTGATTCGCGGGCCGCTGGTCACGCCCTGGGGCGACCGAAACGCGCGCCTGCAGGCTCCGGATGGGATGCAGATCACGCTGTTCCAGGCGCCCGATTCGCAGTCATAACCCGCTGACAACCGCCGGTGGCCCGCCCGGCTGCGGGCCACCCTTCGCTTTGGCCGAGTGATGAAACCTTCGCATGCTCTCTACGTAATACTATCTGTTTGACATTAGCAAGAAAAAGATGTACTTTATTCAAGGGCACAGAACATTTGTTCTGTTACGAATGAGGACGTCTTCCGACAGATAGTGACGATCCCCAAACCTGGCACGTGCCCGGCACCGGACGCGCGCCAGCAACGCAGCAAGCATCGAATCAACAGTAGGGAGAAGCGACATGTCACTCGAACACAAGAACGCCCTGACCACTCAGGAACGTGCCTCAGACAACGGCGCAAACAACCCGGCCCTCGTTGGGGAGGGACTCTCGATCCCGCAGCTTCACGCCACGTTCAGCGGCCAGGTGATCGCGCCCGGCGATGACGGGTACGACCAGGCGCGTGCCGTCTTCCACGGCGGATTCGATCACCGGCCCGCGGTCATCATTCGCGCCGCCGACGCGACCGACGTGGCGCGTGTCGTCACGCTCGCGCGCGACACCGGGATGGAGCTTGCCATCCGCAGCGGCGGCCACAGCGCTGCCGGTCACAGCGTCTCGCACGGGGGAATCACGCTCGATCTCTCGGCCATGAAGGCGCTCGATATCGACGTCGAAGGGCGGACCGCGTGGGCCGAAGCGGGGTTGACCGCGGGCGAGTACACCACCGCGGTGGGGGCGCACGGCCTCGCGACCGGGTTCGGCGACACCGGCTCGGTCGGAATCGGGGGCATCACGCTGGGCGGCGGGATCGGTTATCTCGTCCGCAAGTACGGCCTGACGATCGACGACCTGCTGGCCGCGGACATCGTGACCGCTGACGGCCAGCTCCTGCGCGTGGATGCCGAGTCGCACCCGGACCTCTTCTGGGCGATCCGGGGCGGCGGCGGCAACTTCGGCGTGGTGACGCGCTTCCAGTTCCGGCTGCACGAGGTCGACTCGATCGTGGGCGGGATGCTCATCCTCCCGGCAACGCCCGACGTCGTGCGCTCGTTCATGGCCGAAGCCGAGGCCGCGCCGGAAGAGCTATCGACCATCCTCAACGTGATGGTCGCGCCGCCCATGCCGTTCGTGCCCGCCGAATATCACGGCAAGCTCATCGCCATGGCGCTGATGGCCTACGCGGGCGACGCTGAGGCGGGCGAGCGCGCTATCGCGCCGTTCCGCGCGCTGGCAACGCCCATCGTCGACATGGTCCGGCCCATGCGCTACCCGGAACTTTACCCGCCGGAAGAGGGCGATTACCACCCTATGGCGACGGGCCGCACGATGTTCCTCGACACGCTCGACCAGCGCGGGGCGGACGTGATCTTCGATTACCTGAACAATTCCACCGCGCAGATGGCCGTCACGCAGCTCCGGGTGTTGGGCGGGGCAATGGCCCGGGTGCCCGCCGACGCGACCGCGTTCGCGCATCGCGACCGGCGGATCATGGCGCAAGTGGCCGCGATATACATGAATCCGGAGGACGCCCCGCAACAGGAAGCCTGGGCCGAGGAATTCGCGGCGGCGTTGCGCCAGGACAGCACCGGCGCCTACGTCAACTTCATCGGGGACGAAGGCGAAGCGCGCGTGCGCGAAGCCTATCCTGGGCCCACCTGGGACCGGCTGACCGCGATCAAGCGCCGGTACGACCCGGCCAACCTGTTCCGGCTCAACCAGAATATCCCGCCGGCGAACGACGGTTCCGCGTCGTAGGGCGCGAACAATCGCTCACCGGAACGCACTCGGCGCTGTCGCTGCGGGCAGCGCCGAGTGCTGCCCAAACCAATCCACGGGGGTGAGACCATGCTCCAGCAAGACATCGGCTTCCACCGGCTCGCCAACCAACACATCGCCGGGGACCCATTCGACCACCCCGAAGACGCGGTGCGCTGGATGGGCGCGCTCCAGGCGCAGGACTACGGGCAGGCCGTGTGGGCCATCGGCGTGCGGACCCGATCCGCCACGCTGGCGGACGTCGAGCAAGCCATTGAGGACGCCAAGATCATCCGGACCTGGCCGATGCGCGGCACCATCCATTTCGTCCCGCCGGAAAACGCCCGCTGGATGCTCAACCTGTCCGCGGTGCGGATGCTGGCGGCGGACAAGCGCCGCATGGCCCAGCTCGACCTCACCGTCGAGATCATCGCGCGCTGCGGGGACCTGTTCCGCGACTCGCTGAGCGGCGGCAAGCGCCTGTCCCGCCCGGAGATGATGGCCCTGTTGGAGGACGCAGGCATCAGCACACAGGGCCAGCGCGGCTATCACATCCTGTGGTACCTCTCGCAAAGCGGCGTGATCTGCGTGGGCCCCATGGAGGGCAAACAGCAGACGTTCGCGCTGCTGGACGAATGGGCGCCGGACGCCCGCGATCTGCCGCGCGAGGAGGCGCTCGTCGAACTCGCCCGGCGCTATTATGCCAGCCACGGCCCGGCCACCGTGCACGATTTCGCGTGGTGGACGGGGCTCACCGTGGCCGATGCCCGGCAGGGGCTCGAAGGGGCCAAACCGGCGCTGGCATCGGAAACGATCGAGGGGGCCGAATACTGGTACAGCGAGGGCGCGCCGCCCCTGCCCGCCGGCGTGGGCGATTCCGTTCTGCTGCCGGGCTTCGACGAATTCCTGCTGGGGTACAAGGACCGGAGCGCCGTGCTCGCCGCCGAACACGCGCAGAAGGTTGTCCCGGGGAATAACGGCATTTTCCTGGCGATGATCGTCGTCAGCGGGCAGATCGTGGGCACCTGGAAACGTCGCCTCAAGAAGAAGGCGGTCGAGGTCACGCTGCTGCCTTTCGCGCCGCTCGGCCCGGCGGAGGACCAGGTCCTGGCCGCGGCCCAGGCTTACGCCGACTTCGTCGGGCTGCCCCTGTCAGTCACCATCGTGAATCCGGACGCGTGAACATGGAATCCGAACCGTACCGCCAGATGAACGCGGGCGACCTGCCGGGTGGAGGAACGATGTTCGACGATATGCCCAAAGTGGAATTGCACCTGCACCTCGATGGCGCCCTGCCCCCGCGGACCGTCCTGGAGCTGGCCGGACAGCACGGCGCGCTCGACCTGCTGCCCGGCGATACGGAAGAGACCCTCGTCAACTGGTTCGTCTTCCGCGACTTTTACCACTTCGTCGAAGTGAAGCGCGCGATCAAGAAGCTGCTGCGCACGGCGGACGACGTCGCGCTGGCGGTCTACGCTGCCGGGCAGGAACTGGACGCGCAGCGCGTCCGCTATGCCGAGATCACCGTGACGCCGTACAGCCTCATCGATGCGCTGGACCAGGGGCTGACCATCGACCTGCTGCTCGACGGGCTGGACGCGGGTCGGGCGCGCGTGCTGGCGGACTTCGGGATTGAGCTGCGCTGGGTGTTCGACATTCCGCGCAACCGCGCCTTTGCCGACTATCGCACCGGGGGCGCCTACGTGCCGGGCGCTGCCGAGCGCACCCTCGAATACGCGCTGCTCGGCAGCGAGCGCGGCGTGATCGGGCTGGGCCTGGGGGGTAACGAGGTCAACGCGCCTCCGGAGCCTTTCGCCCCCGTGTTCGCCGAAGCCAAACGCCGCGGCCTGAGAAGCCTGCCCCACGCGGGCGAGAGCGCGGGCCCGGCCAGTGTGTGGGGCGCCATCGACGCGCTGGGGGCCGATCGCGTGGGGCATGGCGTCCGCGCCGTCGAAGACGAGCGACTGCTGCACGCGCTGGCCGAGCGGGGGGTCCCGCTGGAAGTCAACATGACCAGCAACGTCTACCTGAACTTCTGCCGGCGCATCGAGGATCACCCGCTGCCCGCGCTCGACCGGGCGGGCGTGCCGGTCACCGTCAACACCGACGACCCGAAGCTGATCGGCACCACGCTCTCCAGGGAATACCGGCTGCTGGTCGACGTCTTCGGCTACCCGGCAGCCGAGGTGATCCGCCTCGCCCGGAACGCCTTCACCGCCTGCTATGCCGAGCCCGCCATCAAGGCGCGCCTGCTGCGCGAGTTCGACGAATGGGCCGCCTGCGCGGGTTTCCCCTCGGACAAAACACTATCCTGGACGTAGACGACACAAGGAGCATTTTCATGACTACACGCGCACGCGGTACGTTCGACGTCACGCTCGACCCGCAGACGCCCAGCGACCACGCTCAGGCGGCAAATCTGGGCCAGTGGTCGCTGACCAAGCAGTTCCACGGCGATCTCGAAGCCACCAGCCAGGGCGTCATGCTCACCGTCCAAACCGCCACGGAAGGCTCAGCCGGGTACGTGGCAGTCGAGCGCGTCAGCGGCCAGCTTCACGGGCGCAGCGGGACGTTCGTCCTGCAGCACAACGGCCTCATGGCGCGCGGCGAGCAGCGGCTGACGATCACCGTCGTGCCCGATTCAGGGACCGGCGATCTGGCGGGCCTCGAAGGGACGATGACGATCGACATCGTCGACGGGACGCACCACTACGACCTGGCGTACACGCTGCCCGCCGCCGGCGCCCCGTCGCGCTGATGTACTCGCCCGGTCAGGTTGTGATTACCTGGGGCGAGACGTGCCCGGCGGCAGCCCGGCGACGTTCCGGGTCGCCGGGCGTTTTGCCGCCCCTGCGCAGCCTGACCCCGGCCCTTCGCGCTACTTCATGAAGCCGCGGGTGAATTGCAGCGCCTTGGCCGCTTCCGCGTCCAGGTCCAGCCCGACGCTCATGTCGCGGAACACCTTGATGTCGCGCCCCACCTCGCCGCCGGGCATGAGGAACGGCTCCATCACGACGTCGCCCTTGTAGCCGATCTGGCGGAGCGCGGCGCCGATCTCCGTCCAGGGGATGTGTCCGTAGCCGGGGGGCATCCGGTTGTTCTCGCCGATGTGGAAGTGGCCCAGGTGCTCGCCGGCGGTCTGGATCGCCTCGCTGAAGAAGTCCTCCTCGATGTTGATGTGGAACGTATCGAGCATCACCTTGGCGTGGGGGCTGCCCACCGCTTCCACGTAGGCGACGGCTTCCGCGCACGTGTTGAGCAGGTACTGCTCGAAGCGGTTGACGACCTCCATGTTGAAGAAGACGTTGTTATCCTCCGCGGCCTTGATCGCCTCCTTCATGCTGGCGAGGCTGCGGTCCCGGTAGGGGCGCTTGTCGGTGACGCCCGCGGGCAGCGTGGCGGGCCACGAGCTGTAGATGATCCCGCCGAGATTGCCGCCGCCCATCTCGCCCATCGCCCCGGCAATCGTGCGCAGGAAGGCGATGCCGTTGTCGCGGACGGACTTGTCTTCGGCGGCGAGGTCGTACTGCTTCGTCAGCCCCACGCAGTACGACAGCCCGATGTTCCGATCGTCGGCGTGCGCCTTCAGCGACCGGCGCTGTTCGGACGTCATGTTGCCAATCGTGCCGGCGTTCACCTCCAGCACGTCGAAGCCGAGGTCGGCCACCTTGTCCACGAACGGGTGAAAATCGGCATCCCAGTCGTGAGTCCAGTAGGCGTAATAAATCCCGATTCTGTTCATGCGTTCCTCTCCGAATGTGTCGAATACAAGCAGGCGCGTCATGGTTGGCACCGGCGGCGGGCAGAGCAGCGGGGATGGAGGATGGTTTTGGCGCTGCCGTGGGTGCGGGCTGTTGTGCCGGCGGCGTGGAGCCCGGCCAGGCGCTTGCGCAACCGCTTGACCGATCTTAGTGCGACCTCTCGCGGCATGTCAAGCAAGCCGGTCCTTCAAAACCGCCCGGCGTCCTGGTTGACTTTGCGCCTTCTTCCACGTTATACTTAGGCCAAGTGGCATATACCACTCTATTCCAGATTAGACGAGTCAATTACTGAACTTAGCCCGCCGCCAATTAGATTTAAAGGAGTTGCCTCTGAACCATCCCCGATTCGAACCATAACCCGATCCTCAAGACCAGTTAGAATAACTCCATGGAGATTAAAATGAAGCGTTATTTGCAATGTCTGCTGATTGCCGCGCTGGTTCTGAGCCTGGTGGGGGCCGCTGGCCTGAACAAACCCGCCCAAGCTCAAGAAGCTCCCTCCGGCGTCTGGTTCGGCACGTGGCCGTATGTGCTCCCCCCCGAGCACAGCTTCAACGCGTACGTCACGAACGGCGGGCTGGAGACCAACCTCGGCGTAGGGTTCCGCAGCTATGTCGAGCTGCCCATGGCGTTCTACATGTGGTCCACGGGCGAATATCTCCCCCTGCTGGCCGAATCCTGGGGCTTTTCGGATGACAACAGCTACTACTGGACCAAGATTCGCGAGGATGCCACCTGGAGCAACGGCGACCCGGTGACGGCTGACGACGTGTTGGCGACCTACGCCATTGGCCGGCTCATGAACTGGTCGGATTTCGCCTACATCGACCGGCTCGAAAAAGTTGACGAGAAGACCGTCAACTACATCTTCCTCGAAGGCCAGGGCTCGCTGCTGGCGGAACGGTTCATCCTGAAGAACTACATCCGCGATGCCTATACCTATGGCGAGCTGGCGACCAAGGCCCAGGAACTCTACGACAGCGGCAAGACCAGCGAGGATCCGGAGTGGACCGAGCTGGTCGACGAGATCAACGCGTTCCGCCCGGACGAGCTGCTCGCGTCCGGCCCCTACACCTACACCCTGGATGACGTGGGCGACACCTACATGACGCTCCACTGGCACCCCAACAGCATCTTCTCCGACAGCGTCAATTTTGGCGAAATCCGCATCTGGGCCGGCGAAACCGAGGCCACCACGCCCCTGGTGCTGAGCGGCGAGATCGCGCACGCGACCAACGTTTACCCGCCCTCGACCCTGGAAGCCTTCGCCGCAGCGGGGATCAACACCGTGGCGATCCCGCGCGGCTACGGCCCGGCGCTGCTGTTCCAGCACGATACCTGGCCCTGGAACATCACCGAAGTTCGCCAGGCGTCCGCCCTGGTGATCGACCGTGAAGAAAACGCGTTCCTGACCAACGGCCTCGGCGCGACGGCGACCCAATACATGGCCGGCCTCGCCGACTCCATGGTGCCGCTGTGGATGACCCAGGAAGCGATCGACCAGCTCGACCGCTACGAGTTCGATCCCGACCGCGCGGCGGAACTGCTGCAGAGCGCCGGCTTCGAGCGCAACGCGGACGGCAAATGGGCCGACGCGGATGGGAATGTCATCACCGCTGAGTTCAAGTTCCCCGCCGAATTCACCGACTTCTCCGGCATGGCGCTGAACGCCACCGAGCAGTTGAACGAATTTGGCTTCGACATCACGGCCCGCGCCATCCCCTGGCAGCAGTGCGCCGACGACATCCGCAATGGTGACTTCGAGTTGTCGGTGTGGTCGTGGTCGAGCCAGAGCCCGTTCCCGGCCCGCCAGTTCTACGGCCCCATCCAGCGCTTCAACTACGTCGGACTCACCCAGGGCCAAAAAGGCATGAACTTCCCGATGGAGTTCGAGTGGAACGGCGAGATGATCGACCTCGACCAGATGATCAACGACTCCAGCGCCGGGCTCGACATCGAGAAACAGGTCGAGATCACCAGCGAGGTGGCCCTGATCATCAACCAGTTGATGCCGTTCGTGCCGCTCAACGAGTTGATCAGCGTCGAGCCGTTCAACACCGATCTGATCGACGGCCTGCCGGACCCGGACGACCCGATTCTCCAGAACCCGTCCAGCACCGATCACTTCATCATCTACTCGCTGCTGACGGGTGCGTTCAGCCCGAAATAAGCGAGCCGATGCCGTACCTGTTGGGCGGGGGGACTCTCCCGCCCAATTTGGTTCCATTCAAGGCTGCTCGTTCGTCACAACGTCCGCTCCTTATGCCAACAGGACAGTGGTATGGAAGGTACACCAGCGCACCGCCTCTATGACGCGATCAAGCGCGTCGTGGGGAGCTACGCTTTTCGCGTCGTAGTTCAGGGGATTCTGACCCTGTGGGCGGTCACCACGTTCACCTTCGTGCTGATCCGCCAGATGCCGGGCAACCCGATCCAGATCAAGATCGACCAGCTCATGGACCAGCGCCAGCTATCGTATGACGACGCGCTCAAGAGCGCCGCCGGGCTGTACGACTTCGATCCCGATGAGCCGCTGATCCAGCAGTACGTCAAATACATCGGCAAGCTGGCGCGGGGCGACCTCGGCAAGTCGATCCTGTCCGCCGGGACGCCGGTCTCCGACCAGATCCGGCGCTACCTGCCCTGGACCCTGTTCAGCGTCGGGTCCGGGCTGTTGATCAGTTTCACGCTGGGGGTGCTGCTGGGCATGTCGATGGCCTACTGGCGCGGCGGGCTTCTCGACAACACGATGACGGTCGTGGCGTCGATCATGTACGGCGTGCCGGATTTCGTGATCGCGCTGCTGCTGCTTTTGGTAGCGGGGGTGCAGCTTGAGCTGTTCAAGGTCGGCGACGTGCTGGGGGGCATCAGCCAGGACGTCGAGGCCGGCTTCAACGTGCCCTACATCACCAGCCTGGTCCAACATGCCGGCCTGCCCGTCCTGACCTACGTCTGGACGACGGTCGGCGGCTGGATTCTGACGATGAAAAGCAGCACCATCTCGACGCTGGGCGAAGATTACATCACGGTCGCCAAGGCGCGCGGCCTGCCCGAACGGCGCATCGTGCTGGCCTACGTCGGGCGTAACGCCATGCTGCCCCTGATCACCCGGCTGGCGATCAGCATCGGGTTCGTCGTCGGCGGCAGCGTCATCATCGAGTTCATCTTCCAGTATCCGGGCCTGGGCCGCCTGCTGTACACCGCCATCAACGGGCGCGACTACACCACCATGCAGGGGGTCTTCCTGGTCATTTCCGCGGCAGTGGTCGTCTCCAACATCCTGGCGGATCTGGTGTTCGGCCTGCTGGATCCTCGCGTGCGAGTTGGAGGTCAGAAATAGTCATGGGTATCGATCATGCAATTGGGTTCGGCGCCGCCGCATCCCCGACCGGGCTGATCATCGGCATCCTGTGCGGCCTGATCCCGCTGGTGCTGGGCTTGCGCAAACGCTTCGTGCGCCCCGCGCTGCTCGGCTTTGCCGCGTGTGTCTTCGGCGGGGCTGCGGCGGGCATCTGGGGCGGCGCGCTGATGATCGTGCTGACGACAGCCGTGGTGATCTCGTACGCGTACGTCGATCGCCAGGACCCGTTCACCTCGCGCGCTTCGATCGATCAGGTCAGTTTCGAGGAAACCCGGTTCGATTTCTTCATCCGCCAGATGGCCGCGCTGGGACGCAGCACGCGGGCCGCGACGCGGGCGCTGGTCCGCAACAAGGCAGGCTTCATCGGCTTCTTGGGCCTGCTGTTTTTCTTCCTCATGATCGTGTTCGGCCCCCTGTTCATCGAGTACGACGGCGAATCCCACATGGAGCGGCGCAGGCCGGGCGCGTCCTCGCTGTACCAGGGCCCCACGCGCGAGTTCCCGCTGGGGCTGGACTGGGCCGGGCGTGACGTGCTCTCGCACGTCGTCTATGGCGGCAAGAATCTGATCCTGGTATCGGCTGAAGCCGGACTGCTCACAACGATCGTCGCCGTGGCCCTCGGCTCGCTGGCCGGGCTGTTGGGCGGCGTGGTGGATCAGGTTTTCTCCGCGCTCTCGAATTTCATCCTGACGGTGCCATCGTTCCCGCTGTTGTTGGTACTAGCCAGCGTCATCACGTTCGACAACATGACCTACCTGGCCCTGTTGTTCGCCGCGCTGTACTGGCCGACGCTCATGCGGGCGGTGCGCGCCCAGGTGTTCAGCCTGCGCGAGCGCGACTACGTCCAGGCAGCGATCGCGCTGGATCTGGGGATGTTCCACATCATCTTCCGCGAGGTGCTGCCCAACATGATCAGCTACATCGTCGTCAACATGATCTTCACCATCCGCAGCGCCATGTACAACCTGGTGGGCCTGGTCTTCCTGGGCATGGTCCCCATCCAGGAACCGGACTGGGGCGTGATGATCTACTTCGGGCGCGCCAAGGGGGCGATCTTCAACCCCAACGCCGCCAGCATGCTGATCTCGCCGATCATCGCCATCGCGCTGTTCCAGTTGTTCCTGGTGTTGTTCACGCGCTCGCTCGAAGAGATCTTCAACCCGCGCCTGCGCCAGGGCCTGTAAGGGGACGGTATGAGCGAAAACAAAGTCGTTCTCAGCGTTCAAGACCTTTCGGTCCACTACCTGACCCAGCGCGGCGCGCTCAAGGCCGTCAGCCACACGTCGTTCGACCTGCACAAGGGCGAAACGCTGGCGCTGATGGGCGAAAGCGGCTGCGGCAAATCGACGTTGAACCTGGCGCTGATGCGCCTGCTGCCGGGCAACGCGCGCGTTCCCAACGGCGCGATCGTCTACACCCGGCGCGATGGCTCGACCGTCGACGTGCTCAAGATGAACCAGGACCGCCTGCGACGCTTCCGCTGGTCCGAGTGCGCGATGGTGTTCCAGGCCGCGCTGAACTCGCTGAACCCGGTGCTGCGCGTGCGCGATATGTTCTACGACACGGCCCGCGCGCACGGCGAAACCAACCACCACAAGGTTCGCCGCCGGGCGCTGGAGCTGTTCCGCAAAGTGCGGCTGGACCCGGAGCGTGTCTTCAACGCCTACCCGCACGAGCTGAGCGGCGGGATGCGCCAGCGCGTGCTGATCGCGCTGGGGCTGCTGCTCGATCCGCAGATCGTGATCCTGGACGAGCCGACGACCGCCGTCGATATCCTCACGCAGCGCACGATCATCGACGTGCTGCTGTCCATCAAGGACGAGCTGAACTTCAGCATCATCTTCATCAGCCACGACCTGTCGGTGGCCGCCGAGATGGCCGACACGGTGGGGACGATGTACGCGGGTGAGATCGTCGAGTTGGGCCCGGTGAACGACATGTTCTACCGGCCCCGCCACGCGTACACCCTGGGGCTGCTGGAGGCCATCCCGCGCCTGAGCGCCGGAGCCGAAGAGCTGACCAGCATCCCCGGCAGCCCGCCGGACCTCGTCGAGCCGCCTTCGGGCTGCAAGTTTCATATCCGGTGCCCGTTTGCGACCGACATCTGCGCCAAGGAAACGCCGCCGATGGAAGTCGTTGGCGACGGGCACAGCGCCGCGTGCTGGCACGCCGACCAGGTCTATGCCAGGGCGCTCCAATTCACAGGGGCCGAATCATGAGCCAGCCACTCGTCGAACTGCGCCACGTCGACCGCTCGTTCAAGCAGGGCCGCGTCATGATCCCGGTCCTGCAGGACATCAACCTGACCGTCGCGCCGAACGAAATCCTGTGCCTGGTGGGCGAAAGCGGCTGTGGCAAAACGACCACCGGCAAGATCATCGTCGGCCTGCTGAGCCAGTCCGCCGGGGACGTGCTCTATCAGGGGCGCCCGGTCGGCGAATTCCGAGGGAAGGAGCGCTCGGCCTACCGACGCGCGCTGCAAATCGTCCACCAGGACCCCTTCGCCTCGCTGAACTCGGCGCACACCATCGGCCAGATCCTGAGCTATCCGCTCAAGCGGCACAAGATGGTCCACAGCCGGGCGGAACTGCGCCGCCGCATCTGGGAGCTGCTGACCCTGGTGGACCTGACGCCCCCCGGCGACGTGGTGAACAAGTTCCCGCACCAGCTCAGCGGCGGCCAGCGCCAGCGGGTGAGCATTGCGCGCGCCCTGACGGTCGAGCCGAAACTGATCGTCGCCGACGAAGCGGTGAGCATGGTCGACGTCAGCATCCGCGTGAGCCTGCTCAAGATGATGCACCGCCTGCGCGATCAGCTCAATCTCGCGATCGTGTTCATCACGCACGACCTCGCGCTGGCGAAGTACTTCGCCTGGGAGGGGCGGATCGGCGTGATGTACCTGGGGCGCATGGTCGAGCTGGGTCCCACGCCGGACGTGATCGGCAACCCGGCGCACCCGTACACCCGCGCCCTGATCTCGGCCATTCCCGAAGCCGACCCGGAGCTGACGCGCCACAAAGAGCGCATGATCCTGCGCAGCGAGGACATCCCCAGCCTGACGGAGATCCCGGCGGGGTGCGCCTTCCATCCGCGCTGCCCGTTCTTCGTGCCGGGGCTGTGCGATTCGCGCGTGCCCCCGCTGGCAGATGCGGAGGGCTTCCGGCACCAGGTCGCCTGCCTGCCGCTGACGCAGGGCGACGCGCTGCGCGAATATGGGGACGCGTTCCGGGAGGAGCAGAGTTGAGGCGTGCATGAACGATCCCAAGATCGAGGCGCTGCGCGGCTTCTTCCGCATCGGGATGTTCATCGCCGTCTGTGGATTCCTGATGATCTTCGTTCAGCCGCGCGACAGCCCCGAATTCGTGCTCAGCGTATGCAGCGCGGCGATCGGCGGGGCGCTCATGCTGGGCGTGGCGCTCATCACGCGCCTGTCGCGCTGAGGCTGCACGGGCTATGGGCTTGCTTCCCCAGGTGAATAGAGGGGTTCTTCGACCATGAAAAAACACGATTCTCCCGTCCCGCTGTACGTTCAGATCAAGGACTACATCCGGCTGAACATTCAAAACGGGATCTACGCCGTCAACGAGCGCATTCCATCCGAGCGCCAGTTGGCCGAGCAGTTCGGCGTCAACCGGCTGACCGTCAGCAAGGCGTTGAGCGAACTCTCCCAGGAAGGGCTGATCTACTCCAGCGTGGGCAAGGGCACCTACGTCAGCCCGGCGAAGATCGATCAGGCGCTGCAATCGCTCACCAGCTTCACCGAGGAGATGACCAGCCGGGGCAAGAAAGCGTCCAGCAGCGTGCTCTACAGCGGCGTCGAACCGGCCAACGAGGAAGTCGCCAAAGCTCTGTCGATCTTGCCGGGCGTCGAGGTGGTCGTCTTGCACCGCGTTCGCATGGCCGATTCGATGCCGATCGCGCTGGAAAAATCGCACATCATCTACGCGCTGTGTCCGGGCATTCTGGAGAATCACGACTTCAGCCGCGAATCGCTGTACAACGTGCTCCGCAAGGAATATCACCTGCGGCTGACCCACGCGCACCAGGCTATCGAAGCCCACACCGCCGGTGAAGACGAGCGCGAGGTGCTCGATGCCGAGCCGTGCACGCCGATCCTCCGCATCACGCGCGTGACCTACAACGACAACGAGCAGCCGATCGAGTACGTGCGCTCGTCCTACCGGGGCGACCGCTACAAGTTCTACACGGTGCTTCGCCAGATCGATTGAGGGGAAACAGGTGGCCGTACTGACCGGTTTGGAAGTCCTGATCGACGACGATTTCGCGCTGCTGTCCGGGCAGCGCGTGGGGCTGATGACGAATCCGAGCGCCATCGACCGCCAGCTCACCAGCGCCTACCGGCTTTTTGCCAGCGCGCCGAACGTGAACCTGGCGGCGTTCTTCGCGCCGGAGCACGGTTTCGCGGGGGCGGCGCCCGACGCGGAGCAGATCGCCACGGCGACCGATCCGCGCACCGGCCTGCCGGTCTTCAGCCTGTACGGCGACACCTACCGCCCTACCGCCGCCATGCTGCAAGCGATTGACGTGCTGGTGTGCGACATTCAGGACATCGGCGTGCGCTACTACACCTATCCCTGGACCGTGTCGCACATCCTCGAGGCGGCGGGCGAGCACGGCGTCCGCGTGGTGATCCTGGATCGCCCGAACCCGCTCGGCGGCGCGGCCATCGATGGGCCGGTGCTGGAGCCGGAAATGGCCTCGTTCGTCGGGCGCTTCCCGGTCCCGGTGCGGCACGGCCTGACGCTGGGCGAGCTGGCCGGTATGATCAACGCGACGTGGAACGCGACGCCCGCCGACCTGACCATCGTCCCGTGCGCGGGCTGGCGGCGGGCCATGGCCTGGGACGACACCGGTCTGCCCTGGATCGCGCCGTCGCCCAACGTCCCCACGCTGAACACGCTCCGCCACTACCCCGGCGCGTGCCTGGTCGAAGGCACGGAACTGTCCGAGGGGCGCGGGACCGCGCTGCCGTTCGAGATCGTCGGCGCGCCGTGGATCGATCCGCTGGCGCTGGCCGACCGGCTCAACGGCGAGGCATGGGCGGCGGCGATGGGCGCGCGCTTCCGGCCCCACACGTTCCAGCCGTTTCACAGCAAGTGGGCCGGGCAGGTCTGCCACGGCGTGCAGGTGCACATCACCGACCCGGTGCGCTGGCGCCCGATTCACGTGTGGCTGGGCGTGATCGTCACCCTGCGCGCGGCGTATCCGGATCATTTCGTGTGGCTGCCGGACCATCCCGACACCGGCGTGCAGCACTTCGACCGGCTGATCGGCTCGCGCGGCGTGCGCCGCCAGATCGAGGCGGGCGTGGCGGCGAACGAGCCGGTCGGCGCGATCCTGGCCCGGCTGGCCGAACCGTGGGCCGACGACTGCCGCGCCTTCGCCGAAGCACGCCGCCGGTTTTTGCGCTACGAGTGACCGGAAGACGCGGCCCTTGCAGGCGATCGACCCGGCTTCAACCAACGGCTGAACCGGCATGACCGACTATGTGATGGGCATCGACGGCGGCGGCAGCGGCGTGCGGGTCGTGATCCTCACGCCGGAGCTGGCGATCTGCGGGCAGAGCGAAGGCCCCACCGCCAACCCGAGCGTCGTCGGGACGGGCACCGCCGCCGCCACGATCCGGGCGGCCATGCGCGCCGCGCTCGACGCCGCCGGGCTGTCCGCGGACCAGATCGCGGCGGTCGGGATCGGCGTGGCGGGCGCGGCGGCGCACCATTCCGCCGGCTGGCTGCGCGAGGTCGTCGCGGCGATCGCGCCGCAGGCGCGGATCGTCCCCAGCGCCGATTACGAGATCGCGCTGGTGGGCGCGCTGGGCAAACGCGAAGGCGTGTTGGTCCTGGCCGGGACCGGCAGCCTGGCGTATGGCGTCAACGCCGCCGGGCAGTCGGCGCTGGCCGGCGGGTGGGGCTACCTGCTCGACGACGCCGGGGGCGGGTACTGGATCGGCATTCACGCGCTGCAAGCCGTGGCGCGCGCCGCCGATGGCCGCGGGCCAACGACCGCGCTCGCGCCCACTCTGCTGGGCGCGCTGGGCCTGCACGACGCGCTCGACCTGATCGCGTGGCTCTACCGTGCGGACGCGCCGCGCACGAGCGAGGTCGCGCGGCTGGCCCCGCTGGTGCTCGAAGGGGCGGAGGCCGGCGACCCGGTCGCCCAGGAGATTCTGGCGCGGGCAGGGGACGAGCTGGCGCTGGCTGCCGGGGCGGTCATTCGCCGCCTGGAGATGGACGCGCCGCCGCTGGCGTTTGCGGGCGGCCTGCTGACCGGCGATACGCCGCTGAGCCGCCATCTCTGCGCGGCGCTGGGGCTGGCTTCCCCGCCCATGCCGCGCCATTCACCGGCGGTCGGCGCGGCGCTGCTGGCGCGGTTGGCACGCTGAGCACCGGCCCGGTCGCCCGCCCCGGCCAGCAGGTTTTTCGATCAGACAACGTGTGAGGTGGTGAGATGACGCTCTCTTTGGAAGAAAAAATCGGCCAGATGCTCGTCGTAGGGTTCGAGGGGCTGGAGCCGCCGCAGTACATTCTGGACTGGATCGCCGAGGGGCGCATCGGCGGCGTGATCCTGTTCGCGCGCAACGTCGCCAGCCCGGCCCAGGTCGCCGCGCTGACCGAGGCGTGCCATGCTGCCGCGCCGCGCCCGCTGCTGATCGCCATCGACCAGGAAGGCGGCGTGGTGGCCCGGCTGCGCGATCAGTTCGCCGAGAGTCCGGGGGCGATGGCGCTCGGCGCCGCCGATTCCGAGGCGCTGGCCGAGGACGTGTCGGCGGTCCTGGGGGCCGAGATGCGCGCCCTGGGCATCAACTGGAATCTGGCCCCCGCGCTGGACCTCACCCACAACATTCACAATCCGTCGGTCGGGGTGCGCTCGCTGGGCGTCGATCCGGAGCGCGTCGCGCGGCTGGGCGTGGCCCAGGTGCGCGGCTATCAAAAGGCCGGGGTCGCCGCGACCGCCAAGCACTTCCCCGGTAAGGCCAACACGCCGGTCGATCCGCACGTCAGCCTGCCGGTCATCAATGGCCCGCTGGATGACCTGTGGGATACCGATCTCGTCCCCTTCCGCGCGGCCAGCGACGCGGGGATCGCCGCCATGATGATCACGCACGTCCAGTTCACCGCGCTCGAGCCGCGCTACCCGTCCACGCTCTCGCCGCGCATCATCGACGGCCTGCTGCGCCGCGACATCGGCTTCGAGGGCGTGATCTCGACCGACTGCATGGAGATGAAGGCGGTCACCAACGCCTACGGCCCCGGCGAGTCGGCGGTGCTGGCGGCGCTGGCCGGGGCGAGCACCATCCTGTTTTCGCACACGCGCGCCTACCAGGAAACGGCCCACGACGCGCTGATCGAGGCCGCCCGGTCCGGCAGACTGCCGGAAGCGACGATCGACCGCGCCGTCAGCAAGGTGACCGCGATGAAAGAGCGGTTCGCCGCCGGTATGGCGCCGCCCGCGCTCGACCGCATTCGCCATCCCGACCACCTCGCGATCATGGCCCGCGCCGCGCGCGCCGGGATGGTGGTGATGGCCGGTGAGGCGGGCTGGACGCCGGTCGCCGTGGCGGGCGACCAGTCGGTCGGCCTGGTCGAGTTCGCCTCGGCCCTGGACTCCGAAGCGCTCGAATCCGGCGGGCACACCGGGCTGGCGGCCCTGCTCGCGGAGAGCCTGCCCGCCCTGCAGAGCGTTGCGCTCGATCCGGGCGGCGCGGCAACGGACGCGCTGGCGCAGGCGCGGCAGATCGCCGCCCGCGCGGACGTGCTGATCGTCGCGACCCGCAACGCCCACCTGTACCCGGACCAGCGCGAGGCAGCGCAGGCCCTGATCCGCGCGGGCCGCCGCCCGATCCTGTTGTGCCTGCGCAACCCGTATGACGCGGGCGTGCTGAGCGGCATGGACGCGACCCTGTTCACCTGTGGCGACAGCGCGCCGTCGCTCCAGGCGGCGGTCGATGCGATCCTGGGGCGGTTCGAGCCGGCGGGCCGGCTGCCCGTGCCGCTGGTCATGCCCGGCTGAGCGACCGCCGCGCGCGGCTCACTGCGAATCGACCAGCGACTTTTCGACGCGCACCCATGAGGGCTGCGGCTCGAAACCGAGCGCCAGGTTCAACTGGTACATCGGGTTTTTCGAGTCGTTGGTCGTGAAGATCTCCTGCACGCCGTGCGCCTTCGCGTAGCGGATGGCGTGCACCTTGAGCGCGGTGGCGATGCCCCGGCGGCGGTATTCGCGGCGCGTGCCCGTCACGCCGGTGACGAACTGCACGGGTTCAGCCTCCGCGTTGATGCTGCCCTGGCTGTGGCCGGCGTAGCGATCGCCATCCAGCGCGATGAACCAGCCATCCGGGTCGAACTTGGGCGTCGTCAGCCGCCGGATGAGCCAATCTTCGAACGCGGGGTAATGCTTCTCGCCGGTCGAGGGAATCTCCCGGTTGACGGTCACATCCAGGTCGTACAGCTTGCGCTGCCAGTCGGGATCGCGCCCTTGCAGCGCCCGCAGCGTCACGATCTCGAACCCCGCGGCGCGCACGCGCTCCAGGTGCGGCTCGTAGCGCGCCTCGTCGAAGCGAGTCACGTCCAGCTTGGACACCTTCTCCACCGCAACGGGTTTGAAGCCGTATTCGTCGAAGAAGCGCATGGCCTCCGGCTTGTCGTCCAGCATCCCCGACGTGATCGCGATCAGGTCCTGGTCGCGCAGCCGATCGAGCGCGTGCTCCAATACCATCGGGCGGATGTCCGGCGCGTCGTGATCGGGATGGACGAAGATCCGGCATTCGTATTTCTGCGGGTGGTAGAAAAACGGGCTCTGATACGTTTCGACGTAAGCGATCGGGGTCCCGTCGCGCTCGACGATCTCGCTGTGATGCGGGAAATCCGGGTTGCGCGTCTCGTCGTCGTGCTTCCATTCGTCCAGAGGTTCGGGCGGATCGTTGAAGATCGCTGCGATAATGGCAATCGCCAGGTAGTAATCGTCGTCGGTGAAGGTGAAGGGGCGAATCGTCAACATGGGTCGATGTCCTGGTGGTGTGCTGGTCGGAAAAGGGCCCGCTCGTTCCCGATCGGGCATGGCTATTGTACACGAAGCGGCGCGATCCGGAATCGGCCAAAAGTCGGATTCTGGCGCCACACGAAGGCGGGGACACCCGGCCCCCCGGTTGTCAAGGCGCACCAGTTGATCCACAATTGTCTGGCAGGACGCGCTGCACGCCTGTTCCGGTTGGTCCGGTCGCGGTGCGCTTCTTCTTAGAAGAGTGTTTTTTCAGAGGACGGGGAGCAATACACGATGGCTCAACAGACTGCCGATTTCATTGTCATTGGCGGCGGGATCACCGGCACGAGCGCCGCGTACCAGTTGGCCCTGCGCGGGCACCGCGTCACGCTGCTGGAACGGCGTTACCTGGCGGCGGGCGGCACGGGGCGAACGGTCGGGCTGGTGCGCACGCATTACTCGAACGAGGTCACCGCGCAGATGGCCCAGCGCGCGCTGGGCGTCTGGCGCGACTTCGAGCAGACGGTCGGCGGGGACGTGGGCTGGGTTCAGACCGGGGCGCTGTTCATCGTCGCCCCGCACGACCTGGACGGGCTGAGGGCCAACATCGACATGCAGCGAGAGGTCGGCATCAACGTCGAGCTTCTGGAGCCCCAGGCGCTCCTGGCGGTGGCGCCGTACCTGAACGTCGAGGACGTGGGCGGCGGCGCGTACGAGCCGGAGTCCGGGGTGGCCGACGGCGCCATGGCGACGACCGCCTATGCCGAGCGCGCCAAAGCCCTCGGCGCGACCATCCTCCAGGACGTGGAAGTGACCGCGATCTGTGCCGAGGCCGGGCGCGTCACCGGCGTGGCGACGACGAAGGGCGACTTCAGCGCGCCGGTCGTCATCAACGCGGCGGGCCCCTGGGGCGCCCGCCTGGCGGAGACCGCCGGCATCCGCGACATCCCCGTCGAAAACAGCCGCCACCAGGTCGCCGTGTTCCAGCGACCGGAGAGCCTCGCCGAGCAGCACCCGTTCATCGGCGACTTCATCCAGGGGTTCTACCTGCGCTCGGAGACCGGCCTGCTGACGCTTTCCGGCTCGCTCGAAGCCTCGGAAGCCGCCAACAAAGTCGACCCGGACCACTTCTCCGAGACGGTGGACATGGATTTCAACATCGACATGGCGGAGCGCACCGAGCACCGCGTCCCGGCGATGGGCGAAGCCCAGATCCGGAAGGGCTGGGCCGGGCTGTACGACGTCACGCCGGACTGGCACCCGATCATCGGGCGCATGCCGGGCATTGAGGGGCTCGTTTGCGCCTTCGGCTTCAGCGGCAGCGGCTTCAAGATGGCGCCGGTCACCGGCGAGATGATCGCCGACCTGGCGACTGGCGACCGGCAGTGCCCGATCGACCCGCACCCGTTCCGCCTGGAACGCTTCGCCGAGGGCGAGCTGGTCGAAGGGCGCTACTCGTACAGCATCATGGGCTGACCGGCGCGCTCACAGGGCGACGTCCGTCCCCAGGCCGCGCTCGTCCGCCGCGGCGATGATGCGCTGCGCCAGGGCGGCATCCTGCACGGCGTTGCCGACCGACTTGAAAAAGGTGATCTCCTGCGGGCTGGTGCGGCCCGCCTTCAGCCCGGCGGCGATCTCCCCGATCTCGGCGTGAACGCTCGCCTCCGCGATCAGCCCCTGGTCGCGCGGGATGATCAGGTCCCCGGCCTCGGCCCAGGCGCTCGCCCGGTGATCGACGACGATGGTGGCCTCCGCGACCACGTCGGCGGCGATCTCCTGCATGTCCGGCGCAAACGAGCCGATGCCGTTGACGTGCACGCCCGGCGACAGGTCGGCGCGATGCACGACCGGGGTTTTGCTGTTCGTCGCCGCGACGACCACGTGCGCGCCTCGCAGCGCTTCCGGCGCGGAACCCGCCACGACGACGCGGGCCGCGTAGCGCTCGCGCAGCTCACCGGCCAGCGCTTCCGCCCCGCTCAGGCTGAAGACGCGAATCTCCGCGATCGGGCGCACGGCGCACACCGCCGCCACCTGGGTGCGCGCCTGGACTCCGGCGCCGATCACCGCCAGGATGGACGCTTCCGGCAGGGCCAGTAGGTCGGTCGCCAGCCCGGAGGCCGCCCCCGTGCGCAGCGCCGTCACCGTCTGGCCGTCCATCAAGGCCAGCGGCTGGCCGGTCCGGGCATCCGTCGCCAGCACGACCGCGTGAATGGTCGGCAGGCCCAGCGACGGGTTCCCCGCGCACACCGAGACGACCTTCACCGCGCTGATTGGCGCATCGGCGAGCTGGGCGGGCATCGTCAGCAGGACGCCGCCCGGCGTCTCCAGGGCGCTGCGCAGCGGCACGCGGGCCCGGCCCTGCGACAGGGCGACGAAACCCGCGCGCACCGCATCGATGGCCGCGCGCATATCGACGGCGGCGCGCACATCGTCCGCTGTGAGTATTCTCATGATCTGTTCCCCCTGCCCGGCGCGGCGCGCTGTTTGCCAACGCGCCTCGGGCCGGGCCGAAACAAAAAATACGCTCCTCTACCCTACCTCCCGGCGCGCGCCCGTCCGGCTCATCCGCCCAGGTACGCGCGCTGGACCTCCGGGCTTTCGGCCAGTTCCTTGCTGGGGCCGGACAGCATGACGCTGCCCGTTTCCAGCACGTAGCCGCGATTCGCCAGCTTCAGCGCCATGTGCGCGTTTTGCTCGACCAGCAGGATCGTCGTGCCCTGCCGGTTGATCTCGGCTAGAATCTCGAAAATGTGCTGAACGAGGATCGGGGCCAGGCCCATCGAAGGCTCGTCCAGCAGCATCAGCTCGCC
>ENA-OSEO01000199-OSEO01000199.1-sediment-metagenome-genome-assembly--contig:-NODE-199-length-170428-cov-6.733098_pt1 | contig 170428 bp, 148 predicted proteins | sample MGYA00237883_ERZ534232 | MGnify/ENA metagenome assembly ERZ534232
TTATACCCTCACCCCAACCCTCTCCCAGAGGGCGAGGGGGATGTAGGAAATCGCAATTTGTGACCGCGCGCAGTATACAAAGGTTCAGGCAGCTTCTTTCAACCCCCTCAGGCAACATCCCGATTGCAGAGATAATCGCAGCCCTGCCTCGATTGAGCGGGCGGAAGGAGTCCCCAAACAAGGTTCTGGGAAAAGGAATCGACGGTTACGGATAGGGAGGAACAAGCATGAAAGAGATCGACGAACTGGATTTACCCGGCAACTTGCGTTATGCAAAAGACCATGAATGGGCCGAGTTGCGCGACGGTAAGGTGCGTGTGGGGATAAGCGATTACGCCCAGGATCAGCTTGGGGACGTGGTGTTTGTGGATCTTCCGGAGGTAGGGGCCAGTTTCGGCAAGGGGGAACAGTTCGGTTTCGTGGAATCGGCCAAGGCGGTGGGTGAGCTCTTCATGCCCCTGGGCGGTGAGATAGTGGCTGTGAACCAGGCTGTGGACGATTCTCCGGAGCTCGTCAACCAAAGTCCCTACACCGACGGATGGATGGTGGAGGTGCAGCCCTCCGATCCCGGCGAGCTCGATGCTCTCATGACCAATGAGGCCTACCGGCAAATGCTGGAAGATTTGGAGTGAATGCGGTACCTGCCCCACACCGGCGAGGATGTGGCCTCCATGCTCCGTGCGCTGGGGGCGCGCACCCTCGAGGCTCTGTTTGAGAACATACCCCGGGAATGCCGACGGGAGACTGCGCTGCGTCTGCCCGAAGCGCTTACCGAGTGGGAACTCGACGACCATATGGCCCGGCTTGCGGGCTCCATGGCGGCAGGTGGGGGCTGGGAGGTCTTCGTGGGAGCCGGATGCTACGAGCACCACATTCCGGCTCTGGTGCCCGCCCTGGTGGGCCGGTCCGAATTTGTCACATCCTACACTCCGTATCAGCCAGAGGTGTCCCAGGGAACCCTCCAGGCCATCTACGAGTACCAGACCCTTGTCACCCGGCTCCTCGGGATGGACGTTGCCAACGCATCCATGTACGACGGGGCGTCGGCCCTTGCAGAGGCCCTGCTCATGGCCGTGCGTATCACCGGGAAAAAGAAGGTGGTCGTTTCGCGGCTGGTGCATCCCCTGCACCGGCAGGTGGTGCGCACCTATTTCTCGCCCACGGGAGGCGAAGTGGTGGAACTGCCGCTCCTGGAGGACGGCACCACGGACCCGGGGCCCCTGGAGGAGATGGATACCTTCGCGGCCGTCGCCGTGCAATCACCCAACTTCATGGGGTGCGTGGAAGATCTGGGAGGCTTCGCGGCCCTGGCCCATGAGAAGGAGGCCCTTTGCATCGGTTCCTTTACCGAGCCCCTGGCTTACGGTCTTTTCAAGAGCCCCGGGAGCCTCGGGGCCGACATAGCCTGCGGGGAAGGACAGAGCCTCGGCGTTCCCATGTCGTTCGGCGGACCCGGCCTCGGGATGTTCGCCTGCAAGGCACCCCACATGCGCAGCCTGCCGGGCAGGCTGGTGGGCAAGACGGTGGACAGGGAAGGCAGGCAAGGGTTCGTACTCACCCTTGCCACCAGGGAGCAGCACATTCGCAGGGAGAAGGCCACCTCCAACATCTGCACCAACAACAGCCTCTGCGCCCTGGCGGCGGCCGTCTACATGGCGGCCCTGGGAGGAACCGGTTTTCGCGAACTGGCCCGGCTCAACCGCGACAAGGCCGAGTACCTGAAGGCACGGTTGGAGGCGGCGGGATGCCCGACACGCTTCCGTGCACCCACCTTCAACGAGTTCGTGGCGAGATGCCCTGAAGGGTTCGAGAAGAAGCACAGGGACCTCTTGGGAAGAAAGATCGTCGCGGGATTGCGCCTGGAGCCGTACTATCCCGAGCTTTCGGGCCATTACCTTTTCTGCGCTACGGAAACCAAGAGCCGGGAAAGCATGGACCTGCTGGTGAGCGAGATGGCATCATGACCGAGTTTTCCGGCACATCGGGCCTCATTCACAGCGAACCCTTGCTCTGGGAGAAGGGAAGGCCCGGGAGAAGCGCATTCTCCCTTCCTCGCCGCGACGTGGACTTCTCCCCTCCGGACGAGGGTCTCGTGGGGAAGGGACCGGAATTTCCCGACCTGAGTGAGTTGGAGGTGGTGCGCCATTACACCCGGTTGAGCCAGTGGAATTTCGCCGTGGACACCGGCATGTACCCCTTGGGCTCGTGCACCATGAAGTACAACCCGAAGCTCCATGAAAAATACGCCGCGCTCCAGGGCCTTTCCGGGGCCCACCCTTTGCTTCCCGGCTCCCTGTCCCAGGGGGCGCTGTGCCTGATGCACACGCTGGAGCGCTTTCTGGCGGAGATCACCGGCATGGATGCCGTGAGCTTGCAGCCCGCGGCGGGAGCCCAGGGCGAGCTCGCGGGAATGCTCCTCATACACGCGTACCACAAGCGCAAAGGCGAGCAGCGCACCAAGATCCTCATCCCCGACACCGCACACGGAACCAACCCCGCAAGCGCGGCCCTGTGCCGCTACCGGCCCGTGGCCATCCGGTCCGGCGAAAACGGGATCCTCTCCGCACGTGCGGTCGAGGGGCTCATGGACGAAGAAACGGCCGGGATCATGGTCACCAATCCCAACACCCTTGGCCTTTTCGAAGAGGAGATCCGGCAGATCGCCGCAGTCGTCCACTCAAGGGGAGGGTTGGTTTACTGCGACGGGGCGAACCTGAACGCGGTCATGGGCATGGTGGACATGGGAAGGTGTGCGGTGGACGTTTTGCACTGCAACCTGCACAAGACCTTCTCCACACCCCACGGAGGAGGCGGGCCGGGCGCCGGCCCCTTGTGTGTCCAAAAGGAGCTGGCGCCGTTTCTTCCGGTTCCCCGGGTCGTGGAGACCCCGGACGGGTACGCCCTTTCCGAGGATTTTCCCCTTTCCGTGGGCAGGGTACATGCGTTTTACGGCAATTTCGGCGTGCTGGTGAGGGCCTATGCCTATATTCTCACCATGGGAGCGAAAGGGCTCAAAAAGGCGAGCCAGATGGCGGTCCTGAACGCCAATTACATCAAGGAAAGACTCAAGGGGACCTTCCATCTGCCCTATGACAGGCCCTGCATGCACGAATGCGTTTTTTCAGACAAGTTCCAAAGGGTCCACAAAGTAACCACCCTCGACATGGCCAAGCGGCTCATGGACTATGGCTTCCATCCTCCCACCATCTATTTTCCCCTGATCGTTCACGGGGCCCTGATGGTCGAGCCCACGGAGACCGAATCCAAGGAGCAGATCGACCTGTTCGTGGAAGCGTGCAAGGCCATCGCCGCGGAGGCGCACCAGGAACCGGAACTCTTGTGGGAAGCACCCCGGCGCTGCAAGGTGCGCAGGATGGAGGAGGCCGCCGCAGCACGGCATCCCTGTCTTTCCGGTTAAGGGGCCGTTTCTCCCTCGGCGGAGGCCCGGGCGTGCTGAAAAGGGCAGGAGCGTCGGGGTTTGTTCGGGCACCGAAAGGAAGCGACGTGGCAGAGGCCGCAAGAAGTGAGGAAAACCTGTCCAGACCCTGCTACTGCCTGGAAGCGTCCCTCATGAACTACCGAGAGGCCTGGGCGCTTCAGACCGGGCTCGTGGAAGCGAGAAGAACCCGGGCCCTGGACAGGGACATCTTGCTGCTGGTGGAGCATCCTGCGGTCTATACCCTCGGACGAAGGGGGGAGCGGGACAACATCAAGGTGCCCGAATCGTTTCTCCGTGCAAGGGGAATAGACGTCATCCCTGTGGAGCGCGGGGGCGACATCACATACCACGGACCGGGGCAGCTTGTGGGGTATCCGGTGGTGGACCTGCGCGCGGCCCGGATGGGGGTTGTGGACCTGGTGACGGCCCTTGAGCAGATCATGATCGGGACCCTGGGCAAGTGGGGCATACAGGGTGGTCGCAGCCCCCTGAACCGGGGGGCATGGGTCGGCCCTCACAAGATCGGCAGCATCGGAATCGCCGTGAGGCACGGGGTGAGCTTCCACGGGTTCGCACTCAATGTGAACACCTCCCTGGAGCCCTTCGACTGGGTCAATGCCTGCGGCCTCAAGGGAGCTGCGTTCACCTCCATGGAGCGGATACTGGGTGAGGCCGTGTCCATGAAAGCGGTCCGGAGCACGGTACGTTTCCACGTGGAGCAGGTTCTCAATGTGCGGCTTGAGCCCATGGAACCGGAGAAGGCCCGGGCCCTGCTGCACGGGGTCGGCGAGGCGTCGGCCGGGGAGGGACAGTGACTCAGGACAAGGGACGTTGGGGAACGGCCAAGCCCCCCTGGCTGAGACGACGTGTACCCGCAGGAGCCACCTACCGGCACGTCTTGGATCTCGTCCGGTGCAGCGGCCTTCACACCGTGTGCCAGGAAGCCCATTGCCCCAACATGGGTGAGTGCTTTTCCCAGGGAACGGCCACCTTTCTCATCCTGGGGGACCGGTGCACGCGCAACTGCTCTTTCTGTGCCGTTGTGCATGGTCCTGTCGAGCCGCCGGACCCCCGGGAGCCGGACCGCGTGGCCGAGGCTGCCCAGAAGATGGGGCTGCGTTATGTGGTGGTCACCTCGGTGACCCGGGACGATCTTCCGGACGGTGGGGCGTCCCATTTCGCCCGGACCATCAAACGGCTCCGCAAGGAGAATCCGTCCGTTCTGGTGGAGGTGCTGGTCCCGGACTTCCAGGGGGACGCGGAGGCCCTGCGTGTGGTTCTGGAGGCGGGACCGGACGTATTGAATCACAACGTGGAAACGGTGCCACGCCTCTATCCGCGGGTGCGTCCCCAGGCCCAATACCGGCGTTCCCTGGAGCTGTTGCGGCGGGCGGGCGGGCACAGGCCTTCCGTGCGAACAAAGTCGGGCATGATGCTGGGGCTCGGCGAGACCCCGGAGGAGATAGAAGCCACATTGCACGACCTTTTCGAGGCGGGCTGCCACATGCTCACTCTGGGACAGTACCTTCAGCCCTCACCTGCTCAATTGCCTGTGGAGCGTTTTGTTCCTCCGGAGGAGTTCGATGGCTGGAGGGTCCGGGCCCTGGGAATCGGTTTTTCGGAAGTGGCCAGCGGCCCCTTCGTGCGCAGTTCGTACCGGGCACATTCCCTGTTCTCAGCCGCCGGGTGCCTTGAGAAGGGGGCGCCATGAAACAGTACATGATCCTTGTTCTAGTCGGCAAGGACCGGCCCGGCATCGTGGATGAGGTTTCCACCTTCCTGTTCGAAAAGGGGGCCAATATGGAGGACAGCAAGATGGCCGGCCTGGGGGGCCGCTTTTGCGTCCTGAGTCTTTTTTCGGCCGCCCCCGAACACATGGCGGAAATCAAGGAACGTATCCACGAACTGGGAGAAAGGGGCCTGGAGGTCTCGCTGCACCCCGCCGAAGCCCCCCCAGGTCTGGGGGGACAAGGGGCGCCGCAACTTAGGATGCAAGTAGTGGCCATGGATCATCCGGGCATCGTGCAAAAGGTGGTGCGCATCCTGCACGACAGCCATGTCAACATCCAGTCCCTTACCACCCACGTCACCCCTGCGCCCCTGTCCGGTGCCCCTCTTTTTGATTTGCTCCTCGACGCCCAGGTGCCCGAAGGAGTGTCCATGGGCACGGTGAAGGAACGGCTCCACGCTTTGGCTGCGCAGGAGGACCTGGATCTGCGCTTTTTCACGTGACGGGGGCCTGAGGTGGTTCACGGGTCCACACGGGGACGTTGTTTCAATGGTGGCTTTTTTCCGGTTCCGGAAGGCCGAATGCCCCGCGAATCAGGCTGGAGGTTCCAGGCAAATCCGGATCATTCTCCACTCTCCGGACCGCCCGGCTCACCGCGGAGCGATCCACTTGAAGCCGACGGGCCACCTCACTCCCGGAAATGGACAAATCCCGGGTGGCAACATGGCCGATCACAGCGCGAGCTTGTGCCACCTTGTGATGCTTTGCACCGATAAGCAGTTCCTTACGTTCGATCCTAAAATGGCGGCAAACGGTTGAGATCAGCCCCGATAAATCCACACCCGCCCACTGCAACCTCATCTTTATCAAATGTCAGACAAGAAACAACGTCACTTTCTGGCCCAGCGCTTGGGACCTTGTCGGGGATCGGAGGGCGTTGACATCCTTTTGCGGGTCCTTTAGGCTTGCCCGAAATCGCCGACTTCCCGTGCAGCGGCTCAATCCTCTTTTCGAGCATCGCGGAGGCAGGGTGATGAAAAGGAGTCCCCTCAAGTTGCCGTTTTAAGGCCTCCAAACGACCCAGGGGTCTTTGGAGGCCCCCAGTTAGGTTCCTCGTTTTTCGATTACCCTTACGAAAGGAGGCATGGAAATGAAAAAAGGTATTTTTCTGTTCCTTGGAGCCGCGTTGACAATCGGTCTGGTGCTCACCGCAGGGGGAAACCAGGTGGCGACAGCCGAAGACAAAGCGGTCACCATCGGCTTCATGCAAGCCTGGACGGGCCCTCTGGGACCCATGGGAGTTGTGGGCAGAAAGGGGGGGCTGCTTGCCAAACAGCACATCAACGATGACGGCGGCTTCTTGGTGGGAGGCGACAGGTACACGCTCGAGTTTTTCGAGTGGGACAATCGCACCGACCCCAAGGTGGCCGTGGCGGGTGCCCAGAAGATGATGGACGAAAAGAACGTCAAGATCATGGTCGGCCCCATGTACAGTGCCGCCACGCTCGCGTGCCAGCCCATAACCCAACCCAGGGGAGTCATTCAGATCAACCGTTCCAGCGCCACCCAGATACTAAGGCCGGGCGTAACCCATACTTTTCGGGGCACCATCGACGCGCGCATGAGGGCCACAGCCCTCAGTGCCTATTACAAGGCCATGGGCATAAAGACGATGGGTTTTATCGTCGAGAACATGGCCACGGCCCTTTCCATGCATGACAACCAGGCCCCGGCCTTCGAGGCGGCAGGGGGGACGATCGTCGGCAAGGAGGTCTTCGAGACCGGAACGACGGACTTCTTCACGGCCCTGGCCCGGTTGAAGTCGAAAAATCCCGACGCTCTCTTCATTTGCTCCAACCCGGAGCCGGCCGCGCTGGTAATCAGGCAGACCCGGGAGATAGGCTGGCCCGTGCAGACCCTTGCGGAAGGCAACCCTCCCACGGGTCCCGCCTTCTGGGAAGTCAGCGGCAGCGCCTTGGAAGGGCACATAGACCTGACGGCGGTGCGTGGCCTTGATGCGGGCCCGAAGGTAAACGAGCTTTATGGCTTCAACATGGAGATACGCAAGAGGTTCTTCAAGGACATCAAAGAAAAGTACGACCTCGATCCCAATCTGACCGTGGCACAAATTGACTACGACCTGGTCCACATCGCCGTGGAGGCCATGAAGGGGGCCGGCAGTGTGGACGATACAGACAAGATCAGGCAGGCCCTGATCAACCTGGACTGGCAGGGAGTTAGTCAGCGGTGGAAGTTCTTCCCCAGCGGGCAATGCGTTTCCCTTGCCATGATAAGCCGTATCCACGCAGGGGAAGGGTGGACCCCCATCGCCATCATGGAACCTGCCGACCCCGAGCTCAAGAACTGGACGATCATCGAACTGGAGCCCGTCCCCCAGATCAAGAACATTCGTGCAGCCCGAGGATACTAGTGTCGGGGACTGCAAACGGGCTCCAACCTGGATCGTTCCCTAGGGCCTCGATCATCCTTTCGGCCGGTTGTGTCCGCTCACTTCAAGGACAAGGAAAGCCCCTTGACATCAGGGGCATGTCACAAGTTCTACCGCCTCCGGAAGCAAGCTCAGGGCGGCCTCGATCATCGTTGCGGCGGCATTGTTTACCCCTCACGCCGGTCCTCACCCAAGACCTGAGAGGGAGCATGACGAACCGGCCGGAACAATGATCGAGGCCGTCCCCCGCATCGGTTACCGGCCCTTCCCCTCGAGCAGCATGCTGCTGTCCATCTTGTTGACAAGATCCGTGAAAAGGTCGCCGACCAGCTCGCTTGCCTCGCGCCTGCCGATGATCTTGTACCGTTGGGACTGCCCGCTGACTTTCTGCTTGGAAACCACCATTTCGTCCCTCAGAACCCTTGCCTCGTAACCTGCCTTCATAACCCACTGCTTGCCCACCAGATCCAGAAGAAATGCCTCGACACAGACCACGAGCACAAGCGGAGTTTCCTTCCTTCGCGAAACCACATGGAAGCCCTCGTGTTCCAGTCTTTTTCTAAACGCCTTGTGGAAGAGCTCGGGGACGTTTAGAAAACCCGCGCTCTGCATCTCCACGCCTTCACCGGATAGGAACAAAAACACACTGCCTGGAAAACCACGGAATGTTTGCGCCGCGCCGGGACCGATCATCTCCGAAGCCCCCCTGCCGTCCTGGACCTCGAGGAAAACCGTCACTGCACGGTCCTCGGCCGGTTCCGGAAGACGGTAGGACACGTCGAGCCTGGGGATGGTGGCGCACGAAGCGCACAGGACGAGAAAAAGAAAGCCCCCTTTCAGTCTGCCAACCCACGTTGCACCCGCCACGGGAGTCACCTTCCTTTCTTTGGACGCCTGTTTTCAGAGCCGTTCCGAGAAGACACCAGCCTGTGCTGATCGTTCCAGCCTCGCAGCCCCAGGACCAGTACCAAAAGGCGCCACTGCAACAAGGGGGAACACGCTCTGCCTCTCGACTTTTCAAACCCGGTGGCAGGCCCTGCTGCCGGCGAGGCCATTGCCCAGCCCCCGCTCTCACGGACCGGCAAAAACCGCCTGCAACTCCCGCGACGCCTGCCGGGCCTCACGCACCATGCGCTCTATGAGCTCACGGCAAGTGGGTTCATCCTCCACCAACCCGATCACCTGCCCGCACCAGATGGACCCCTCCTCCTCGTCGCCGTCCACGAAGGCGGCCCTCCCCTTTCCGATGCCAGCCTTGTCAAAAGCCGCCGGAGGGGCTTTGCGGTCTTCCAGGTCGAGGAACTGGTCGGTGAGACGGTTCTTGAGCACGCGGCAACGCAGCCCCGTCACGTGTCCCGTCACGAGAGTATCGTCCTCCTTGGCCCCGAGCATGCGCCGCTTGATGACCGGGTGAGCCGGACTTTCCTTGGTGCACACGAACCGGGTGCCCATCTGTATGCCGGAGGCTCCCATGGCAAGGGCGGCGGCCAGCCCGCGTCCGTCTCCGAACCCCCCCGCGGCCACGATGGGAACCTTCAGGTGCCTTGCGGCAAGGGGCAGCAGGGCCATGGTCCCCACCCGGGACACATGCCCCCCGGCCTCGAAACCGGACACCACGATCGCATCGGCGCCTTCCTCTTCCACCCGCAAGGCCTGCCGCAGCGCGCCCACCACCGGGATGCAGCGGATGCCGTGGGGTTTGAGGGTGGCGATGACCACGTCGGTGGTGTGGCGGCCCCGACCGTAGGTCACCGCGGCCACCTTTTCCCCGACGCACACCTCCAGGTTGGCCTCCAGGTGCTCACAGGTGGGTGTGAAGTTGACGGCAAAAGGCCGGTTGGTGATCTGTTTCACCTCGGCTATCTTCGCAGCCAGTTCTTCGGGGGTGTAATAGGAACCGACGATGATTCCCAGGCCGCCGGCGTTGGAAACGGCTCCGGCGAGGCACGGTTCGGACACCCAGGCCATTCCTCCCTGGAAAATGGGGTATTCGATGCCAAGCATCTCCGTTATTCTGGTTCGCATGGGACCTCCTCAAAAGGTTTTTGGCCACGGATAATACCGGCCTCCGGGGCGATGTCAATGGAATCATGGACACTGCCTCTTCGCGGCAAACCTGCCCTGCTTGACAGGTAAACCCGCCTTTCCTATCATACCCTTGTCCTTAGACCCAATACCCGTCAAGGAATCCGTTTCAGGATAGAGAATGCTCACATCATTCCTCGGTCGACGCTCGCGTCGTCATTGCCCCCACTGGGGGGGGGATTTTCGGCGGGGGCACAACAAAGCATGAAAGCCCCCTCTCCCGCTCCCTCCTGGAGACGAGAGGCTTGGGGGCACATAAAAAGAGGAAACTCCGGCCCTTGGCTGCGAAGGAGAACGCGAATGAAAAGCCCTTCCTGTAAAATAGAAGAAGACAATCCGTCTGAATGCCACAGGGAAGGATCGGGGTTGCTGCAACGCCTTTCTCTTGAGTGGTCTTGGCGGAAGATGGTGAACGCGAGATCCACGATGTACGTAGTGTTTTCAATATGGCTCGTCTTCTGTGCAGTGAATGGAGCCCGGGCATCTTCGTCCGACAGCCAAAAGGGCTTTGAAGACAAGATATCGGCCATCGCAGAGACCTTCATCGGGACCCCTTACGGCTTTGGGAAAACCCTCGAGGACTCGGGGGCCGTGGACAATTCGCAGTTGTTCTGCCTGATCTACGAAAAGGCGGCAAGCCAGGCCGGTATGCGGTTTGTCGGCTATATGCCCATGAAGGATCTACTGGCCCGTGCATTGGAAGTGAAGCGGTCCGAAGTGAGAAACGGGGACCTGATGGTTCTCAGCGACGGGCTCGCCGCCATGGTATACAAAATCAAGAACACCGATAAACTCTACCTGATCTACGCCTCGTTCAAAAGGCAGGAGGTCATTTCCTTCAACAGCGAAAATGTTGTTTTCGATGTGTACTGGCTCAAGAATTTGAAAGGTTTTTACAGACTCAGCGGGAGCATGTTCCTTCCCGCAAATCGATAGGATAATCTTCACGGTGCTTTCCCGAATCCTTCCATGAGCTTTTCCACGTACCTCCTGCCTTCACCGTCTCCCAGGCCGAAGAGGGTGCAGGCCGCATTGGTGGCGTGCATGGTTTTCCCCATCTGGGCAAGCTCCAGGATCTTTCGGTCCTGCTCGCTCCTAGGAAGCGTCTCCAGCGAGGTGTAGTCGCTGGTAGGCTTGACCGGAAAGGAGATGGGAATGTGGAACCTCAGGATCTCGACGGCCTTCAGGATGTGCGGGCACCACCGCCCATTCGATGCGGAGCCTATCGGGCGGCTCCATGCGCACCGGATTATGCTGGAACCTGGTCCTCGCCTTGCCGTACCATGTACGGCGCAGCGGAGCCTCCCGCAACATCTCCTCGACGAGCTGCATGCGAAAGGCGGTGCTGTCCAAGCCGTCCTTGAGATTCAATTCAAGGACGGTCAAGGTTTCCCAAGCCGTCCCCTCATCCATGAGATTGCGCAGGATCCGTTTTTCCTTGCAGATCCTGGCCCAGCTTATCTCGCTGTACGCAATTTTGATCGCAACCGGATCCTGCTTCGGGAAATGATCGTTCATCAAGGAACGGAATGTGACCACGATGCCGTCCGACTGGGCCAGGGCCAGCCAGTTAGTCGGGCCAAGCCGCTTGCGCAGCGATGTTGCGGTAAAAACCAAGAAAAGGAGGGATACGCCCACAAAAGAATAGGCTACAAAGGCAGGGATGATGAGACTTGTGCCCCACCATTTTGTTCGCACCCCTCCTGACAGCCCCAACCAAAGGCATCCCACGGCGATCGACAGAAACACCGGCATGGCCAGGCCGTCGGCACGCAGCGAATAGCGAAAGACGGTCTGCCTGGGGTCCGTGGGGACTGCATCGATGGTGTATAGCTTCAAACGGTCGGCACCTGCGGTTGTTTGCTGAACCTCAGGTCGTCTTCCCCTACCATTAAGGGCGCCCGAAGCCCAGGCGAACCCGGTCTGCTCCAGTACCGGGCCTTCCCATACCACAGCTGTCGGGATGTTGGAAAACAAGGGCCCGCGCAGACCCTCACCAAATACCTTTCAGGAGCCTGCGGCCCCGGGTCGATCCTTGACAGCCACTGCGTCAGGGCGTTGATATACGTTCCTTAGGGGGCGCCTTTCCTCCTGCATGTCTGAAGTCCTCGAGAGTCATGGAAAGGCGAGAACCACAAATGGCTGTCACCGCCGGTTCGACCTGCTTCTGACCGACCGGCCATACGGTATCGAATTCGGGCAGAAACACACCAAGTGGAGCGCAAACCGTGGAACGGTGCTCGGAGACTGGGACGCAGAAACGCCGGATATCGCTTGGCTTCTGGACGTGGCCCCGTTGGCGTGTGTGTGGGGCGGTGAGCGGTTTGGACTGCCAGTGTCGAGGGGGTGGCTGGCGTGGGTCAAGCCCGACGCACCGCCGACATTCACCGCAGTTGAACTGGCATGGACAAACCGCGACAGACCGGCGCGGTGGATGAAGCATAGCATTTCCGCCACGAACCACGAGCGCGTCGGGCACCCGACGCAGAAACCGCTTAGCGTGATGACATGGAGTATCCAACAGGTCGGGCCGGACGCAATGACGATCCTCGACCCGTTCGCCGGGAGCGGCACGACTGGCCGAGCCGCGAAGGACTTGGGGCGCAAGGCCGTGCTGATCGAGCGCGAGGAACGCTACTGCGAGATGGCGGCTAGACGCATGGGGCAGGGCGTTCTGGATTTCGGTACTGCCAACGACAGGATCACTTGCGGCTATAGAGCGTCAGCGGAATAGCCGTCAAGTGCATCCATTTGTTGGGTAGATCAATCCAGCTATACGCCAACATCATATACCATGCGGAGGTACTTCTCGTGCCTGCTATCTGCGTCGCAAATAGGCTCGCAGTAGCATCCTGTTTTCCTGAAGTTCTTCGCCCTGCACCCACCCAAGCATACCAGCCTAATATCACAACCATCGCATTTCGGCATAAACTGGATTTCGGTATCCCGATTGAGAGCCAACAGTCGATCGAGAATGATCTGCAAATCGGAATCAAAGACATTTCCGCTCTTGTTCTCAAATACATCACAAGGGTAAATATCTCCATTCGAGTCGATCCCCATTGAAATCCCAATACCGCAATTGCGCATATTCCTGAGAATAGTCCTAGGCTCAGCGGGGAAAAAGTCATGAACAAATGCGAAGACCTCTTGTCCTCGCTTCTTGAGGAATGAATGGAACTCCTCGGGAAGGCTTGTCGCACGCCCGTCGTACTCCAAATCTGCGTTCAACCTGACATTATTGCGAGGAAGGCCGATTTCCGCAAGAAATGGCTGAAGTTCTTGGGTGACCTCATCGAAATTATGGGCCATGAGCGTCAGGGCGACAGATAGTTTGTCTTTCTCCGTGAGCGAATCGATAAACTCACGCACTTTGGCAAAAACACCTCCCCCTCTGATATAGTCGTGCGTCTCCGCTGAAAGCCCCTCAAGGGAAACTTGGACGCCGTCAAGGTACGGAAGTAGTTCCCTTACATCTTGAGTCCCATTGGTGTAAAGCGTGAGTCTTGCACCAGCTTCATGCAAGTATTCGACAAGTTGAGGAAAATATGGAAAGACTGTTGGTTCGCCACCGCTGATTGTAATGTCTGGCGCAGCGACTGTAGCCATCAGCCTGGAGAAGGCTTTCTTCCATTGAACAAGATCGAGTTCCGTACATTCCAGAACACCGGCCTGCACATAGCAATGTCGGCAACGCAAGTTGCACCGATGAGTAAGGCAGAGGTGGATGTTCCTCCCGTAGTGGGTAGCATCGGGTGCTTGCCAAGTAGTTTCTGGGGCGGGGAAGATATGGCGATCTCTGAGTTTGGTTAACAACGAAACCAAGACAGAATCAACTTGAGTGGTAGAAACGCCTGCCTCAATTCCCTTCTCTACTGCACCGCCTTCACTTTGCCCGTCCACGAGATACCTGAACAGAATAGCTTCATCATCTGTTAGGACCACCCATGAAGGAAGATCCGGAACGATGAAAAGGTTCTTTCCGTCTATTTTTCTGTATGCAATACGGTCTTGGAGAAATGATGCATTCATTGCGCTGAAAAGGGCTGGTCGCGCGGCTCGGATCATGCCGAGCCGCGCGACCAGCGTGCTCGTTCGCTAGCAGTCTTGGCGTTTGTGCGTTGACCGGCACTGAGAGCGAGCATAGGTGTGGACTGCCCTCGGGGGCTCTGCCCCCTCTGCAATCTCCTTCCGCTCAGGATTCAGGCGAACGGTCGCCTCAGTCCCTTCCCAGAGGTGTTTCACGACTTCGTTCATTCTTGCCTCCTTTTCGGTTCGTGCCGGACAGGCGTCCAGCGGGTTCGGGGTACTATGCCGGGAATCGGCATCTCGTCAACCCAACATAGTAGTAGCCAACACTCTTCATCGTTAGCCCGGGATATTGGTGGACGAAACCAACAAGAAAAACGCACAAGAGCCAGTCGTCTCCTGAGTGCCGTGTATGTTATGGTTCTTGCTGGATATTGCCAATGAACAACACCATGGGCGTGTAGGATATTGACAATAACCGACAGCGGATGGGTGGGTTGCCGGGCCGCGCGACCCGAGTCCGCGTTGGCACGTTTGCGCGCAGCGGGTGAACCGGTCCTTGAATTGGTCACAAAGAGAGACACGATGGCGGGACCTGGGAGGTATGAGGATGTGGAGGTTCCTCGGTATCTTGTAAGGTGACATCCCGAGCCGAGCGCTGGCGCCTCCTCCGCGCAGCAGGTGCAGTGGGGGGCTTCCACGGTGAGTTTCGTGGTGTACTCCTCCTGGTTGCACACAGGGTCGTGGGTATGGGGGAGGGCCGGCGGAGACGGCAGAGGGAACATAAAGAACCGGCCGGAAGGATGATCGAGGCCCTTGACGCGATTGTGTTTCTCTGGGGCGAGGTGGTGAAAAGGGGCATGATACAAGTCACGGATATGCGGGAAACCGAAATGTCGCACCTCTCCTTCCAAGAGCTTATCTTCCGCCGGAACAAGATCATGGTTCGAGGTGGCAAGGGAAATATGAGTGGAAACCGCCATCGGTCGGTTCGTCGCCTGCTTTTCCACACGCACATCAAAAGAGCCCTGAGGATTGACAGCCCCTTGGACAGGCTTCCAGAAGAAGCCTTTGGTGGTGCTATCGACAGAAATGCTCGATTGCGTACTTTGTCAACGTGTTGCTCTCATTCCTCTCTCTGAAGGCCTCTGCACCTTGTGCGGCCACAAACTGCGCCTTTGGGATCCTCACCCCTACTCCTTCGCACAAGGCGAGGGAGGTGTAGGGAAGCGCAAATTGTGGCCTTGCAGAGTATATCAATTTTCCACAACGTCTTCTCCGTGTCAAGGAGGGTTGCGCGGATGGTTCCACTCACTCTCCCTTGTGCACGGGCGCTCTCTTTTCCCTGAAGGAAGCCAGGCATTCGAGCCGGTTCTTGGTGGGTATGGTCACCCACTAGGCATTGGACTCGATGGCAAGTCCCGTCTCCAGGCCGTGGTTGATGGCGTATTTGGCCTGCTCGATGGCTATGGGGCCGGTCTCGCAGATCATCGCGGTCATCTTCCGGCATGCATCCGTGAGACCCTCGGGTGGGCGCAGACCCGGTTCACCGGGCCAATTTGCAGTGCCTCCTGGGCCTCCACCCGGCACCCGGTGAATGTGAGATCCTTGGCCCTGCCCCTTCCCACGAGGCGCGGCAGCCTCTGGGTTCCCCCGGCACCGGGAATGATGGCAAGCCGCGTTCCCGTGAGACCCATGGAAGCGTTGGACGAGGCGGTGGGGATGTCAGGGAAGGGATAGGAAGTTGCTTTCCGTGCTTTCCGTGAGTGCGACCACACCAGAAGGCGGGCTATGTGTCAAGAGACAACTTGGCACCGGATATTGTGCGCCACGTTGCGGGTGACCACGGGGCGGGGGCTCATGGGCAGGGTGGTGATCACCACGGGCGAACAGGTGGCGGACGCCCCTCCCTTCACCGAGGGTAGGGGGGCGGCCGGGCTCCGGTGGCAGGCTCCCGGGGCGACCGTGGGCTCCGGGGGGTTGGCTCATAGGTGCAGGCGGGCAGACCGGACGTTGGCATCATCAGCACCACGGACACCCTCGGTGGCGACGGCTTGCGGAGAAGCGCACCACGGGACCGGCGAACGCGGGCAGGCTCCCAAGTGGCGGACGCGGACACGAACGAAACCCGGTGGAAAATGTCCCACCGTCTCAGAAGTCCCGAGACCGTGCCGCTTCCGTCGTGGGCGTGTCGGTCAAGCGGGTATCGGCAGCGAAGGCGATCAAGGAGGCGGACCCGCAGCGGTGTCGCACTTTGCGGCGGAGGCGAAGAAACGCATGGCGGCGGGTGGCAAGTTTGAAGTCCGGCAGGGTAAGGGAAAAGCCCCTTACCCTGAAAAAGGTCAGGCCCTCGACCGAGCCGCCGTGGGCGCGGAAGGCAAAAGTCCAATTTGGACTCTTGATGGAACGGAGAGTTCGGAAAGAACCAGGTGGTGGAACATAGTGTGCCACTACACGCGCTGTAAGGAGCATAAGGGCAACGCATTCAAGAGGAGGCCAACCAGAAGAGGAGCAAGGCGGCGAAGGAGCAACATGCTGTTTCGAGGCCATGGGCAGGTGAAAAGATGGTGGGTGCTCCAAAAGAACACGAACCGTCTCCGCAATCCAAGCCGTATTGCCAAGGCCAACGCCGCCCGTGTCAACCGTGGTGCAGTTGAACGTGGTGACAGGCTCGCTGCCAAACGCCCGGACCTGGCCAAGAAGGTGCCCATGGGACAGATGAAGCCTGCCGAAGCCCACCTGGCTACTGTGTAACCCCTGCGTGGGATGAGATAGGGCCTTCCTGATCCTCTCAGGCGGTCGGGTTCCTGGCCAGCCGTGGTTTGAGGGTGGATATGGGCTCCGGGGGCCTGCCGCCACCGGGAGAACGGCCCTTTGCTCTCGCACACGGGCAGGTGGAGGCTCTCCGGCGGCGGAACCATCCCTCTTGTTGGTTATTGGAAATACCTTCACGACACGGGACCGGGTCTTGTCTATGCAGGATTAGCTTGACATGAAGCACCTTTCAAACTTCTTTAGCAATTAAATTGAGAGAGGAGGTGATACTCGATGACCATTTTGAACATCAAGGACTTCCCCGACGATCTCCACCGGCAGGCGAAAGGCCAGGCGGCCCTCATGGGTATCTCGCTGAAGGGGCGGTTCGCCCTGGCGGTAGAGGAGTATGTGGAGAAGGGCAAGGCACGGGAGACAACCAAGGACACCAGCGGTGGGTAAGGCCCGAGGGCAAGGGGCCGTTTTTTTGGCGCCATCCACAGGGGACACCCTACCGGAAAGGAGGATGCCTACGAGCGTGAAGGTCCGAGAAAGACCCACCGGCTCGGGTGTGTGGTGGGTATTCATCGACCACCAGGGCAAACGAAAGGCAAAGAAAATCGGCAAAGACAAGAGGCTTGCCAACGAGGTGGCCAAGAAAATCGAGGCGAAGCTGGTGCTGGGGCAGTTCGATTTGGCGACCAATGGGCAGAACGAGGCTATTCCTGAGTTTAGGGAGTATTCACAAATTTGGCTCACAGGGTATGTTCAGGTCTTGCGGCGCCAGTCTACCTTTGAGCGGTATCAAGACATTCTGACACGGTACGTCAATCCTGCGCTGAGTGATAAGCCGATTGACGAAATCAAGCGCGGTGACATCCGTGACCTGATCTTGAGCCTTCACAGGCGAGGCTTGAGCAGAACGACATCAGGCGGGCTGTCAAGAAGATCCTGGGAAAGGCCGGGATTCGTGACTTGCGGGTACACGATAGCCGGCACACTTACGCGAGCCTGCTTCTCTCCGCAGGTGTTACCCCCGTCTACGGGAAGGAGCAGTTAGGCCACAGCTCCATAAACATCACCTCGGACGTCTACGGCCATCTTATTCCGGGGAGCAACCGGGACGCCGTGAACCGGCTGGAGGTGCAACCATCCGCAACCTATCCGCAACCTGCCGAAACAGAAAAGCCGCAACCCGTTGAAGTTGCGGCCATTCCGTTAAAGATGGTGCCGAAGGCGAGACTCGAACTCGCACAGGCGTACACCCACTAGACCCTGAACCTAGCGCGTCTACCAATTCCGCCACTTCGGCACAAGAAGGGCTTGATTTTAACGCCAGATTGCACTACTTAAAATTTTTTCCATGGGCGTGTCAAGTCAAATCTGAAGGTTACAGGGAAGCCATGCAATTATTCCAGGGAATCGAACAAATACCCGGCCCCTTTCCCGGCGCCGTCATAACCATCGGCAACTTCGACGGCGTTCATATCGGACACCAGGCCCTGTTCCGGCAAGTGGTTCAAAAGGCCGATGCCATCGGCGGCACGTCGGTGGCCATGACCTTCGAACCCCATCCGCTGCGCGCCCTCAAGAAGAACCATCATCCGCCCCTCATCACCCTCTACGAGCAAAAAGTGGAGCTCATCTCGAAGACCGGCGTGGATGTCCTCATCTGCGTTCCCTTCACCGCCTCCTTCGCCAGTATCAGCGCGGAGGCATTCGTGCAAGGAACGCTGGTGCAAAAGATAGGCGTCAAGGTCATCGTGGTGGGTCCCGACTACTCTTTCGGAAAGGCGAGGCAGGGGAACGTGCACTCCTTGAAGAAACTGTCCAAGGGCATGGACTTGGAAATAGTGGAGGTGCCGTGGATCGCCACCGTCGGCGGTACCGGGCCCAGGATCAGCAGCACCAGGATACGGGAGCTGGTCATAGAAGGGAGTCTGGAGGAGGCAAGCGCTCTCTTGGGGCGCCACTATCAAGTGCGGGGTGTGGTGGTCAGGGGACGGAACCGGGGAGGGAAGCTCCTCGGTTTTCCCACAGCCAATATCCAACTTCAGGACGAACTGTGTCCCAAGCAGGGCGTTTACGCGGTCACCGTCGAATACGACGGCCGAACTTACAACGGCGTCGCCAATATCGGGTACAGCCCGACCTTCGACGATCAGAAGTTCACCGTGGAAGTCCACCTGCTCGGTTTTCAGGGGGACCTGTACGGAAGCAAGATACGCGTCAATTTCGTCCAGCGTCTGCGCGGAGAGATGAGGTTTCCAAGCATCGACGACCTTGTGGAACAGATTGGAAAGGACATCGAAACGGCCCGTGGGATTCTTTCCCCATGAACAGGAAACGATTGGCGATCTCCCTCACCGTGGGCTTGGTGATTTCCGGGGTCGCCTTCTATTTTGCGTTCCGGAAGATCCCTTTCAGGGACCTGGGGCACTACCTGATTTCGGTCAACTACTGGTGGATCGTGCCGTCGGCGCTCGTGGCCATGGGCAGTTTCTTCCTGAGGGTCTTTCGATGGCAAATCATCCTGGGCTCCGTCAAAGGGCTCGGTGTGTGGAAGGCCTTCCATCCCATGATGATAGGCTTCATGCTCAACTGCCTGCTGCCCGGCCGGATGGGGGAGATGGCAAGGCCCGCCATCCTGCGCAGGAAAGAGGGCCTCTCGTTTTTCCGCGTTCTCGCCACCGTGGCAGCGGAGCGGGTTTTCGACGTGATGACCATCCTCATGCTCTTCACCTTCGTGCTCGCGACGGTGCCCATCGATCCCACGACCGAAACTTCCTTTGGACCGTACCGTCTCAACAGGGCCGCCCTGGAGGCGGTGGCGGGCGGGATGGTCCGGGCGGCAGCGTTGCTTCTCCTTGGCATGGCGGTCGTGAGCTTCACGTGGAGCCGAAACCTGCTCGGCGACCTGATCCTGGGCGCACCCAGGGTTCTTTTTGCGCTGAGCGTCCGCACCAGGCAGAGGATGCGAGACAGGTGCTGTATGCCGGTGGTGCGGACCCTGGAGAGGTTCGCCCAGGGGTTTTCCCAGTTGAAAAGCCCCTCAAGAATGGGCCAGTGCTGGATGTTGTCTCTGGGCGTGTGGGTCAGCGCGGGGCTTTCCTACTACCTCATGAGCCTGGGGTGTCCGGGGGTTGGCCTTTCGCTCTGGGAGCTTATCGCCGTCATGGTGATCATCTGCTTTTTCATCGCCCTTCCTTCTGCCCCGGGCTTCTGGGGCCTTTGGGAGGCGGGGGGGGTGTTCGCACTTTCCCTCTTCGGGGTGCCCGCCAAGGAGGCCGCGGGCTTCACGCTGGTCAACCACGTTATTCAAATGGTCCCGGTGATCCTGGTCGGCCTGGTATCTGCGGCAATCACGGGGGTGGACCTGTGGCAGATCTCCTCCTTCGATGACCGGTCCGTGGAGGCAATGGGGGAGCCAATGACGGTTCGAGATGACCTGAGGTTTTCCAAAGGCTGATAGGAAAGGACTTTCTTGTGGCATTGCTGGAGATCGTGACTTATCCGGACCCCATTCTGGCGCGCCCCGCCAAACCGGTGGAAAACATCGACGAAGCGATCCGCAAGCTCGTAGACGATATGGCCGCGACCATGTACGCCGCCCCGGGGCTTGGGCTTGCCGCAGAGCAGGTGGGAGCGGACAAGAGCATCATGGTGTACGACATCTCCGAGAACAGGGCAGAGGGACGCAATCTTCAGGTCCTCATCAATCCCAGGATCATTGCCTCCGAGGGAGAGCTCGTCTTCGAGAATGAAGGATGCCTCAGTGTGCCGGACTTCAGGGCCGATGTGCGCAGGGCCCGTTTCGTGCAGGTGGAGGGGGTGGACCGTGAAGGAAGACCGGTGCGCCTGGATGCCGAGGGGATGTTGGCAGTGGTATTGCAGCACGAGATCGATCATCTTCAGGGCCTCCTTTTCATCGATCGCATCAGCGGCCTGAAGCGGGACATGTACAAGAGGCGCGTCAAGAAGATGCTCAAACAAAAGGGGCCCTGAGCCCCATGGGGATTGTATTCATGGGAACGCCGGAGTTTGCGGTTCCCAGCCTTCGTGCCGTCTGCAAATCGGGGTGCCGCGTCCTCGCGGTGGTGACTCAGCCTGACAGGCCGAGCGGCAGAGGTAAAAGCCTCAAACCCTCGCCCGTGAAGGTTGCCGCCCAGGAACTGGACTGTCCCCTCCTCCAGCCCGAATCCATCAGAACGGAAGCGTTCCGCGAGGCGATCCAGGCCCTGGAACCCGATTTCCTCGTGGTGGTCGCCTTCGGGCAGATCCTGCCCCCTGCCCTTCTGCGTGTGCCGCGATTCGGCGCCGTCAACGTCCATCCTTCCCTGCTTCCTAAATACCGAGGACCGGCCCCCATTCAGTGGGCGATCTTGAATGGAGAGCGGGAAACAGGGGTCACCGTCATCCGGATGGACGCCGGTATGGACACGGGCGACAGGGTGCTCTGCTCGCCGGTTGCGATTCGGCCCGGCGAGACCACGGTCACCCTTCACGACAGGCTCGCCCGGGAGGGCGCACGGGTCCTTGTCAGTGCCCTGGAGGGGCTGCGATCGGGCGCGCTCAAAGGAGTCCCCCAGGACCACTCCCAAGCCACCTATGCCCCCCTTCTCAAGAAACAGGACGGCCGCATCGATTGGACGCGCACCGCCCGGGAGCTGGACTGTTTTGTGCGCGGCATGAATCCCTGGCCCGGAGCGTTCACCTTCCTCGGCGGAAGACGTCTGGTCATACACAGGGCCCGGCGCTGTCCCGCGCCCCCGGGAAGGCTTCCGGGATCGGTGCTTCCTGGTCCTGCCCATGCGCTTGTGGTGGCGGCGGGAGAACAAGCCCTGGAGCTCCTTGAGGTCCAGCCGGCCTCCGGAAAGCGTCTGGAAGCGGCCGCCTTTCTGCGGGGAAACCCCGTCTCCCCCGGTGTGGTCCTGGGGTGAGGGTTTCCGTCCCCGCGGCTCCGTATAAAGACGGGCAATCCGGGGGTGAGGGGGCGGCCCGCCGAGTGTGTGCCATGGGTTCGGATACAAGACAGATCGCATTGGCGGTGCTGAACCGGTTCGATGCCAGGAACGGCCCCCTGGACGCCCATCTTGCGCGTGCTTTCGAAAAGAACCCCGGAATGCCCCGGAGGCAGCGGGCCCAGACAACTTCCATGGTGTACGGAGTGGTCCGTTGGAGAAAGCGGATCGACTGGGTCATCGCAAGCATGTCCGCAACGCCCTTTTCAAAAATAGCCCCGAGAATTTGCAACATCCTGCGTCTCGGGGTCTTCCAGATCCTTTTCCTGACAGGCGTTCCCCACGGGGCTGCCGTGAACACGTCGGTCAATCTGGCAAAGAAGGCAGGTCCTGCCTGGGTGGCGGGCTATGTGAACGGACTCCTGCGCAATGTGGCCAGGCGGGGGGAAAGCATCGCCTTTCCGGACCCTTCGCAGGACCCTGTGCGGTCCCTGGCCGTCACCCTCTCCTATCCCGAGTGGTTGGTGGAGCGATGGGTCGCACGGATGGGGTGGGAAACGGCCAGGCAGGTGTGCGAAGCGGGAAACCGGATTCCCACCCTAACTGTGCGGGCCAATACCCTGGCGGTCACGCGGGCGGACCTGGGAAGGGCCCTCGGCAGGGAGGCAGAGAAGGTGATTCCGACCGTTTACGGACCGGAAGGACTCAGGATATTCGGGCCAGCCTGTACCATACCGGAAATGGAAGCTTTCCGGCAGGGGTGGTTTCAGGTGCAGGACGAGGCGGCCCAGCTCGTTTCTCACCTGCTCGCACCTTGTCCCGGGGACCGGGTGCTCGAGGCATGCGCGGGCAGGGGGGGCAAGACGGGGCACCTGGGCGCCCTCATGGACAACCGGGGAGCTATCGTGGCCCTCGACAGGGATCCTGCAAAGCTCGGCGCGCTTCAGGAGGAAATGGCACGGCTTTGCGTCCGCATCGTGCGCACCGTGGTGGGCGATCTCACGGACGGCCTGCCGCACGGGATGGAAGGGACTTGTGACCGGGTGCTGGTGGACGCCCCCTGCTCGGGACTGGGGGTGCTGCGCCGGCATCCCGATGGTAAATGGACCAAGTCCGAGGCCTCAATCCTGAAATGCCGCGACACCCAGATAAGGATTCTTGAAAGCGCGGCTGCCGCCGTGAAGAGGGGGGGGATTCTGGTTTACGCCGTGTGCAGCAAGGAGCCGGAAGAAAACGAGCAGGTGGTGGAACGGTTCCTCAGAACCTATCCCGTCTTCAGTCTCGCCCCAGCGGAACGCGGGTTCCCAGATACGGCGGGGTGCCTGGTCAGCCCCCAGGGGTTCCTGCAGACCAGTCCCCACCGGGACGACATGGACGGCTTTTTCGCCGCCCGCCTCAGGCGTGGTGCTTGATGGCACGGTTTTACCGGTTTTTCTTTTATCTGTTTCTTTTCCTGGCAGTGATGGGTGCTGCGGCCTATGTCACCAGCACCCTGATGATAAGGTCGGTGGCGACGGTTGTGGTGCCCGATCTGAAGAACAAGGACATAGTGTATGCCCTGGAGGTCCTCACGGGTTTGGGGCTCAATACCAAGGTGCACAGCCCGGAATACAACCAGACGGTTCCCAAGAACCACGTGCTGTACCAGGAGCCCGTGGCAGGGTCGCGGATAAAAAAGGACAGGGATGTGCGCCTTGTTCTTTCGGTAGGTCCCAAGGCGGTGGTCATGCCGATGCTGGTGGGCACAAGCCTCCAGCAAACCATGATCCTGCTGGAGCAGAACGGTTTGGCCCTGGGGGCTCTTTCACGGGCCCACACCTTTGAAGGCGACAGGGACCAGGTGGCTGCCCAGTTTCCCGGTCCCGGAGAACAGGTGGAACTCGGGACGAAGACGGATCTGCTCGTGAGCCTCGGGAGGCGGCCTTCCGAGCTGACAATGCCCGATTTCGAGGGAGTATCCCTTCCCGACGCGCTTGAGCTTGCCCAACGCGAAGGGCTGGTGGTGGGAGACATCGTACAGACCCGCATCGATCGTTTCCCCTCGGACATTGTCGTTGACCAGGACCCCCTGTTCGGCTACCGTGTGGCCAAAGGGACCATGGTCCGTTTGACGGTCAACCGTCTCCACCCCGATCAGGGCGACAAGAGGAAGAAAAAAGCCCGCCTGTTCCGTTACAAGGTCCCGCCCGGCTTCCTGAAAAGCCGGGTGCGGCTGTGGGCGGAGGTGTTCGGACTCGAGGCGTATCTCTTCGACGCATTCGTTTCTCCTGGACAGGAGGTGTGGTTCCTCCTTATGGAGCAGCAGGGGGGTGTCTACCGTCTTTACAGTGACGGGGGGCAGGTCCCACTGGAGGAGAGGCTTTGGGGCATTGACCAATAACCAGCCATACTGTGCGCGGTCATAAACTGCGATCTCCTACATACCCCTCTCCCTCTGGAAGAGGGGCGGGGTGAGGGTATAACAAGCGCAATTCATGGGCACGCGCAGTATATCGAGCCGCTTGGCTCGATCCATCCGTCTGTCCGGGAAAGCCCCACCGCTCCGGGCAGGACGGCAGTGGTAAGGAGAATACCTTGTGAAGCTGATCGCACCCTCCATCTTGTCCGCGGATTTCGTCCGGCTCGGCGAAGAAGTCAAGGACGTGGAAGCCGCCGGAGCGAACTGGATACACGTGGACGTCATGGACGGGCATTTCGTTCCCAACATCACCATCGGTCCCCTAATTGTGGAAGCGGTGAACCGGGTGACCGACCTTCCCCTCGACGTGCACCTGATGATAGAGAAGCCCGAGAGGTACCTGGTGGCCTTCAAAGAGGCGGGGGCCGACATCATCTCCGTGCAGGTGGAGACCTGCCCCCATGTGCACCGCACGGTGCAGATGATCCACGATGCCGGCGCCAAGGCCGGGGTGGTCTTGAATCCGGCGACCCCTTTGAGCGTGTTGGAATGGATACTCCCGTGCGTGGACGTGGTGACCATAATGAGCGTCAATCCCGGCTTCGGGGGCCAGTCCTTCATACGGGGCAGCCTCGGAAAGATAGAGGCGCTTTCCCGAATGATAGGGGAAAGGGGGTGTCAAGCCCTGGTGGAGGTGGACGGAGGGGTGAACGAAACGACGATAGGAGAGGTTTCGAGGGCGGGGGCCGATGTGTTGGTGGCCGGGTCGGCCGTTTTCGGCAGCAAGGACTACAGGGCCACCTTGAAGCGGTTCCGCACATTGATGGAGCAATAGCCGTGCACAACGAAACATCGGGGGGCGCCCCGGCAGTGCTTGTCCTGCACGGACCCAATCTGAACATGCTGGGGCGTCGGGAGACCGGTATCTACGGCAGCGACACCCTGGCAGCCATCGATGGGGGGCTGCGGGAGCTCGGGGCGGAAATGGGGCTTCGGGTGGATACGTTTCAATCCAACCATGAAGGGGAACTGGTGGATCGGATACAAGGGGCCGTGGACGCGTACCGCGGTGTGATCATCAATCCCGCGGCCTACACCCATACCAGCGTGGCCATTCGGGATGCCCTGCTCATTTTGGATGTTCCGATCATCGAAGTGCACCTTTCCAACATCTACCGGAGGGAACCGTTCCGCCACAGATCGTTCGTATCCGATGTGGCAACCGCCCAGTTGGCGGGGTTTGGGAAAGAGGGGTATTTCATGGCGCTCAGGGCCATGGGGCGTATGCTCGGGATCGAGGACGCACAAATCCCTTGACAGCGCATCCTTGGAGGTGTTAATCGAACCTAAAACTTGTCATTGGGCAGGCCCAGAGAGAGAAAGGGACATTGCCATCATCATGGAAAGCATCGGGATCATGAACGGGCTCCTCCTTCTTAGCGGCGTAGCGGGGATACTTCCCTGCTACGAACCAGGGGCTGGATAATGGTCTGACCGACACCATCGAAAGAGCAAAATCCGTTACCAGCCCCTGGTAACGGATTTTTTTTTGCGAGCTCTGCAAAGGTGAAAACCGAACGCCCCGAGGTGCGAAAAGAAGGGAGGCAACCCATGGACAGGAGAGGCAAGACCATCGCCGCAGGGATTGGCAGCGCCGGAACCCTGCGGCGCATCCTTCGTGGCGGCGGCGTTCGCTATACCGATGCACCGGATTTGGAGCCTGATAGGCCGACATGACAACAAGGCCGCATGCGTGGGGCCACACATCGAGCAGGGAGAGGAAACCATACCATGAGCGAGAGAGTGATCGTATTCGACACGACGTTGCGCGACGGGGAGCAGTCGCCCGGGGCAAGCATGAACACCGCAGAAAAGGTCAGACTGGCGGTTCAACTCGAGAAACTGGGAGTGGATGTCATGGAGGCGGGGTTTCCCGCATCTTCACCGGGAGATTTCGAGGCGGTTTCGGAGATCGCCCGGCGGATCACCCGGTCCGAAGTGGCGGGGCTTTCGCGTACCGCGAAAGAGGACATCGACAAGGCATGGGGGGCGGTCCAGCACGCCAGCAAACCCAGGATCCACACCTTCATAGCCACCTCGGATCTGCACATGGAGCACAAGCTGCGCCTGACAAGGGAGCAGGTTCTGGAATCATCCGTGCAGGCGGTCCAGCACGCCAAGACCTACACGGACAACGTGGAGTACTCGTCCGAAGACGGCTCCCGCAGCGACCGGGATTTCCTCTGCAAGGTTTTCGAGGCGGTCATAGAAGCCGGGGCCACCACTGTCAATCTGCCCGACACCGTGGGGTATGCCGTTCCCGGGGAGTTCGACGAGCTGCTGCGCTACGTCATGGACCACACACCCAATTCCCACAAGGTGATCTGGAGCGTCCACTGCCACAACGATCTGGGGCTGGCCACAGCCAACACGCTGGCGGCCGTCCAGGCCGGGGCCCGCCAGGTGGAGGTGACCGTGAACGGCATTGGAGAACGGGCGGGAAACACTTCCCTGGAAGAGGTGGTGATGGCCATGCACACGCGCCCGACCCTTTTCCCTTATACCACCAACATATCCACCGAGCAGATCCATCCCACCAGCCGCCTGGTGACCATGATAACGGGAATGATGGTCCAGCCCAACAAGGCGGTGGTGGGGGCCAACGCGTTTGCCCACGAGGCGGGGATCCACCAGGACGGGGTGCTGAAGAACCCCATGACCTATGAGATCATGAGACCCGAGACCGTGGGGCTGCGCAGCAACCGGCTGGTTCTGGGCAAACACTCGGGCCGGCACGCCCTGGGGAACCGTCTGGCCGAGTTGGGCTACAACCTGAGCAGCCGTGAGCTGGCACTGATTTTCGAGAAGTTCAAGGAGCTGGCCGACAAGAAGAAAGAGCTCATGGACGAGGACCTGGAGGCGCTGGTGACCGACGGGATCCTGCGGACCACGGAAACCTTCCGGCTCGATTATCTGCACGTGACCTGCGGGACCACGGTCTTTCCCATGGCCACGGTGCGGATGGAGATCAAGGGGCGGCTGACAAAGGGCGCCGACTTCGGCAACGGGCCCATAGACGCCACCTACAACACCATTGCCAAGCTGACCGGTACCCGTTCGGAGCTTCTCCGCTTCTCGGTGAGCGCCCTGACCGGTGGAACCGACGCCCAGGGAGAGGTGACCGTGCGGCTGCGTGAAAACGGATTGGTGGCTTTGGGCAAGGGCTCCGATGCGGACATAGTGACGGCCAGCGCCAAGGCGTATGTGGACGGGCTCAATCGGCTGGAGTATCTCAAGACCAATCCGAGCCTTGTGACCATGGAGACAACGGTCTGAACGGCACGGGCAGGCTGCGCCTGCGTCAGGGAAGGCGGTTTCGGGTTTCTTCTCCAATCCGCCGTGCCTTATGGGACCGCCTTGCCGAAGGACGGCCATAGGTCGGTGCACGGTTTCTAACACGCCCCGGGAGAGTGCCCACCGTGAATACTTACAACAGGGAGCAGGCCGAGACCATTGTCATGGTGCGCGGCCACCTGGCCGCCATGTCCCCGACGGAAAGGAAGGGAATCGAAAGCCTGACCCAATCCTATCTGGAGTTCAGGGAAGATGTGGACAGGTTCTTGCTGGAGCACATCGCGCCGGTGTGTGAGCGCAAATGCTACGAAAGCGGTGTGAGCGCCTGCTGCACGAGGGAAGGGATCGTCACCTTTTTCGCCGATGTGGTGGTCAATGCGCTTTATTCCAGCGACGCGCAGATCGATGGGCTGCTCGATGCCCTGCAAAGGGCCCGCCAGGATTTCGCGTGTGCTTATCTTGGCCAGAGAGGGTGCCTGTGGCAGATCCGACCCGTTGTGTGCGCCATGTTCCTGTGCCGTGGGGTCCAGGAGGAAGTCGTCGAAAGCCAGCCCAGTGTCCGGCAGCATTGGGAGCGGCTCAAGACCCGGGAAAAGGCGTACACATGGCCGGACCGTCCGGTTCTTTTTGAATCGCTGGAAGTTCTTTTCATGGAGCGGGGCTGTTCGAGCCCCTTGATGTTCATGCACAACAGCCCCGGCCTTCTCAGGGTCAGGGCCCGCAGGAAAGGCGATCCTGTGACAGCAGGGGGCTGTGGCCGCGGCACCGGAGCGCCGGGGAGCAGAAGGAGGATGAAATGAAAAAAGTTGCAATCGTTGGATGCGGAGCCTATATGGACAGCGGTTATGGATGCCCCGGGGAATGGCGCTGCCTCAAGGCCGCTGCCCTGGGCGAAGGGCACTTCGAGGAACCATCCTGTGTCGTGGCCCTGATCAAGTGCGAGTGCCCGGGACGGACCGTTGCCCCGAACCTGGGCATGGCCATGAAGCTTGCAGAGTGGAAGCCGGATGTCATCCACCTGAGTTCATGCATGGCCAGTGCCAAGCCCGCTTGCCCATACGCCAGCCCGGAGCAGATGGCCGAGATCATCGAGAGCAAGACCAAGGTGAAGGTCGTTCTGGGAACCCATGACTACCACTGAGGACCCGCGGCACTGTGCCCGATGAGCGTTCCGGTCACGGAAATCGATCTCGACACCTGAAACCAGGGCGAGGCACCGGTAAGAGCGTGTCCGAAAATCAGTTGGATGGAGGCCGGGGGCCGCTCCAACTCCTGACCGAGGGGGGGATTATGCCCAAGCAATTTGCGGAGGTTCCGGTCGATGCGCTTCGGGCGCGCATCGATCCGGAGCTGCTTCCCTTTGAAACCACGGCGTCGCTCGAGGACCTGAAGGAACCTGTGATCGGCCAGGAGCGGGCCCTTGATGCCATCACCTTCGGCGTGGGCATGAAGAAAAGGGGATACCACATCTTTGTCGTGGGTCTTCCCAAGACGGGTTTGACGCACCTGGCAAGGACCTACCTGGAAGCGCGGGGAAAAGGAGAATCCACACCCTCCGATTGGTGCTATGTTCACAATTTCAAGGAGCCTGACAGACCCAAGAGCCTCAGAGTGTCTCCCGGCAGGGGTAACGAACTCAAGAAGGATATGGAGGACCTGGTAAGCACCCTGCAAAGGAAGATCCCCGAAACTCTGGACAGTGAGGCTTACGCGGCGAAGGAGGCCGAAGCGGACAAGGCCTTTGAAGCGGCCAGGAGAGAGACGATCGAGCAGTTGTCCTCGGAAGTGGGGAAAGAGGGTTTCCTTTTGCAGATTTCCCAGGCCGGAATGGTCGTGATGCCCGTCGGGGAAGACGGGCAGCCCTTGAGCCAGGAGCAGGTGGCGGAGATGAACGGGCAGCAGCGAGAAACCCTTATCGAGAAGAGCGAGATCCTGCAGGACAAAATGAAGGGGGCTGTCAAGGGCCTCCGTGAGCTGGAGGCCCGGGTCAGGGAGCAAAAGGCGGCCTTGAAGGCGGAAACGGCTTCGCAGGTGGTGGGGGCGCTCATGGAGGGGCACGAGGAAAAATACGTGGGCCTTCCGGAAGTGATCGAGTATTTGAAAGCGTTCCGGGACGATGTGGTGGCCAACGTGAATGACTTCAGGAAGAAAGAGGAAGGGGAACAGCCGCAGGTCCCTGCCATGCCCTTCGCGCTCCGGGAGGCCGCGTTTCGCAAATACGAGGTGAACGTCCTGGTGGACAATTCGCAGACCAGGGGGGCCCCCGTGGTCCTGGAATCGAATCCCATTTACCCCAATCTGTTCGGCACCATCGAACGACAAGCATGGTTCGGGGCCCTGGTGACCGATTTTACCATGATCAAACCGGGTGCGTTGCACAGGGCCAACGGCGGCTATCTGATCATGAGGGCCGTGGACCTGATCAAGTGGTACCTGCCCTGGGAGGCACTGAAACGCGCGCTGTCCACAGAGGAAATCCGCATAGAGGACGTGGGAGAGCTCTACGGTCTGTTCAGCACCAGGACCATCCGCCCTGAACCCATTCCCCTGGACGTGAAGATCGTCCTGACGGGTGACCCCTACCTGTTTGAACTGCTCCACTACTACGACGATCGGTTTCGAAAACTCTTCAAAGTGAAGGCCCACCTGGACGATCAGATCGACAGGAAGCAAAGCGTGATCCTCCAATTCGCCCAAGAAATGGGACGATTCTGCACGCAGCAGGGGGTGCGCCATCTGAATCGAACCGGAGCGGCCCGGGTCATCGAGTACTGCATGGAGCGCTCGGAGGACAAGGACAAGTTGAGCCTGGAATTGGCGGACGTCAACGACCTGGTTCTGGAGGCAGACTACTTCGCCGGCATGCGGCATGCCGAACACATCGGCAGAGAGCATGTGGACATGGCAGTTCTCAAGCGCGAACACAGGTCGAACCTGCTCGAAGAACGTTTTCGGGAAATGGTGCAGACCGATGTGCTTCGCATCGAAACCCAGGGTCTTAAGATCGGTCAGATCAACGGGGTGTCCCTCTTGATGACCGGCGATTACGAGTTCGGCAGGGCCAACAGGATCACGGCCGCGGTTTCTGTGGGCCAGGAAGGGGTGGTGGCCATCGAACGGGAAACGAAGATGAGCGGCAACATCCACACCAAGGGGGTCATGATACTGACCAGTCTGCTCAAGGAGCGTTTCGCACACAACAAGCCCCTGTCCCTCAGTGCCACCCTGTGCTTCGAGCAAAGCTACGGATTTGTGGAGGGGGACAGCGCCTCCAGCACGGAGCTCTTCGCGCTGCTGAGCGCCCTTTCCGGGGTGCCCATTGATCAGGGCATCGCCGTGACGGGCGCGGTGAGCCAGAAGGGGGAGATTCAATCGGTGGGAGGAGTCACCCGCAAGGTCGAGGCGTTTTTCGACATATGCAGGGAAAGGGGCTTGACCGGAGGCCAGGGAGTCGTCATACCTGCCGATAATGTGCGGAACCTGATGCTCAAGCAGGAAGTGGTGGACAGTGTGCAGAAGGGTCTGTTTCATGTCTGGCCCATCTCCACCGTGGAACAGGGAATGGAGATCCTGACCGGGATGGAGGCCGGAACCCTCCAGCCGGACGGATCCTACCCCGAAGGGACCCTTTTCGATAAGGTAGACGCACGCTTGATGGAACTGGCTGAAATAACGAGGAGATTCGGCAGGAGTGACGGTGAGGACGGTCTCGTAGGAGAAACGGAAGAAGACGAGTACGAGGAAGAGGAAGAGGAGGGAATGCTCCTGGAAGGGCCTGCAGAAGGCCCGGAGGTGGCCCCATGACACCCGATGAAATGGTGGCCGTCGGTCACGTGCATCTGGATACGGACCCCGGGAGGGGAAACATGGTCGTGCTCAGGGAGGACGCCGACTCCACGCACCATTTCATCATGTTTGTGGGAGGGGCGGAATTCGCGGCCATAGCCAAGGAAAAAGGCCTGCTGGACCCGAAGCGGCCCCTCACCCACCAGATGTACCTCGCTGTGCTGGACAGGCTGCCGGCGGTATTCGATCGCGTGGAAATCTATGACCTGCGCGAAGACACCTTTTACGCCAAGGTCATCTTCCGTGTACAGGAGGCCGAGCACGCCGTAGACAGCCGGCCAAGCGATGCCGTGGCATTGGCCCTCAACCGGAAGATACCCATTTTCGTGGCCCGTCGTTTTTTTCGGCGCAGGCTGACCCAGCAGCAGATCGAGCAATACGAAACGCTGGTGAAGAAGGTGAAGTTTTAAACCAAACCCCGTAGCTAAAGTATTCCAGGCTCCACGAGCCCCAGGAATCCATGGGGCGCCATCCTCCAGAGAGACCCTGGTGACCGCGGGCACCCCCCCCAAGGTCCCTCTCACCCCCACCCTCTCCCACGACGGCCGCGGGAGTATGCTGGGTGCGGTCACAAACTGCCCTATTTATACCCTCATGCCGGTCCTCTCCCAGAGGGCGAGGGGATGCAGGAAATCGCAATTTGTGACCGCGCGCCCTAAATGAGCAGCCGGCCGGGACGATGATCAAGGCCGCAGGAGAAGAAACGTGAACGCATCCACGGGAAGAATTCCACTGCCAAAAATAAGTGCCTACAGGTGTTTTGCGTGCGGAACCGCCAACCCCATCGGGCTGAAGATGTCTTTTTACTACGAAAACGACCAGGTTTGCTCGGACATTGTCTTGAGCGAAAACCACGCAGGGTGGGAAACCACGGCACATGGCGGGATTCTGTCCACCCTCCTGGATGAGGTGATGGGATGGGCGGTGATTACTTTCCGCAGGGCCCTTTTCGTCACGCGCAAGATGGAGGTGCGTTATCTGCGTCCCGTCGAAGTGGGAGTGCCCCTGACGGTGAGGGGCGCTGTCGAGCCTTCGCCGGAACAGGGGCGATGCAAGGTCAAGGCAACCATCTCGGATGCCGAGGGACGGCTTCTGGTAAGGGGCTGGGCCGAGATGGCCTATCTTTCCGAAAAGCGACTCGCCTCCGTGCCCGAGAAGCTGCACGAAAAGATGGCCCGGCTTTTCGAGCAGATCGAGCAGGCCCTGGCGGTGTGAAGAGCATCTGCACCGCGGCGGGGGTGTACGGGAAGGTGGCGTGCCTTTGCCGCCTTGCCACCCGAAAACCCAAGCTTGTTCTTTGGCCGGTCCCAAACGATCGGGAAGGACGTTTCCCTTGACAAGCAAACGTTCCATTTGATAGCTGGAAGCCGATTCACGACGCGACCGGCCCGTGTGCCGGGAAGGAGCCTTCCCACTTTAAGGTACGCAGGTGCGCCTCGGGCAGGCGAAGAGCCATCCAAGCGCACACACTCCCGGCCTTTTTGCCACCAGCGGGCAGCGTGTGCTGTCGCTCCCGTAAGGGCGCGAAGCCCTGGAAGAAAAGGCTCGGGTCGAAGTTATCAAGGGAAAGGATAGGCGGAAAACATGGAACACCTACTTGTGCCCCCTGCAGGGGCGTCTTTCTTAGGAATACCGGCGATCATCTTTTCGCTTTTGATTCCGGTAGCGGGAGTCTGCACCTTTGTTTATATCCTGACGCGCCGCATCGCGCCCCTGGTGATGGCGGCACCGGATCCGCGCCTCGACAATGTGGTGGGGCGGGCGATCAACACCGTGAAGTTCGCGGTGGGCCAGTACCGGCAGCCCCGCTACATGATGGCGGGGGTGCTGCACATCGTCATCTTTGCCGGGTTTTGCGTCCTCTCGCTGCGTTCCATCACCCTGGTCATGGTGGGGGTGTCGAGCGACTTCGCACTGCCGGGAATGGACGGGTTTCTCGGTGAGGTGTACGGGGTCTTCAAGGACTTCGTGGCCACCTTTGTCCTGGCCGCCTGCGTGACCGCCGCGGTGCGTCGCGGCATCTTCAAACCGGAGCGGTACGCGGTTCCTCCCGCTCTGGGAAAGGAGCACACAGGGGAGGCCGTCCTCATTCTGGGATTGATTTCCGGTCTCATGCTGGCCGACATGTGTTTTGAAGGAAGCCTGGCCGCCGCTTACCTCCAGAAGGGCATGGAGCCCGAAGCCTTGGTGGTTCCAGGTACCGGAACGTGGTTTGCCGTGCAGTTCATGGACCAGATGCCCTTGGCCAAACTGCAAAGGATTCACCTGGGGGCTTATTTTGCCCACGAAATCATCTTCTTCACGTTCTTGTGTCTGCTGCCCCTTGGCAAACACTTCCACGTGATCACGTCGATTCCCAACGTTTTCCTGAGCAAGCTGAAAAAAGGATCGGTGAAACCCGTGAAATGGGGGGTGCCGGAAGAAAAGGTGCTAGACCTGGAATCACTGGGTGTCAAGAAGATCACCGATTTCACCTGGAAGCACATCCTGGATTTCTACACCTGCGCCGACTGTGGGCGTTGTTCGGACCAATGCCCTGCCAACGCCGTCGGGCGGCCCCTTTCCCCGCGCTTCATCTCCGTCAAATCGAGAGAGCACCTCTACAAGAGCTTTCCCATTTGGGGGGAACCGAAAGCCAAGGTCGACGAGCCCCTCATCGGCGGCATTTTCAGCGAAGACGAGATTTGGTCCTGCACCACCTGCGGCGCGTGCGAGGCCGAATGCCCCATCTTCATCGAGTACATCGACAAGATGGTGGATCTGCGCCGGGGAATGGTCGATGATGGAAACGTGCCCCAGTCCCTCCAAAAGCCCCTCGGTTCGCTGGAAAAGAGGGGCAATCCGTACGGAATCATGGAGCGCAAGAGGGCCGATTGGGTCAAGGAGATTGCCGAGCAATGTCCCGTGAGGGTGCTTGACCCGAAGAAAGGGGACACGGCGCCGACCCTCTATTTCGTGGACAGCATCACCTCCTTTGACGAACAGATCCAGTCGATCGGACAGTCCGCTGCACGGGTGCTCACCGCGGCGGGGATCGAATTCGGCATCTTGGGGCCTGCAGAAAGCGACAGCGGCCACGAGGTACGCCGTTTCGGCGAGGAGAGCCTCTTCATGGAGCTCAAGGATCGCAATACCGAGGCGATCCTCGAGTCCGGGGCCCAGAGGATCGTGACCACGGACCCCCATGCCTTCAACGCGCTTTCCAAGGACTACCAGGGGCTGCCCAAGGTGGAGCACATCAGCCAGGTGATTCTGCGTGCCATTCAGGAAGGCAAACTGCGTCTGAAGCCGACGGAAGACAGCGCTGCGGTTTACACCTATCACGATCCGTGTTACCTGGGACGGCACAATGGTCTCTATGCAGAGCCCAGGAGCGTGCTCGATGCCATCCCGGGTCTGCGGCGTGTCGAGATGAAAAAGAGCTTCGACCGGTCCTTCTGCTGCGGTGGGGGTGGATTGATGCTTTTCTACGAACCGGTGGAAGAAACGCGGATGGGAAAGCTGCGCGTCGGCATGGCCAGAAGCGCCGGAGCAAACGTGATCGTGACCGCCTGTCCGTTCTGCAAGGTCAACATCGAGGACGGCATCAAGACGAGCGGTCTGGAGGGCAAAATGCAGGTGATCGATTTGGTCGAATTGGTGGACCGACATCTGGTGCGATGAGTGCAGGATCGGGAAGGGCGAGTTCCTTTTTCCTGCGGGAAAAGAATGGAAGTGAACGGGAGGGAGACAAATGGAGATTCTGGTGTGTGTGAAGAGGGTTCCGGACACCGCTGAAAACGAGATCGAGGTCGGCCCGGCAGGTGCGGACATCAAGCGGTCGGATCTGGTGTATTCGGTCAACGAGTGGGACAACTACGCGGTGGAGGAGGCGCTTCAGATCCGGGAGAAGGTGGGCGGTTCCGTGACGGTGGTGACCGTGGGGGACGCAGATTCGGAGGAGGTGCTGCGCCGGGAGATGGCCATGGGCGCCGACACCGGTGTCCTGCTTTCCGACCAGGCTTTCAAGAATTCGGATGGTCTGGGGATCGCCAAGATCCTGCAGGGCGAGGTTCTGAAGGGCAAGTACGATCTGGTCATGACCGGGGCGCTTGCCGACGACGGTGCGGGTCAGGTGGGGGGCATGCTGGCGGCGCTGCTCGATTACCCCTATGCTTCGCTTGTCAACATGATAGAGGTACAGGACGGCAAGCTGACGGTGGGCCGGGAGATCGAGGGGGGCAACCAGGAGGTGTCGCAGATCGAGCTTCCCTGTGTGCTTTCGATCCAGACGGGCATCAACGAGCCGCGTTACGTGGGAATACGGGGCATCCGCAAGGTGGCGTCGGTGGAGATACCGGTGCGTGGGGCGGGAGACCTGGGTCTTTCGCCGGATGCCGTGGGGGCTGCAGGAGCGCGAGTGAAGCGGGTGGATTATTTTGTACCTCCACTGGGCGAGGGGGCCGAGATACTGGAAGGGAGCATGGACGAGCAGGTGGAGAAGCTGATAGACATACTCAAGTCCAAAGGAGGGATCAAATAATGGCCAAGCAGTTATTCGCATATATAGAGCATGCGGGAGGAAGCGCGGGCGACACGGCGCTGGAGCTGGTGACGGCCGCGGGAAAGCTGGGGGCTGCGGACACGGTCACGGCGGTGGTTCTCGGCAGCGGCGCGGAGCTGGACAAGGTGTGCCAGGAGGTGGCCTCTGGATACAAAAAGGTGTGGAAGGTGGACAACGAGGCCCTTGCGTATCCGAACGCGGAACTGATCCGAGAGCTGCTGCTGCGTCTGCTGCCGTCGGGCAGTTTGCTGCTGATCCCCAATGGTTCCTTCGGAATGGATCTGGGGCCGGGGTTGTCGGTGAAGATGGGGGGTGCCTACGTATCGGACTGCGTGAATCTGGAAGGATTGGAGGGCGATGCCCTGAAGGTGGTGCGGCAGGAGTACAGCGGGCAGGTGAGCACCCATGTGAGCTGCGACGTGGCTGCCGGTGCGGTGGTCGCCCTGCGCCCCGGGGCGTTCCCGCCGGATGAGACAGGTGGAGCGGGAGGCCAGGTGGAGGACAAGACGGCCGCGGCGCTCTCCGGTGGGGTACCGGCTGTGCGGCGTCGTTTTGTCGAGGTCAGGGAAGCCGAGGCGGGAGACGTGGACATCACCAAGGCCGACATCCTGGTTTCATGCGGCCGGGGGATAGAGGACGAGGCAAACCTGGAGCTCGCGTTCGAGCTGGCCAAAGTCGTGGGAGGAGAGGTTTCGTGCTCGCGGCCCATAGTGGATGCCAAGTGGCTGCCGAAGCCGCGTCAGGTGGGCACATCGGGTCAGACGGTGAAGCCGAAGGTGTACTACGCACTCGGCATAAGCGGGACGTTCCAGCATCTGGGCGGTCTGAAGGGAAACCCCTTCATCGTGGCGATCAACAAGAACCCGAAGGCACCCATATTCCAGGTGGCCGACGTGGGGGTCGTGGGAGACATCCTCCAGTACATACCCGCACTGACCGAGAAGGTGAAAGAAATGAAATGACGGCCCCCTCGCTCTGGGGCAAGCATAGCGTCCACGGGCACCTGCGGACACTCCCCCCCCTTTGAGAAAAGGGGGGGGCGCCGCATGATCGGTGCTACTCGGGGGGCAGGATTCCAAACCAACGGGGAAGGGCCTGGAGCAGGCCCTTTTCTTTTTCGGCTCCGCGCACGAAACGGTATGAACCATACGACCCCGGTTTTCGTCGACAGTCACCTGCACCTGGACCTGGTTCTTTCGGACCAGCCCCACCGCATAGGCTGGCTCAGGCAGGTGGGCTGCCTTCCCGTGTCCTGGGCCTTTGGAAGAGGGGTCCACTGCACGGCGGACCTGGAGGCCTACCTGACGGCACAGAGGCAGGTCATGCAGCGTATCCGCGAGACGGGCCTTTGCTGTTACTACCTTGCCGGAATCCATCCCAGGAACCTTCCCCTGGATTTGGCTCCCGAGAACGTTGCCCGGACGCTCACGCCGTTCCTGAAAGACCCGTTCTGTGTGGGGGTGGGGGAGATCGGCTTGGAAACCGGGGATGAGCGGGAGAAGGAGATCTTGGCTTCCCAGATGGAGTTGGCGAGGGACCCGGCCCATTCCAAGATGGTTTTCGGGGTCCACACGCCCAGAGGGCGCAAGGAACTGCTCACGGAAAAGACCCTGGCCCTGCTGGAAGCTTACTCTCAGTACAAGGACAGGCTGGTGGTGGACCACTGCACGGTCCAAACCGCGGGCTGGGTCCTGGAAAGAGGGCTTTTCGCAGGGATGACGGTGAGCCCTGTCAAGTCCACTGGACGGGATGTGCTGCGCGTGATCGAGAATCACCCCGGTTCCGTGCACCGGCTCATGGTCAATACGGACTCGGGAGACGAGTTTTACGAGGATTTGTATCACCTGCATCGATCCGAGCAGCTTCCCCAAGCGCTGAAGGCACGCCTTGTGCGGGACAATGCCCTGGGGTTTTTCGGGATTTTCCCTGCAAGGCGTCACAAGGTAAAAGCAGCAGCCGCAGCACCAAGCCGCTGACCGACCGCCGGGAGGGGCGGGGCATTGTCACAGGGAGGTAGAATCGTGGAACGAGTGAACCATCCGCAGGATCGTCCCTGGCTCATGCGGACCTATTCGGGTTACGCCAGCGCGAGGGAATCCAATCTTCTCTATCGGGCCAATCTGGCCAAGGGACAGACCGGACTGAGCATCGCCTTCGATTTGCCCACGCAAACGGGATACGATTCGGATTACATGCTGGCCAGGGGAGAAGTGGGAAAACTCGGGGTCCCCATGCGCTGCCACGAGGACATGGACACCCTTCTCGATCAGATCCCCGTGGAGAAGATGAACACGTCCATGACCATCAACGCCCCGACGGCCTGGGTCCTCGCCCTTTATCTCAACACGGCCAAGAAGCAGGGGGCGGACATGTCACGGCTTCTGGGAACGACCCAGAACGACATCCTCAAAGAGTACCTGAGCAGAGGGACCTATATCTTCCCGCCCGGTCCCTCCATGCAGCTCACCTCCGAGGTGATCGGATACACGGTCAACCACATCCCCAAATGGAATCCCATCAACGTGTGCTCGTACCACTTGCAGGAAGCCGGGGCCACTCCCGTACAGGAGCTTGCGTTTACACTGGCAAACGCCATGGAGGTGCTCGACACCGTGCGAAGACGCGGGGAAGTGGCACCGGAGCGCTTCCCGGAGGTGGTGGGCCGCGTTTCGTTTTTCCTCAACGCAGGGATCCGTTTCGTGGAGGAAATGTGCAAGGTGCGGGTGTTCACCAAGATGTGGGATCGGATCTGTTTCGAGCGCTACCTTGTCAACGACCCGAAACTGCGACGCTTTCGCTACGGCGTGCAGGTCAACAGCCTGGGGCTGACGGAATGGCAACCGGAGAACAACATCGCCCGCATCGTCTACGAGCTTCTCGGGGTGGTACTGAGCAAAGATGCCCGGGCCCGTTCCGTGCAGCTCCCCACGTGGAACGAGGCCCTGGGCCTTCCGAGAAAATGGGACCAGCAGTGGAGTCTGCGCCTGCAGCAGATCTTGGCCTTCGAGACCGACCTGCTGGAGTATGAGGACATTTTCGAAGGGTCCCGGGTGGTAGCCCGCAAGGAACAGGAACTGGAAGAGGAGGCCGAGGCGGAGCTCAAGAGACTCGAGGAAATGGGAGGGGTCATCGCGGCCCTTGAAACGGGCTACATGAAGCGCAAGCTCGTGGAAAGCAACGCCAGACGCCTGCGGGAGATCGAAATGGGCCGGCGCATGGTGGTGGGGGTCAATCAGTTCACCGAGGCTGAGCCTTCCCCACTGGTGGAAGGGATGGCCCAGTCCTTTCTTACGGTGGACGAGTCCGTCGAGGCCGAGCAGGTCGACACACTGAACGCCTTTCGTAAGCGGCGTGAGCAGGCGAAGGTGGCCGCTGCCCTGGATCGTCTTCGAGAGGCCCTTTCCCGGGGCGAGAACATCATGACGCCGAGCCTGCAGTGCGCGGAAGCAGGGGTGACCACCGGCGAATGGTCCGGGGTACTGCGGGAGATCTTTGGAGAGTACCGGCCCCCCACCGGGGTGAGCGGCGTGTCCACCGTGCAGCCCGACGACGAAGGCACCCTGAAGGTCAATGCCAAGATCAAGCTTCTGGGGCAGCGTCTGGGACGCAACCTGAAGATCCTGATAGGCAAGCCGGGGCTGGACGGCCACTCCAACGGTGCGGAGCAAATAGCCGTAAAGGCCAGGGACGTGGGAATGGACGTGGTGTATGAGGGGATCCGGCTCACTCCCGAGCAGGTCGCCGAGAGTGCCATGCAGGAGGGGGTCCATGCCGTGGGGCTTTCCATTCTCAGCGGGTCCCATCTCAAGCTGGTGCCCGAGGTGGTACGCTGCATGCGCGAAAGGGGTCTGGACCGTGTTCCCCTGGTTCTCGGGGGGATCATTCCTCAAAGCGACACGCAGAAGATGCGTGAGGCAGGCGTCGAGAGGATTTACACGCCCAAGGATTACGATCTGAACCGGATCATGAGCGAAATAGCCGACCTGGTTGCGCAGTACCACGACGTGGCGCAGCCGTGACCAAGATGGCGGGAGCGGAGGCCCCACGGCGGGCAACCCCGAAACGACACACGCTGGGACTGACGGCGGCCCCATATTGCGGGACAAGTGGTCTGTGGAACTGGAACCCATGGTGGATGCCCTCCTGAAAGGGGGCAAGACGCAGGTTGCCAAAGCCCTCAACCTTCTGGAAAGCAGGAGGGCGGAATGTGCCGGGCAGGCCGGAGAGCTTATCAGGGTCCTTTCCGGACGTGCACGTCCGGAAAGGCATGTGATAGGGATAACCGGTCCCCCCGGGGCAGGCAAATCCACGTTCCTGTCACAGGTCATCCGTGTTTACAGATCAAGGGGCAAGACCGTGGGCATCCTCTCCGTGGACCCGAGCAGCCGCCGCAGCGGAGGGGCCCTTCTGGGCGACCGGGCACGTATCCGGCACGACCCCGGTGACCAGGGGGTGTTCATCAGAAGCATGGCCGCGGGAAGTCACCTGGGGGGGCTGGCATGGCGGACCCGGCACTGCCTGACGGTGCTGGAGGCGGTTTACGACGTGGTCCTGGTGGAGACCGTCGGGGTGGGGCAGTCCGAAACGGAAATCGAACAGGTGGCCGATACGGTGGTCTTCCTCGTTCAGCCGGGAAGCGGCGATGCCTTGCAGTTCATGAAGGCGGGAATCATGGAGATTCCCCACGTGGTGGTCGTGAACAAGGCCGACCAGAAGACCATGGCGCGAAAGGCCCTGAGCGATTTCCAGAGCGTGCGCCACTACAGTCACAGAAGCGATCCGGGCTGGGAGACGCAGGTTATCCTGGCGTCGGCGCTGGAAGGATGGGGCCAGGAGGAGTTCGTGGACGCGGCTTCAAGACACCGCGCGTATCTGGTTTCCAGTGGTAAGATGGAGACACATCGCCGGCGCAACCGCCTTCAGTGGGTGATGATGCTTTTCGCGGAGCGTTTCGGAAGCTTCGGTGTGGAGACCCTGGGAGGGGAGGAGGCCGTTTGGCGGCTGGTGGCAGGTACCGACCCCGCCAACCCCATGGAGGGGCTGCATCGTCTGGCGGAGAGATTGTGCGCGGTCCTGGGCATCGAGGCACCGCGCGCGAACATCCATTGACTGGGCAACCGAGTGGGAGAACCGGCACACTGTCGCCCGTCCCGGGCTTACCGGCCCGATAGAGGCTAAGGAGGTTTGGACCATGGCAGGTATTGTTGCATACGGCGGTTATGTCCCCGCTTTGAGGATGGAGCGCAAGGTCATGGCCGACGCCTGGGGAAGGGGCTCTCTGGGTGGAGAAAGGAGTTTTGCCAACAACGACGAAGACACCGTCACCATGGCGGTGGAGGCGGCCGTCAACTGCCTCCATGGCAGGAGGCGCGAGGAGGTGGACGGCGTGTTCTTCGCGTCCACCACGGCTCCCTACCAGGAAAAGCTCAGCGCCACGCTGGTGGGCACCGTGGTGGACCTGGGGCGTGAAGTGGTGACGGCGGATTTCGCCAACTCCCTGCGATCGGGTACCGGCGCACTGATGGCGGCCCTCAATGCGGTCGCCTGCGGTTCCTCCAAGCATCTGCTGGTCACGGCTGCGGACTACAGGCTGGGATACCCCCGCTCGGATTTTGAACAGAGCTTCGGAGACGGAGCCGCTGCGCTGCTCGTGGGAGCCGAGGACCTGGTGGCGACTTTCGAGGGCGCCTATTGCGTCTCCGACGAAATGCTCGATGTGTGGCGCAACCCGGAAGACCAGTACGTGAAGTCGTGGGAAGGGCGGTTCGTGCTTGGGGAAGGCTACACGGCACACATGAAGGAGGTGGTCGCGGGGGTGCTGAAAAAGTACGGACTCAAGGCCGGGGACATCGCCAAGGCGGTCCTTCCGGCCCCGGACGGACGAACCCACACGGCACTGGCCAAGGCCCTTGGCTTCGACGTGGAGACACAGCTCCAGGACCCGCTGCTCGCCAAGGTGGGGCATTGCGGGGCGGCTCAACCCCTGCTCATGCTTTCCGCGGCCCTCGAAGCGGCCAAACCCGGCGATCTCTTGCTGGTGGGGGCATACGGAGACGGCGCGGACGCGCTCCTGTTCAAGGTCACGGAGCGCATAGGGACAAGAAATCCCAGGCGCAGCATGCGGCACCTTCTCGAAAACAAGCTCCCGTTCCGGTCCTACGCCCGGTTCCTGAGCTACAGGGGGATTCTGGAAGGCCAACCGGGCGAGCCCTTTCGCCTCTTTCCATCGGCGACGGTTTCCTGGCGGGAACGCGCCTCCTACCTGCGTTGTCACGCGAGCCGCTGCACCCAGTGCGGCACCACCACCTATCCCATTCAGAGGGTCTGTTACGCCTGCGGCTCCAAGGATGCCTACGAAGAAGTACGGATTTCCGACAGACTGGGCAAGGTTTTCACCTTCACCCGTGACAACCTGGGAGGCAGAAGCGACGATCCGGTGGTGGTTCAGACCGTTGCCGAGCTCGACGGAGGCGTCAGGTTTTACGGCCTCATGACGGACTGTGATCCCGAGGAGGTGGAGCTTGGGTTGCCGGTGGATTTGACCTTCAGGAGACTTTACGAAGGGGCGGGTTTTCACAACTACTTCTGGAAACTCAGACCGCTGCGCAAGGGAGGGACGGACTGATGGGAAAGAGCATCAAGGATCAGGTGGCCATAATCGGTATGGGGTGTACCAAGTTCGGCGAAAGATGGGACGTGGGCCTCGGGGATCTGGTGATCGAGGCGGCTTACGAAGCTTACGCGGATGCGGGTATAGACCCCAAGGACATCGAGGCCTGTTATTTCGGAACGGCCTGTGCACCCGTGGTGGGAATCGCCGGTTCCGCTGCGGCGGATGCTCTGAAACTGCGCAACATCCCCGTCATGAGAAACGAAAACTGGTGCGCCACCGGCCACATCACCCTGCTCGAGGCCTGTACGGCAGTGGCCAGCGGGCTTTTCGACATCGTGATGGCTCTCGGGGCCGAGAAGCTCAAGGACACGGGATTCGCCGGCCTGGGGACGGGCCGGGGGATGAGTCCCGTGCTGGAGGCCCGGCGGACATCGCCCGGCTCCTTCGGACTGATCGCCAAACGCTATTTCGAGACCTATGACCTGACCAACGAACAGGGAAAGGAGCTCATCGGCAAGATCGCCGTGAAGAACCACGACAATGGAAGCATGTGCCCCAAGGCCCACTTCAACAACAGGGTCACCCTGGAAAAGGTGGTGAACGCCCCCATCATCGCGTGGCCCCTGGGTCTGTTCGACTGCTGCGGCAACAGCGACGGCGCCGCCTGCGCCATCGTCACCCGGGCAGACATGGCGAAGAATTTTCGCGACGATCCCATCTACCTGAAGGGGTTCGGCATCTCCATGGATTCCATGCTCCCCCATTTCAGGCCGGGGTTCGACTGGCTGCGTTTCGACTCCCTCGTGACCTCGTCGTCCAAGGCTTACGAAATGGCAGGCGTGAAGGACCCCCGGGAGGAACTGGACGTGGCCGAAGTGCACGACTGTTTCACCATCACCGAATTGGTGATCTACGAGAATTTCCGGTTCAGCCCCTGGGGCAAGGCAAGGCAAGACGTGGATTCTGGCTTTTTCACCCTGCAGGGAGGCCTGCCGGTCAACACGGACGGGGGGCTCAAGTGCTTCGGTCACCCTGTGGGGGCCAGCGGCATCCGGATGACCTACGAGATTTACAAACAGTTGCAGCAAAAGGCGGACAAACCCCAGCGCCAGGTGAAGAACCCGCGCCTGGGCCTTTCCCACACCTTCGGAGGCCCCCCGCAGCTCAGCGCGGTGGCCATTTTCGGAAACGAGCGGGGCTAAAGGCAAGGCTGGCGTGGGCCTGCCCACCGCTGCCGGGCCCTCTCTTCCCGGAAGGCCCGGCAGCGGTGGACCGCGATGGTGCCGTTAATAGCCTGACTGAAAATTCCGTCCGTTTTCGCCACGGAGGCAGGGCGGCGGTTTTCTCTGCAATCGGGACGCTGTTTGAGGAGGCTAGAGCCCGTTGGGACGAACAGCAACACCGGGCGACGACAGGGCATCCAAACCTCACCGGGCACCCCACACCCCTTTGAAATCGAGACCCTGTTCGTCCTTACGGGCTTTTGACTCCGAGTTCGGGCCGATTGCAGAGGAAATTGCCGCCCGCCCCCCGGCCACGAGGAGCCCCGGCCTCCCTCAAACTGATCTTCAGACACGCTCCAAGCCGCAACGGGCCTACCCGATTTCCAGCACCCCTTCGACCACGAGAAGGTTGATGTCTTCCTCGCTCATCCCCAGCACCTCCCTGCACACGTACTCGGTGTGCTCACCTATGCGAGGCGCCGGTCGCGACAGCCTTCCCGGGGTTTCGGACAGCTTGTAGGGGATGCCGTCGTAGGCGCTGTGACCGGTCTCCGGGTGGTCGAGATACACGTAATACCCCCTGGACATGAGATGGGGATCCCGCACAAGAATGTCCTCCGCGTCCTGCACAATCCCCGCCGGCACTCCTTCTTTTTGAAGCAGCGCGGTCACCTCTTCGGGACTGTGTGTGGCGGTCCATTCTCCCACCAGACGGTCCAGCTCGTCCTCGTTTTCTTTTCTTCCGAGAAGTGTGGCGAACCTGGGGTCGCGGGTCCAGGGGGGATTCCCTAAGGCGCGGCGGAAACCCTGCCACTGGGCATCGTTGAAAACGGCGATGACGCACCAACGCTCGTTTTTCCTCCCCGGTGTGGGCCCCAGGGAGGTGACGACCGTGCAGTCCCTGTTCTCTCCCCTGCACCGGTAGCATCCGTGGGGAGAGGCGTGGGCAATACGGTTCCCGCCGCGCTCCTGGATGCGACCGTTCACGGTGTAGTCGAGGATCGCCGTTTCAAGGATCGTTGCTGCCGAGGCCACCTGAGCCATGACGATGTGCTGGCCCCTGCCCGTCTTCTTGCGTCGTCGCAGGACCGCTATAAGGGCCACGGCCAGTTGCCCAGGGTTGATGCAGTAATCGGTGTAGTTGGTGCCGGTGCCGATGGGGGGGCGGTGGGCGTAGCCGGACAGAAAGCTGAGGCCGCCCAGAGGGGTGATGACCGCTCCGAAGCCGGCACGGTTCCTGTGGGGGCCCACCAGCCCCTGCATGGGCTGATCCACCCAGATGAGGTCCGGCTTCTTCGCGGCGTAGTCCTCGTAGTTGAGCCCCAGACGATCCTTCATACGGGGCGAGAAGTTCTCCACGACCACGTCGCTGGCCATTATGAGCCTGTCGTAGACATCCTTGGCCCTGGGATGGGCCAGGTTGAGCCCGAGGCAAATCTTCGAGCTGTTCTGGTTGTTGAACCAGCCGCTCACGTTGAGGCCTTCCTCCTTGCCGGGAGTCAAGGGGCTCGCCATCCTTATTCCGTCCGGATGGGTGGCCGATTCCATCTTGATCACCTGGGCCCCGTTATCGGCCAGTATCTTGGTGGCCACGGGCGCCGCTGCAAACCAGGAAAAGTCGCAAACCCTGATTCCTTCGAAAGGCAATGTGCCCTGTTCCATGATGCCCCCCTAAATGGCGCCTGCGCTTTTCAGTGCGGCGAGTTGCTTCCTCGTCAAACCCAGTTCGTCTGCATAGACCTCGATGTTGTGTTCTCCCACAAGGGGTGCTCGTCTGCTGATGCGCCAGGCAGTCTCCGAGATCTCATAATAGGGGGGCCCGGGGTACTGGAGGGTCCTCCCCAGTTCGGGATGCTCCACGGGAGTCAGGAAATCCAGGGCCTGGAACTGGGGACTTTCCACGATGTCCTTGGCGTTTTGGACCGGCACGATCATGATCCTTCTCGCCGCTGCCTCCTCGAAGATCTGCTGCTTGGTCTTGCCGGCCAGAAACTCCTTGAGCAGGCCGTGGATATGGCCGAACTGCTGCAGGCGGGCCATGAGCCGGGGAGGGTCGTTTGCAAGGGCGATGAGCTGTCTGAAGTTGGTGATGAGGTCCCAGACCTCGTTCCACTTGGGGTCCTTGAGATCTCCGGCCTTTCCCTCGCTTTCCATCCACTGCACGATGACATCCCAGCTCGCGCCGAACCCGGCCACCACGTAGGAAAAGACGTGGCCGTCGGCACAGGAATACATCCCGATTCCCGGAACCACCGGTTCCTCACGACCGATCCGGGTGCGTATCTCCCGACGCATATCGTAGTGCTGCACCGCGGTTTCCAGGGACATGAGAACAGACTCCTGGAGCGAAACATCCACGTGTTGTCCCACACCCGTGGTCTCCCTTGCGTACAGTGCCACCATGGTGCCCACCGCGGCCTGCACGGATCCCGAGTGGTAGGCCTGGGACCCCCCGAGCCTGTAGGGCGGGTCTTCGGGGAACCCGGCCAGAAACATGAGCCCGCCCATGGCCTGGACCACCATGTCGCACCCGGCAAGATCCTTGTGGGGCCCCGTTTGGCCGAACGGTGTTATGGAGGTGAGGATAAGGGCCGGGTTCCATTCCTTGAGGGTCCCATAGGCGAGGCCCAGACTCTCCATGTATCCCGGAGAGAAAGTTTCCACCACCACGTCCGCCGTCCGCACAAGGCGGCCAAAGATTGCCCGCCCGTCAGCGTGCTCCAGGTTCAGGGTGATGCCCCTTTTGCTCGTGTTGAAATGGAACCAGTACAGACTTTTCTCCGGGTGGGGCTCGTCGTGGACAAAGGGCCCCAGATCCCTCATGGGGTGCCCGCAGGGCGGTTCGATCCGCAGCACGTCTGCCCCCAGGTCGGCAAGGAGTTTGGTGCAATACACTCCTTTTTCATCCGACAGATCCAGGACCCGGATGTCTCCCAGCAAAGTATCCCTATCGTTCATCCGATCCTCTCCTTTCTCTTCACAGACCGTAAAGTTTCTTCGCCGCGGCACGCAGTTCCTCCCTGTGATCCGGGTGGGCCACGGCGATGAGTTCCTCGGCCCTTTCCCTGTGGGTCTTGTCGAGCAGGCGCGCCACCCCGTACTCCGTGACCACCGTGTCGGCGAACTGGCGTGGGATGGTCACCAGAGAACCCTTGTCGAGCTGGGGAATAATGGTGGACATGCCGCCAAGGGCCGTGGACGGCAGCAGGGTCACGGCCCGCCCCCCCCTGGAGAGAAACGCCCCAATGTGCATCTCCGTCTGGCCGCCCTGGCCGTTTATCATCCGGTCGCCGAATTGGGTCTCGGAGCATATCTGCCCGGTGAGATCCACCTGGAGACCGTTGTTCACGGACACCATGTTGTCGTGCCGGGCGACGGTCATGATGTTGGCGACGTAGGAGGAGTCGTACTGCTCGAAGGCGGGGTTGTTCTCCACAAACTCGATGTCTTCCGCGTCGCACCCGGCAAAGGTGGAAAAAACAGCCTTGCCCGGATGCAAGGTCTTGTACTTCCCGTTGGCTATCCCACGCTTGACCAGGAGGGGCATGCCGGGGCAGCCCATTTCGCTGTGAATGCCCAGATCGTTCTTCTCGTCGAATACCCCGAGGGTCACCATGAAGGCGCTGGGCCGTCCGACTCCCACCTGAAAAGAGCACCCGTCGGGGATGAGCTCTTTGAGGTGTTTGGCGATGCCCAGGGCGGACTCGGTCGGTTCGTCGAGCCCCACGTGGGGCGCGATCATGTCTCCGGCTGCTTCAAAACCCATGGCCTCGGCGATGCTCAGCAGGATCCTCAGGGAGCGGGGGGGCGTCAGCCGGAGCTTGGAACTGACTTCCTGGGGGCTTTTCTTGTGGAACGTCCTGTACAGCTTCTGCCATTCGGCCTCTGTAAGGTCCGGTTCCGTGGGCGGATGCACGAAAAAATCGATCTCCGATACGTGGACGAAGTTGTTGCCGTAAGTCTTGATGGCGCTCTCGTTTATTTCGCCGATCACGCATTTGGCTCTCTTCAGGTAATCCCGCTTGTGCCACATGGAGGCGCCGAAATGGCAGAAGCCGTTCCGGTCAGGAAGCGAAAGGGGGGTCATGAAAACGTCTATCTGTCTTCCTGCACTCTCCGGCCTGCCCTCGTCCAGCCCCTTGTAACGCATGGAGAAAAGGTCGGGCAGGTAGGTGATCCTTTTTTCGTCCATGGCCGGTCTGATCCGTGATCCGATGAAAAGCTCCACGAACACCTTGAAGGATTCCTCCATGCCGGGGGACAGCCAGCCGGGATCCACGGCCGTGGCCGCCACCGAAACCGTCACGTTTCTCAGTTCGGGGGCCCTGGCGGCCAGGGCCTCCATGATGATCGACGGCTGGTCTGGCAGGGGGGTCACGACGAAGTCGCCCGATTTCACCACCTTCACGGCCTCCTGGGCCGAAACGAGCCTGCGTTTGTAATCCGCCTCCCAGTCACTGCTGTAATGTAGTCTTTCGAGCTTTGGGTCCACGGTCTTCCTCCTTTTCTGAAAGTCCCTGACTGCAGGAAAGCCACACGGTAAACCATCCGCCCCGGAACCGGCAGCGTGCATCGGGGCTTCATGGGCAAACAGCCAACGGTACAGCGCGCCGAGTCCTCCGCCCCCTCCGGCACCGTCCGCTTCGTTTTCCATTTCCGTCTGCAAGCTACTGCCCCACAGGGCGGATGCACGGAGCGTGCCTTTCACACCAAGGCGGCGGTCCCAGGCAAGACGTCCCAAACCGAACCTGGCCCTTGCCGGTATGGCCCTGATGGGAGGGGAGGATCGGGAGCCAAGCGAGAGGCATTATGCCCCATCACCTTGCGGCAAAAAGGGGCTCGCAGACCGGTCCCTTGCCTCGAGTGTCAAAAACCGACCCACGTGGTCACTTGGTCGATCGGCTCCCTTTTGCTTTCCAGCCTGAAAACAGGTGAATCCGGGTCCGGGTACCCCACCGCGATTCCGATCACGATGCGCTTCGTGTCGGCAAGGCCCGTCGCCGCCCTTACGGCGTCCGGGTAGTTGGTCACGTGTCGCTGAATACAGGTGCCGAGTCCGTGGTCCAGGGCCACCAAGGCAATGGTTTGGGCCACGGTCCCGCAATCGAAAAGGTAAACGATGTCCTTGTCGCTTTCATCCACACAGATGAGAATGGCCGCGGGGGCTCCGAAAAAAGACAGCCCGGCTTCCGCCCACCTGATCTTGCCTTCCGTGTCGTCCCTGGTTATGCCCATGAGGCGGAACAGTTCGATTCCCAATTCCAGCTGGCGTCTTCTGTAGGGGTGCGGCCATTTGTCCCGGGGTATGGGAATGCCGGGATTGAAGGGAGCGCCTCTTGCGAATTGCTCCAAGTTGGCCTCGCGCACCGCGTCCAGGGACCTCCCAGCCAACACCACGAACTCCCACGGCTGTGTGTTGTTGGCCGAAGGGGCCCGCAGCGAAGTCTCCAGAATGCTGTACAGGACCTCCTTGGGCACGGGATCGGGTTTGAAACCGCGTATGCTCTTTCTTTTTTTTATCGCTTCGATGATCTCCATCCGTCCTCCTCGTTGCGGCGAGACAATCGCCGATTCATGACTGGTATTGCCCTCTGCCACGGGTCTGTTCTTGTTTTCAGCCGCTGGGTCGGAAGCCTGACGTGCCTTCAGACCTCGATCATCGTTCCGGCCAGGGCGCATTGCCGTCCATTCGGGCAGACGGGAAAAGGGTATCCATGATTCTGTGGGCTTTCCTGGGCGTACATGCATCTTGCCCGCACCGAGGCCGCAAGGCCGGCAAGACGCCCGCTCTCCCAGGGCGGGGGAAAGGACCCCCCCCGGCAGCAGCGATGATCAGGACACACCCTACCCGTTGCGTTGTTCGCGCATTTGCTGAAAACATAGCATGGGCGAGGGGCGATTGGTAGAGAGCTGTCGCCTGTCAGCACGGAAATGGGAAAAGGCATATTTGTGAGGACCCGTTAGGGCGCAACCGGGCAGAAGGCCCCGTTGGGGCGAAGAGGCGTAACAAAGCCGGCTATTGAGAAAACACCACGCCCATGCTATGAAAGGTAGGAAGAAAGCGCATCCGTACCTCCCCCAAGCGAGTGGTGTTTCGGGCAACGGGCCCCCGCCGTCCCGATGCGTTCATGGACGGAGAAACGGCGATGTACCGCACCCGTCGGCCTGCTGATAAAGGGTTGTTCTCGTGAAAAAGGCCCGGAACATAGAGGGCTCCGGGGATCTGCCGGAATGCTTTGCCCGGCTGGACAAGGTTTTCCCGGTGGCCGAGAACGGCCTGCGCGTCACTCCAGAAGCCTGTTTCCCCTGCCCCCAAAGGGTGCACTGTCTCCGGTCCGCCCTGGACGGAACAGAAGGACTGGTCCTGCAAGAAGAATTGGTGGATCGGGCTTACCGAAAGGGCCTCATGGGCTTTCTCGATCGCTGGTCCAAGAAAAAGGGTCTCCATCGCAGGATGGAAAAGGCGAGAAAGGCGAAGGAATAGATCTCGAGGTCGACGATCAACGACACGGAGATCTCCCGAAAGCGCATTTTCATCAAACTGCGCCTGAATGCAGCCCGGACCAAAGCATGGCAGGGGACATCCCCATCAAACGGCAAGGGCGCCTTGATCATCGTTCGGGCCGGTCTGTTTTTGTTTTTCCTCTCCTGAGAGTGCGGGCAGGATGCCCCAACTCCCGGCAGAGGCAACAGAAGCAAGTTGCCTCCAATGCCTCCCGGCCGAAACGATGATCAAGGGCGGCAAGGACATCACGGGTCTCGACCATGACCGTCAGACGCAAGCATGTGGGCGCAACGTTGCTGCTTCTTTTGCTGTTGAGCGTTGTGGGAGCGGTTTTCTACGGTCACCTCGGGGGGGTGAAAGGTATTTGCTCCCGCCTGGCGGGGTTGTATCACCGCCTCAGCGACAGGAAGGAAGTGAGGCGCTACCTCTCCTCCTTCGGCGTGGCCGCGCCCATGGTGTACATGGGGGCCCAGGCTCTTCAGGTGCTCCTTGCTCCCATACCCGGCGAGGCCACCGGCTTTATTGGCGGCTATCTTTTCGGTGCCGTGCCGGGCTTCTTCTATTCCACGCTCGGCCTTACGGTGGGCTCAGGCATCAACTTCGCGGTGGGAAGAATCCTCGGTGGCCGCTATGTGTCCCGGATAGTCCCGGCAAAGCACCTCTTACGGTTCGACCTGCTTCTCAGGCGCGAGGGTGCCCTGGTTGCCCTTGCCCTGTTTCTCTTGCCGGGTTTCCCCAAAGACTACCTGTGTCTTTTCCTGGGGATGACCAGCATGCCTGCAAGGGTTTTTTTGATCCTGAGCACTGTTGGTCGGATGCCGGGGACCTTTGTGCTGAGCTTGCAGGGCGCCCAGGTTTTTGAAGGCAAGTACGGATCGTTCCTCGCTGTTCTTCTCGCGTGCGTGTGTATTATGTTTGTCGCGTATTTCCGCCGGAGTGATTTGTATGGATGGATAGAGAGGATCAACCGCAACTAAACCTGGGGGATGAAGGCCATGGAGTCGGCCTTTGCCTCTTTGCGAAGTGAACCACCATCATCAAAAATGGAAGGGGCAGATCGAGGTGCCGCACTGGAATTACAGGGAAGAATTGAGCAGGGAGAACAAGCTCAGAAGGTCCTACTACGAAGTCCTACGCGACCAATTGGATCAATACGTTATTGAATACAGCCTGGTGGCTTCCTACAAGAGATGCATCGAGGCCAAGGAAGAGTATCCTTTCGTCGAAAAAAGGGAGCTCAAACCTAGGGCCCGTATATCCTTCGCGGAGTATAAATTCCAGACCGCTTTCCTGGCTCTCTTTCTGGAGGACACGATCCCTTCGATTCATAAGAAGTACATACGTTTTTTTGAAGACAACAGGACCAACAAGAAGAACGTGCTCCTCGCCAAGGCCATTCCCTTTTCCTATGCGTACGATCGCAACCTGAAGTACCTTGATTCAGCACGTTTTTTCAGCTTCCTGGAGGTTCTGCTTCCCGTCGACTACGCCCTACTCATAGAACGGGACCCTACCACCAAGGCACGGAACCGGTACGCCCTTTCCCATTTTCACGTCCGCATAGACTGGCCCATCGCCGATGCCGCCGAAGACCTCGCCAGGAGCCTTCGGTATATCTCCAAGGACCTGTACGAAAAGGGCGAAAACTACGCGGAGGATCTTCAGAAAAAATTCTTCGAGTACTACGGAATGCCCGTTACCGCAGGAGGAAGGAGAACCGCGGCCATTGTGGCGGCCCAATTCCTCAGAAAGCTCCCCCACATAAGTACCGTGTACGTGAGCAGCAGTGAAACACGGGCGCTCATTCGCATATCGGAGAGAGCCATCTCCAAGTGCATTCTCATGAAGCTGACGGAAAGCGAAATGCAGCAGCTCACGGACGCGAACCTCCTGAGTCCGAGAAGCTTCAGAAAACATTATCTCGTCACCATGGAAGGGACGGAGGGCGTTGCGGTCTTTCAGACCACCTACGCCCACACGAGCCATGCCAGACCCCCGGAGGACGGTAAGTTGAGGGAACTGAATCCGGATCCTTATTTTCTCATTGTGGACGGGCAGCACATCCTCCCCAAACCCGGAGTGTGGAAGTTTTCCCCCCTGCCGCACAACGTCATTTACAGCTAGCGCCGAAGCGTTGAAGCACAAGGGTCCTCAGGAGAGCGTACCGAGTTCCCGGATCATGGCGATCTCGTCACAGTCCGGAAACTTCACGCAGTGGATGCAGTCCGCCCATATCTTCTGGGGAAAGTCACCCTTGTCCACCACACGAAACCCCTTCTTCTCGAAGACCCATGGGCGGTAGGTGAGGACAAAAACCTTCCCGATCCCGAAGCCCGCAGCCTCTTCCAGGGCAAGTTCGATAAGACGCGTGCCTGTGCCCTTGTTCCAGTACTCTTCAAGGACAGCCAGGGATCGTATCTCCGCAAGATCTTCCCACCAGATCTGCAGGGCGCAGCATCCTATAAGGCGTTTGTCCGCGACCGTTTCCACCACCGTGAAGTCCCTGACATGATCGTAAAGGGAGTTCAACGCCCTCGGGAGCAGTTCTCCCCTCTTGGCATAAATGTGCAGGATCTGGTGTATCCGTTTGATGTCCCGGACCGTGGCCTTCCGGAAAAGGTTTTCCATAGGGTTCTCCGTTTCTTGAACAATGTGTCCGCTCAGAAGTACCTCTCGCGTCCGCAAACTGCGCCTATTATACCCTCACCCCGACCCTTTTCCAGAGGACGAAGGGGATGCCGGAAGCGCATGCGGCCACTGCCGAATGTCATCGTACGAAAGGCTCCGTCCCCTTCTTGAACAAAGCCTGCACGGCCCCCCTGCCTTGCGGCTCGGCAGCTCTGCCGGATGCGGGATCCACCAACACCCTTGTGACATCTTCCGGCGCATCGAAATGAGAGACCGTTCCGTTGTCGAGGGCCCACTCCATGACTTGGAGCCAGATAGGCAGGGCCGCCGCGGCCCCCGTCTCCCCCTTGCCGAGCGGACGGTTGTTGTCGCGCCCCACCCAGACGCCCATGGTGAGCGAAGGGGAAAACCCGACAAAGAGGGCATCCTTGCAGTCGTCGGTCGTGCCGGTCTTGCCAGCCAAACGGCGGCCCGCGCCCGCGGCTTTCCTTGCGGTTCCCTCGTGGATCACCGCCTGAAGCATATCGACCATTATCGCCGCCCCGGCCCGGGACATGACGGCCCTCTTCCGGCTGTGAGCTTCCCAGATGGAGCGTCCATTGCGATCCTGCACTTCCACCACCGCGCACGGCTCGACCCACTGGCCCCTATTGGGGAAGACATTGTAGGCTGCGGCCAGTTCCAGAAGCGTTACTTCGGATGTGCCCAAGGCCAGGGACAGTCCCGGCCTCAAGGGGGATGCGATGCCCATGCGCCTGCCGAATGCCCCCACGTTCTCGGGGCCAAGCTCTTCGATGAGCCGCACTGCCGGTATGTTCTGTGACAGGGCCAACGCCCTTCGCAAACTGATCTCCCCCTCGTACGCCGTAGAAGAGTTGCGGGGGGTCCACGGCTTGCCCCCCCTGGCTCCGGAAAAGACAACCGGGGCGTCGAGCACAAGGTCACTCTGGGTCATCCCTTTTTCGATGGCCAGGGCATAGAGGATCGGTTTGAAAGCAGAGCCTGGTTGTCGCCTCGCCATGCTCGCACGATTGAACGACCCTTCCGCAACATCCTTCCCCCCCACCATGGCAAGGATCCGACCGGTCGTAACCTCCAGACACACAAAAGCTCCCTGTGCCAACCCCCCCTGATCGAGCCCGTGCCGGGATATGCGGGCGTTGACAGCCCCGAGGCCCTCCCGGACCGCCGCCTCCGCCTGCTGCTGCAAGCGCCAGTCGAGACTGGTGCGCACGGTCAAGCCGGCTTCCTGGAGACGGGCCGAGCCGAAGTTCTCTTCCAGGAAGGAGCGCACGTGAGCGACGAAATGGGGGGCCTTGGCTTTCTGGTCCTGGATACGGAAAGGAACCACCTGTTGCCCCAAGGCCTGCTCAAGCTCCGAGCTGCCGATGAAGCCCATCCCTGCCATCTGGTGCAGGACCAGGTCCCGCCGCTTGGTGGCAAGCCCCGGGTCCACCAGGGGAGAATATCTCGAAGGCGACTTGGGCATCCCCGCGATCAAAGCGCACTCGGCCAGGGTGAGCTCTCCGACGCCTTTGCCGAAAAAAGTGCGTGCGGCGGCCTCCACCCCATAGGCGCCGCTGCCGAAATATACCTGGTTGAGGTAGAGCTCAAGAATCTCGTCCTTGGTGTACCGCCTCTCCAGTTGCAGTGCCAGAAGCGCCTCCTTTATCTTGCGTCTCAGGCTCTTTTCAGGCGTCAGGAACAGGGTCTTGGCCAATTGCTGGGTAATGGTGCTCGCCCCTTCCACGTACTGCCCGGCTCGAATGTTGTGCCAGGCCGCCCTGATGAGCCCCCTGGGGTGCAGGGCGCTGTGGCGGTAGAATGCGCGATCCTCCGTGGCGATGAGGGCGTCTTTGAGCGCACGGGGAATGGCCGACAAGGCGACAGGGTCCCGCTTCTCGGTGAACCACTCGTCAAGGAGCACTCCGTCTGACGAGTAGATCCGTGTAACGGAAAGGGGCTTGCATGCCTCGAGAGACCGTATTTGCGGCAAATCGTGCACCAGTGCGAAAAAGAGCCCCGTCCCGACTCCCCCTAAGGCTCCTGTAACAAGAACCAGCGCAAGGACCGGGCTCCGGTGTTTGTCGCGTGCAGGCATCACTGTCTTCTTCCAGGTTCTACGGTTTCCTCAGGCATCTGTGAAATTTTCGTCCGCTCTACCGGCCAAGGCAGGGCGGCGGTATTTCCCTGCCACGCTCTTATAGTGCGTGCGGTCACAAATTGCCATTTCCTACATCCCCGTCCCCTCTGGGCCTGGGTAAAGGCTATACAAAGCGCAGTCTGTGGACACCCGAGGCATAAGGTTGCCCCCCGGAGCGCGTTCCCGAGTCCCTATAGCGAAAGAACAAAGAGAAAGAGATTTCCCGCGCCATGGAGCACCAGGGGAACGACCAGATTGCCCTCCCGCTCATACGCAAGCGCAAAGAGAAGCCCCCCCACGAACTGGATGAGGGGAAGCCTCTGCCCGGCAGGGTGGGAGAAGGCAAAGAGCAGGGACGAGACACAAATGGCCGCCGGTTTGCCCCACCTTTTGAGAAACCCGTAGGCAATCCCCCTGAAATAGACCTCCTCGGCGAAAGGAGAGACCAATACCCCCACCAGGAAGTAGCCCACGCGATCGCGTCCCCACCCCGGGGGAAGCTCCGTGCGTAACAACGGAAAAGGGTCCCAGCCCCATGCCCACAGAAGCAGGCAGGTCCCCGCGACCACAGTCCCAAACCCCACACCCCAGATCACCCCCTTTGCCAGACCGCTACGGATCCCGTGTCTTTTCAGCCCTACGGTCTCCGCCCCTTTGCCGCCTGCACGCAGTATGAGAAACAGACAGGCCGACTGGGCAAATCGCGTGAACCCTACCAGTGCCAATCGGGACGAAGCAGGAAGAACACGGGCCAACAGGGCCCCCAGCAGCTCCAGAAAGGCCACGCTTGCCGAGGAGGCGACAAAGACCCCCGGGCTCACAAACCCTGGTGCCATCCGAGCCTTTTTAGGGTCTTGTAGGCATGCCATTGCACGTACCAGCTCTTGGAGGTTTTCAGTCTTGCAAGTATGTTCGGAATCGCCCGGCTGTCGTTCAGGCCTCCGAGGGAAGAGATGGCCCGGCACGCCACATTTTCTTGCGGGTCATCCATCAGGCGCGTGAGGCAATCCAGCGCCCCGGTGCTCCTGCTGATCCCCAAGGCCCGCGCTGCCCAGTACCGCTCCAACAGATCGGGACTGTCCAGGATCTTTTCACCGCACGCCAAAGGACCGATGTCCACCCCCTGTGTGACGGATCTTTTCAAGCCCTCAATCCGATCTTGTAGGCTTGGAGATTCGATCAGGCTGCGGACTGTAGCCGCCGTTGCAGGCTCGCGGGCTCCGTTCGCCAAAGGCAGCAGCAACCCGACTCCCACCAGAAGCACCCCACCGGAAGCGAACAGCCAGGAGGCGGTGGCTCCGAAGAAGCAAACAGCCGCCCGGTACAAGGCAACGTAGGCGCCCGCATACAGGAAGACGGGAAATCCGAGCAACAAGGAGATGAAAAGGGCACTGCGCAGGAAAGAATCCCTGTCGCATCCCGCGGAAAACGCCGCCAACAGCGCTTTGGGCTCCCTGCGCACATCGTCCCACGCAGCGGAGACGATCAGTTCTTTCCCCTGGTAAAACAGCACCCGGCGGGCGCTTTCCGCCACTTCCATGTCCACCGCACGCGATTGCACAACGGGCACATAGTCGTATTTGAGCAGCAGCGCACGCAAGGGCTCCAGAATGTCTCTGCTCTCGATGCGGTCCAGACGGCAGGTCTTGACGAGCTTCTGGTCCAGCGGCTTGAAGACCTCGGCGGCGTGGAAGGCGTGGCGGTAATAGAAAGAGCTGATCTTTCTTCCCGGCGCGTTGGAAAGGAGAAGGTTGTCCCTCAGCCCGACAAACAACACCCCATCGAACTGGCTTGCCCACAGCAATCCAAGTACAAGCAGGGGGGCGCCCATGAAAAGAAGCTCCCGGAATGTGCTCATGAACCGGAAGCGTCGCAGCAGGGGAAGGGCACAGGCCCCGACGCTCAAGGGGATGAAAAGGAAGTAAAGGCCCCCGAAAGGGGAAAAGCCCCGTGCATTGGCCGCAAGCAGGACCGCTGCCCAAACAAGCCCATATACGGACAGCACGCAGGGGTTTCTTCGAAAGAGGCGATCCCAGATCCCCAACAAGACAAAGACCACGAGGGACAGCCCCGTTCCCAGACTGAGGGCGAACAAGAGGCCCGCCCAAAAGGCCGATGCAGGATCCTGAAGACCCGGTTGCACGTCCAGGGAGGGGACGGGCAGAAATCCGCTTTCCGTCACGGATTTCAGACGCGCGTGAAGCTCCCTGTTGCCCAAAAACACCTGGCCTGTTGCCAGGAGGTGGCACGTGACCATTCCAACGAGGAGGGGAAGAAGCATGGAGAGCGCGGAGACGGACCCTGTGGTCCCCTGGTCTCTTTCCACACGGCAGCGGGTCCTCCCCCTGCCCCCCAACTCGCCAACTCCTCCTGATGGTGCGGGCATGGCGTGCCCCCTTCGCCAAAAAGATGGGGCTCACTCCCCCCTTTCGGGAATGAGCCCCAATCCCGGCAAACCTTGAATGCGCACTGCGGCGCTACGCGGCGGCTTCCGCTTTCACCGTCACGGCCACTTTGTACAGAACGGTCAGAATCAGGGCGCCCATGGCGTAAACACCGACGGAAATCATCAGCTCAGGGGCCGTGGGAACGTATTCCGTCACATGTTCCAGCGGCGAGGGGATGAAACCCGCCACCACCAGTCCGAGACCCTTGTCTATCCAGGTGGAAAGCACCAGCATCACCAACGCCCACAGCAAGATGGTCTCGTTGTTCCGGGTGCGGGGAGGGATCAGCAGGGCCAGGCACGCGATACCCAGAACTGCGGAGGCCCACATCCACGGCACCAGCACCCCGTGCCCATGGAGCCCCACGTATAGGTACTTGAACGACTCCATGTGCCCGGGAATGCCGCTGTAAAAGGCCGTGAAGAACTCGAGGCCCAGGAAGAACAGATTGAGGATCATGGCGTAGGTGATGATCTTTGCCAGGGAACGAATCGCCTCGCTGCCCGCGTTGAAAGTGGTCAGCCTGCGCAGCAGCATGACGATGAGGACCAAAATGGCCGGACCTGCGCAGAAAGCCGACGAGAGAAAGCGCGCGGCCATGATGGCCGTCAACCAGAAGTGCCGCCCCGGTAGCCCCGCATACAGGAAGGCTGTAACCGTGTGGATGCTCACCGCCCAGGGTATGGACACATAAATGAGCGGCTTGACCCACGCGGGAGGAACGTCACCCTTCTTCTCTGCGTGCAGGGTGAGCCATCCGATCACTATGTTGAGAAGCAGGTATCCGCTCAGGACGAGAAAATCCCAGAACAGGATGGAGTTTGGGGTGGGATGGAGCATGATGTTGAGCATCCGTTGCGGCTGTCCCAGGTCGACCACGACGAACGTCATGCACATGAAGACAGCGGAAACCGCGAGGAATTCCCCCAGGATGGTGATTTTCCCGAACACCTTGTGGTTGTGCAAATAATAAGGGAGCACCAGCATGACCGCGGAAGCCGCCACGCCCACCAGGTAAGTGAGTTGAGCGATGTAAAAACCCCACGAGACGTCCCTGCTCATACCGGTAATCCCCAGGCCCTCGCTGTACTGATACAGATAGGACAAGAACCCAAGGCCGATGAGCCCCAAGAGGACCACGATCCATCCCCAGTATCCTTTACCTCCGGTCAGAGCCTTTTCAAGCATATGCACCTCACATGATGTAATAGACCTGAGGCTGGGTCCCCAGCTCAGGTCTTCGTCTTATGGCGAACCGGTCACGAAGGGCCTTGCTGACCGCGGACTCCGGATCGTTCAGATCGCCGAAGATCAGTGCCTTCTCCTTGCACGCCTCCACGCAGGCCGGGATCTGGCCTTTGGCAAGCCTCTCTGCGCAGAAATTGCATTTTTCCACCACGCCCTTCATGCGCGTGGGGAAATCGGGATTGGTTTCTTTGAGTCCTCGTCTTGGGTCGATGTAATTGAAGCTTCTGGACCCATATGGACAGGCTGCCATGCAGAAACGACACCCGATGCAACGGTGATAGTCCATCATGACGATACCGTCGTCTCTTCTGAAGGTGGCTTTCGTGGGGCAAACCCGAACACACGGCGGATTGTCGCACTGATTGCAGAGAAGCGGCAGGGGGCTGCGCTTCAGGCTCGCGGGCACGCGTTCGTTCTGCTGTTCGGGAAACACATGGCGGTAACCGTCGCGCCAGATCCATTTGATCTCGTGGTTCGAGTTGTCGATGTCCGGAACATTGTGTACCCGGTGGCAGGCGATGATGCAGTCCTTACAGTTCTCCGGGCACTTTTTCGCATCGATCACCATGGCCCATCGCGCCCCTTCCAGAGCGTCCCAGGTGGGAGAGGCCCCCCGGGGTTTGGCGCCCAAGGCAAAGGCCTCCATTGTCGGTTCCACCCCGAGTCCGACAACGGCGAGCCCGGTTATCTTCAGGAAGTCTCTTCTCTTGCTTTCCATCACTCCTTCTCCTTCGGCGCGACATGGCAATCCCAGCAGTACGGGTTGACTCCGAGATAATTGTGGCACTGATCGCAAAACTGCGTCTTGTTGGAATGGCACTGCATGCACGTATTGGAAAGGCTCATCTCGTGACGTTTACCATTGGCCGCAGCATACATTCTGTTCTTATCGCGCACCACGGAGTCGCGCCATGCATTGAGAAGCTGCATGTGCTCGGCTTTCATGAAAGCTTTCGGTTCCACACACTCTTTGGTGTCCAGTTCCTCTATGGCCGGGGTGTCGATCTTGGGATCCGGCGCCGGCGCCGCCTTTCCCATGTTGTACCAGAACGGGAAAGTGAACAAACAGAAAAAGACACCGAGGCCTATTATGATTTTGCCTGAGTCATACATCCTCATCTTCCTCCATGCCTCCGATAGGCTCCGCCCGCAGATTGGTGGTCCGCTGCTTTTCCCCATCCAAAACCAGGGCGTTGCCGACCAATTCGTGCACGCCCGTCACACCCACCTCGGGAACCCAGTATTCCATAAGGGGGGGCAAGGCCGCGCGGTCGATGGCGCACACGCATGCAAGCATGTTGACCCCGTGCTTCTGGTGCACATAACGCACGGCGTTGGCCCTGGGAAACCCCCCGCGCATTCTCAGTTCCATATTCTCTCCGGCGTTGAGACCGGCGCCGCTTCCGCAGCAGAAGGTCTGCTCCCGGATCGTGTTTTCAGGCATCTCGTAAAAATGGTTGCACACGTTCCTGATGACGTAACGGGGTTCTTCCAGCAACCCCATACCCCGTGCGGGGTTGCACGAATCGTGGTAGGTGACCACGACGTCATCGTTGCGGGCGGGATCGAGCTTCAGCTTCTTGTTCTTGATCAGGTCCGCCGTGAACTCCGTGATGTGGACCATCTTCGTGGACCGTGCGTTCTCGAACCTGGTGCCGGTGATGGGAGAAACCGGCTCCTGGAGAAAATCCGCCGGTCCGTTCATGGTGTCCATGTACTGCTGGATCACCCGCCACATGTGACCGCATTCACCGCCGAGAATCCACTTGACTCCCAGACGCTTGGCCTCGGCATACATCTTGGCGTTGAGGCGCTTCATCATTTCGTGGGAGGTGAAAAAACCGAAGTTGCCCCCTTCCGAGGCGTAGGTACTCCAGGTGATGTCGAGCCCCAGACTCTCCAGATAGTGGAACAGGATCAGGTAGCCCATGCAGGTATAGGTTCCGGGGTCGGCGAACACGTCGCCCGACGGAGTGATGAAGAGTATCTCCGCCCCTTTTCTGTTGAACGAGGGGTTCACCCGGACCCCTGTGATGCCTTCGATCTCGTCCACGAAGAAGTCGATCATGTCCTTAAAAGCATGGGGCTGAATCCCCAGATGGTTTCCCGTCCGGTAGCAGTTGGCCACGGGAGTCTGGATCCAGTCGGCATTGAGACCGAGAAGGTTGATGAGCTCCCTGCCGATGATGGTGATCTCCGCCGTGTCGATGCCATAGGGACAAAACACGGAACACCGGCGGCACTCGGTGCACTGGAAGAAGTAGTACCACCATTCTTTGAGCACTTCGGGCGTGAGCTTTCTGGCCCCGGCGATCTTTCCCAGGACCTTTCCAGCCAATGTGAAGTCCTTGCGGTACACGGAGCGAAGCAGTTCCGCGCGCAGGACCGGCATGTTCTTCGGATCGCCCGATCCGATGAAAAAGTGGCACTTGTCGGCGCAGGCGCCGCACCGGACGCACACGTCCATGAAGATCCGAAGGCTGCGGAACCTGTCCAGCCTCGTGCGCAATCCTTCCAGGACGATTTCCACCCAGTTGTCGGGCAACGGCCAGGTCTCATCCAAGGGGGACCACTCCTTGGTCGTGGGAAGGGGCATCCCCACGTATTCCAGGGAGCTGGCCTTTGCCGGATAGAGGTGAATCCCCGGCTGGATGCGCACGGGGGTATCCATCCATCCGCTTGCGGGTGGAACGTGGTCTATCTGTACGAGTTCTTCTGGTTTGGAAACATCTGCCATGACTACTCCTTCTCCACGGGCAATCCCGCCTCTATCATCTTGTCCCTGAACTCCTCTTCGTACTCCTCATAGGTATGGACCGGAACCGGGTAATTCCACGGATTGACGTGGCGCACTGCCCGGCTGTTGTTGGGTAGATTCCTTGTGGGGCTCAGAAAAACCCCTCCCATGTGCATCAGCTTGCTCCAGGGGAAATAAGCAATGAGCACGCTTACCAGAAAGAGATGAACGTAGAAGAGGCTTCCGATGCCGTCGGGTATCTTTGGCTGAAAGGTGACCAAGCCCATCATCAACTGCTTGACCGCGACCACGTCCACCTTCGTGAAGTACCGCAGGAGAATCCCGCTGGCGGCCACCGCGCCGATGACAAACAGGGGGAAATAATCCGCGGGCAGGGAGATGTACCGGAGCTGGGGCAGGACCACCCTGCGCAAAAAAAGGAAGCCCACGGCCCCCAGCAGAACCAATCCGGAAATCATGACGCCCGGTGCCCCGACCTGCAAAAAGCCGTCCAGGCTCTCGATGAGATGTATGAGAGCGGGATAGGGTTCGGCGAAAAAGCGCAGATGCCTTACGACCACCGTGAGGAAGGAGTAGTGAAAGGCCAGCGCCGCTATCCACAGCCACTTGGAGGACCCATAGATGAGCTTGGGTCCGGTCTTGAGCTCCATGGCCGTGTTTCGGAAAAGGGAGCGGAAAAAGAGGATCTCCAACGCCATCCGCCAAACGACGCCCCATTTGGTGTAAGGGCTTTCGAGATAACTCGCCTTGATCCAGGGCAGGGACTTCTGTTGCCCGCAAACGGTCGGGATCCGGAAGGGCACGGGAGACCTGCCCCATCGCACAACACGGTAAATGAACCCCACGAGAAACGCCGCAAACGCAAGGTAGGGAACGATCACCCCGAATATGAGCTGCAAGTTCAACAATGCTCCCCCTAGAGCCACCACCACGAGGGCCCCGACAACCACAAGGGGAATCCCGATACAAATCCAGACGTTCATTGCCCGTCACCTCATTTCGTGTTGATTATTGTTAGGCTTACTATCCTAAGAGCCCGGCGGGTTGTCGCCGCCACCGTCCGGTGCTTCTTCGCCAAGGGGCGCGACGATGAGCTTCGCGCGGCTCATTGCCCCGTAAACCGATTTGCGTATTTCATTGACCCGGATTTCGTGGAGCTTCTCCCTGCACTGTGCGTAGAGGTCGAAAGCCTCCAGTGCCATCTCGTCGATCTTGCCGTCCAGGGTGGACCAGTCCGGCGCGATCCCCGCATTGCGCAGTTCTTTGCTGCATTCTTTCCGGATGATGTCTTTCAACGCAAAAACAAAGGAAACGGCCTGGGAAGGTTTGAAGCTCTGGACGGCCCGGACCCTCACCATGTCGTCGAGAAACCCCGCAGCCCCCTGCTCGGGAGCAAGGCCGACGATCGTGTCCAAGAGCCCTTCCAGCCCCCTGCTGAGGCTGTCGCCCAGGGGATTGGCGAACGGGTCTTTCTGGTGCTTCAGAAAATGCAAGCTGTCCTGGGGATAGGTCTGGAAGACGACGTCGCGCCATCGTTTCAAGATGGCCGACCTCTTTTTCTTGAGAAGATCCCCCAGTTCCATGATCCCGACCCCGCAAGCTGCCGCCCCGGACACACCGCGAGAAGCCAGCGCCCCTCCCGGGTATTCCCGAACCGCGCTATTGTGTTCAAGTATCTGATATGATTATAATTTATTGGAAAATTTCCTTGACTTTATAACCACGCGTGGTACTTAGACGAATCACTACACAGTGTCAAGGAAAAACCTCGCCGTCCTTCCACCGTGCAGACGCAAGCCGCGAATCGTCGAGGGCGACTCGGCCCTCGACGCGCCTTTTCTTGCCCTGTTGGTGGACACGGTCGGTTCGGTAAGACCATAGGATAAAAAGGAAGGCTCATGCGGTGTTGCCGGGTGCTCCTGGGCGATGGTTCATCGCTTTCCTGGGAGGGCGGGCATCCTGCCCGCGCTCCCAGGCACCAGCAAACGCTCAAGTCCCTGGTTTGCCTCGAAAGGCAAAGTGCTCCCCTCGGGCCTACCTGGGCTGCTGGTCCTCATTGTGGCCCTGCACCCGGCAACACCGGATGAGCCAAAAGGAATGCCTGTGTGGTATGGGAAGCGCCGATTGGGATGGGGAGCAATTTGCGGAGTGCGGCAGGCAGCAGGATGAAAGACCAACCCTCTGATCGATTCCTCGAGATGGCATCACGACCGGACAAGCTGGGTCAGCCCGCACGATGGGACGCCGTGGGCGCATCCACAGGGGCCTGCGGCGACACGGTACGGTTCTTCTTGAGCTCCGTAGGCGAACGGATCGCCGACGTCCGTTTCGTGGTCGACGGGTGCATCCACACCCTTGCCTGCGCCAATGCCGTTGCCTGTCTGGCAAGCCAGAAGACGATCCACGAGGCATGGGAAATCAGCGAAGACCTTGTGGCCCAGGCCCTAGGGGGTCTCGATGCCGCCCATTGGCACTGTGCGCAGCTGGCAGTGGGCGCCCTGTATAAAGCCCTGCACCAGCTTGCCGCAACCCACAGGCAGCCCTGGAAGAAGTGGTATGCGATACGCTAGGGTGTTTTTTCATGCAGAAAAAGGCGGCCCCTAGCTGCATTCCCAGGGCCGCCCCTGTGACAGCCGTTACGTTGGGTTACCCGCAGCTGTTGGACGTTCCGCACCCCCCGCATCCGCCAGCACCGAAGTCGATCCCCGCGGAAATCTTGAATCCCATGGGAGTGAAATCCACCGTCAGGGGCTGGGCCTTGTCCATCAGGTCCCTGCTGACAACGAAGGTGAACCCGTCTTTCTCGTAACTGTAATCTTCATCTCTCGGCTCATCCAGAGCCATGGCCAGTGACGGCCCCCCTCACCCGCCTTCATTGAGAAACACCCTGATGGGGGATATCTCGTTTTCCCTTCCTTCAAAATACTCCGTAAGTCTTCGGTGGGCAGCGTCGGTTACTTCGAGCATTTACGCCTCCTTTTCTTGGACCCTCGGCCCGAGTTTTTGAATAATCATACCATTATACTAGCGATCTTTCCCTCCGCTGTCAACGGGAAAAAAGCTTTCCCTCGCACAGGTCCCGCAGGTGTTTCTCATACACCTCGCGATCGCTCTTCGAAAAAAGCACAAAGGTCACCTTCTCGGGCAGCGTATTTGTCTCGAGGAACGCACAAGTGGTGGCCACGGCCACCCTGCACGCATCGGCCACGGGGTAGCCGTAAACTCCGCAACTGATTGCCGGAAAGGCAATGGTCTTCACCCCGTGTGCCGCAGCAAGTGCCAAGGAATTCCCATAGCAGCTTGCCAACACCAGGGGATCCCGATCCGTTCCCCCGTAAACCGGGCCCACCGTGTGGATGACATAGCCGGCCGGGAGCGCATAGCCCTTGGTGATCCTTGCTTCTCCGGGCGGGCATCCTCCCAGGGTCCTGCACTCGGCGAGAAGCTGGGGCCCCGCCGCCCGGTGTATGGCGCCATCCACACCGCCTCCCCCGAGCAGCGAGGAGTTGGCGGCGTTTACAATGGCATCGACATGCAGACGCGTTATATCGCCCTGCACGACGCTGATTCTCTGCAAAACCGAGGGGTTCATCGGGTCTCCTCCCGGGCCTACGCCTCGACCCGGCGCGGCCACCATGGCGCATCGGGCAGGGTACGGTTCACAAATCGTAAAGGCTAGGATCCACCTTGGGTGCGGCCCGCTTCGCCCTGCCGCCTCCCCCCTTTTTTTCGGGCAACATAAAGGGATCTCCGTCTTCCAGCAGGTCTCCCATCTCCGCCTCGATTTTCTCCGGATCCTCGCCGGCCTCCATGCGCTGTAAGGCTTCCTCCATACCCGAGCCCAATTGCATGCCTGTCATGTCCGTGAGCTTGCGCATCAACCGTGCAGCCTCACGGGGATCGTCCTCGTTGATCTTGTCCGCATCCCTTGCCAGGGCTTCCATGGCCCTTTCCATCTTCCCCTCGTCAAAAGGCAGATCGTCCCCTTCGCCCTCCTCTTTCGCCCTTCCCGTCACGGCAAAGACGGACAACTTGCGCGCCAGGGGCCTGTCCGTGCATTTGGGGCACGTCGGGGTCTTGGTGGTGTTCACGGTGCGCGAAAAGAAGTTGAAGATCGTATTGCAGCGGTCACAAAAGAATTCGTAAATGGGCATCCTCGCCTCTCATCTTAAAACGCCTATCAACGTTGCCTTTAAAGTCACAGGTCGACGGCGTCACTTGCCTGCGTCCACATAGAGAAAAGAAGTGCAGCCCGTGCGCAGCCGTCTTGGGAACCGCCTCGTGTCCGCCCTACTTGCGAGGAAATGATAGGGGCTCCCTTGGTCCTTGTCAACAAAGGCAGTTCACGGCCATGGGAGGGGCTCACCGCCAAAAAACCCGCTCTTTTCAGACACGCTCTCTAAAGATGCTCTCCGACTCTGAAATCACAGGTGCTCTCCAAACGGAACGGGTCCCGTGTATCGGTAAAATCCGGGAGGGACGGGCTGCCCGGGACGGGCAGCTCCTGACACAGCAGATTTTCGAAGCCCAAATCTTCCGCCATGGCCACCGCTTCCTCGTATTCCCCCGGAAGCAGCGGCCGCGCTATTTCGGGATAAAAATGGGCCCTGTGGGTGGGGGTGTACTGGGCCATGAGGGAAAGTCCGATCTTCCTGGAGACTTCCAGGGCGAGAAAACAGAGGGTCTCCCACGTTCCCGCCCGCCCCTCGGGAAGAACCAGGTGCCGCACCCACAGACCGCCCCCGGCCAGCCCCGTCGCGGCGTCGATGCGGATATCTCCCACCTGGCGGTACATTTCGAGAACGGCCTGCCGGGACACATCCTTGTAATCCTTCGCCCCGCAATACTTGGCGGCCAGGGCGTTGTCGGCGAATTTCATATCCGGAAGATACACGTCGATGAGCCCTTCCCATCGTGAAAGGGCGGGCACCGAGTCGTAGCCCGAGCTGTTGTAAAGAACCGGGACGGTGAGTCCCTCTTCCTTTGCGCGGATCAGGGCCTCGCGGATCTGCGGCAACTGGGGGGAGGGGGTGACCAGCCCGATGAAATGAACACCCTGCGCCTCGAAAGCCATCGCCTGGCGAACAAATTGTTCCGTGGAGACAACACTGTCTCGAAGCCGGCCCTGACTGATCAGATGGTTCTGGCAAAAGACGCAGGCAAGATTGCACGAGGAAAAGAAGAAATTGCCCACCCCCTTTTGCCCGGCAAAGCAGGGCTCTTCCCCGTGATGCACCACGGCGCATGCAAGGTGCAGTCGGTGGTCCAGGCCGCAGTAGCCCTTCTCGCCCGAGCGCCGGTTCACGCCGCATCTTCTCGGGCACACACGGCAGGAGCCGAGAAGGCCCTCGGCCACGTCGGTCCGGGGGGGTGGCATCAGGAGGATTCCAGCACGCGTGCTATCGTATCCTTGAGCAGTTTCGGGGGCCTGACCACGCGTCCCTTTTCGTCCAGGAAGGCGTGTTTTGTGTAGCCCGTGGCAAGGACCCTTTCCTCATCCTGGGCCGATATGCTGTAATCGAAGCGTGCAACGGCCCTGAGACGCGCGTCCATGCTGGTTTCGATGATAAGGGTCTCGTCGTAGTAGGCAGAGGCGTGGTACTTGCAGAACACCTCCGAAACGGGCAGGAAGACACCGTTTTCCTCGAACTGCCTGTAGGTCACCCCCCACGAGCGCAGCAGCTCGGTGCGCCCGATTTCGAACCAGCGCAAGTGGTTGGCGTAATAGGCGACGCCCATCTTGTCCGTGTCGCCGTAGATGACGCGGTAGGCGGTGCGGTGGGTCAGCATGGGGCCCCCAACGCGGCTTCGATGGTCGATCCCAGCTCCTCGTAGGTGTGGGTGATGGGAAACGAAGGGTATTGCCTGGCCACATTTTCAGGTGGTCTGAAAAGGAGTCCCACGTGGGCCTCCTGGAGCATGGTCACATCGTTGTAGGAGTCTCCCACCGCGATCACCCTGAACCCGAGCCCTCTGAAGGCCCGGACCACATGCCTCTTGCCGTCCCTTTGGCGCAGCCTGTAACCGGTTACGGCCCCCACGGCATCGACCACGAGGCTGTTGCAAAGCAACGTGGGCCAGCCCAGTTTTTCCATGAGGGGCCTGGCGAATTCCACAAACGTATCGGAAACCACAATCATCTGGGTGGTGGATCGCAGCCAGCCCATGAACTCCAGGGCGCCCCCCAGGGGCTCCATGGTGCCTATGACGTCCTGGATGTCTTTCAGCTTCAAACCGTGGGCCCTCAAGATGCCGATCCTTCTTTTCATCAGCACGTCGTAATCGGGCACATCCCGTGTGGTGAGACGCAGTTCCTCTATCCCCGTCCTTTCCGCCACGTTGATCCAGATTTCCGGAACGAATATCCCTTCCAGGTCCGTGCACACGATGTGCATGGGGTTCTCGCCCCGGGCCTGAGGGTCTGTTTCCCGCGCATGCATCATGGCTCGGCCTCGTCTTCAATCCTTATGAGAACAGGTCTGTCCACCACGTCGTCCAGGGAGGAAACGTCCGTGAGGGCACTCTGGACATCGGCCTCCCGGGCCTCGTGGGTCAGCATGACGATGGGCACGGAGCCCTTTATCTTCCTGCCCTTTTGATGAACCGATCGTATGCTGATCCCGTATTGTCCCAGGATCCCCGAAATCCTGGACAGGACACCGGGACGGTCAAGGGCAGAAAAGCGGATGTAGTACGACGTGACCACGGCGTCCATGGGCATGAGCGGCAAAGGACGGATGCTCTCGGGCTGATAGGAGAAGATGGGCACCCTGCATTTGGCGCCGCTCAACAGGTTCCTGGCAAGGTCCACGATGTCTCCCACCACCGCGCTGGCGGTGGGCATCATGCCGGCACCGTACCCGTAAAGAAGCATTTCCCCCACCGCATCCCCTGTTATCTTGAGGGCATTGACGGCGCCCTCCACGTTGGAGAGAAGATCGGCAGCGGGGATCATGGTGGGGTGTACCCTGGCCTCCACGGCATCCCCGCTCTTCTTGGTGATGGCCAGGAGCTTGACACGGTAACCGAACTGCTTGGCGAGCTCGATGTCCAAGGGCGTGATGCGTGAAATCCCTTCCACGTATATGTCCTCGTGCCGAACCTTCATACCGTAAGACAGAGCCATGCAGATGGCGAGCTTGTGGACCGTGTCCAGCCCTTCGACGTCCAAGGTGGGGTCGGCTTCCGCATAACCGCTGGCCTGAGCCTCGGCCAGGGCTTCTTCGAAGGACTTGCCTTGCGCGGTGATCATGGAGAGGATGTAGTTGCAGGTCCCGTTGAGGATACCGAACAACGAAAGGATACGGTTCCCCACCAGGGATTCCCGCAGGGCCTTGATGACCGGCATGCACCCGCCGACGCTGCCCTCGAAGTAGAAGTCCACGCCTTTTGCCGCCGCGACCCGTGCTATCTCCTCTCCGTGGGAAGCGATGAGGGCCTTGTTCGCGGTGACCACCGACTTGCCGTTTTCAAGGGCCCGGAGCAGCAGGTCTCTGGCGACTCCCTTGCCTCCGATGAGCTCCACGACGATCGGGATGGAAGGATCGTCCACCACGCTGCGGGCGTCCGTGGTCAAAACCCCGGCTTCCAGAAAGACGCCTCTGTCTCGGCTCGTGTCCAGGTCGGCGACCCGTTTGAGGACCAACCGGGCGCCAAGGCGCGACGCGATGAGCTCTCGGCGCTCCGTGAGGATTCTTGCCACGCCCGTGCCGACGGTGCCGCAACCGAGAAGACCCACGGCGACTTCTCTTTCCATGAACGTTGCTCCATTGCTTACAGGGTCCGGTGTCACCCCCCCCGGCCCCGCGGGCTCTCCGCGCACGGAGGATGCCGGTGTTTGCCGGGAAAAGGCAGGCACTACTGCAAGACGCTCCTTATCCCCCGGATCGCCTGATTGATGCGCATCTTGTTTTCTATGAGGGCGAACCGGACGTATTCGTCGCCGTATTCGCCGAAACCCAGGCCCGGGGAGACGGCGACCTGGGCCTTGTGTATCAGCATCTTGGAAAACTCCACCGATCCCATGGATATGTAAGGCTCGGGAATCCTTGCCCAAACAAACATCGTGCCTTTGGGACGCCTTATCTGCCACCCCGCGCGTGCCAGCCCTGAAACGAGCGCGTCTCGCCGGACCTTGTACGTCTGCCGTATCTGCTCCACACAATCCTGGGGACCGTTCAAGGCTATGATCGAGGCAATTTGAATCGGTTGAAATATGCCGTAATCAAGATAACTCTTGATCCGTCGCAGGGCGCCTATGGTCTCCGGGTTGCCCACGCAGAACCCCACGCGCCATCCCGGCATGTTGTAGCTCTTGGAAAGGGAGAAAAATTCCACTCCCACCTCCTTGGCGCCGGGTGCCTGGAGAAAACTGGGGGCCTTGTACCCGTCGTACACAAGATCCGCATAGGCGAAGTCGTGGACCACCATGATGCCGTGCTCTTTTGCAAAATCCACGATTCTCTTGAAAAACTCCAGCTCCACCACTTCCGTCGTGGGGTTGTGGGGGTAGGAGAGAATCAGGAGTTTCGGTTTCGGCCATGTTTGCCGGGTGGCCGTCAGCAGGTTCTCAAAAAAATCGGATTCCGGTCCCAGGGGAACGCCCCGGACATCCCCTCCGGCGATGATGGCGGAATAGGGATGGATGGGGTAGGTGGGGGTCGGGGTGAACACCACGTCGCCGGGCCGTATGGTCACGAGGACAAGGTGCGATATGCCTTCCTTGACTCCGATGGTGACGATGGTTTCGCTCTCGTAGTCTATGTCCACGTCAAAGCGGCGCTTGTACCAACCTGCGATCGCCATCCGCAGCTTCGTTATCCCCATGGAAGCAGAGTAGCGGTGATTCTGGGGCTTCTGGGCGGCCTCGGTCAGCTTGTCCACTATGTGCTGCGGCGTTCCCATATCGGGATTGCCCATGCCCAGATCGATGATGTCCTTGCCTGCCCTCCTTGCCTCCATCTTGATCTGGTTCACAGTGGCGAAGACATAGGGGGGCAAACGATGGAGTCTGGCAAACTTCGTCATGGTGCGACCTCTCGTGGCCAAGCGAGCACGCGTCTTTCTCTACAGCAAGTTAAACTACACGACGGCCTCGGGTATGTCAAAACAAACTTCGACCGCCCCGCTGGTAAGGCTCCGGGTTCGATCCCCATACCTTATCTCTTGTCTCCTGGGGCCCTTTCGACCCCCGGTTTTCGAGAAGCCCGTGTTGCCCCCCCAATGGCCTTGATCATGGTTCCGGCCACGTTGGACCACCGGTGGAATGCTGTCTTTTTGGCGGGCAATGCCCACCCTAATCGAAAGACTCCATCAATACGTGGCTCCGCATATACGCGCTCAGCATTGGGCAACGTGATGCCGATGGAAGACAGGCCGTGCCCCACCCGAACGATGATCATGGCCGCCGGAATCCCTCAGGATCACACGGCTCGGGGAACCACCCGGCGGACCGGACCAAATTTGTTTTGACTTTTCGACATATGCCGTCTATTCAGAGTCACTTTTTGCAGCCTCCTGCAAGACTTCTTCCGGTCATTTTGCAAAGAACGGAGATCCAACCCTTCCGCGATTTTTTTCTCTTCCCGGGCTCGGGAAAGGGGACGCCCCTGCGCGAGGCTTTTGGGGATGAATCCGGAAGGTGAAGACAGGTGACCGATTCATCGGGTCCGAAAGAGCACGCAATGGACAAGCCCCTCACATATGCCGATGCGGGTGTGGACATCTCCGAGGCCAACAGGTTTGTGGAAATCGTCAAGGAAATAGCCAAGAGCACTCCTCGCTCCGGGGTGATGGGGGGCATCGGCGGTTTCGGGGGGTTGTTCTCCCTCAACACTGACCAGTACGAGAGGCCCGTTCTCGTAAGCTCTACCGACGGAGTGGGGACCAAGCTCAAGATCTGCTTCATGATGGACAAGCACGACACCATAGGCTTCGACCTGGTGGCCATGTCGGTAAACGACATCGCCGTACAGGGCGCCAAGCCCTTGTTCTTTCTCGATTATCTGTCCATGGGGCGGCTCGACGTCCAAAGGGCCGCCGATGTGCTCCGAGGCATCGCCGCGGCGTGCAGGGAAACACCGTGTGCTCTGCTTGGAGGTGAGACCGCAGAAATGCCCGGTCTCTACCAGGAGGGGGAATACGATCTCGCGGGCTTTGCCGTGGGTATCGTGGACAATGCCAAGATCATCGACGGCTCGGAGGTGGGGGTGGGCCACGTGCTGGTGGGTATCGCCTCCAGTGGACTGCACAGCAACGGTTATTCGCTGGTTCGCAAGATCTGTTTCGAAAGACTCAAGCTCACCGTTCGGGACACTCCCGCTGAATTGGGACAACCCTTGGGGGACTTGCTGCTCACCCCCACCAGGATCTACTCGGAAACCATCCGCAAGCTGATTCGGGATTTCCCTGTCCACGGCCTGGCCAACATCACAGGGGGAGGAATCGTGGAAAACCTGCCCAGGACCATCCCCAGATCCTGCAAGGCCGTGATCCGGCGAGGCTCGTGGGAGATTCCTCCCATCTTCCGGTTCCTTCAGGAGCACGGCAACCTGACCGAGCACGAGATGATGCGCACGTTCAACAGCGGCCTGGGACTCATAGCGGTGGTCCCCGAACACGTGGCCGATGACGTGGTGGGTCTGCTTCACGCCATGCAGGAAAAATCTTACATAATCGGCGAGATCGCGGAACGGAAACACAGCGATGCCCAGGTTCAGTTCGTCTGACGGGAAGTCGGAGTGCGGAACCCCGAAAGAAAAGGGGCGGTGGCGGCGTCTTCTTGCATGGATTTCCAGGGCAGGCGCCGGTATTCCCTGCGCCGGTTGAGGCGTCGTCAAAGCCGGCTCCGGTACGGTAGCCGAGCGGTCGGGACGGCTGCTTCCCGGTAAGAGAAAGGAACGCATTTTGCCTTAGGGCTTGTGCAAGAATAAGTTCCCCTTTTCAGGTGTCGAGGCGCGCGCGTGGCAAGGCGCGAGGAGGGCGAATGGCTGGCCATTTAACTGACGAGCAACGCCGCCAGGCGTGATGGATCGGCGCATCAAAATGGGAAGTTATTTTTGCACGAGCCCTTAGTTCACAGGGTTTCCCAAAGGCCCTTCACACTTTTGCCATATCCCCAGTCGGCCCATGTCAGACCTTACGTTCCCCATCACCTCTTTTGTTTTGTGTCTCGCATTGACTCCTCTTGTAAAGCATGTGGCCCACCGCAAAAGGTGGTTGGCATACCCCTCCGAAGACCGTTGGCACAAGAAATCCACGGCCCTCATGGGGGGGGGTGCCATTTACGTGGCATTCGCACTGCCCACCGTCGCTCTTTCCGATTTCACGCCCCTGCTCAGCCTACGCCCGGCTGTCCATTTCCCCGAAAACGTGAGGCACTTCGGTGCGGTCTTGTGGTGCGGCGCTTCGCTGCTCTTCCTCCTCGGGCTGGTGGATGACTTTGTCAAGATCAAACCCCACACCAAGCTGGTGGGGCAGATCATGGTCGCGTCCCTCGTGGCATTCTGGGGGTTTCGGCTTCGGTGGTCCTCTTCCCTGACCCTGGACACCGTACTGACCATCTTCTGGGTCGTGGGGATCACCAACGCCTTCAACCTCATCGACAATATGGACGGACTGTGCGCAGGGGTGGGGCTGGTGGGGGCCCTGTCCTGGGCGGCGGTGTTCCACGGGAGTTCGGGCCCCCTGGCCACCTATTCCCTGGTCCTGGCAGGGGCCATGGCCGGGTTTCTGGTCTTCAACTTCCACCCGGCATCCATCTTCATGGGTGACAGCGGGAGCCTGACCATCGGATTCGCCTTGTCATTTCTGAGCCTCTGCTATGCGGGCCACACGGCCCCCCCCGGAGGCCTGCCCGCCTACGCCGTTCCCCTACTGGTGCTCATGGTGCCCATATTCGACACCACCCTGGTGACCCTGATCCGGATCCTCAGCGGCAGGAAGGCGTCGGTGGGTGGAAAGGACCACACCTCCCACCGGCTGGTTCTCATGGGACTCAGTGAGACCAAGGCCGTCTTCTCCCTGTACGGTATCGCGGCCCTCGCCGGCCTGTCCGCCCTGTTCGTGCAGCGCCACGATTCCTTCACCTCGCCCATGGTGCTCGTGCCGGTCTGCTTGTCCGTGGTGCTCATGGGGGTGTATCTGGCCCAAATCCGCGTCTATCCAGAGAGGGAATTCTCGGTCCTGCGCAACAGAACCTTCACCCCCATCCTCGTGGAGTTGACCTACAAGCAGCAGTTGGCCCTCGTGCTCCTGGATTTCTGCCTCATTGCCTTCGCCTACTACCTTTCTTACAGACTCCGTTTCTCGGAAGGGGACTTTGCAGTCTACTTCAAGGTGTTTCTCCGCTCCCTTCCCGCGGTCATTGCCTGCAAATTACTCGCCTTTTTCACCATGGGCGTCTATCGAGGAATCTGGCGTTTCCTCAGTATCAACGACGTCTACGTCTACCTGAAGGCGACATTTCTGGGGACCTTGATCTCCGTGGCCGTGGTCACGTATCTGTACCGTTTCAAGGATTTCTCCAAAGGGATCTTTCTCATAGACTGGGTCCTGATCACGGGCTTTCTACTGGGAACACGCCTTTCCTTCCGGGTGTTTTTCGACACCATGAGGCGCCGGATGCTGGCAGGGGACCGAATCCTCGTGTACGGCGCCGGCCGCGGGGGCGAAATCCTGCTCCGGGAGATCCTGAACAACAGGCGCCTGCGTCTCAAGCCCGTGGGTTTCGTGGACGACGACCGTATGAAAGTGGGAAAGCGCCTGCAGGGCTACCCCATATTCGGCACCGCCGCGGAACTGGAAGAGCTCGTCACAACCCACCATATCGGGGGAGTGGTCATCTCCTTTCACTCCCGTGACAGGGTCCGGACCGCCGGGGTGCGCAAATTCTGCAAAAAAAAGGGACTCTTTCTGAAGCAGTTCACCATCAAGCTGGAAGACGTGGACCTGGAGGGGTGAGAGACAGTGATCGTTCTGGGTATTGAAACCTCGTGCGATGAGACCGCCGCGTCGGTGGTTCGGGACGGGGAAAAGGTGTTGTCTTCCGTAGTGGCCTCCCAGGTTGCGGTGCACAGAGCGTACGGCGGCGTGGTGCCCGAGCTGGCCTCCCGCAAGCACATGGAGGCAATCGTTCCCGTAGTGCAAGATGCGCTGCGCGAGGCGGCGGTGCCTACCCAGGACCTGGACGGTATCGCCGCGACCCAGGGGCCGGGGCTCGTGGGCGCTCTCCTGGTGGGGTTTTCCTTTGCCAAGGGGTTCGCCTACGCCAGGGGTCTTCCCTGGGTAGGAGTCAATCACCTGGAAGGCCACGTCTATTCGGTGTTTCTGGAACCGGACCCGCCGCCTTTCCCCTTCGTGGCCCTCCTCGTTTCAGGGGGCCACACCGACATCTACCACGTGACATCCCATCTGCACATGGAGCGGATGGGGCAGAGCCTGGACGACGCAGCGGGAGAGGCCTTCGACAAGGTCTCCAAGATGCTGGGCCTGGGATACCCCGGGGGACAGTTACTCGACGCCCTCGCGCGCCGGGGTGACAGGGACAAGATCCGTTTTCCGAGAGCCTACCTGGACAAGGAGCGATTCGATTTCAGCTTCAGCGGTATCAAGACTGCGGTGAAGCGGTACATCGACACCCATACCGGCGACCTGGATGCCCGGATTCCGGATATCGCCGCGGGATTCCAGGAAGCCGTGGTGGAGGTGCTGGTCTCCAAGGCGCTGCACGCGGCGATTCGATGCGGGTGCCGCCACCTTGCCGTGGTGGGGGGCGTGGCCGCCAACAGCCGGTTGCGCGAAAAGGTGGCGGAGCAAGGGGCCGCGGCCGGACTCGAGGTGCTCTTGCCTTCACCGAGTCTGTGCGGGGACAACGCGGCCATGATCGCCGCTGCCGGTTACCATCATCTTATGCGCGGCGAGAACGCCCCCCTCGATACGGACGTCTTTTCGAGAGTCGCCAGGGTAGGGTGAGACAGTGGAATCTTTCCTGAACCCTCCAGCCCTTGTGAAACTGGGTATCGTATTCCTTTTCATCGTCACCCTGATGTACAGGAAGCTGCCCCTGGGGGGCGCCCTGTTTGCGGGGGCCGTGGCCTTGGGCCTGTGGTCCCGGATGCCCGTCTTCGACCTGGCCCGGACCCTTGTCCTGAGTCTCGTCTCTTCCAGGACCCTCATTCTGTGCCTGGTGGTTTCATTGATTTTGGTGATGAGTCATTTCATGGAACAGACCGGGCAGATGCAGCGGCTCCTTTTCGCCTACAAGGGGATCAGCCGCAGCCCGCGCCTCAACCTCACCCTTTTTCCCGCCCTGATCGGACTTCTGCCCATGCCCGGCGGCGCCATCTTCAGTGCTCCCATGGTGGCGGCCATCGGCAAGGACCGGCACCTGTCCGCGGAGGCCAAGACCCTTGTGAACTACTGGTTTCGCCATATCTGGGAGTTTTTCTGGCCCCTGTATCCGGGAGTGATTCTCACCTGCGCCCTTTCGGGCATTTCCTACCAGACGTTCGTGCTCATGCAGCTTCCCATGACCCTGTACGCCATCTGGATCGGCAACCTGGTGGTGCTCCGACCCCTGTCCAGGGGAAACGCAAACCCCCGGAGCGGCCCGCGGGCCCCCCTGTCGCCCTTCCTCAAAGAACTGGTTCCCATAGGCATCGTGGTGGGGGGATTCGCGATCCTGAGTGCAGGCTTCACCTTTTGCTCAGGCGGATGCACCCCGTTGGCCCACATGCCCAAAGAGGTCTGGCTGGTCGTCTCCCTTCTGCTGAGTATCGCCTGGGTGTGGCGTCAGAACCGCGTGGGCCGGGAAAAGGCGCGCGCCATCCTGTCGAGCCGGGCCCTTGTCAGCATGATCTTTCTCATACTCGGCATCATGGCCTTCCAGGGGGTCTTGCAGGAGAGCCGGGCGGTGGCCGAAATCAGCCGCTCCCTGACATCCCACCGCATCCCCATTACCTGGGTGGTGATCTGCCTTCCGTTCCTGGTCGGAGCCATCACCGGAATCACCGTGGCTTACGTGGGGACCACTTTCCCCATCCTCTTTTCCATCCTCACCGCGGCCGGTCTTTCCGAGCAGCTCGTCGCCTACACCTTTGTTGCCTTTCTCTCCGGTTACGCCGGGGTCCTCATGTCGCCCCTGCATGCGTGTCTCGTGCTGACCCAGGGCTATTTCCACGCGGACCTGGCCCGGGTTTACCGCCGGCTCTGGATCATGTGCGCCGCCCTGGTGCTTCCCGGGGCCATCGGCTTTCTTGTGTTGTTACGGATTGGGGGGTGAGGGGCCGCAAACCGCGACACCCACCTTCGCACCGTGACATCCCCACGCTCACGGCCCACGGCAGGAGTACCCGAGCCGGAGCACCTCTGCAAGTTCAGGGAAGGGTAAGGCACTCGTGAACAGGACAATCGTTCCCGTGGCCGCGGCAGTCAGCACTGGCAAGTGCGGCCCCTGCCACAAGAGCCAGAAGACAACTGTGTCGGTATCAGTGACCACGCGCGCCGAAGGAGGGCCTTTCTGTACGTGCGCCCTATTTACCGGCACAAACGCACCTGGCGGAACTCAACCTCCATGGTGTTGAAGGGCTGTATCTTATCGGGTCGGACCATATGCCGAACGCGGGCTTGATCGCCTGTTCGGCCACGAGCCAGGAGGATATGGGGGGCCAGTTGAACTACTGTGCAAAATTCTTTGCTTGAAGGATGTAAGACTCTACACTCCGATCCTACAGGAGGGCTCCAGGCATGGTGAAGAAAAGGCCCACCAGTCAGAAGGGCCGCAGCAGGCCCGCCGGTGAAAGACCCCGTTGCGGCCTCTGCGGGAAGGCGGGAAAGCTCACTCGCACGGAGTGCTGCGGCAACTGGATCTGCGACGATGAGGACAATTACGTCCTTTTCTCCTTCGCCCGAAATAGCTGCTCCCGCAACCAACGGAGCAGATTTTCACGACCTTGCCACGTTCCACTGGGACACCGGAGAGAAGGAGAGAGCCCTACAAGTGGCCGAAACGGGCCTCAAGAAGGGGGCGGGCAGGATGGATGAACTGCGCTCCTTTCTCAGCGAGCGTGCACGGGAGTCCGGTGATCGTGGGGTGTTCCTGAACCTGGGATTCCAACAGACCACCGATTCCCTTACCCTCGGAAGATTCAAGGCCTTCGAGAAGGTGTGTGAACCGGAGGAGTGGACCAGGTTCGCGCCTTTACTCCTCGAGCACCTCGACAAAGCTCGGGAGAGTGACAAGCTCGAGATCTTCATGTACAGAAAGGACTATGAACAGGCATTGACGACCTTGAAGCGCAGGGGACCTCCTGGGAGAAGGTACGACGGCGGGTATTTGCTCGAGATTGCCCAAAAGCTGGAGGGGCGCTTCCCAAAGGATGCACCGGCCGAGTTTTACGTTGAAAAGGAATCCCTCTCGAAGCGGGGCATGGGTCCGGAGGAGTTGATCGAAGACATGGAGCTTATCGATCATCACGAAGTTTCACGGCTCGTGGCCGCAAAGCGCGTCCCGCTGCTATTTTAGGAACGCAGCCATGAAAATCGCCATTCTGCTGAAAAGGGGTCCTTGCGCGGACCAAGCGGATCGTGCCTTGCAAACGGTCTCGGACATGCTGGCCCAAGGCCACGCGGTCCGCCTCTTTTTGCTGCAGGAAGCCGTACGCTTCTGTCTTCCCGCCACGAAGCGCCCCGATTGCATGGATCTCGGGCCCTTGGTCGACAAGAACCTGGATGTCGATGTGCTCACCCAGGATGCGAATCTGCGGGGAATCCAAGTGGGCGCGGGCCTTCGATCCCTTTCCGAGGGGCCCTATGAATCCCTGGTCGATGTGATGGAGCCTTCCGACAGGGTGGTCGGCATTTTCTGAAGACTGCGTGCCCCTTGCCGCCCTCTGGGAGAGGGGGGGGGTGAGGGTATAAAAAGCGCAGTTTGGGGCCCCGCAAGGTATAATTGGGTGCTGCCCTGTCCAATCACAGGGGTACGGCACCGGGTTGACGGTCGACCAAACCGAATAGGAGTGTATAGGAAATGAGTCATCTCATCGTCTGTGCGGTGGCCTTTGCCGTTTCCGGCCTCACCCTTTTTTCGGGGTTCGGTCTGGGGACCTTGCTGATGCCGGCCTTTGCGATGTTCTTTCCGGTCCCCATTGCCGTGGCCGCCACCGCGGTGGTGCATCTGGCCAACAATCTGTTCAAGGCAGCCCTTGTGGGACGGAAGGCCGATTGGTCGGTGGTGGCCTGGTTCGCTTTGCCCGGCGCGGTTGCGGCCGTGTTCGGTGCCATGCTCCTGAACGTGTTCGCCTCGTTGCCCCCATTGGGCTCTTTTGAGCTCGCCGGCCGAACCCTCGAGATTTCGCCGGTGGAATCGGTGATCGGGGTCCTGATCCTCGTTTTTGCTGTTGTCGACATCCTGCCACGGTTCCGGGACCTTGCCTTCGACCGCAAGTATCTGCCTCTGGGTGGCGCGGTGTCGGGGTTTTTCGGCGGCCTGTCCGGCATCCAGGGTGCCTTGCGTGCCGCCTTCCTCATAAAGGCGGGCCTTGACAAGGAGTCCTTTATCGGTACCAACACGGTTTCGGCGGTGGTCGTGGACGTGAGCCGGCTCATCGTGTACGGCCTGGCCTATTACACCACCGGCATTGGGAGGCTTCCGTCGGACGTGATGGGCCTGGTCCTCACCGCAACCCTGGCCGCTTTTGTAGGGGCTTTCGTCGGTGCCCGGTTGATAAAGAAAGTCACCCTCCGCGCGGTCCAGATCATCGTGGGGAGTATGCTGATGGTGGTCGGCGCCGGAATGGCCATAGGCCTTTTGTGAAAGGCCCCTTTCTTTCGCATGCGCCTGTTCCGGAAGCCGCCGGCATGTCCTCTCCCGCTTTCCGCCAACCTCGTGTTGAATGTTGCACCTAACTTACATGGTGCCTGAACGGGACCCGGACATCTGGCAGGACAGATGCGAAATACGACACAACGACCAAAATGCAAGGGATGTATTTTGCCGTTTTGGCTACCGACCAATACCCCGTTTTGAGGGCCAACCACACGTTCCTGGCATTCAATCGGGCGCGTCCGTCCAAGGCGTACCGGGGATGGGACCGCCGCCGGACTCGCGCCGACTTGTCTGTCACCGGCACATGCAGCCCTCGGATCCCCTCCACAAGACATTTTCCGGAACCTACCTCCCGGATGGACGCGAAGGGCACCGTGCCTCGGTGGCCGCTGACCTGGTTGTAGACTGGCTGAAGCACTACGGGCCGACACGGTTGCAGATGTTCACGCGGATCAAGAAACTGCCTACACAAAGGGTTGTGGTTGCATGGGGCACGGCGTATCATGCCAGATATCTTAATGAAACCGCGATAGCCGCAAGGTGGGGATCCGCGCAGGACTCAAGGAATGAGGACATGACGACGAAATTGGTGATAGTGGGTGGCATGGCAGGCGGCGCCACCGCAGCGGCGCGGGCCCGCAGGTTGGATGAAGGCGCCGAGATCGTGGTCTTTGAAAGGGGAGAGCACATCTCCTTTGCCAATTGCGGTCTTCCCTATTACATCGGCCGGGTGATTAAGGATTACGAGGACTTGCTGTTGACCACGCCGGAAGCCTTCCGTACCCGTTATCGTGTGGACATCAGGGTCTTTTCCGAGGTGACAGCCATCCACCGGAAAAGCAGGCAGGTGGAGGTGAGAACCTTTCCGGACGGGAGCGCCACACCGGGACTTACGACAAGCTCATACTGTCGCCGGGAGCCGAGCCTGCGAAACCGCCCGTGGAAGGCGTGGACACACCCAACCTCTTCACCCTGCGCAACATCCCGGATTCCGAGCGGATCAAACGCTTCGTGGACGAGCAAAGACCCGGGGCCGCCGTCATCGCGGGCGGGGGCTTCATCGGCCTGGAAATGGGGGAAAACCTGGTCGAAAGGGGCGGAATCAAAGGACAACCGGGCGGGAGGAAGACCTTAAAAAGGGGAGGAGCGGCATGACCCGGAGGCAGAACCGGCGCAGGCGTTATATTGTGGACCCCGATTTCCAGTACGGCTTCATCCGCAAGATTTGCCTGCTCGCCGTGCTGATCGTGGTGATTTCCCTTTGCTTCATGGCACTCATCCACGAGAAGTACGGCGAGGTCCAGGTGGAGATCATCCAGCCCGCGCCCTTCTCTTCTTCGGAAACCGTGGAAACCGTGAACGAGGCACCCACCGTCTCGGAGCTCTTGTGGCCGGTTCTCTCCATCAGCGTCCTTGTCACCGTGGTGGTCACCTTCTTTTTCGGCGCGGTCATCTCCCACCAGTTGGCCGGACCGGTTTACCGTATTCGCCTGGAGCTAAAAGATATGGCAAAGGGCAAATTGACGGGAAAGCTCTCGCTGAGAAAGCATGACGCCTTCGAGTCTCTCGTTGTGGAAGTAAATGCCGTCAAAGAAGAATGGGCCCTGTGCATGAGGGAACTCGCACTGATCGTCAAGGAACTCGAAGATAAGCAGTGTGGGGACTCGATTCAATATCCAAGGCACCGTCTGGATCGTATGCACCAGATCCTTTCAAGGTACCGCACAGAGGCAAAATCATGAGGGATCACCCGTGGGAACGCTGTGACGCAGGGAAAGCCCTGGCGTTCGGTGCGCCACAATGACGGGGGAATCGCTTCTTTGCACGTCGCCGCAATTCGGAGGAGATATGTTGAGGACTCTACGATTCCCGGCAGTGGCGCTCGCCCTGTTTTTGGTTTTTTGCTGCGGAGTTCGGTGGAGCCATTCGGCTCTCAGCCAAAGACAGCAAGAGGTGATTCGGATCGCGTATATGAACGGATACATGGACGCCCTGAAGATGGAGCCGGAAAAGGTCAAGAAGTTGAAGCAGGACAAGGAAAAGCTCAGATGGTCCGTGGAGGCGGCCGCACAAAGATACCTCAACAAGATCGAAGCCATGAATCGATGAGCGCATGCGGTTCCGCCCAAAGGGGTGTTGAGAATTGACAATTGATAATTGACTCCTGAATACTGATCTGCCAAGGTTTTACAGGGCGGGATTGCTTCAATTCCTATTTTTCCTGGTGGGAAGCCGACAGTGACCCTGGCAGTTCCGGCCGACGAGGAGGACTCCCATGAGAGTCTGTCTGGTTTACGTGACCGCGGGAAGTTTGGAAGAAGCAAAGGACATAGGAAGAGCGCTGGTGACCGCACGACTGGCCGCATGCGCGAACATCATCCCTCACATGCATTCCATCTACGAGTGGGAAGGAAAGCTCCAGGAGGACACCGAGGCGATCCTAATCGCCAAGACAACCGAGTCCCTCGTGGGCCCGGTGGTCGAGAAGGTGAAGGCACTTCACAGTTACACATGCCCCTGCGTGGTGAGCCTGCCCGTTTCCGATGGAAACCGCGAGTTTCTCGACTGGGTTGCCGCGCAGGTGGGGTAAGAGGAGGTGATACGATGCGCGATTTCAAGGAACCGGGGTTGGAGCTGGAAGAGAAGCTGCGTCTCAAGACCAGGATCGTCTCGTACAAGAAGCTCGAAAGGGCCGAGGACCTGGGGGCCATACCCGATCTCAAGAGGCTGGAGCGTTCCCACACCTTCTGCCAGATTCCCGACCTGGTCCGGGTGTACGGATGGACCATCGGGGTGACGCGTCAGGACAAGATGGGGGCCCGCTGCATGAACATGTGCGGTCTGCAAGATGCCACCGAGGACGGCACCTGGGTGGAGGCGGCGGTTCTCGCCACCACGTGGATGCCTTCCCATGAGGAGTCGGTCGCCCAGCAAAAGGACTACCCGCGGATGCCCGCGGGACAAGCCATCGTCCTGGCTCCTTTGACGGATGGTAAATTCGAACCGGACGTGGTGATGGTCTATGGGAATCCCGCTCAGCTCATGATGCTCCTGTGCGGGCTCCAGAAGGTCACCTACGAAAGCTTTCCCTTCGTGTTCCTCGGGGAGGGAGACTGCTCCAGTTCCCTTGCCCGGTGTTATGTCACCGGGAGGCCCGCCCTGGGCTTGGGCTGTTATGGCGAAAGGGCCATGGGACAGATGCAGGACGACGAGATCGTCCTCGCCCTTCCCCCCGGAGAGCTGGAACGGGCGGTCATGGGGCTGCGCAAACTCGCCGACATAGGCTTCAGATACCCCATCCGGCTGCTGGGAGCCGGACACGATCCCTTCCCGGAGCTGGCGGAGTTTTACCCTCCGGACCGCGTGGGCGCAGCCATCGCGGGCCTTCCCAAGCGGCCGGGGAAATAGGGGACACGGTCTGCGCACTTGGGTTCTGCCCCGGCGCGCGGGCGGGCATGCCCACCCGCACGCGCACCGGGGGTTCTCTCCTCCCTCGCCCGTGCTTGCGGGGGGCACGACGATGCGCGGCAAAACAGAGGAACAGGATCTTCGTCTTTCAGTGATCCCTCCCTTCGATGCATCTTCCCGGTTCAGGGAACAGGCCATGGTGGGAACGATTCCGGGAGCCTGAGGCACAAGACCATGGAAGGACCCGGGACCGTCGTTGGAAGGCGACCTCACATGCCCGTGAACCGGGGCTCTCTTTTTTCCACGAAGGCGGTTACCGCCTCCTTGTGGTCCTGGGATCTCAGGCAGATGTTCTGTCCATAACTCTCATACAACAGGTACTGCCGCATCTTGCTCCGGATTTCATCCCACATGATCTTCTTGGTGAGCTCGACCGTAATGGGCGGCATGGCCGCGATGCGTCGGGAAAGGTCCCTGGCCCTGTCCATCAATCGCGGGGCGGGGACCACCTCGGTCACCAGGTTCATTTTCTCCGCCTCCTGGGCGTCGATGACGTCTCCCGTGTAAGACAACTTCAGGCTCTTGTCGAGCCCCACAAGCATGGGCAGGAGAAATGTCGCCCCCCCGTCGGGAATGAGCCCTCGTTTGACCCAGATGGCTGCAAAACGCGCTTCGCTGGAAGCGATCCTCATGTCGCAACAAAGGGCCATGGTCAGTCCCACCCCGGCGACGACGCCGTTGATCGCCGCGATGACCGGCTTGTTGATCTTCTCAAAGGCCAGAATGAAATCGCCCACCAGGGCGACCGCGTCTTTGCGATGGGGCGGCGCCTCCCGTCCACCCGCCCTCGCCGCCTGGGCCGCCACGTCCGCCCCGGAGCAGAAACCGCGGCCGGCCCCTGTGAGGATCATCACCCGCAGGTTGTCGTCGTCCTGAACCTCTTGCATGGCCACGGGCAAGAAGTCTCTCATTTCCAGGCTTATGGCGTTCAGCTTGTCCGGGCGGTTAAGGGTCAGGACCGCCACGTGGCCTTCTTTTTCCAACACGAGATCGTTGCATTCCATCTTTGGTTCCCTCTCCCTGTGATCCTCAGCCTCTTTCCCTAAAAGAAAACGATGCCATTGGCGAGGCCCCCCATCGCGTTCAGGATATGTCCATGACCGTCACTTCCACCGTATGGACCCGGTCCCCGCGTCGTATACCCATTTTTATCCTTTGACCGATTTCGAAGTCCTGCAAAATACGGACGAATTCCTCATTGCTGGTCACTGGCTTGTCATCGGCTGAAACGATGATATCCCCCAGCCTCCGATTGCGATAGTCGATGCCTCGAAGCCCGGACCGGTCCGCTTCGGATCCGGGAAGTACGCTCTCGATCGCCGCCCCGACGATATCCAGGCTGGCCGCGGCCTGTTCGTCGAGCAGCACGATGCCTATGCCCGGGCGGGGCACTTTGCCCTTGGTTATCAACTGCGGGACCACCCGGTTCACCACGTCCACCGGTACGGCAAAACCGATACCGGCCGAACTGCCCGAACCGGAAATAATGGCGGTGTTCACGCCGATCAACAGACCGGCCGAGTCCACCAAAGGTCCCCCTGAATTGCCGGGATTGATGGCCGCATCGGTTTGAATAACCCCCCTGACCTCGCGCCCGCCGGCCACGGGCAACCGCCGGTCCAATGCGCTGATCACGCCTGTGGTCAGGGTGCGAGTGAGCCCGAAGGGGTTGCCAATGGCGAACACGGCCTGCCCTACGCGCAGATCCCGGGACGTTCCGATGCGAATGGGCCGAATGTCCGCAACCCTTCTCCGAAGACGGACCACCGCCAGGTCGTGATCCGGCGATCCCCCTACGAACGCCGCAGGAATGGCTTCGCCGCTGTCGAGACGGATCCTTATCTCACGGGCCCCCTCGAGAACATGGTAGTTGGTGACCACATGACCACGGGTGTCCCACAGGAAACCCGATCCGGTCCCCTGTCTGACCCGATCGCCCCCGAAGAACCCTGAAACGGCTATTTCCGTGAAGAGGTAGGCTACTGACGGTGCGGTGGCGTTGAAGATGGCAATGGTGGATTTCTCGTAGTCCGCCAGCTCACCCCGCGGCACAATTTCACGCGGCTGGCTCAAGACCCTTTGGTCGGATGATCGATGGCGTGCAAAATACACGAGGGCGGCAAGCATCAGGAAACAAACGAGAAGCACCGAAACGTATTTTTTTCTGGTTTCCATCCGGCAATCCCATCCACGTCCCGGGCCGAACGCTTGCGCCGGCACCGGCATTCGCATGTCCCATCAGCCTCCCACGGCGCGCTCTCTCCCAGGTGGCCTGTGTGCCCCCCCCCGCCCTCTGAGCAAGGGTCCTCAGACGCACTACCGGAACTGCCAACCTATCCGGATGCCGAAAGTCGAAGTCCTGTTTTCCGGTTCAAAGAGATACCCAATGGGTACCCCGTATAGTGTAACCGCAGAAAGCTCTGACCGGTCAATGTCCCAGTAGCTCATGTACGGCTCGATGGCCAAGGCGGAGCGTCTGCCCAAAACTCTGCTGAACCGCAGAGAAAGCCTCAACCCAAACCCATCTCCGAAATTCTGGTCCACCTCGGGGTCATTGTAACCCACAGCGACGTCGGTCAAATGGCTCTCAACTTTTCCACCCCAGAAAAGATCGTATTCTGCACTTATGCCCCACATCCATGCGGTTGACAGCGGGGCCATTGTCTTTACCCCAATGGGGGAATACAGGTAGCTCACTTCTCTTTCGTAGCCACCGACCCCCTCGACTTGATCGTTCCAGTAGCGGTAGCCGACACCGATAAAAGGGGTTATCAGGTGCCCCCCGGAAGCGAAATCATAACCCACCAACCCCCGCCATTCCAGAATATAATCGTCCGAGTCATCCACCTTGGGAGTACCATCCAGCAATCTGCCGTCATACCTTGTCTGCCCTTTCGTGTATTCGAGGCTGGTACATACCATAAGATTGTTATGGTATGTGTAACTCCCAATCACACCGTACCTGAAACCATCCAATTTCACATCGACCCAATCTTCGTCATAATCGAAGTACCCAAGATTCACGCCGAGTTCAAAAGCATGCATCGGTACCAACCACTTTGTCTCCTGAGCAAAGGCCGGCACCGATGCGCACAAAAGGCAAACACCGATCACAAAGCAGTGTAGCAAGGCCCCACCGATTCTCTGTTCCCGCTGCATGACCGTCCCCTCTCTTCCGCTCTTTTCACACAATCAGGCTGCCCTCCCAACGCCCGGTTGGACCTCCATCACGGAATTCCCCTTTCCCGAGGAACCAACGGTTCGTACGAGTCGGGGCGGATACGCCGCGACTGCCTTCACTCAAAGCGTCTCTGTGATTGCCACCCCGCCCCCACGGCTCCACTGGGCCCCTCGCGCCCCCTTCCCAGGAGGGCAGGATCCCCCATGCCTCGACCCCCACAAGACTACCCCGGACCGCAACGTAGAGACAAGGAAAATCCTCCCCTCGGGCTTGATCGCCTCTTCGCCCAATGGGCCAAGAGGCCGATGCGAGTGGTAGAGGGACTCTTCCTCCCCTAAGAATCATGAGCGAATCCACACGGGTTGTTCGTACCCCCCCCCCTCCCATTTCAAGGCAGTGCCGAGAGAGCACCGGTTTTCCTTGCAAAGGACGGTTCAGTAGCGTATCGGGAGGCGCTTTTCAAGCCAGTCAACCATGAGGTGGTGAAGACGCGAGCCGCTCTCCGGCCCATAGCGAATGCGACCGTCACCCCGGCCCTCCCAGAGGGCGAGGGGGACGCACGAAATCGGGCCCAGATCGTCGTTGCGGCCGGGCGGGTCTCGTTTTCTGCCAGCCTCACGTCGGGAGACGCCGTTGTCACATGCTTGGCTCCGCGCCGAAACTGAGGTCCATTAGGGTAGGCACTGCCCACCAAAAAGGCTCTTGCGCACTTGATCCGATGTGGCCGGAACGATGATCAAGGCCGGAAATCGCATTTTCTGACCGCGGTCAGTATACAGTATCATGAGTCAGGTGGTGGTCAAGCTCCAACAGGAGTCTCACGAGATGCATCTCGAAAACGTCACGGACATGCTGGTGCAGGACATGCAGTCCCTGCGGTTCACGTCCCCGGTGAGTTGTGTGTACAATCCGCTCGTGTACGCGCGCGAAGCTTACGGACAGTATGTCAAACGTTACGGTGATCCTCCAAAGGAGGTGGTCCTTGTCGGCATGAATCCCGGCCCCTGGGGGATGGCCCAAACGGGCGTGCCCTTCGGGGATGTGGAGGCGGTGCGGGGATGGCTTTGCATCGAGGCGCCGGTGGGCGTTCCGGCCAAGCTCCATCCCAAGCGGCCCGTGCACGGTTATGCATGCAAACACAGGGAAATCAGCGGCAGGAGGCTGTGGGGATGGGCCGAAGGGACCTTCCGAACCCCCCGGGCTTTCTTTGCACGGTTTTTTGTGGCCAACTACTGCCCCCTTCTCTTTCTGGAAAAAGACGGCCGCAACAGGACGCCCGACAAGCTGAAGGTCTCGGAAAGGCACCTCCTGGAGGCCGCCTGCGACCGTGCCCTCAGACGAACCGTGGAGTGCCTTCGGCCCCGTTTCGTGGTGGGGGTGGGCGGGTTTGCGGAAAAAAGGGTGCGCATCGCCCTCGAGGGACTGGATGTGATTGTCGGGGGAATCACCCATCCCAGCCCTGCAAACCCCAGGGCGAACCGGGGGTGGGAGGCCCTGGTGGTGCGGGAGCTTGCGGCGTTGGGAGTGGGGTAAGGGCATTCCACCTTATTCTTACGCATTGAGTCTCTCGATCAATTCGAAGATCACCTTGGTCCCCTTTTCAATGCTTTCCAGGGCGATGCGTTCGTCGTGTCCGTGCATGGTGGAAAGGACCTCGAGATCCGAGAGAAAGGGGAGCAGTCCGTAACAGGCGGTCCCCTTTTCGCGGAAACACCGGGAATCCGTGAACCCTGTGGAGATGGTGGGCATCACGAGCACGCCTGGGTAGTTGTCGTGGAGCACCTGCTCCAGGATGGCGTACATGTCTGTGTCGAGGGGGGACACGGAGGGCTCGAAATTCTGGATGACGTCGAGACGCACGGCTTCGTCTGCGATGATCGGCCGCAGCTCTGCCAGGAATTGCTCGGCGGTGACCCCGGGTAAGAGCCGGCAGTCGAGCACGGCTTCGGCAACGGAAGGGATGACGTTTTCCTTCTGTCCCGCCCTGAGCACCGTGAGGGATATGGTGTTGGAAAACATGGCGGCGATCTGGGGAAGTTGCAGAAGGTGGTGCTCTTGGAGGCGCTGCGCGGTGATGCCGGGATCGATTCCCACCTTTTCCAGGTAGAGACGCATCTGCTCCACGATTTGCAGGGGGCGTCGGTGCCCGCTGACCCTCGTGAGGGCGTTTGCCAGGCGCACGGCCGCGTTGTCGGCCAGGGGAACGGAACCGTGGCCGGGAGGCCCCTGGGTGGACACCCGCAGCCATAAGGGCCCCTTTTCTCCGATGGCAAGGTTGAAGCCGGCGAGCTTGCCCGTTTTCCAACCCGTACCTCCCTCGTTGAGTAGAAACTCGGCGTCCAACTCGTCCCCGTGGTTCCGGACGAGCCACTCGGCACCCATGCTTCCACCGGTTTCCTCGTCGGCAACGGCCACGTACACCAGGTCTCTTTTCAGAGGCAGGGAGCGGCGACGGGCCAGAAGAAAGGCCATCAACTCCATGATTCCCAGGCCCTTCATGTCCAGGGTGCCCCTTCCCCAGAGAAATCCATCCCTCACCGCGCCCGAAAAGGGGGGCACACTCCACCTGTCACTCTCGGCAAGGACCACGTCCATGTGGTGCAGGAGGATAAGGGGTCTTTTCGATCCGTCTCCCTTGAGTCGGCATACGATGTTGGGCCTTTCCGGGTCCGCCGCGAAGGTTTGGACCTGCAAACCCTCGGCGAGCAGCTTGCCCTTGAGGTATTCCGCGGCCGCCCTCTCGTTTCCCGGCGGATTCGTCGTGTCGAACCGCACGTACTCGCCAAGACAGCGAGCGGCTTCCGCCCCGATATCCTGCCATTTCATTTCCACATCTCCCTCCACATGCGATGCCCCCATAGGCTGCTGCGAGCTTTGGGCTCACCCAAAAACAACTTCCCATTTTGATGCGCCGATCCATCACGCATGGCAGCGTTGCTCGTCGGTTAAATGGCCCGCCATTCGCCCTCCTCGCGCCTCGACTCTGCGAAAACGCGGGGTTGTTGTTGGGCGAGCCCCTATCCTGCAATCCGGCCGGGACCCTGTGGCCCCCACTTTCCACATGGGATTTTGATATTGTTTCGGACTCCGGATTTCGCTATGTGAATTTACATGCCAGATCCAATGGACAATATCAAGGACAGAACTCTGGAGACAGCCAACTCCATCCAGCCACCCGTATCCCGCTGCCTCGTGGCCCAACGCACGATCAAGCCCGGATTCTACAATGCCTACCTTTACATGAAATACCTGCACCAGTTCGAATTGCTGATCATGCAGGGACTGCCCATGCCCGTCAACCCCGGCGTGGAAGTCGTAGACCCGGCCCAGGACGCAATGCTTGAAGCCAACATCAATTCTAATATAGTCCGGGATGCTTCGGGTAATCCGGAAACGGACATCTGCCATGCCAAGGTGGTGTCGTCGGAAGACGCCCGAAGACTCGTGTCCGTGAACGTGCGTATGGAGGTTCCCGAAACCGTCGTTCCGTTCAAGCTCGCCCGGAACATAGTTCTCAAACAGACCGATTCCTTCGCCGCGGGCACCTGTCCCTGCCGCCTGGCACAGGCAGGGTGCACCTGCATGCCGCCGCCCATGGAGGCATACCTTTTTATGGGCGATCCCCATGCATCGTTCATAGCGGAGCACAACCCGAGGTTTCGGCGGGTGTCCCGGGGCGAGGCCGCCCATATTCTCCGAGACGGTCACAAAAGGGGTTTCGTGCACGGTGCCCATTTCAAAAAAGACATGGGCAACCGGCTTTTCGCCATCTGCAACTGCTGCAGTTGCTGTTGCGGGGGCGTCAATATCCATAACCTGCTCAGCAGCAAGGGCAGGAAGGGCTCTCACGTGGCCCCTTCCGGTTACGTGGCCGCGGTCGGTGAAGGGTGCAGCGGGTGTCAGGCGTGCCTGGAAAGCTGTCAGTTTAACGCCATCGGTCTTGCCGACGACAGGGACCGCGCCGTGGTGGATGTGGAAAAATGCATGGGATGCGGGGTTTGCGAAGACATCTGTCCGGCCGGGGCCATGAAGCTCACGTTGGAACCGTCCAAGGGCGGGGTCCTCGACGTGGAGGAGCTGAGACAGCATCTTTGCTGAACGGGCAAATCCGTGGGGAGGGTGCCTGATCTGACAGCGTTCGGGGTGGGAGGCAAGGACCCGCCAAAAGCCAGGACCGGAATCGAGGTTGGGATCGGAAAGGATGTGCCCCATGGCAAGAATCTATTTCAGGCGTGCAGCGGGAGGGTACCGTGCCGTTCGCGGTGAGGTGATCCGGCGGGTGCAGGCGGCCCTGAAAGCGTCCGGGTCGGATCCGAAGGACATCGACGGCATTTTTGGCGGCGACACGGAGAACGCCCTGCGGGACTTTCAGCGCAAGCAGGGCCTCGATGTGGACGGCAGACTCGACCACGACACCTGGGTCAAGCTGATGAAGGGGCAGCCTCCTGGGGTCTTCGACCGGTGCCTGCAGTTGACAGCGGATTTCGAAGACCACGGATTTCAAAAGCTCGTCGGCAATTTCGACGGCGCCGGGTTGACCTGGGGGATCATCGGCTTCACCTTGCAGCACGGCGAGCTTCAAAACATCCTGAACCAGGTCCGGAGCGAGCATCCTGCGCTTTTCGGACAGGCGTTCGGCAGCCTCGGGCAAGAGCTGGTCGACATTTTGGGGCAAAGCTGGAGCAGGCAACGCGCTTGGGCCGACAGTATTTCGACGGGGTCCAGGAAATACCGGGTCCAGCCCCGGTGGGAGGCGGCGTTTTCGGTCCTCGGCACATTTGCCGAGGTGCAGGCCATTCAGCTTGAAAGGGTAAAAGGGTACTGGGACAGGGCCGTCCGCGATGCGGAGCGTTTCGGGCTCCGAACGGAAATGGGGATTTCCCTGTGTTTCGACATCGCCGTGCAGAACGGCGGGATCGACACCGGCCCGGAACAAGCGCGCATCAACACATGGAGGGACAACCATCCCAAGGCGGCAGAGGGGGAGCTGCGCGTTTGCATCGCCGATGTTGTGGCCGAGAACTCCAAACCCCAGTACGTGGAGGATGTCCGTGGGCGGAAGCGAACCATCGCCGCCGGCGACGGGACGGTCCACGGCGCCCGCTATGCCACGCGGGACTGGGGTATCGAGGAGGAGGTCTGGCAGGTGTGAACGTAGGGGCTACAGCGGTTTCTGACAAAAGGGCCCTCGTGCGGAGCCGGCGGGTCAGACAAGACACGACCGGCCTTTTCAAAGCGTTCCCGTGCCTTGGCAATCGTGTGGGCCCGAACCCATGGTGCTTCACCCCTTCACCGCTCCGTACGTCGCGTAAATTAGCAGGACTGCGCGGAGCCCGGGGTCCTGACCGCGCGAGGCCGCCTCGCGTGCCGCCGTGCGAATGCTCTCTACCCCTGCGTCGTACTCTTCGTCCCGAAGCAGGATCAACTGGGAGGTGAACCGCCTGGCCGACGCCCCGCGGCCCAGAAACTCACTTGCTGATCGATCGGAGGTGATGTGCTCGCCCACATCCAGGACGATCTGCCCGGCCTCGGCGAACGCAGCGAGCGCCGCGCCGATTCCAGGATACTCATTCTCGGCGTACCGCTGGTCGTAACCGGCTGCTAACCCGTGGTAGTCGACAATGGGGACCATTGCCAGATTGCCCGTTTCCGCCGAACAAGGGGCGGTGAGCCGCCTCATCACCAGAGTCGGAGGAACACCCTGCCGTCCCTCTTTTCGCCCCGTGCCTTTTCCATGTGCCGCAGAGCGGCGAACTCCCTTTCCAGCTCGGGCGCCGTCACCTTGCCGGCGAGTTTCTTGAGAAGGACCCCCGGCTCCACCCCGCCCGTTTCTTGCAGTATGCGCAGGATGTCGCGCTGGACGGGGGTCAGGGTCGCGGCCCCGCCCATGTGCCTTTCCAAGGTCTTGGCGCTGTGCACCGCCCATGGATCGCACGTCCGGGTGGGGGAAAGGGCGTCCATGTAACACTCCTCGCACAGCACGCTTCCCAGGTGCTGCCTTTCCTCTCCTTCATCTATGGTCGCATTGCAGCGTTCACATTGCATCATAAATCTCCTTTGGATCGCGGCCCACGGAGCCACGGTCGCCTGCCGATCGGTTTGTGGTTTGGATAATGACTTGGACGTGCGATCCTTTTCATTGCCCCCTTCCATGGACCAGCAACATGGATCTTCCTGCCCGCTGGGCCACGTCTTCAGCCAGGGAGCCGAAGAAGAAGCGAGAGAGTCCCTTGGACGCGGTGGCGGCCATGATGAGCAGGTCGTGCTGGCGGGCGGCCTGCACAATCGTGTCAACCCGTGCGTCGGAACCGGTGACCTCGCAGTGCACCAGGGCCCTTAGGTTTTCCTGCTCGGCCCAATTGTCAAGATTCTGCCGGCAGATTTCCAGCTCCGTGCTCGCGGACCCCGAGGCCATGAGCCTGAGTATGGTCACCGTGTGCGGACCCACCACAGCCAATGATCGCACCACACTGCTCACGATGGAAAGCTCCGAATCGTCGATGACGGGCACGAGGATCCGCTCAGTGTGCAGGAGCCCCACGAAGCGCGCCACAATGACCGGGCAGGGGGCCTCCTTGGCCACCCCTTCCACCACGCGCTGAAAACTTTTCGCGGTCCCCCCCACAGGGTGTCCCAGGACGATGGCCCAGGACTTCCTCTTTCTTGCCGTTTCGAGGATTCCTGCGGTGACTGTTTCCGCACGCACGACTTCGGTAAGCAGGCGGAGGTCGCTCAACGTACGGGCCTCTCGCTTGGACATTTCGAACAGTCGTAGGGTGTCCTGCCCCACGTCACTGGAATTGCACTGCGCCCTCCCCTCCACCACGTGCAACTCGAGGGGCTGGGCCCCGTACGCATGCGCCAGGAGAGTTGCTATCCTTGCGAGCCCCGTCACCACGCGCGGGTTGGCGGCACCGAAGAGGACCACTCCGTGGGGCCTGGGAGGCGGTGCCAATCGTTCCCAGGTCCATGGCACCAGTTGCACTGCGTTTCCCGGTTTAACCGTGCCGTTCGTGGACTGGGCGGGCCTGGCCCTCAGAGGGCCGTGTGCTTCGGAAAGGGCCTCCCCGGCCCGGGTCACGGCCATCCGGGCGCATATGGGGCCGACCAACTCCGAGAGCACCACGCCCGCGAGCACCGCCGGGGTTATCACCGAGCTGTACACCGAAAGGGACGGGTCGGACTGGAGAAGCAGTACCAGCCCGATGGCCACCCCTGCCTGGGGAATCAGCGCAAGCCCCAGGTGCTTCTGCACCGCAACGGCCGCAGCGGCAAGTCGGGAGCCCACCCGGGCCCCGGAGATCTTTCCCAAGGGGCGCAGCGCGAAGTAGGCAAGGCCCACCCACCCGGTCGCCGCTACCGTGGAAAGGTTTATGTGCGTTCCGGCCAGGGTGAAGAAAAGGACGTAGATGGGAGGTTCGAACGCGTTGACGGCCCTGAACACCCGCACATCCCTACGGTCCCGGTTCACTATGGTGAATCCCGTGGCCATCCCTGCCAGAAGAGACGAAAAATGCCCCAAACGGGCCAGCTCTCCACACAGGAGCAGGAGGGCCAGCCCCACAGTGAGCATCTCCTCGATCTTCTTGAGCCTGTGAACGATCATGTCTATGGCAAGACCCGTCAACACGCCGAGAAACAGGGACCCCACCGTCTCGTTGAGGGCGGAAAGCAAAGCGGTCACAAAGGAGCCGTTTGCTCCTCCTGCAATGATGTGGGCCGCCGAGACGGTGATGCCGAAAAAAGCGATGGCCAGGCCGTTGTCCACGGCCACCACGGCCATGAGGGTGGAGGTCAAGGGGCCCGCGGCGCTCAGTTCGCGCATTACGTGTAATGTGGTCGCCGGCGCCGTGGCGACGGAAATGGCTCCCAGCAAAAGAGCCAGCGCCATGAAGTCCCGGGGCTGCCAATCGGCCGACCCCACGTGGCTCAGGTGGGCCACCAGATAGGTTCCCGTGGTGACCAGTACGTAGGCACACAGGGTTTCTCCCAGGCCTATCAGCGCCACGTTGCGGGCTACAGGTCTGAGGCGCTGCCATTCCAGATGCTCCCCAATGCCGAAGGCGATGAGCATCAAGGCGATCTGGGTGAAATGGTCGAGTCTGTCCCCTAAGGTCTCGTGGGTGACAAGATTGAGCCCTGCAGGACCCAGAATCAACCCCGCACAAACGTAGCCCGTCACGGAAGGCAGCCTGAGCCGCTGCCCCAGCTTGGCGGTCAGGAAACCGGCGGCAAGGAGAATCGCCACTGCGAAGGTTACGTGATGCATGGTTCCGGGATTTCTTCGGAGATTCAGCCCGCTTCCAGGACCTTGACGATGGCGTCTCGATAGGCGGCGCTTTCCGGGTCCGGGGCCACCACCTCCATATGGGAGGGAGAGGGAGCACCCAGGCCCAATTCCACGGCCCTGGCGATCTGTTCCTGCTCGAATATGGGACGCCCCATGATCTGCTCGTTGCTTCCCAGGGACTTGAGGACGGCCACGCCGACCGCATCGAGGGCCACCCTGTCCGTGGAAGCCGCAAAGACATCGGCCCTCGCGCGCTTTCCGTCCATGGGCCCGCCGTCCACGAATGCCTCGATGCCGTCCAGAATCACCAGGTCGGGTGTGAACGGCACGTTGATTTCCGCGATCATCTTTCGCATGTGGGGCGACCCGTGCAGCTCCCGCATATAATCATACCCGTGTCTCGTTGTGGGAACCACTCCCACGTGGAGCTTGAGGGAGAGGGTGAAGACCCCTCCGTATCCATGGGTCTTGAGGCAGCAGGTGGAGACGAGGCATTCTGCTTCGAGAATGGGCCGCGCCACCCGGAAGCCGTCCTTCCAGTGGCTGCCCTGGGGTGCGACCTTCACCCAGTCCTTGCCGTCGAGTTTGTCGAAATCGATCACCTCCACGTCCAGTTGCTTCAACAGGGGAAAAACCCCCTTTTGTTCCATCACCTCCGCCGTGACCGGAAAGCTCCTATCGCCCAGCCGCACCGACCTGGCCCCCATTTTCCAGATGGCCTCCACAAGGGCCTTGAGGGTGTCGTTGTGGGTGGACCCGGGGACACGGTCCGCGGTGTTGAAGTTGGGTTTTACAAAAACATCCTTGTTTTTCAAAGGGTTGACGTTCAGTGCGCCGAGGGAGGCGGTGACGCCGAACCCGCGGTCCTGGGTCTTGACAAGGGCCACGCGGCTTTTGGACTCGGCCATGAGTGGTACCTCCGTGCAATGGGAGCGCAGCGGTCTGCGCGCTGGAGAAAAGGCGCTCCAAGGGGTTTGACAACGGCGTGATCTTCTGAAAAGGAGCCTAATGGGATTGTAGGGGCCCTGTCAAGAAGGGGCCTCCGGCATGGTGAACCCACAGACACACAAGGAAGGATGACAGGGATGCCGCTTCTTACCGTTGACGAGAGCAGGTGCAAGAGAGACTGGATTTGCGTCGCCGAATGCCCCACCAACATCATCCGTCTCAAGGATGGGAACGGATACCCCCAGACGGTGCCCGGGGCCGAAGGCTCCTGTCTTGCCTGTGGGCACTGCGTGGCGGTGTGTCCCCAGGGGGCCCTCAGCAATGCCCGCGTGCCCCTGGAGGTGTGTCCACCCGTCACCAAGGAGCTTTCCGTGGATCACCAGCGGGCCGTTCAGTTTCTCAGGTCCCGACGTTCGGTGCGTGTGTTTGAAGAGAAAGAACCGGACAGGGAACAAATCAGGAGGCTGATCGAAATCGCCCGTTACGCCCCCACGGGCAGCAACAGCCAGACCGTCGAGTGGCTGGTCTTCACCGACAAGGCCCGGGTTCGGAGTCTCGCCGAGGCCGCTGTGCAGTGGATGCGCGGGATGCAGCAGGAAGGTTCGGCTGCTCCCCCTTACGTGCCCCTCGTTGTGGGGGCATGGAACGCGGGTTACGATGCAGTGCTTCGCAACGCCCCGGCCCTGGTGGTGGCCACGGCTCCGGAAGGGACCGGAAACGGCATGGTGGATTTGACCCTCGCTCTTTCTTACCTGGAATTGGCCGCTCCCACACTGGGCCTTGGAACCTGTTGGGCCGGACTGCTGCGTCGTGCCATGCGCAACGACTCTTCCTTACGCGAGAAGGTGGGCGTCCCTCCCGAGCACCCCAACTACTACCCCATGATGGTTGGATACAACAAGTTCTCCTATCACCGTCTGCCCGAGCGCAAACCGCCGAAGATCACCTGGAGGTGACAGGGAACGGTGGCGGGTGGGAATCTTCAAAGTTACGAAGCCTAGCCGACGGGATTACGCGGTGCCCGCGCCCTGGAAACCGGATCGGATCGCCCCCCATGAGGAATCCCTCCAGGAAGGGCCCCTGCTCCGGGTATCCTTCGTTCTTCCTGTCTTGCGGACACCACGTGACCATCTTCGCCCCTTGAAACGCCCCCGGGCTCCGGAGGCCCTTCGGGGCGCCGATTCCCGTTTGTGCTCGATCTTCCCCTGACCACGGTCGCGAGTTTGTCCACGATCTCTTTCACTCGCTCTGCCTGGGTGCTCATTTGCTGCGCGCCGCCGGTCGATTTTCCGGCGCTCGCAGCGGCTTGTTGGGCCATGCTGTCCATTTCCACAACGGCGTGGGTCAGATGCTCGATTCCCTGAGCCTGCTCATGGGAGGCCGCCTTCGAAACGGCCGTCGAACTGGAACAGTCGGCAGGGGAGATCCACTATCAGCACGCCATGCAGGACGCCCACAACGCCCCGGCTGGACACAGACCCTTCCAATCACTTCCCATACCTCTTGCCGCCTGACCGGCCGACCCACCAGAGTACACCGAAACCGATAAGACAAACACCTGCCGCGACGGGCACGAGGATCGGCCACGGAGGGATGAGGCTTTTCTCGACGTCCATAGCGGCCGCAAGGGGAATCTCCGTCACCGGCCTTCCCTCGTCTTGCACCACGACCTTTCCCAGAACCTGGCCCTTCTCGAGTGGTGCGTTCACCGAATCGGGCAACTGCGGGGCCGCCACGACGCTTTTTTCCTTCCCCTTGGGCACCGTCACCCGTGCGTCGCCCGTGGCCATGAGATCCACCTTGTCCACCTTGCCCCAGTTCACCTTCACCGGACCAAACAGGGCGTCCTTCTTGACCGCCTCAACGGTCGAGAAGTTGCGGAACCCGTACTCCAGGAGCTTCTGGGCCTCGGGGGCCCTCTTCCTGACCTTGTCGCACCCCATGATGACGGCGATCATCCTCCGGCCGTCTCTCTCGGCCGTGGCCGCCAGGTGATAGCCCGATTCTTCTATGTGCCCCGTCTTGAGGCCGTCCACACCGATGTTCTTGGTCAAGAGGGTGTTTCGGTTTCCCTGCTTGATGCCGTTGTATTCGTACTCCACCATGGAATGGATGGCCAGGGCCCCCGGATGGTCTTCCATGTACCTTCGCGACAGAATGGCCATATCCAGTGCGCTCACGTACTGGCCATCCGCGGGCATGCCGTGGCAATTCCTGAACTGAGAATCCTTCATCCCGAGCCTCCGGGCCTTTTCATTCATCTTGGCGACGAATACGTCTTCGGAGCCGGCCAGATGTTCCGCGAGGGCGATGCAGGCATCGTTGCCCGACACGACCGCGATCCCCTTTAACAAGTCCTCCACCCGCACCCTGGACCCCACCTCTATGAACATCTTCGATCCCTGCGTCCTCCACGCCTTCTCGCTGACGGTCGCCATGTCGTCCATCTTGAGCTGTCCGCCGGCCAAGGCGTCGAAGGCCACGTACAGGGTGAGGATCTTGACGAAGCTTGCAGGCGGAATCCTTACGGCGGCATCCTGTTCGTAAAGGACCTTGCCGGTCAGGGCGTCCATGAGGACCGCTGCCTTGCAGTCACTTCGCAAGGCATCTTGAATCCCGGCCGGCTGGGGGGGGGAACCCCCTGCAGGCTTTGATGCCACGGAGGTGTCTGCCCGGGGCCTTTTCCTTGCGGCCGACGCCGTTTCCTGTAAACCTATGCTCGAAAAGATGAAAAAAAGGGCCGCCGTAAACAGGTAGGGAACGTAAGTTTTTCCAAGAGGGCTCATTTCCTGCTCCTTGTGCATCGGCCCTGCCGGTGCCGCTGCTCGTGAAGGGGTCAAACGCCACCTCTTTTCCTGGGATTGGAGCCACAGAACCACGTACCCCTCCCCCCCGTAGGGCCGTCTTCCCACGGGAAGATCAGCAGGGGGTTCGATCGGCCCAACGCTGGGGGAACGGACCATTGTATGGGGAAAACTGCGGAGGATAGTGAAGGTGGACCATTGGAACGCGGCACGGAGCCGTAGTCTTGGTTCTTGTCTCCGTTCACACCCCGGTGAAGCAGGGGCCGATGGAATGCACCCCCCGCCGATCTGGAGGCGAATATCCCAGAACCCGGCCCGGGTGTCAAGATGAAAGGGTTTTTCGGACCTGCCTTGCCTTCAACGGTACCGCGCCTGTTTGTGGCTTTCTACGGCACCGAGGAATGTCTCGGCCTGGGTGCGGATCCGGGCCGGGGAAAGGTTGCCGCCGATTCCGACGCTGCAGGCCCCCCCCCCCCCCGCGCCACCGACCCTACAGTGGTTTTCCCACCAGGTCGAGAAGGGCCTCGCACTCTCTTGGCCGATGACAGTGCCCCCCCCAAGGCGAAGGGATCCATACCGACACCCGGCCCGGTGTGGACCCCTCACTTTTTCGCCCAGTCCTCGATCTCCCCGGCTTCGTATTGCTCTTGCTGCAGTGTCAGGTCCAGGTTGATGACAAGTCCGGCGTGTTTGGCAGTCTCCCCGTCCTGGCGCAGGTCCAGGTGCCGCTGCCGGGATGTCCGCACATCCTCCAGGGCCCTCTTGAGGGCCGCACCCACTGTCGCGCTCCTTTCGACCCCCCGTGTCTTGAAGCGGGGGGCGATCCCGTTCTCGGCCACCGGCTCGGCGATGTGGGCAAGCTGCTTCATCTTGTTCATGGCCGCGTCCATGAGCTGCCAGCCCAGGAGGCCCTGGTCCTGGAAGACCCAGGAGTTGCGCACATGCTGCAGCATCTCGTTGTACTTCTTTTCGACAATGGTCTGGATTTTCTCCACGTAGGGCTCCGGAAGCTCGCTCTCTCCACCTGGCTTGCCTGAGGCCAGCTCGGGGCTCAGCTTGCTCAGGACCCTCTGGAATTTCTTGGCATGCATGTCCGATTCCCAGGCTTCCCGGCGCAAGACGCGCTTGATATGGGGATCGTCCACCTTGTCCGCCTCTGCGTTGTAATGGGGGATCAGCTTCTGCTCGTACACTACGTATGATTGGAAGATGGTCGCCCGGCTGGTGGGATCGTAAGGATAAGGAGCCTGGAGCATGTTGGGCTCGCCTCCCAGCCCGCCCACGATCATGCCCAGCCAGTGCATGTGCCACATCTCCTCCCGGCACCGGCTGAGCAGGCCGGCCCCCAGGGGCGTGTCTTCGCCTTCCAGATAGGCGTGGACCAGATAGCGAATGATGGCCGCGTGTTCGTCGGCCATGTCCTTGTTGAGCATGTCGATCAGGGCCTGTTTTTCCATCGTGAACCTCCTTGTCAATTCCTGGCCGCTGCGTGCTTTGCCGTAATAGGCGCCGCACGGCAAAACCGTCAAGTCACCTTGTTCCTGTCACTTCTTCTCTATGCGACACCCGATTCCCTTGAGGTTTGGGGTGCCGAACTCCCTTCCAAGGGGCTCGGTCGAGGTGAGCATGTTGAAATTGGTCGCCTCCCATTCATACTGACGGGCGGGGTCCCCTTCGGGAAACCACCATCCGTATGCCGCGTGGATCACCCTCGGATCAACCCTGTCGGTAATATGGGCCCACTGGAAGATGGAACCTTTCCGTGTACGGATCCATACCTCGTCTCCCTCCCGCACCCCATTGAGGGAAGCCGTGTCCGGGTGCATTTCCACAACGGGACGCGGCGACTTGGCTCTCAGCCTCTCCACCCACCTGTAGGAAGAATGCAGGTAAAGCGGGTTTTTGGAGCTGGTGAGCACCAGGGGGTACTCCTCGTCTTCGGCCGCCGCGGCCGGATAGAATTCGGGAAAGGGGGCAAGGCCCATCTTTTCTCCCTGGCTCAACACCAGTTCCACCTTTCCCGTGGGTGTCTTGAAACCCTTGGCCTCATGCTTTCTGAAGCGGTCCGCCCCCTTGAGGTACCCCAGCTCGGCAAACCGCCCATAGTCCAGGCCCGCAGGCCCCAGCACCTCCTCGAGAAGGGCGTCGTGATGGTCCCACCAGTGTTCCTTGGCGGTGAGGGCCTTGCCCAGGTCGTTGAGAATCTGTACATCGGGCCGGCATTCTCCGGGGGGCTCCACCACCTTGGGGCGCGCCAGAACGTAGCCGTGACCGATGCCGTAATGCCCCATATCGTTGAACTCGAACTGAGTGGCCGCCGGAAGCACGATGTCGGCCAGGGCCGCGGTGGGCGTCATGAACACATCGGAAACGGCCAGAAAATCGAGTTTCTCCAGGACTTGCCGGGTTTGCATGCTGTCCGCATAGGCCAGGAGGGGGTTGGCGCACTGTACGTAGGCCGCCCGCACCGGATAGGGAACGTCTTCCAGGACCGCCTTGCGGAAATAGGCCGGCGGCACGGTCATCAACCGGGGGATGGCCCTGTGGTATGCGTGGAGCATCTCTTTTCTCTTCTGGGGTATCAGGTCGGCTTTCACGAAAGGACCGAGCCCGAGAATGGAGGGCTCCTCCGGCGCGATGTTCCCGCCGGGAACGTCAAGGTTCCCGCACAGGGCCATGAGGCACACCAGGGCCCTTGCCGTATGGAAGTTGCCCGCATTCTGCTCGATGGGGTTCCCCCACCCTAAGGCCGCGGGCCGAGACGCGGCATAGGTCCGTGCGGCCTCGCGGATTTTTGCGGCGGGAATCCATGTCCACCGGGAAACCTTCTCCGGGGTGCAGGGCGCCACGCGCTCGCAGAACTGGTCGAAGCCATGGGTCCATTTATCCACGAAATCGGCGTCGTAGAGTCTCTCGTCGATGATGACGTTGCAGAAAGCCATTGCCAGGGCGTTGTCCGTGCCCGGTTTGATTTGCAGCCAATGCTGGGCCCTTTCGGCCAGTTCGGTGCGCCTGGGGTCCACGACCATGAGCCGGGTGCCCTGTCTGAGCTTTTCCCGAAGCTGGGAGCATATCCCTCCCTCTTCGTTCGTGGCGGTGATGTTGCTTCCCCACAGAACCACCAACTCGCCGGGGTGACGATAGTCCGGCACGGGGTAGAAGCCGCAGGTGTGCACACCGCTTATTTCACGCGGAGCGTGGCACACGTCCTGAATGGCGACCACGTTGGGGGACCCGAACAGGTTGGCCAGACGAATCAGGACGAAATGCTCCATGCCCTTGGGCATTCCCTGGCAAAAGGCCACCGATCGCGCCCCGAGCCGTTCCTTTGTACGCGACAGGTTCTCGGTGATGACGCCCAATGCCTCGTCCCAGGAGATGCGCCGCCACCTGCCTTCCCCCCTGCCGCCCACGCGTCGCAGGGGGTGGAGCAGCCGCCCGGGATGAACGAGCCGGTCCGCTGAGGCAACACCCTTCAGACAGACGTACCCCTTGTTGAGGAACCCATCGGGGTCTCCCTTTATCTTGACGATCCGGTTGTCCTTCACCCCCACAAGGAGCGCACACCCCCCGTGGTCCATGCGGGCGCAATGGGTCCTCACCCAGCGGATAGGGTCACCCATGGGATACACCTCCCGTTCTCTCAAATAGCTCCACTGCCTCGGCGACACCGCAGCGGTCGTTGGAGGCCACGATGGGAAACACGGCCTTCAGATCGTCGGGCGCGTTTTCCACCACGTACCCTGTCCCTGCCCATTCCAGCAAATCGAGATCGTTGTAGTCGTTGCCCACTGCCACAACGTCTTCAGGGCCGATCCCCCTGCCCGCGGCGAGCCAGGCCGCGGTCCGGCCCTTGGAGACACTCGGGGGGAAGACCTCCACCCAGGTGGACCGGCCGTCTAAGGGAGAGGTCGTCCGAATCACGTTGAAGTCGGGCAGGTGGCCGCGCAGCGCGGGCAGAAGCGATTGTGCCCGCGCTCCGGGTACCACGGCGAGCAGTTGGGTCGCCTCCCCGAACTCCAGGGGGGGCTCTCGCAGGGGCCTGGAAACCTCTCTGTAAAGGGTTAGACGCTTCTCAAAATCCGGATTGGGTCCCCCCGCCCTGTGGTACGCAAATCCATGATTTTCGGGGATCGGAAGATGGATCATGAAATCCAGGTCCGCATCAAGAAACACACCCGTGGCTCGATCCACCTGTTCGGGACAAAGATGCGCCTTTTTGACGATTTCCCACCCGGGATGCCGGGCCACCCCGGCGCCCGAGGAAAATATCACGTAATCGACGGGAAATTCCGGCCCCACCGCCCTTCCCAGGGAGTAAAGGGATCGGCCGGTTGCCACCACACGCAGCACCCCCTTGCGCCCGAGTTCCGTCAAGGCAGCCAGGTCTGTGGCGGAAAAGGTGCGGTCGGAACGATAGAGGGTCCCGTCGAGATCGGTCACCACCATGCGCCGGCCGCGCTCGCTTTTCTTTTCACCGGTGGGCGCGTCCGTGATACTCTCCGTCATGGGCGCCGAATCCCCCTCCTGCGCGGATCTGCAAGGGTTGCCCTGCCCCTTTCGGAATACCGCATCATTCTCGGCCAACCGATCCTTCTCATGCAAAGCGCCATTTCATACCACAGGGAGCCCGAAAAAGCACCGGCATTCGCGCCCTGCCCTCTCTGCCCCTCCTCGGTCCCATTGACCATTACCTTCTGTCCTCGCAGGTTACTGCGGAACGAGACCGGGCGAAAGGGGCACCGGCACGATCGGATGGTGGCGTTTTTCGCCATGCCGGCTTATACTTCTTATGGTCCGCGCACCGAGTCCCTTGAACGGGACCATCCGTACCGGATGGGAAGGACGACCATCGAATGGAAGCAGCGGAAAACGAGGGATGGACCTCGGTCATCGTTGCGGCCAGGGCGCAGTGCAGTTGATTTGGGCCGGCTGGAACGATGATCAAGGCCCGGATCTCATACTGCGCGCGGTCACAAATCGCGGTTTGCTAAATCCCCCTCGCCCTGAAGCCCTGAACCTTGAACCCGCCCCTTGAGGACCGTAAACCTGAGCGGTCACTGCACCGGCGAAAGGATCAAAGGCATTGTCAATGCCGGATCTCCGAGAAGCGTATAGATCTTCGGCATGGAGCGGTCCCCGGTCCGCTGCCGGAATCTTTGCAGTGCCTTTCGAACGACATCCCCCAGCACCGTTTCCTTATCAACGAAAAGGGCTTTGAAGAACTCGTCGTTAAGGACCCATGCCTTCCGGTTGATGGAAAGGGCGGCCGAAGACCAGACGGCCACAGCCCCGCCGCCGGAATGCATGATGAGATTCTCGCCAAGATAGTCGAAACCTGGAATGTCGAACCTCCCCTGGAAGCAACTGAAAAACGCTGCAATCGGCATCCGGTAGCCATTGCCCAGGCAGTCGAGATCCTGAATCCCCAGATTCGGGTTCTGGACCAACACCCCTTCATCGGCCAGGCGGTCGTACCCCCCGTGACCGATGAAGTTGAGCAGGAAGATCCCGCTTTCGATCTTGCTGAAAAGCCCGGACCTGGCCTCATCGAGGGAGGTATCGGACAGATAGTTTCTCGTCACCTCATAGGTTTCCGGCACCCAGGTGGCGACCGTATCGCTGTTTGACGGAAATTGGCCGCCCGCCCCGTCTGCATTGTCGGCTATCATCATCACCTGCCTCTGCCACCCGGCCCGGGGCTGGCGCTCATAAGCGATGATCTTCCCGATCACCATCTCCAGTTCTTCTGCTGAAGCGACCGGCAGCCGTCCGATGGCGATTTCGGGCACGCCGTCATTGCCCTCGAGATCCGCCAGGTGATTGTCCGAAGCAAAAAGCCCGTCGGGTGTCCCTACCAGCACCGGCGGCATCAGATTTCCTCCCGTTGCCGTACGGTTTTTGTAGTCATGGGTCCCTTCCCCGATCAGGACCACGTACCGGGGAGGTATCTGCCAGTGGGATCGTGCATGGGCCAGAAACGTTCGGATGGCCTCGGGTGAAAATATCCCGTGATTGAATGCATCCATGATGTCACCGAGGCGGACCACCTTGGGCGTCAATCCCCGAGACAGTCTGTGCATCACCAGACCCTGAACCGCATCCTCAAAGCCGGCCGGAACGATGATGAGGTAATCTGCGCGATTATCCGGATCCGACAGAGTGGAGGGCATAACTGCGGAAATGGCGCCAGCATCCGGCAGGGACGCCTCATTCAGGGTGATTGCCAGGTATCGGGATTGTGGTGATTCCGGCCTGAAGCTGACCCGGAATTTCCCGTCCGGATTGTCGAGGGTCGTTTCCGTGATCCGCCTCACATGGGCCGGGTCCGTCATGTCGAACACATGGATGTGCGACGTGGAGAAGCCGCCGATGGAAACCACCGGGCCGGAAACGCCGGTCACCTCGAGACGGTCGTCCTCCGCCCGGCAAAACCGGGGATAGGTCAGGTCAATCGCATCCACGAAAAAGACGCTCTCTTCCACCCCCGGACCCAAGATGCCGGTCACCGTCACCGTGTTTTGCCCTTCGTTCAAGAGGGCCGGATCGAAGAAAACGGCAACGGTCACATGGGCAAAGCTGCCGAACGTGTCGCCCCCGATCTCGATGCCGTTGACCGACAATCTTACGTGATGCTGCTGGCTGTACCCCTCGGCTGTTCCGAGCAGCCGGACGGCCAGCCAGGCCGACCCGGCCCCGGCCGTAACGTCCACGTCGCGCAAATCAAAGGAGTGGGACATGGAATCACACGCCCATTCCTCACAGGGGTCGTACCCGCTGAAAATATGGGCCCACACCCAGAAATCTTCTTTGGGATCGAACACGTAATCGGTCACCGGGTAAAGGTCCTGCTCGAAATGCTTTGTGTCCCTGAAGACACTGTCCTGGGCAGCGGGATCGGGTTCGGACCCCGTGCCGGCCGCTTCCCGCATACCGGCCGTTATCTGTAGGAGATAGATGACTTCGGTCAGACCGATCTTGCCGTCGCTGTCGGTGTCGGCGGTCCCCGTGGGATATTCGGGCGAAATATCGGCCGGAGCCAGGCCCGTGAGCATCTGCAGCACCAGGACCGCGTCGGCCAAATCCGCCACCCCGCTGCCGTCCACATCCCCGGCAATATAGGTGGGATACCCTGCACCCTCTTCTTCGGAGACCAGATAGATGTTGTCCTTCGTATAAATGCTCCGGGCCGCCTCGCCGTAAAAATAGAGGCCGTTGTTGTCGGCCGACGGCAAATAGGCAACCCAGCGGCCCCGGTTTTTCAGGACCAGTTGCCCTCCTGCGATCCGCGATCGAACCGTTTCCTCGGGTTTTCCCAAATGAAGGGCAAGGGTAGGGGCATCCAGGTAATAGAGATCGGACCGGGAAACCGGGATTTTCACCATGTCTCCCGCCACGACCCCTTGAGGAACCCATGCCAATGGCGAGCGGGCCGCCGGTTGATTGGGTGGATGGGGCGTCCTTTCATAAGTCCCCCCCATGGCCGAGAGGGGGCCGGAACCGCTTTGGGGCCCCACCTTCACCGTATAGGGACCGTGATGGAGACGTTTTGCCCTGTACTGCACCTCCACCAGCAGGTAGGTATGGGTTTGTCCGGCCATCGCCCCGGGATCCACATACCGGTAAACACCGCCCTGGGGGCAGTGAAGCAGGCCGTAGAGGAGCCGCTCGTTGACTCTTTCAAAACGGCCGGTCCCTTCGTTGAAGCGCAGCAGATGGAACCCCAGGGTGCCCGACTCGGATGCAGTTTCCCACGTCACCACCACGCGGCCGCCTTCGCTGTGGGCCTCGAAGCGGGAAACCACGGCCCGGGTGGCCACCAGGGCGGTCACGTCGTCGCCTGCATCGATCTTGTCCCGGCTTGTGGTGCCGAACACATCGAGATAGGTCAGTTGCAGACTGATGGTTCCGGACGCCGCAGGCACCACGTACAGGTAGTTGTCACCGGGAATGTTGTTTTCATCGTCGAGCAGGATTTCGTACCGGACCCAGACCGCGTCGTTGGTGAATATTCCGGTGTTGACGCCGGTCTCGGTCAGGGTGATGAATTGTTCGAGGCCGGTGTCCGGATTGATGATTCTGAAATCCGTGATGGTGTCCACAACCAGCGGGTCGTTGAAGGCCGGGTCGTTGACATCCGGCAGCCTATAGTACGGGCGCCCATAGGCGAACTCACCGGTGTCGAGTCCGGTTTCGTACAGCGTGATGGTCACGCTGTCTCCGCTGGCCGGATCGGTATTGGTGACGGTGACGGTCAGGGTTTCCCGGGTGTTGGGGTCCACATTGCGGTCCGGATCGTAAACACGCAGGTGGATCGACTCCTCGCCGGTGGTGGAAAAGCCGGATCGGGTGTTTCCGTGAGCATCGGTGAATTCGGCCGTGGGTTCGCTCCGGACATCGGTGCTCACCGAAGAAGAGGCCGGGTCGAGGAAAAACCGACTGCCGGCATAGACGGTGTTGGTCACCACCCCCGTGTCGTAAGGATCCGTAAGAGAAGCCTGATAGACTACCGTCATGGTCTCTCCGGGCAGCAAATTGTAACCGTCTGAAGCAGCCACCAGGTCGTCGGGCGCATGTCCCGGGCTTGTCTCGATCGCCGAGAATCCCGAAAAATCGATCCCCTGGACCCAGGCCGGAAACGCTTCCCCGAACCTCACTCGCTCCAGCCTGACCGTGGTGTTGTTTGTGTACCGGGCCGAAAACATGGGCCGGGGCCACTCGGTGTTGTTCGTGCCGTTGCACCCGTTGTAAACCAGCGCCATCCGGTTGCCGGAGGCGCTGTCCACGGTCACGTCCACGGTCAGGTCGTTCTGATTTCCGTCGACCTTGAACCGGTAGTCGACCGCCAGGGTCGGATGGGTCAGGGCGTAGACTACGAAATTACGGGGCTGGTAGTATTCCAGTCCCAAAGCCACGAGACTTTCCGTGGCGTTCTGATTGACGCCGTCGCCCAGGGTGATGAGCGCGGCTTCTCCGGAATCCCCGATGCGGTCGCTGTTCGTGTATCCGGTACCCCAGACCCAGGTATGGTCCCTTGCAACCGGACCGATGGGGGCGGTCCTGTATTCACTCGTGTCATCCGCCCCAGGGCCGCCGGCAGTCCCGGTGACATCCACCCGCTGGATTGTCCACTCGGTCCCCCACTCCACCACCATGACCGTGCTCGTGGCCAGTGAGTTGCTGGCAAGCCGCTGCCACTGGATCGTATTGCTGCCGCTGGGCCAGATCCTGAGATGGCAGATGTCATGGTTGCGGATGTTTCCATCCGTCGTGCTGACGCCGGCCCCATTGTAACCGCCCATGAGCATGATCCGGTCGATACTGCTCCAGGAATAGGGAGAAGTCGCCGTTCCGAGGTTTACCCTGGCATTGTGATTGACCGATGTCACCCACCGGAGCCTGAAACCGGAGGTATCGAACTTGCTGAGGCATTCCACGACGGTGACGACACCGCTCCAGTAATTGGAACCGCCCGAGACGCCCCCCCTGGAAAGCCGGATGACGTTGGCCGCCGTGCTCGTGGTGAAATTGCCGAAAGGATCTCCGGAAAGCCGTGCATGGTTGACCGACGGCGCGGTGCGGCTCATGCTGCCCCCGTTCCCGTCCGCCCCTTGTACGATGACGAAATAATTAGCAGCCAGGTCCTGATCCAGGGTCAGGTTGTAGGCGGTTCCCGTGAAGCCGTCAGCCGGAGCGATGTAGTATTCCTTTACACGGAACACGCGCACCGGGGCCGTGACCTGGGTGCTGCCGGCCGCATAGGTCAGTCCGGGGGGAAGGGGATCCACCACCTTCACGTCGTAAACGGGAACATCGCCGTTATTGGTGATGACGGCCGTGTAGGTGATCAGGTCCCCCGGAAGGTCTCCAGGGTAGTAGGGGCTGGGTGCATCGGAGGTTTTCGAAATCCCGAGCTGGGAGACATAGACCGTGTCCCGGGCCGTGTTGTTCTCCGGGTGGTTCTCACCGGTCCCCATGGAGACGGTGGCCACGTTCTCCACGCTGGGGACCGCGGCATCGCTCACCGATACGGTCACCACGATGGGAGGCAGGCTCGTTCCCGGAAACAGCGGCGATCCAGAAGACAAGGGATATTCCCACGTCAGTGGCGAGGTGCTTGTCCGCGCCCAGTCGGTGCTTTCCGTGTCATCGGAAACAAAGGTCAGTCCGGCAGGCAGGGTGTCGGTGACGGTCACCGTCGATGACTGATCTTCCGGACCGTGATTGGTCACGGTCAGGGTGAAGGCATGGTTCTGACCCACTGCGAAATTGCCCGTGTGGGTCTTGGCTAGGGAAAGGTCCGCCCCGGTGGTGGGGGATTCCTCCAGCGTGCCGGTGCCGAACGCCGTCACCGTCCCCTCGGTCCCTTCGGTTGCGCTGACCGTTGCGGTCCAGTTCGTTGCGGTGCTGTCCACCGGGACCGTGTAGGCGTACTCGTAAGTCCTTGTGGCCGCCCCGGAATCCGCCAGCAGCGTCATGGTGCCGGCTGCAACGGCCACAAATCCCTCGGAATCCACCAGGCCCAGGGACGCACCGGTAACATCGTAGCTTCCGAAAGGATCGCTGACGACGGATCGCACGTAGAAAGTACTTCCGGGAGCGGTGTAAAGGAGTTCCGATCCGCCGGGGTAAGCGGCGCTGTAAAACTTGATTGCGTCAACCTGGATCACGTTTTTCGAAGTCAATTCGATCCGGGACAGCTTTTCCATCGTGGGACGGGGCCAGACCGTGATGGAGGGAGAATCGGCAATGGCATTGGTCTGGCTCACGGTCAGGACGATCCTGGATCCGGCTGTAAGGAATACATCCCCGGTCACCGGCACGTTGAAGACATGGGTGGTCTGTGCCGAACCGCTCAATCCCACGGCAGCGGTCACCGATCCCATGGTCAGCACCGTGTCGCCGGTACTTCCCAGACCCACGGTTATGTTGTAGGTATGTGTCCCTTCCTTTCCTCCGCGAAGCTCCAGGAACACGGTGATGAAACCCGACGAGCCGTCGATGGTGATGTCCTTCTGGGTAGCCGGCAATTGTGTCCATGTCCGGGAGTCGTTGTTGGGGACTTGGACAAAGTTCTGGGTCGGTGGCGCTGTCCGCGACAGGGACATTGCCTCGTACAGATAGATCGGCTTGTTGCCGGAGGACGGCGTCGGCGGAGCCGCCACGGTCAGGGTGGGCGCCGGAGCGATTCCATCGGGTCCCCTGGGATTATGGATGGTCGCGGTATTGTCGATAAGCTGGCCTGCGACCGCCCCTGGGGCCACCGTGATTCTGTAAATGATCACCGTCGTGCCGTTTGCCGGAACGGAGATATTGCTCACCTGCATGGCCCCTGTTCCGGAGTCGTACGATCTTACGGCGCCGGACGGGGTGCTCAACCAGAGGAAACTGGTCCGATCGAGGGGGGACCCCTGGATGATGTCATCCACCACCACAGCACTTGCGGCGACCCCGCCGCTTTCCTCGAGGGTGATCGTGTACTGCAAGATGTCGCCGGGATTCACGTTGCCGCCGTTCACATCCTGGACCGTCTTAGTGGACCCGGAAAGGTCCGGCCGCACGATCCGGGTGGGATCGGTGTCGGTGTTGTTGGCGGTGCCGCCCGTGATTTCCGGCGTGGCACTGGAAACGGAAGCCGAATCGATCAGCGTCTGGGTCCCGTTGGGATCGTTGTCCTCCACCGTCACTGCCAATGTGAGCAGATTCAAGGAGCCGCCGGCAATGAGGTCCGTATCGTTGGTGCAGGTGATATTCTGCCCGACAGGGGCCGAGCATACCCAGCCGCTGGGATCGCCCGCCGTAGGATAAGTGTCGTAGGACAGAGCCTCGGGTAGCGTGTTGGTCACGCTGATCGTACCGGTTTCCGTGCTCGGGCCGTTGTTGGATACGGCGATGAGGTACTCGTTTGTCAGGCCCGGCTGAAAATTGCCAATATGGCTCACATCGATGGAAAGGTCCACCCTCGGGTCCGCGCTTCCATATACGACCAGGTCCTCATCTGTCTCCGGGTCCTCGAAATCCGGCGTATCGGCATCCTGGGCCACGGTCCCGAGATCGTCAATGGTGATGGTAATGCCACCGACCGTATAGGAAGCCCCCGCCGTGTTGTCGTATGTGGCCTCAAACACACCGGCACCCACGGCGACGGTGAACCGCAGCTCCACAGAGCCGTCGGCCGGAATGGTCCATTCCCCCCAGGTCAGATTCGTATCCCCGCTATTGGGCTCGGTCGTCAGGGTGTCGTAATCGGCCGGCGCGACCCCGGCGGAAACCGTGACCGTGGCCGAAACAAAACTGAAGTCGGCCCCCATGGCCGAAAGATCGTCGGTGATCCGGACACCGGTCGCATCGGCAGTACCGGTGTTTTCCACCCGAACGGTGTAAACGGCATGGGTGCTGCCGGCCACGGCGGAGGCGGTCACCGCGTCCTTGTCGATGGTCAATGCCGGTGCTACCACAATGATGTCCTCATCATCTTCCGGGTCCTGCCCGGGCGGGGTGTCGGCATCCTGGGCCACCATGCCGGCATCGTCAACGGCGTAAACCGTATTGCCTGCCTGGATGATCTTGGCGATGGCCGTGTTGTCATACGTTCCGGGGCCCGCAGTTGGAGGGACGGAAACGATAAACTGCACGGTCACAAAGCCGCCGGAGGGAATGGTCCAGTCTCCCCAGGTCAGATTCGTTGCCCCGGCCGCCGGTTTCGTGGTCAGCCCCGCATAGGTTGAGGGGGTGACCCCAGGGGATGCCGTGAAATCACCCGAGGCAAACTGCAAGCCGCCGGGCAGGGAATCCTCCATGCGCACGCCGCTTACGGAAGAACCGCCCGTGTTGGTCACGGCGATGGTGTAAGTGACGTTCCCTCCCGGAGATACGGTCGGCGCACCGGTCCGGTCCTTGTCGATTTGCAGCGAATAGAGATAAACCGTGACATCTTCGTCGTCTTCCGGATCTTCTCCAGGGGGGGTATCCAGGTCCTGGGGGGTCGTCCCCTTGTCGTCCACGTCGATGCTCAATCCGGAAAACGTCCCGGTTGCCCGGGCCAGGTTGTCGTACGTACCGGGTGGGACCCCCCCTCCCACGTCGGCTGTGAAGGTGATCACGATGGACCCTCCGGCCGGAATGTCCCACGTGCCCCACTGGGGAGAACCGGCAGTGCCCGACTCCGTATAAGTGACAGAACCCCAGGATGCGACGATACTGTCGGTTGTGTTGAAGGTAAACCCTGCCGGCAGGTAATCGTAAATGGTCACGCCGGTCACGACCCCGTTGGTGATGTTGTTCACGCGGATGGAGTAGGTTGCCTGGCCGCCCTGGGGTACTTTTTCGCTTCCCGGCACCACGTCCTTATCTATGGTCAGGGCCGTTACATTGATGTACCGGGTGTCAAAGGGGGTGAACACCTGGGAGCCCAAAAGCCGGTACCCCACGGCCTGGGCCGTGGCGCTCCAGGAACCGATGGCCACCGTCTCGTCGGTTACGATGTCGAAGGTGATGATCAGCGTCTGATCGGGGGCCAGATCCAGGTTGTTGAGAATGCTGTTGGTCCACTCCACAACCTCCTTGCCGCTGCTGGTGTAGGAGACCGGATCCGCGATGGAACCGGATAGGGTGGTGCCATCGGGAAACATGATGACTGCGCTGGTGGGCACAAAATCCCATCCGTCCGGCAGCACATCGGTCACCGATACACCGTTGACCGGAAAGTCGTGAGTGGATACCGTGAGTGTTACCGTGGATACTTCGCCGGATACGGGCCCCACCACGGCAGGGGTGATCGTTTGGATGATCCGCAGGGTCAGGTCCATCCAGTCGGCCGGAAAAGGCAGCACGACGTAACCCAAGTCCATGTATGGGTTGTAAGGTGTGCTCACGTCCGGGTCGCTCCCCCAGGCCAAGGTGATCGGCCCGCTTGCTGAGACGTGCATCCCGCTGTTGTTGAAATCGGTAAGGTCCCGAAGCGTCACGGACTGGAGCCTGTTGAGCGTGGTGGTGAAATCGATGGTACCGTCCCCTTGATAATCCACGCTGATGGTGGTGTCGTCATAGACCGCCGTCACGAAGACGGGAGACCCGTTTTCCGTGGGAGGTTCGTTGGCCGAACCCGGGGCCCAGCCAATAAAATAATCGTTTGTCAGGAAATTGGCCGGCAGCAAGCTGAACCCCCAGTCCATGCTGGCGGACTCCGTGTCCCGCGATCCGATGGCCCAGAAAACATCCTCCGAATGGAGGTAAACCCCGGAATCCGACGGGACATAACGGTTGGCGGCCCCAGGGTCCGAGTAGGACAGGGTTTCATTGGGAAGGACGGTGAAGCTGCCCCTACCGGCCGTATCCTCGTGGTTGACCAGAATGGACCTCTGATGGGGATTGTAGATGTAAAGATCCGTGTCGTAACCGCTTCCGGTGCCGTCTCCGTTCACCGGGTTGTAATACTCCTTGTCCCAAAGGCTGTCGGGCACCGCCACATAGCCTCGCATTTCAAAATGTTCCCTGGAGTTGGCGACTATAAACTGAACCTGGACCGATTTCTGGGCAATCACACGGGTCCCGGCGCCTATGTGAAACCGGGTGGCGGTCTGGCCCCTGTTCAGGGTATGGATCTGTTCCACGCCCGGTGTCCTGGGGTCGTCGATCTGAACCTGGTTGTTGTCCTCGACGGACATGACGATCAAGTAGGTCTGCTCGAAGTCCTCGTATTGTTTCGGTGGCGCGTCGAGGTCTTCACCAACGGGGATCGTGTAATGGGTCAGAAGCGGTTTGACGGGGTAAACCTCCCAGGACAAAGCAAAGGTCGTCAGGACGTTGGCCTGGGCCGGCCACATACTTCGGGTCACTGCGACAGAGGTGCCCGCCACATAGATTCGGTCTCCACCGTCGTAATACGTGCTGGTCCCACGCGGGTTCACCGGCACATGGTTGCTGCTCAGGGACAGAAATTGCCCGGCCTGCAAGGTGAATGTTTCATCTGCTGTGGTGTTCGGGTTGTCCGGATCGAACCCGTATCCGTTTTCCCAGTGATCGTAATAGACCTTGGTATTGTCGCCGGAAGCCGTGATGGAAATGATGCTCCGTATCCCCTGGGCGGAATCGAGATAGACCGGAGTTCCGGTTAGTGTGTCGATCTCCACCAGGATCGGCCAGATTTCTTCTTCCGGACCGGGGAGGTAGTACTCGGAATAGCCGCCGTAGACCGCTGCCCGGGCATATCCCGAGGTCCACAATACCATGAGCACCGGAAACAGTAGGACAAGGCAGCCCCAGCGGAGCCATGGCGTCCCGGGTGGGACGCTCCACGCTTCCGTACTTTTTTCAGGTTCCGGCGGATTATGGGTTCTTCCGATAGGATTCATGTGCTCCCCCCGTTTGCGCAAAACGCGAAATACCTGGAAGATGAATCATACCAAAACAATATTCCGAATGACAACGAGACGCTTCGATTAGTCAACCCTATCCCATCATAATTAACGCAATTTAGATGCCATATTGTATGATTTCGGAACACGGGATTCTCAACGGAAGCACAGGCATCTTTCGTTGGATTTCCGCTGGATGGAACTAACCCCCATGCCCGGCGCAGGCACAACGAAGCATAAAAATTCCCCCTTTGGCACAGCGGGAATTGGGGGGATTTTCATATAAAGGGCTCGCGCAAGAATGACTTCCCATTTTGATGCGCCGATCCATCACGCCTGGCGGCGTTGCTCGTCGGTTAAATGGCCAGCCATTCGCCCTCCTCGCGCCTTGCCATGCGCGCGCCTCGACACCTGAAAAGGGGAACTTATTTTTGCACAAGCCCTAAGGCCCATACCCGTGAATGAATGGCTCTTGGGACTTGGGCCGGCGCCGGTCAAGGCCTTGATCATGGCTGCGGCCACATCCGCCGCAATGCGGAAGAGTCTTCCTGGTGGGCTACGAAGACTGAAACCGATCCACATATACGTCGCGCGTTCACAAACTGCGCCTCTTGTACCCTCAACCCTTCCCTCTCCCGGAGGGCCAGGGGGATTCAGGAAATCGCAAATTGTGACCGCGCGCCGTATGATGATTGGACAATGAAAAAGGGCCTCCCCAATGACGGCAGGCCCTTGCGATCGTCTGTCAAATGCAGGGAGAGACACTCCCGCTAAGGCTTTAGGGGCAAGAACCGTGAATCCCGCCCCTTTGGGACCTTGGCATGCCGCCCCGATTCCCCCTTTGAGAGGGGCCCGGGGAGTGTTTGCCGGCCCCGAAAATCCTCCACACCGCCCCTTCTTGCCCCCTCAAGGGACCCGAATGCAGGGCCACCGTCGACCGAGGATTGCGGTTCAGGGTCTCAGCCCAGCCATCCGCTGCAGGATGCGGATCACCTCCGCCGCGCCCTGCCGGTCGTCACCGTTCACATCCCAAAGCCCGGCTACGGCCAAAAGGGTGGTGGCCGTAGTGGTTTGGGCGGAAGCGTCCGTGACGACCAGGGTGACATCGTAAAAGCCGGGCTGCAGATCGGTCAGCTCCGGTCTCTGGCCTGTCGCCGTGCGGTTGTAAGCCGGATTCGTGCGGTGGTTCAGGGTCCAGACATACGAGACAATATCCCCCTGGGAGGCGCTGGCGTCCAGCACGGCCCTGTCGAAGACCACCGTGTCTGGCCCGGCGCTGGCGGGTGGAAGGCTGCCGTGAGCGCGACATCGCTGTTCATGGCGACCGTGCAGGTTCCGGTTCCCGAGCAGCCGCCCCCACTCCAGCCCGAGAACGTGGAACCGGAATCGGCGGCTGCCGTCAATGTCACCGTCTCACCGGCGCTGAAGGAAGCCGAGCAGGTGGAGCCGCAGTCGATGCCCGAAGGGGAACTGGTCACCGTCCCCGACCCGGTTCCGGCCTTTGTAACGGTCAGGTTGAACCCGGGATGATCGTTCCGCTGTTGCCGTCGGGTGGGCTACCGGAGGGGGGATGGAGGTTGACCGCCCCATTTACCAGGGGCCAGTCGGGCGTCTGTGCCGGCATGACCGTCCACCCCTCAAGACCCGCCGAAAAGTCACCATTGATGATGAGGTTTTGGCCCTTTGCTTCGGGCAAAGCCACGCAGAGCAGCAAGAAGGCACCTGTAAGGACCATGACCGTCTTGGTCAGCTTGAGCCGCATGGAATCCTCCTTAAGGGATTTTACCGTACGTGTGGGAACTCGCAAACTCGCCTTTCGGGACAACGATTATGGGGAGCCACGGGTTGGGAGTCAAGAGGAGAGTTGGTCACCCTACTAGGGCAACGTGACAAGGTCCGGCTTGCAGAATCGACATTCGTCGACGCCGCGTCTGAAAGGGTGCCGGGAACATTGGCTACGACAGGGGGCACGTGCGCGGATCAAGGTGTTGCCGGAGCCGCCTTCAACTCCGTGGACCGCCACGGGTGGCAGACCGAGGCGTCGGCTACCATCCGGCGGTGGGGCGGCGTGCACCGAAGACGGCCTCGCAGGGGGCGTTTTTGGTCACGTGCCTTTTCAGCCGTTTGCACCAAAGGGACTGGAAGGTTCGGCAGCTACCGTCCAGAGCCTCGTCCTTTGCAAAATCGGCCTCGGGGCATCTCAGGTCGCACCATTTAATACTGTGGGTGGTGACTCCGGCGTTTTCGGAACCGTTTGCTGTCATGGGTTCGAGAGGGACCGTCACTGCTTGCTGCGCTTCGTTCGGTCCAGTTCCCTTTTTTCTTCGCGCTTGCGGATGGCTTCACGCTTGTCGTATTTCTTCTTTCCGTGGGCAAGCGCCAATGTGAGCTTGGCCTTTCCGTCCCGGAAGTACACGTTGAGGGGTATGAGGGTGTATCCCTTTTCCTTGACCTTGCCGGTCAGACGATGGATCTCCCGCCGGTGAAGGAGCAGCTTGCGTGGCCGCAAAGGGTCATGGTTGTCGTAGTGGGCATGGGAATAGGGCGAGATATGCAACTGATGGATATAGATCTCGCCGCCCCTTATCTTGGCGTGGGAATCCTTCAGATTCACCCGGCCCTGCCGCAACGACTTGACCTCTGTGCCGGCAAGGACAAGACCCGCCTCGAACTCATCGTCGATAAAGTAATCATGGCGGGCTTTCCTGTTCTGGGCGATCAGCTTCACCCAAACCTTGTCGGCACCTGTGTTTTCTTTCCGACTCATGGCCGTCTCTTTCCCGCTGTTTTCAGAAGAACCCCACCCGGGCGCACCATGATCACCATGTCCCCCTCTTGCCCAGAGAGGGGTTGGACGACATTTCTTCCCGGATGGCCCCCGGATCTGCCGGGTCCCGCCTCAGGAAGAGCGGGGAGTCCGAACGGTGGGACAGCAACCCATCCGCTCTCGATGCACCAGCCATCGAAGGCTCCGCGCACGGGCCGACCTTCAACCCCATGACGGCTGACCCGTACGCGCCTTCGATGAGACCGGCCACCCCTTTCGCGGTGCTTTCCTTGACCGCGGCATCCACCAGCTCCCGGCACCGGTCGTAACGCAGGCAGCGGATGACGCTCTTGACGGCGGGGATGGACTGGGAGTTCATGGAGAACTCCTCGATGCCCAGGCCCAGGAGCAGGGGGGCGTTGAAGGGGTCTCCTGCCATTTCACCGCACAGGGCAAGGCGAACGTTCTTCTGCCTGGCCACATCGGCCACGTGTTTGAGTATCCGGATGATGGCTGGGTGAAGGGGCTGAAAAAGGTGCGCCACCTCCTTGTTGCCTCGATCCACGGCCAGTGTGTACTGAATGAGGTCGTTGGTGCCGAAGCTGAAAAAGTCCACGTGGTCGGCCAGCACGTCGGCCACGATGGCCGCGGAGGGGATTTCAATCATCACGCCGGTTTCTAGGCGACAAGGCCGGCTGCCCGGTCTCTTGTCGAGCTCCTCGGCTATTTCCCCCGCTATCCGTTTGACCGCGAGAAGCTCCTCCAAACCCGAAATCATGGGATAGAGAAGCCTTACATTCCCGAAGGCCGCAGCGCGCATTATTGCGCGCAGTTGGCACCTCAAGATCTCCGGCCGGACGAGGCAGAATCGAATGGCCCGCAGTCCGAGGGCCGGATTTTCCCCGGCCGTATCCGCCATGTTCGCCAGCACCTTGTCGCCGTTGATGTCCAGAGTCCGAATGGTCACCGGCCTCGGGGCCACGGTTTCCGCGACTCGTCGGTAGTTGTCAAAAAGCTCCTCTTCCTGGGGCAGGTCGAGCCGATTGAGGTAGAGAAACTCCGTTCTGTAAAGCCCGATGCCGTCTCCCCCATTGTGCAGGGCCGTCTCGACCTCCTCGAACTTGTCGATGTTCCCGTTTACCTGAATGGTCACCTGGTCGGCGGTGACTGCAGGAAGATGACTGTCCCTGGCGATCAGAATCTGGAAACTCTCGAAGCGGTCCTTGGCCTGTTGATAACGGGCGAGGGTTTCCTGCAAAGGGTGAACGATCACCACCCCCGCGGCCCCGTCCACAATGACAAGGTCACCCGTCCTTATTCTTCTGGTGGCCGTCTCGACCCCCAGGACGGCCGGGATTTGGAGGGTACGCGCCACGATGCTCGTGTGGGAAAAACCGCCGCCCACATCCGTCACGAAACCCTTCACCCTGTTGACTTCGATCTGGCTCACCTCGGCAGGCGAAAGGTCGTGCGCGATCAGGATGACCTTCTTGTCGATGGAACGGATCTCCCCGTGCTCGTCGCCAATGAGGTCGCGCATGACCAGCTCGTACACGTGGGTTACATCCCTCGACCTCTCGCGCAGATAAGTGTCCTTGATCTGCCTGAAGACCGATCGCAGTCTGTCAACGGTCATCTTGAGGGCCCACTCTGCGTTCACGGAGTCCCGCTCAATGTTCTGGACGGTCCGGTCGAAGAACATCTTGTCCCTGAGAAGGGCTCTATGGGTCTCCAGAATGTAGATGTGTTCCGCAAGCTCGTCGGGCGCATCCTCCATCACCCGGCGCAGTTCCGCCTCCGCCGCATGTACGGCCCTTTTGAAGCGATTGACCTCGGAGGTAATCTCTTCGGGCCGCAGGGTGTATCTGTCCACTACCTGGAGGCGCTCCTTGTCAACGAAGTAGGCCTTTCCTATGGCTATGCCCGGAGCGCCGGCAACCCCTCTCAGAACGATTTCCTGTTTGTTGGAACGTGACATTTTACCCGACTATTCACCGAAACCGTTTTTCATCATGGCGGCAATTTCCTCCAATATCCCCCCATCCGCAGGATCCGAAATGGTCAGGAGCACCCGGCTGCCTTTGGCGCAGGCGAGTGTCAGGATGTCGAGAATACTGGTTGCGTCCACCGTTTCGCCGTTTCTGGAGAGCATCACCTTTCCGCAGGCCCGCTGCGCCGCCCGGGCGATCTTGGCGGCGCACCTTGCGTGCAACCCGAATTCGTTGACGACAACGACGAGCGTCTCCATGGTACATTCGGATACAAGTCGCGTCAATGGGATGTCTCCTGCAAAGGATTTTCGTAAATTCAAATAAATAGCACCTGCGGGTCTCTCTGTCAAACGCACTGGCAACCCCGCACGGTGAATGCACCCAAAGCCTCGATCGACTGGGAATCGTGCTTCTTTGGGACACACATCCCTCCGACTTGTCCCTAAAGACAATCGGCGGCCCGAACGGAGGGAACTTCCTTTCCAGGGTAAATGGGTTCTGACGGCAATTGCATCAAAAAGCGAACTGTTAGAAGTGTTCTTGGCCATTTCCGTTCGTTGCCGTTGTCGTAATCAGTCCCGCAGGGACGGTGATCGTTCTCGAACCCGAAGGGAACGCCCAGGCTCACGGGCACCATTTCTCCCCGGGATTCGTTGGCTTTTGGTTAGGGGCAGACAACGATCCAAGTATGGGAACCGCGAAGGAGATTACGACAACGATTCTTCGGGTCACTTGCGGCCGAAATCGACACGATTCACAGTTGATCGGCGTATAGAACAAATTATCCTGACTTCCTTTCGCGTCCGTGTTGCATTTTCCATCAGGCTTGGCTATTCTTCCAACCGGTATCGCCTGGGGCCCATCACGACGGGGCGGGTCGGGGACCGGGCTTTCCGGCCTCCACGGTTCGACCGAGGGTACTGACGGCAGGGCGGCAACTCATGCCAAGCACATGCCAAGCAAAGGAGGCGCCATGGCAGGTAAGATTCGGTGGTTGGGGCATGCCTTCGTGGAGTACACCACTTCCGACGGCAAGGTGATTCTTTTCGACCCCTGGACCAAGGATGACGGCAACCCATCTTGTCCCATCGGATTGGAGGGCATCGAGCGGGCCGACCTTGTCCTGGTGAGCCACGATCACTTCGACCACATCGGGTCCGCCGCGGCCATCTGCAAGAAGACCGGTGCGCTGCTGGGCGGTCCGGTACAATCGGTGAAACGCCTGGTGGGAGAAGGACTCAAGGAGGACCAGGTGGTCAACTTCGGGTTCGGGTACATGGTGGGAGGCGGGGTGAGCTTGGACTGGGTGAACGTCGTTTCCACACCGGCCTTCCACTCTTCGGACACGGCCTGTGCCATCGGCAACATCGTGATTGCGGCCGACGGCACCACGCTCTATCATGCCGGAGACACGAGCGTGTTCGGCGACATGGAGCTTTTCGGCCGACTCTATCCCATGGATGTGGCCATCTTGCCCATAGGCGGTGTTTTCACCATGGACGCCTACCAGGCCGGCGAAGCGGTGAAGATGATCAGGCCCAAGCAGGTGCTGCCGATCCACTATGCCTCTTTCCCCATCATTGCCCAGACACCCGATGATTTTGTCCGGCAATGCAAGGAAAAAGCTCCCGGCGTCAAGGTACTCACGCCCGCCCCGGGTGAAACGATCCACATATAGGCAGGCTGCGCCTGCCCCTGACCAGTAACGGGCCCCAAGGCCGGCCCCCATGAGGCGGCGTCAGCCGCCCCTGCCCATGGAGGAAACGTGGAGAGTCTATTGGTCACCGGGGGGTGCGGGTTTATCGGCGCCAACTTCATCCGGTACCTGCTGGAAGAATCGGATTTTCCGGGCCGGATCGTCAATGTGGACAAGCTGACGTACGCAGGAAACCCGGAGAACCTGAAGGACATCACGGCCAAATACTCCGACCGCTACGTGTTCGCAAAGGCCGACATATGCGACTGCAAGGCACTCGCAAGGCTTTTCGAGAAACACGCAGTAGACAGCGTGTGTCACTTTGCGGCCGAGTCCCATGTGGATCGTTCCATCATCGGCCCGGAGGACTTCATACAGACGAACGTGGTGGGCACCTTCCGCCTCCTGGAGGTTGCCAGAAACAAAGGGAGCCGCTTCGCCCTTTTTCATCACGTGAGCACCGACGAGGTCTTCGGATCCCTCGCAGACACCGGGCTGTTCACCGAGCAGACCCCCTATCGGCCCAACAGCCCGTATTCGGCATCCAAAGCGTCTTCGGACCATCTGGTCCGGGCGTATCACCACACCTACGGTCTGCCCGTCACCATCTCCAATTGCTCCAACAACTACGGGCCGTATCAGTTTCCCGAGAAGCTCATACCCCTCATGATCTGCAACGCCGTGGAGGGCAAGCCCCTGCCGGTGTACGGCCAGGGGCGCAACGTGCGGGACTGGCTCTTTGTCCGCGATCATTGCCGTGCCATCTGGGCCATCATGAAAAAGGGCCGCAGGGGAGAAACGTACAATGTGGGCGGGCAGTGCGAAATGGCAAATCTGGCCCTTGTCAGGCGGCTGTGCGATCTCGTGGACAAGATACTGGGAGAGCCGGCGTCGGGGCCCCGCAGCGAGGGCATCACCTTTGTGAAAGACCGGCCGGGGCACGACTTTCGGTACGCCATCGATTTCTCAAAGATACGCAAGGAACTGGGCTGGACGCCCGAGGAATCACTGGAATCGGGGCTGGAAAAGACGATCCGCTGGTACCTGGTCCACCAGGATTGGGTGGCGGGGGTGCGAAGCGGCCGGTATCTGCAGTGGATCGCCGACCATTACGGTACCACGTGGGAGCATTGCGGCGGGGAGGGGGACCCCTCCAGGGGGGATCGACCCAAATGACGGTCACCTGCACGCCCACCGGGCTGTCCGAAGTGCTGGTGGTCGCATCTCCGGTCTTCAGAGACGAAAGGGGCTTTTTCACCGAAACGTACCACCGGAAAGACTACGCGGCAAAGGGGATCGCCGGATTTTTCGTGCAGGACAATCACTCCCATTCGGTCCGGGGTGTGCTCCGTGGGCTTCACTATCAACTCCGAAAGCCCCAGGCCAAGCTGGTGTTTCCCGTGACCGGGGCGATCTTCGACGTGGCCGTGGACATACGCAAGGGGTCTCGTTCTTTCGGGAAGTGGGCGGGGGTGCTCCTGCGTGCGGGGAGCGGAGAACGGGTCTGGGTGCCCGAGGGGTTTGCCCACGGGTTTTGCGTGCTGAGCGAAAGGGCCGACGTGGTGTACAAGTGCACCGACTTCTACGACCCCGGGGACGAGCATTCCCTGCTGTGGTCCGATCCTGGGCTGGGGATCCGATGGCCGGTGGAAGAGCCTCTCGTTTCCCCGAAAGATCGGCTCGCCCCTCTGCTCGAACAGATACCCGACGCAAACCTTCCCACCTATTGAGGCACCCGCCGGCCCCAGGGGTGATCAAGGCCGTTCGCGCGCCAAGGCGAACGACTGCATTTTTTCCCACACGGCTTGGGGCAGTGCGTCTTCCCCAACCGGTCGGTGATCCAGCAGCGCGCCTTCGACGGACAAGAGGGGCCCCCGCAACGCGGGACCCACCTCTTCCTCCAGGCACGCGTGGGTACAGCCGTTGACCAGAAGGGTGCAGTCCCCCTCTTCCTCCTTCCCGACCAGGCGCACGGCCCACCCGCCTGCGGCCATGCGCTGTCGCAACCCCTGCACCACCTTGCCCCGGTCGATTTCCGGATTGCACCCGCCGCAATACAGTATGCGCAAACGAAGGGTGTGCTCCGGACCTGTCACGGGGTCTGGGTGCCCCCATTGCGAGCGGCTTTGCGGCTTTCCTCCCAGTACTGCTCCTCCGGCTTTCCCACTATCTTCTCGAATTGCGCGTCCTTCCTTATCCCGGCAATGGTCTCGGCCAGCTCGCGCTTCTTTTCGATGCCGCTGCGCCTGGCGATCATGATCTTCTGGGCCGCGGGTGAGCCTGCACCGTGCATGGCCTCGGGAAGGCCCGCCCCAACGGACATGTTCTCCACGAGCCGGAGCATCTTGAAAATGTCGAGGACATCGACGCCTTCCCGCCCGCGGAAGCACTCGGTGAGCACTTCCTTGATCTCGGGATTGTTTATGTCCGCCTCGGAGGGCAGGGTGATGATCTTGCCCCCGGCTATGTCCTGGGCCACCCGCATCCACTCGTAGACGAGCCGCGTGATGTTGAGTTTGGTGACATTGGCCAGAAGAGGATTGATGTTGTAAGCGCCGGAGGGTGTTTTCGAGCCCTCGTAAGAGCATGCCAGAGAGCAGGACCAGCATGTTTCGGCCATGCCTATCATTTCGGTGAGCTTGTCCACGATGTGGGAGACGTTGGCCACGCCATGGGCATCCGCCACCCAGTGGGAGGCCCCGATGACCACGTCGGCCAGCCCCACCTTGCAGCCCCCATAGTTCGCCCGGTGGTGTCCTGCGAAGGTCTCAACCAGAGAAGTGCAGAAGTCGTATTCACCGGCCATGAAGACCCGCTCCCAGGGCACGAAAACGTCCTTGAACAAAATGATGGCCTCCCCTCCCACGATGGCGTACTTGGGGTTGCCGGAATCGAGGGGGCTTTCCAGCCTTCTGGTGTCGTTGGTCTGGCGGGAGAACACGAGCCGGATCCCCTTGGTGTTGACGGGAACGGCGAAGGCCAAGGCGTAATCCTTGTCCTGCTCGCCCATGGCCCGGGTGGGCATGGCGATGATTTCATGGGAGTTGATCACCCCTGTTATATGGGCCTTGGCCCCATTGACGACGATGCCGCCCTGGTTTCTTTCGGTGATATGGAGGTAGGCGTCGGGGTTCTTCTGCTGGCTCGGTCGCAGGCTTCGGTCGCCCCGAGGATCGGTCATGGCGCCTGCCGACATGAAATCGTTTCGCTGGACATGGGTCAGGAACTTCTTGAAGTTTTCGTGGTAGTGGGTGCCGTTCTTGGCGTCCATGTCGAAGGTGGTCGTGTAAAGGGCATTGAGGGCGTCCAGGCCGACACAGCGCTGAAAGCAGGTGCCCGTCTTCTGGCCCAACAGACGCATCATGCGCACTTTTTTCACCAGGTCGTCTATGCTCTGGTGCACATGGGTGAACCGGTTGATTTTCTCTCCGGTCAGGTGGGAGGTGGCCGTCATGACGGCCTCGTACTGGGGATCGTTGGCCAGCTCGTAGGTCATGGCCGCGGTGTGGATGTGGGGGTGGAACATGGGGTCATCCACCACATTGGTGATCCGCCTTCCCATGAAATAAACCTCCGGTTCCAACTTCCGCAGCGACTCTATGTACTGTCTGCCTGTCATCAAAGCCATCTATAGTCTCCTTTACTTGTGTCGGACACCAATTCTTGGAGGGGAACGCTACATCCGGCCACGCGCCTTTGTGCGGTGCCGCCTCCACAAATCCAGGCCCGTGCCGAGGGACGGGTGGCGACCGCCGGTCCCCTGCGGGGGTGCGAAGCCCACGCGGCCGCTGCGTGGCCTCGGTTGACGGGTCGATACTACAGTAGGGGCCGAACAGGGTCAAGGCATCGTCCCTTTTGACCTTGACAGTCTCCGGGACGGCCCTTAACAAGTAATACCGTACGTAAAAATGTTACCCCTGTGCGGGGATGGCGCCGCCGCGTGCGCGTGCCTGCGGGAAAGACAATCGCCCGCTTCTCCTGTGAGGCAACATGAACGAACCGATCGGGTCACGGCCCGGAGAGTCCATCGAGTTGAAGGAAGCCCGTCTCTTTCGGGCCATCCAGGAAGCCGGAAGCCTCCTGGTGGCCTTCTCGGGAGGGGTGGACAGCACCTTTCTTCTTGCTGCGGCCCAGAAAATACTTGGCGACCGTGTCATGGCGGCCACGGCCCTTTCAGAGACCTTTCCCGCGTGGGAAAAAGAGGCCGCCGTTGCCTTTGCCCTGCACAGGGGCATACGACACGTGCTGGTCCCCTCAAGGGAAATGGAGCTTGCCCAGTTCGTGGCCAACACACCCCTTCGCTGTTACCACTGCAAGAAGATCCGCATGGAGGGGCTCCTCTGCCTGGCCCACAAGGAGGGCATGGCGCGGGTGGCCCACGGAGAAAACACGGACGACCTGAACGATTTCAGACCGGGAGTTCAGGCCGCAACGGAACTGGGGATCATGGCCCCTCTAACAGAGGCGGGTCTTTCCAAGGCGGACATCCGTCTCCTGTCCAGGAAGATGGGGTTGCCCACCTGGGACAAACCCGCCATGGCATGCCTGGCAACGCGTATCCCCTACGGAAGCTCCATCACGCCGGAAAAGCTCCAGGCGGTGCAACGGGCCGAGGCGTTTCTTCTCGGAGAAGGCATACGCCTGTGCCGGGTGCGGCATCATGGGGACGTGGCCAGAATCGAGGTACCGGTCAGCGAGCTGCCCAACCTGGTGCAGGACCATTTCCGGGGCAGGCTCCTGGCCCATTGCAGGTCCCTGGGCTTTGCCCATGTGTCCCTCGACCTGGAAGGATACGTGACCGGAAGCATGAACAGGGTCCTGCCCCGATAAGGAGAAAACACCGTGACCGAAAGACTGGTTTTGAAGGAAGCGCTCAAGCGCGTGACCCTCGATCAGGACAAGACCCTGGCGCCGGAGGAAACGGTCAGCCGCTTCCGGGAGCGCCTCAAAAAGGTGGACCTGGACATCCTGAGGGAAACGGTGAGGATCGACAACGGAAGGCTCGACATACCCGTCTACTTCAGCGTCTGCGGCGAAGACGCTTTCGCGGCCACGGGAACGAGAAAACAGATGGGAAAGGGCGGGACCCCTGCCCAGGCCGAAGCCAGTGCCGTCATGGAGCTGGCCGAAAGGTTCAGTTTCTTCACGTTCTACCGGGAGCCCGCCAATTTCGTGCGGGCCAGACACCGGGACCTTGGTTCGGACGCCCTTTCCCTCCAAGAAGTGGCAAGGTCCGTACACGACACTTCCCCCGAAGCGGACGCGGCGCTGGCCCTTTTCGCCGAGTACCCCCAGAGATGGGCCCACGCCACCAACCTGGCGCAGGCCCGATCGGTTCTGGTTCCTTTCGACTGGTTTTTCGCCATCAACGAGTTCAACGGACCCTGCGCGGGGAACTGTACCGAGGAGGCGATCTGTCAGGGGATATGTGAAATCGTGGAAAGGCACACCTCTTCCCTGGTAAGCCGCGGTCACATCAGGACCCCCGCCATCCGGCTCGACTCGGTGACGGACCCCATGACCCGGGGGCTCATCGAGAAATACCGCAAGGCGGGGATCGTCTTGCATGTGTCCGATTTTACCATGGAGACGGGAATCCCCACCGTGGGGGTGCTGGCCTACGACCCCTCCACCTTCCCCTACGCGAGCGAAATCGTCTGGACCGCGGGCACGACGCCGGATCCCCAGAAGGCGCTGAGTCGAGCATTGACCGAGACGGCCCAGCTTGCAGGGGATTTCAACACCGGATCCACTTACGTGGCCAGCGGCCTTCCAAAATTCAAGCACCTGGACGAAGCGGCCTTTGTAAGGTTTCCCGAAAAGGAGGTGGCCATCTCAGAACTTCCCGATCTTTCCCACATGGATTTCAAAGTGGAGGTGCAAAACCTGGTAACCCAGCTCGGGCGCTTGCAGATGCAGGTGCTGGTGGTGGAAACCACACACCCCGCGCTGGGTATCCCCTCCTTTTACACCATTGCTCCCGGCGCCCATTTCCGTGAAAGGGCCTTGGGGACGAGCGTGGGGATGTTTCTGGCAAAGATGATAACCCAGCAGACCGAAAAAGATGAGACCATCGCCCGGCTCACGGAAATGGACACGGCCCTTCCCGGACAATATTACCTGAAGTTCTACCTTGGCACCGCGAACCTGGACCAGGGGCGTCCCCATACGGCTCTGGACTTACTCAAAGAATCGCTGCAGTGGGGGCCGAGGAGGGAAGACATACCCAGCATTTACGTTTACATGGCAATAGGGCTGAAAGATCTGGAGAGGTACGGGGAAGCGCTGGCAGCCTTGGAGCAGGCGGAGAAGTATGATTCGGAAAGAACCGATGTCTACAATTTGATGGGGTTTTGCCACTTCCGTCTGAAAGAGCACGAGCAGGCCATCGCCTGTTTCGAAAAGGTGCTGCGGCTCGATCCCGGGTCGGCCATCGATTACGCCAACATCGCGTCCAATTACCGGGACATGGGAAAAACACAGGAGGCCATCCGCTATTACGAGCTGGCCCTTTCCCTGGACCCTACCATCGACTTTGCAAGGCAAAACCTCGAACGACTGAGGCAATAACCCTTACTGCCCGCCCCGACACGCTTCTCTGGGTCCGGGGCAGGCAGTGCCTCAGGCGGGTGGTCCGGGATTTGCCCGCAGACGCCCGTCACTCCTCCAGCCCGTCACTCCTCCAGGTGGATCTCTCCGGTCCAGGGGATGTTGTGGGTTCGCATGAAATCGTCCTTCACCACCTTGCCCAGGGTGTTGGCGATCTCCAGATCCTTCTCGGCCTCATCCTTGTTTCCTGCCTTCGTATGGGCGGTTCCTCTGCTAAGGTACGCCACCCCGTATCCGGGGTTTATGGCTAGGGCCCTGTCGAAATCCTCGATGGCCCTCACGCTGTCTCCCGCCTCCAGAAAGGCCATTCCGCGCATATGATAGGCCTTCGCGCTCTCGGGTTCCAGCTCCACGAACCTGTGGAAATCGGCCAGGGCCTTCTCGGCCTCGTGCTGCCGGAGAAAGGCCGTGCCCCGGCTCGCGTACGCCAGGGCTAAATGGGTATCCTTTTCGATGGCCCGCGTGAAATGAACCACGCTCTCCTTATAACTGCCCTCTGCAAAAGCATTGGCTCCTTTTTCGAACCAGCTTCGTGCTTCTTCGTTTCCGTTCATGGTATCACCCCCTTCTTAAGGGCGGGGTCCGACCCCCATCTGCTTCTCTTCCAGGGTCTTTCATGCCAGTTCCTGCCCCCTTGCATTCGAGGTCTCCCCAAGGAAGCGGCAGACCTTTTGGTTAAAACCGTAACCACGGGACAATGTGTGTCAAGGAGGCTGGAGCCCCGACGCGTTTTGGAACCCCGCGACTTTCCTACGTTCCGCGCACACTTGGAGGCTGTGAAATATCTGAAGCTGCGTACCCCGATCGGGATTGTACAAGAGGGCCTTCTTGTAGGTCTCGATGGCTTCTTCGTGCGGCTGCATGCATTTCAGGCAGTTGGCGATTTCCACCGTGCAGGGCGGTGTGGCCGGGCGGACGGCGCTCCATGCAGTCTCGGAACCTGTCCACGGCTTCCGGCAGGTGTCCTATGCACTCGAGGCGACGTCCGATGTATACCTTGCCGGCCACAAACTGCGGTTTTTATACCCTCACCCCAACCCTCTCCCAGAGGGCGAGGGGGATGTAGGAAATCGCAATTTGTGACCGTGCGCAGTATAGTAACTGGTGTCGAGCCCGTGGACGGATCGGTCGTGCAGTTCGGACCCTGCCATGAGCACGAAGACGGCCGGTATCGCCAGGGGGCCCCGGCATCGACGAAAGGGATCTTCACCACACCATTCCTGTAGCGGTCCTGCATTGGTTCGCCACCACAAAAACGTTGCTCGGGCACCGGCCCTGTGCAGTTTGATTTGACAGAGAGAATATGTGTCGATTATCATTGACTTTCATCAATCATTTGCGCCCCTTGGCCAACCGGATGGCGGGAGGGGGCGTCGAACAGGGGGCTTGCAGCCATGGTGTCCGGGAAGATCAAGTTTGCCGATCTGGTGGCCATGGAACAGCCGTACGATGTCCTGCGGGAAGTCCTTGCCATTTTTTCAAGCATGTACCCTGATGAGAGACCCAGCCGCTTTGAAATGGTGTTCGAGGATACGTTGGCGCTTTTTGGGGGCACATATCCCGGGTATCAGCCATGCAAGACGCCCTTCCACGACCTGCGGCACACGACCGATGTCTTTCTCGCGACGGCGAGAATCCTCCACGGAGCCTTCTGCGACAAAGTGGCCGTGGCTCCGGAACGGTTTATCCTTGGGCTTGTCGGCGCGTTGATGCATGACACGGGCTACATCCAATCCAACGGTGACCGCGGCGGCACTGGAGCACGATACACCCTCGACCACGTACGGCGCAGTATCGATTTCATGGAAGGCTACTTTAAGCTCAAGGGCTTTTCTTCCGATGATTGGCATCTGTGCCGCGATTGTGTGCTGTGCACGGACCTCGAAGTGGACATAGACGAGATAGCCTTTGTGGACCCCGGGCATGGCTTTTTGGGCAGGGCCCTTGGGGCCGCCGACCTTCTCGGACAAATGGCCGATCGCACCTACCTCGAGAAGCTCCCCTGCTTGTATGAGGAATTCCTGGAAGGCGGAGTGACGGGTTACACAAGCGATCTGGACCTTGTGATGAAGACGGCCGCTTTTTACGAGACCACCAAGAAGAGGCTTTCGTGCCAGCTCGCAGGGGTGCACGGGCATCTGCGGAGCCACTTCCGCATCCGGTTTGGCATAGACAGGGACCTTTACGGGGAAGCCATTGACAACCAGATTGGTTATATGAAGAGAGTTCTGGAAAGGCACAGGGCCGCCTACAGGGAGCACTTCCATCGTCGGCGCCCTCTGCGCGTGCTCAAATCCGGGTAAGGGGTTGCTCTCAAACCCTCGAGCCTCTTACTTTTCCGGTGGACCGCAGCTTGACGTTTGGATCCCATGGAAGCGCCCATGAAAAGAAAAGTGACGCTCCTTGCCGCGGCCGGGGGCGTTGTTGCGGCACTGGCCGTCGTGATCCTGTTTCGCGGTGCGGCCGATGACCCCCTCAAACCGACGGGGCCTGCGGGGCCCTCCGGGGGCCGGGGTTTTTCCTTTCTTGAGGTGGGCCCCGATACGTTGCTGACATGGCAAATAAGGAGTGCACTGGAGGATCAGTTGGGCCTCGCGTCCGTGCAGTACCGGAGCAGAATCGATCTGACGGCGAACTACAAGGGGTTTTTACGGCAGCATTTCCCGGATCTTCACGCGCTGAATCTTCGGTTGAACCCCGAGGATGGTACTCTGCGAGAGTACGATACGACAAAGCTGACGTTTCGATACATCGACAAGACAAAGGTCGCGCTGGACTACGTGGAGATGTTGTTCTCCACTGACAACAAGACGCCCTTGACCTGCAAGGTCGTTTCAACGGGGGCACACCTGGACCCCACGGCGAATCTCACGGAAAAATACGGCAAGCCCAGGACCGTTTGGTGGGGTGAGAGGAAAAGCCGCACCGACTACTGGAAAATGGACGAGGACATCTTGATGGTCTCCATGGTGTTGGACAGGCTCGACAGGCCACAGTGGACCGTTTTGATTTACTACGTCGGCAACATCGGGAAGCTGCTGGACAGGGAGAGTCCAGCCGGTGTGGGAGGAGGAACCGGTGAGACCGGTGGAAGAATTCCCTTCTGAAAAGAGGGGAGGCTTTGTGTGCAAGTGTCATACTTGCGCCGCGTAAAAATGAACCTACTATTCGTGTGCACCGCCAATGTGAGCAGGAGCTTCTTGGCTGAAAGGCTGATGAAAGGCGAGCTGGAGCGTTTGGACAGGTCCGGTGTCTCCGTGGCCTCTGCCGGTCTGTACGCACGCGACGGAGCTTCTCCCGATCCCAAGATGGTGGAGTACCTCAGGGGAAAAGGGGTTTTTGAACCGGCACACCCCACGCGGCGGATTACCAAGGAGGATGCGTCGTGGGCGGACCGCATCTTTGTCATGGAACAGGCGCATGCCGAGACTCTCGGCCGGATGTGGCCGGAGGCACTGGACAAGGTGGAGCTTCTCGGCCGCTATATTTCAGGAGATGGGAGCGCGGACGACATCATGGATCCCTATGGACGTTCCGCGTATCACTATCGCCTGGCGCAGGGCCAGATCACCCTGGCGGTCAAGACGCTGGCTGCCACCCTCGGAAGCTGACCTGACACCCCCACACAAGCCCCACGTCCTTTGTCCGGCGGGTTGGCGACAAACTAGGGAACGCAGCACTTCGGCCCCACCCATCGGTGTGACCGGCATGAGCCCGTTAGGCAGCGCGGTGGCCGGCATCAATATCCAGAGGATCGGAAAGGAAAAAAAGGATGGCGACGCAGAAGATGGAAACGGACGTTGTGTTTGTGGGAGGCGGTTCCGCCGGGTTGTGCGGGGCGGTACGGGCTGGGGAACTGGGTCTGGGGGCGGTGGTCCTGGAAAAGTTGGGATCGTGCGGGGGCGATGCGATGATCGCCGCGGGTTACTGGGTGGCGGCGGGGACGGCCCTGCAGAAGGAAAAGGGCATCATGGATACCGGGGAGGCACTGTACCGCTACTTCATGGAATTCTCCGCCTACAAGTGCAGGCCTGATCTCATTCAGGTGCTGGCGGACCGGGCCGCTGCCAATATCCAGTGGTTGGAGAAGCAGGGACTTCCCATGACCAAGGGAATCGTGACCCAGGGAACGGCGCCGGTGCCACGCGTCCACCAGAATGAGGGCATGGGGGGGCAGTACGTCAGGGTGATGAAGGAGCGCGCCGAGGCGCTGGGCGCCCGCATCCTGCTCAAGACCGGCGCCACGAGCCTCATCCTCGAAGGCGACAAGGTGACAGGGGTCATGGCACAGATCGATGGTGGGGACACCCTGGAGATAAGGGCCAAAGGGGTGGTGTTGTGTACGGGAGGCTTTGGAAAAAACAAAGAGATGCTGGAAGAACATCTTCCCTTCAAGCGGCACGTGATGGTCTGCGCAGGCTGGGCACAGGGCGACGGGGTCCGCTTGGCCCGGCAGGCGGGCGCGGCGATCGCCGATCTGAATGTCTGTATCGGATACAAGGGAGAGGTGCCCGAAACAGCCGCCCTGGCCATGAGAGGGTATTTCATCCTCATGGCCAGCAACTACGCGGTGGTGAACAAACGGGGTGAGCGATTCATGGACGAATCCATCTGGGTGACGCACTTTGCCAATGCCCTGAACACCCAACCCGACGCCACGGGCTACATCATTCTCGATGAGGCCCTGCGTACGGGGAACCCCTTTACGAAACTGGAAAAGGAAGTGGAATCCGGGCGGGTAAAAAAGGCCGACTCTTTTGAAGCCCTTGCCGTGGAAGCGGGCTTGCCCAAGGATCGGTTCACGGCCACCATGGAGCGTTACAACCGCTTCGCGAACACGGGAAAGGACGAGGACTTCGGCAAGCAGGCCCCGGCCCTGACCCCCGTGGCCCAGCCCCCTTTCTACGCCATGGAGATCGTGCCCTTGGTCCTGAATACGGCAGGCGGGGCGGTGATCGACGCGGGGGCCCGTGTGCTGCGACCCGACGGAACGGCCATTCCCGGTCTGTACGCTGCGGGAAACAACACGGCCTTTTTCTACACCGACTATCCGTCCACCGGGACGGGGCTTCAGATATCGAGCATCTTTGGCCAGGTGGCCGTCGAGACCATCAAGCACAGCTTATGAAGGTACATGGCCGTGATATACTGCGCGCGGTATTCATTGCGACTTCCTGCATCCCCCTCGCCCTCTGTGAAGGGTCCGGGGTGAGGGTACAATAAGGGCAGTCTGTGGACGCGCGCGGTATAGATGGCAGATGGGAGACCAGGGACGGCAGCGGCGCCGGAGCAATGTGGTGCCGGATGCCAAGTGGCAAGTGACGGAGGTGACCCGCGGTAAAGGGGGGCGAACCGTAAGGAGAACGGAGTATGAAACAGCTCTTGATCATCGTGGCCTTGGTTGGGGCCTGGTTTTTCTTGCAGGCATATGTTCTTCCCAAGCTGGGAATATCCACCTGACTGAAGGACGCCTGCCAGTTGGCGGACAGGAAGGAACCCCCCAAGAAGGAGGGGCCGGCCAATTAGGGGACAGTCGCCCGGAATCTGAGCCCTGGCGAGGGACGGGTGATCGCGCGCGGTCACAGCCGGCCGGAACGATGATCAAGGCCCGGGTGAGATTTTCAGGCAGGCTCACGGGAAACGACTGTTGGTTGAAAGGAGAGGAGCCCCATGCAGGTCAATTACCCCCAGTATCACAAACACCTCCGGAAACTAGCCGGTGATCTTGGGAAAGAGATCCGCAGCCCAATGTCCGCTTTTGGCCATCTTTATGCGGCGTGCACCACAGAAGGGGTCTTGAGCACAAAGGTCAAGCAATTGATCGCTCTGAGTATCGCTGTGACGGTGAGATGCGATGGCTGCATTTCCTATCACGTCCATGACGCCCTGCGGGCGGGTGCGACGCGCGAAGAGATCACGGAGGCGATCGGCGTGGCCATACTCATGGGCGGCGGACCGGCCATGGTCTATGGGTGTCAGGCGTTGGAGGCCGTTGATGAATTCACCCGGGAACTCGCCCTCGAGTGACGCGAAGGGGCCAAGTCGGGAATCCGGCGTTTCGGGCTTACCCTACCCGGACAGGTCCACGGGCCCCGATCGTCCTTTCGGCCGGCTGTGACCGTGCGCGGTATACCTTCAGGAAGGCAGGGGCTCCTAAAGCCGCCGGGGGTGGCGGACGGACTTTTTGGCACGCTCGCAGCTTGCGGGGGAAGCCGTTTCGGGTTCCGCCGCACCCCACCCCTCTGTTTCACAACGCATGGAGGCGCTTTTCCCTGGCCGTTTCCACCGTTTCCAGAAAGGCGTCGAGACGCTGCCTCACGTGGGCCTCCGAGAAGGTGCGCACATCGGTCATGTCCGCTTCCAGGTTCAGAACGGGGACCCCGGCATGCTCGCTGAGAAGACGCCTTTGGTGCAGGAGCGTTGTGTTGGCCCGGCAGGTGGTCGCCATGAGGGTGATCACCCCGTGGATGTCGTATTCCTCGATGAACTGCCTGGTGCGCTCGAAGGGGTGAAACCGGCGCATCCCCCCGTTGGCGAACCAGACCCCGTCGTAGGCCTTCTTGGCCACGGCGTAGAGGGGGTTGGAAAGGTCCGGCTCTTCGACCATGTCGCCGGCATCGTAGGTCCGGTCCATGGTGGAGACGCCTTTTTCCTGCAGGTAGTTGAAGATCCCCAAATAATACCAGGGCGGCAGACCCATCCAGAAGATGCGGAACGTCTCATGGCCCGGAACGGCGCCTATCCCGTTTTCCGCCATCTGCTTCACTTCGTCGTAAAATCTCTGGTAAAAGTCCACACATTCCCGGGTCCCCTTGAAGTGCAGATTGGGGAAGCAGACCGCGAACGAGTCCTGGGACGGGATGGGATTGGGATGGCACTTCTTGAACTGGCACGCCTCGTGGAACAACTTGTGGGACTGCACCCACAGGTGCAGGGCCTCGCTGAGCCGGGCCTCGTCGTATTTCCTGCCGGTTGACCTCTCCAGAAAGGCCACCAGCTCCTTGTAGCGCTCATAGGTGTATTCCACGTAACGCTTGACCATCCCGGGCTCCTCCGCGCGCCACCACGGCAGGTCCCGCTGATCGTACACGAAGATGGGCACATCGACGTAGCGCCTCGCCGCCTGGGGATATTTGTAGCGTCCGTCGCAAAAGACCGCAGGGGCAATGATCATGTCGATCTGCCCCATGCCGCCGTAAGGTGCCTCGTCGGGGACCTTCCCCTCCTGTCCCACCCGGGCCAGGTACCCCATGCCGACCTTGAGGTAGGAGCACAGGTCCACGGAAAAGCCGTCCCCTTCAGCCACGGCGCAGAAGTTGCCCGACACTTGCTTGGCCGCACACAGGGGACCGTAGTTCTCAGCCAAAGAGGACCAGACCCCGAAAGATCGAAAGATCTCGTCGGGGATCAGCAACATGGTCAGCGCGACGAATTCGTCGTGGTCATGGGCGTTGTTGATCCTGTCGTAGTACCACTTGCGCCACTGTTTCACCTCGGCCGCGGCCCTGGTGGCCTTGACCGACGGTCTCATGCCTTCCTGCCTTTCCTGCTGCGCCATGGCTTCCTTACCCCCTTTCGCACCCATAGTCCCCGCGTCCACAGACTTGCGCTCTTAAAGCCCTCATCCCGGCCCTTCCAGACGGCGAGAGGGATCCAGGAAATTGCAGATTATGACCACCCACGGTAGGTAGATCCAAGGCACCACCTGCCCCGCAGCATCGGCCCGGCGCGTCACTCGAGCATTTCCACGAAGGCCTCCACCCGCGTCCTGAGCGGCGCCAGGGCAAGGGTGGAATAGTCGTGCTCCAGGGCGAGCACCGGAATGCCGCTGCCCTCCAGGTAGTCCCGGAGATCGGGGATGTCCCATTCCTCCGCGTCACAGTACTTCAGCACGTAGGCAACGACTCCGTCGGCATCCCATTGCCTCGCCATCTGCCTTATCTGACCGAACCTGGCCTCCAGGTCCTGGGTGCGGGTGTTTCCTTCACTTCCCCGGTAGGTGCGGGAGCAGAGGATGTCGGTCAAGTAGTGGCGGGCCAGGGCCTTGATGGGCTCTTCGTCGAGCGCCACGTCCTTCCAGAAAAAGCGCGTCCCGATGCACAGGTTGTCTATGACCACGTTGGCGCCCGAATCCTCTATGGTCTGGAGGAGGGAGGAGTCGTCCAGCTCGTTGCCTGACAACAGCAAGCGAACGGCCCGTTTGGGGGGCCCGTCCGCACGCTCCTGCAACCGGGCCACCAGATCGGTCAAAAGCGCATTGGCCTCGTCCACCGGCAGGCTCATGACCGCCACGAGTATCCGCGTGATCTCGGCGCCGGAAACCAGCGGAGGATCGGGCTTGCGCAGCTCGTAGAGCTGCCTGAGAAGTGCCCGATTCGTGTTGTGGGCGCAGATGGCCTCCACCAGGCGCTCTTGCGAAATGGGGCTTTCGGTGTACTTTTCAACGGCCCCCTTGAGAAGGGCCACCTCGTCTGTGAAAAACCCCAGGGCAAGTTCGTCGGCCACCCGCGGGATGTCCAGGGAGTAGGTGAACGGAAGCTTCATGTTGTATTCCCACACTCCGTGCAGGTTCATAAGGTTGTCGCACGAGCTGGGCCACACGATGCCGTCAAGAAATCGGTAGGCGCCTTTCATGGCCACATCGAAACAACTGCGCACATAAGGGCAGAAGTTCACGTCCAGATACGTGTCCGCCACCGTGGGAGGCTCCTTGGCATTGCCCATGATCCGGTACGGCACGATGTTCGCTGCGGTTAAAATTTCAAGCGGCAGGTAGCAGCAAAAATAGCCCATGATCCTGCGTCCTTGCCCCTTGAGCTGCTCCGCCCTGCGGGCCCGATTGCCGTAGATCTCTTCCACCGCTTCCAGGGCGTTGCCTGGTGCTTTGTCTCCTATCATGGTGCCCTCCTGGGAAGTGAGGGACCCGGAATACAGGGTCCCCCATCTCTCACGATTCCGGATGACCGCCCGTCGTTTTCGCGTGGGCAGGCGCCTCCGTTCTGACGGCGCCGCGAAGGGAAAATGTCTGGTTTGAGGCTGATAAGGAAAGCTCGGGAAGCGACGCGTGACGGGGACCATGCACGGCGGCTCCCCATCGGCCGGGGTGCCCCCTTTTCGAGACACAAAAATCCCCCTCTCCCCGCAAGAGACAGGAAAGCGCTCCCCAGGGCTCTGCGGCATCGCTTGTCAGGCTGTCGCCCAGGCGTGCCGACCTCTCAAAAACATTGGACTGCTCTCAGCGCCTCACCCGACCCTTACTTCGGCTCTTTCTTGGGGGGTTCCGGCGGTTTCGGCGGTTTAGGAGGCTTAGGTGGCCTTGGATTTCCCATGATGTGCTCCTCCGATTGGAAGGCTCCAATCCACTGAAGGTTGAAAGAAGGGCTGCCACCAACGGTTTCACTGTAAAGGCGTTGTCGGCTTCTGTCAAGCCGTTCTGCACGGTAAATTGGTTCTGACGGAAATTACATGAAAGAACGAGCTGCTAGAGGTTTTTTTGGCTATTCTCGTCCGTGATCGTAGTCGTTGTCGTAATCAGTCCCGCAGCGACGGTGATCGTTCTCGAACCTAAAGGGAACGCCCAGGCTGACGGGCACCGTTGCTCCCTGGGACGCTTTGCCTCTTGGTTAGGGGCAAGCAACAATCCAAGTATGGGGACCACGAAGGCGATTACGATCGCGATTACGACAACGATTATTCGGGTCGCTTGCTGCCAAAATGGATAGGATTCACAGTTGGTCGGCGCACAGAACATATTCACCCTGAGCCATTCTGTAGGGAGTGTAGGGAGCAAGTGTATATGGTCCGGGCTTGTATGCTGCGCGCGGTCACAAATTGCGATTTTCCACATCCCCCTCGCCCTCTGGGAGAGGTGGGGGTGAGGGTACAAAAAGCGCGGTTTGTTTCTCCGCAAGGTTATGGCGTGTGATCTGTCCGGTTTATCGGAGGCCTATACGGGCCCCGGAAGCCTCCATAGGTCGTGGGGGGCGAATCATGCATGGAGGCCCTGCGAGCCCGGTGAGAAGTGGATTCCGGCTCAAGTCCGGAATGACGGTTCTTTTGTCTTCCGGGGCGTGCCGAAATGCTCTGTTAGCCTTAAGTTCACGCACATGGGATCTGATCGGGACCCTGCCCTGGGGGGTCTCCCAGGGCCTCCTGGCGTGGCGCGCTTCCCGGAGCCCCCCACGTTGCCCCTAGTTCATGGTTTTCACAACGGGAGCCGGTCTCAACTCGATCACCTTCCAGTTGTTCATTTCAGGGTCCAGGGGCTCGGCCACTGCAAGGAGATCGGAGTTGCCGCCTGGCTCAAAAGCGGCAAGGGCCAGCGTGTGAATCCCCTGACCGTTGGGCAGGAATTTGAACACCCGCTGTACACCGGGACACTGCGAATTCAATAGCGCTTCCCTGATTTTCGCTGTGTCGTTCACGCTGTTGGCCTTCATCATACCAGAAACCGCCAAGTGTACGTAATCATACCAAAGCTGTGCCGGGTCAAGGGTGGGAGATGCGTTGCCAAACTGCGGGTACTCCTTATAAAATCGGGTGCGCTTCTCCTGGTCGAAACCCAGAAGCTCGGCGACCCGCGGCCCTGGGTCCATCTCATTGACAACCGTTCCGTCCACGTGCCCCTTGATGGAGTCGCCGGCGATGGTGTAAAAATCCGGCCCCCCTGCGACAGCGTTGCCCTCGCCCACTGTCTGTACCGGCCAACCGATCTCGAGTCTTTGCTTCATGATCAGACCCGCTGACTCGGGATTGGCGCATATGAAAAGAGCATCGGGCTTCTTACTCTTGAGCTTCATGAGCAAGGTCGTGAAGTCGGTGCTGCCGGTCTCAAAGAACTCCGCGCCGACCACTTTCCCTCCCCTGGCTTCGAAAACAGGGGCGTGCTCCTCGTGCATGGAGCGTGCGGTGGCCATGTTTTCCACAATAAAACCCATAGATTTTATCTTCATGTGGTCGTGGTAGTACAGTATATAAAATTGGGCTCTCATCTTGGCATACGAGTTGGGTCTGAGAGTATGTGTCACCTCCGGCCTGATGATGTTGGTGGCGCTTGAATAGGTGATGTGAAGGACGCCTCTGGACTGGGTGATGGGTTGGCAGGCCAAGGTGGAAGCACTGTACATGGGACCGATGATGATCTTGACGTCTTTTTCATCCATCATCTTGGTTGCACCGGCAACGGCAACCTTGGGGTCCGTGCGATCGTCCCATTCGTAGAAATCCAACTTGTAGGTTTTTCCGTCAATCACAAACCCCTTCTCGTTGATGTGCTTCTGGGCAAGATGGGCCGCAGCCCGGGAGACCACGCCCATGGGACCGAGGGGCCCGGTCCATGATCCGATCAGGCCGATGGTGACCGTCTTTGCGTCCTCCGCTGCGCAGACCCCGGCACATAGCGTGGCCAACAGCAAGGATGCGGCCAAAATGCCAACCGACACTCGTCTCATTTGTACTCTCCTTTTCCTTGATCTTGAGTAGCATAGAGCCCACGGTCGAGCCTGCTTCCCTTTGCACACAAGCCGCCCCTGTGTCAATGAAACGTGCTCGTTGACGGGCGTTAAGCTTGCTGCCGTCGGGTCAAGGGCCTCGCTCGAACCCCCCCCCCGGTTGAAGAACACCTGGGACTGACCCCGAAACGTCGCGGCAACGTGAGGCTTCGGATTGACAGGAAGCTTTGCTAATAGTTCATCCGATCGCTGCGTCCCGTCATCCAGTCGAAAGACTGCGGCTTGCGCACCGGCCGCCTGTCGATGACGACATTGACAAGAGAGGGTTTTCCAGAAGCCAGGGAACGTTCCAGTGCCGGACGGAGCTGCTCCTGCCTCTCAACATGTTCGGCGTGCCCTCCGAAGGTCTCCATCAGCTTGTCATATCTGATACCCTCCGGCTGATCCTCAAGCGGGCCCCAGTCGGTCAGCTCCATGGGCTGCGGCCCGCCCACCGAGACATTATTGGCCACCGTGATGATTATCGGCAGCTTGTTGCGAACCGCCGTTTCCATTTCCATGGCATTCCAGCCCAGTGCATAATCGCCACAGAGGGCGAAAACCCTCCTTTGCGGGGCTGCGAGCTGTGTGCCGATGGCGTAAGGCAGGGCAACCCCCATGCAGGCGGCGACACCGGCGTCGAGCCGGTGGCGCGGCCGAAGGGTGGGAATCATGACCCTGGAGACCGCCATCGCTGTCTCCCCGTCGGCGGTGACATAGTCGTCGCCTCCCATGACGGCGGCGATCTCCCGGTACATGCGGTACATGTTCATGGGCGCCTTGTCCGAGTTCGCCAGGGCGGCGATGGTCTGTGCGTTCCTTTCCTTCTCCGTGTGCAGCTTTTCCAGCCAGGATGTCTTTGGTGGTGTTCTCCGGCCGGATGCCTCCTCCAGCATTTGACCCAGGACGGCCTTGGCGTCTCCGAGCAGTCCCACCGTGGCAGGCACTCCATTACCCATTTCCGATGGATCGATATCTATCTGTACCACTTTCATGTGTGGGGCAAACCTTGGCGGCTGGCCAAAGTGGAAAATCCAGTTGAACCGCGCTCCGGCCAGGACCACCAGGTCGGCATTCCGAAGAGCGTAGGTCCGGGCACCCTGAACGCACAACGGGTGGTCATCGGGAATGGTTCCTTTACCCATGGGCGACGGAACGAAGGGCAGGTGGAGCCGCTCGACCAGTTGCGTTGCTTCCTCACCCCCATCTGACCAGCCCACCCCCTTGCCCATGAGCAGCAGGGGGCGTTCTGCCTCCTGAATGAGTTGGACCGCCCGGTGCACCAGTTGCACCTCGGCGAGGGGCCGGTACGGCGCCTGCGCGGCCGGGAAATAGGTCACCTCATCTTCCTTGACGCGGCGGTCGATGACATTGGAGGGCATATCCAGGTACACCGGCCCCGGGCGGCCGTTCATCATTCTTTCTATGGCGCTGTGAACGCAATAAGGAATTTGTCGGGGGTCTTCCATACCCGTCGCCCACTTGCAGAAGGGCGCTGCCGCCTGCACCTGGGGCATTTCCTGGAAATCGCCCCGGAACAGGCGCGACCGGTCCGAGCTGCCGGCGATCAGAAGAAAGGGCCAGGCGTTGGACCAGGCGGTAGCCAGACCGGTAATGGCGTTTGTCATTGCAGGGCCGGATGCGACCAGGGTAACGGCCGGCTTTCGCGTCACATAGGTGTATGCCTGGGCTGCCATGGCGGCCCCCTGTTCATGGCGGAAGTTGATCATCCGGACCCCTTCCCGCATCATCGCCAAGTAGATGGCGACGTTTGGCTCCCCGGGAAGATTGAAGACAAAATCGATCCCTTCGGTCTGCAATTGTTTTATCAGGATATCTCCGCCGTTGACCTCTGCCATGGCTCTCCCTCCGTTTCCTCACGTGTTTCACATGAGCTTTCTGTTCAGAATCGTTCCTGCGGCCCGCAGCGAGGGCCCTTCACAACGTGCACCGATCCGCGAACCTCGAAATGGGCAAGGGGGATTCTTACACGACAGACGGCTGCTTTTTCAAGAAGCAGGCAAGCCCGCCCCTTGGACCGAGCCTCTCTGCTCGGCCGGCCTTCCCACCAAATCCTATGCCGGGCTTGACCGCGTGTTTGGCCACAAGGCGGGGGGATACGGGGGCCAAGTGAAACCCGGACAAACTGCATTCCGGCTCGAGCCCAGAATCGTGGCGTACCTCCCGCGTTCACAAACCGCGTTTTTGGAGCCCTCACCCCGGCCCTCCCCCAGGCAGAGGCGGGAAATCTCGGTTTGCGACCGCGAAGGGTATGCATTCCTTTGGAAGTGGTCAAGAGGGAGGCGATTCCGGCAGGCGGGCCGTGCACAGGACAGACGGGGAGCCCGAAGTTGTGATCAAGCACCCTATGTCTTTAAGGAAGGTGATGGAGGACAGATGGCGGCAGATCCTGGTGGGCGGTGCCTACCCTAAGAAAACCTCAATGCACGCCGGGCGCAACGGATGGATCCTCAACCTTGCGCAACCTGAGGACGGCAGGAAACAGGCCTCGCCCGGCCGCAATGGTGATCGAGGCCGTCCCCTGCGGCCGGAAACGAACCGAGCGGCACGCTCCCCTGGGAAACATTTTTCTCTCGTGCCTGTACTCGTACTCGATTTCTTCCCCTCGCTCCACCGAGCAGGAACCCATCCGGCTGCAATGGGGATCGCCCTTCAAAGGGTCGAAAATCCTTTCGAGTACGAGTACCGTCCTTTAGGGGTCCCTCAAGAGTAACCTCCCCTTTCGATGGGCCGGTCCATCACGCACGACACCGTCGCTCGTCGGTCACAAATGCCGCCTCAGTGGACTTCCTCGCGCCTTGCCGTGCGCCCGCCCCGCCACCTGAAAACGTGGAGGCGACGTGAACCCTTACGGGACTGAGCACGAGCACAAACGTCGGCCGATTAGTACATGTCCTCATCCATATCGGGCATGGAGGGCGTTTCCTCTTTCTTCTTGGGCTTCTCGGCTACCACGGCTTCGGTGGTGAGCATCAGTCCCGCGACCGACGCGGCGTTCTGCAAGGCGAACCTGACCACTTTGGTGGGATCGATTATCCCTGACCCCAGCAGGTTCTCGTAGGCACCGGTCTCCGCATTGAAGCCGTAGTCGTCTTTGCCTTCGAGGACCTTGTTCAACACCACGGTGCCATCGAAACCGGCGTTCTGGGCTATCCTCTTCAAAGGCTCGGTGACCACCTTTTCCAGCAGGGCGACCCCTTCTTTCTCTTCTCCGGTTGTTTTGACCTTGGACAGGGCTTTGAGGCAGCGCACAAGGGCGACACCGCCGCCGGGCACAACGCCCTCCTCCACTGCGGCCCTGGTGGCGTTGAGAGCGTCCTCCACGCGCGCCTTTCTTTCCTTCATTTCCGTTTCCGTGGCCGCGCCTATTTTGATGACGGCCACTCCCCCCGCCAGTTTAGCCAGGCGTTCCTGCAGCTTTTCCCTGTCGTAATCAGAGGTGGTTTCCTCTATCTGTGCCCGGATCTGGCGCATGCGCGCTTCGAGGCTTTCTTTCTTGCCCGCACCTTCCACCAGGGTCGTTTTTTCCTTCTCGATCTTCACGCTCTTGCATCTTCCGAGGTCTTGGAGCTTCACCTTCTCGAGTTTGATCCCCATTTCCTCCGAAACCACCTGGCCGCCGCACAGGATCGCCATGTCTTCGAGCATGGCCTTTCGCCGGTCGCCGAACCCCGGGGCCTTGACCGCGGCCACCTTCAAGGTGCCGCGAAGCTTGTTGACCACCATCGTGGCAAGGGCTTCCCCTTCCACGTCTTCGGCCACGATGAGAAGGGGTTTTGCCGCCCGGGCCACGCCCTCCAGGATGCCCATCATGTCCTTCATGGAGGTGATCTTCTTCTCATGCAGCAGCACATATGCGTCTTCCAGGACGGCCTCCATCTTCTCCGGATCCGTCACGAAGTAGGGAGAAATGTACCCGCGGTCGAACTGCATGCCTTCAACGATATCAAGGGTGGTTTCCATGCTCTTGGCTTCTTCGACCGTGATCACTCCCTCCTTGCCCACTTTCTCCATGGCCTCGGACAGGAGCTTGCCCACCGTTTCGTCGTTGTTGGCCGAAACGGTGCCCACCTGGCTGATTTCCGTTTTGTCCTTGACCGGCTTTGAGATTCTTGCAAGCTCGGCGACCACGGCCTCCACACCCTTGTCGATCCCCCGTTTGACCGGCATGGGATTGATCCCCGCGGTCACCAGCTTCAGCCCCTCCCTGTAAATGGCCCTGGAAAGCACCGTGGCGGTGGTCGTACCGTCTCCGGCCGTATCGCTGGTCTTGCTCGCCACCTCCTTGACCATTTGGGCGCCCATATTCTCGAATTTTTCTTTCAGTTCGATCTCCTTGGCCACCGTGACGCCGTCTTTGGTGACTGTGGGCGAACCGAACGTCTTTTGCAGCACTACATTTCTTCCCTTGGGACCCAAGGTGATCGCCACAGCATCGGCCAACGTGTTGACGCCTTTCAGAAGATGTTGCCTTGCATGGGCACCGTATGAGATCATCTTTGCGGGCATTCCTGCACCCCCTTTGTCAAGCCATTATAGGATTATCGCAAGCACGTCGTCTTGTCTCATGAAAACATGTTCCACACCGTCTATCTCCACGTCGGTGCCCGCGTATTTGGAAAACAAAACCGCGTCACCCTCCCTCACATCGAGGGGAACCCGTTTGCCATCCTCTGCCACCTTACCGGGCCCCACCGCCACAACCTTGCCCCTTTGAGGCTTCTCCTTGGCCGTATCCGGTATGATGATACCCCCCGCACTTTTTTCCTCCGCCTCGACACGCACGACCAACACCCTGTCGTTCAGTGGCCGTATCTTCATGTCCTACCTGCCCTCCTTTCCTGTGGTACAAAACGCAAGTTTACCCCTCCCCGGCTTCATCCCGCCACACCCCGCCTGCCTCCCCGAGGCATGAGAGCAGGAGGCGCCCAGAGAAAAAGATGAAGGTCCTTTTGCCGGAAACGTGCCCCCTGCACGGGGGAGTTTATTTTTTCTAAATAAAAATCAAATAGTTAAGAATTTTTGGAACAATATAATCCCTGTTTTGCGCTTGTCAAGGCCATGGGGCCCCCCTGGCACCGGCCCGTCGGCCTGGAAGGCCCTCTTGCCAAGCGGGTGCGTCCCCGATCACGTGAGTGGCCACCCCTTGCCCTTGACACCCCCGAGGACTCCTCTTATGGTTACGAACATTGCGGTTTACAGGGGGGCAGGCAATCCACGGCGGGGCGGCGTTTCCAGCTTCGGAGACAGGGTTTCCGTCTGCCGGGACGGCAGGCATGGGGGCGGGCCAACACTCCGGTTGAACCGGCGTGCCTCGAAAGATCGCCTGTGCTGTGGGCCGTTTGATCTTCAGCCTTCGCATGGGCCTTTCGAGGCACAAGGAGGAAGGACCGTGTTTTTCGAACAGGTGGAAGTGGGCTTTGCAGCAGTTTACGCGTATGTTTTGGGAGACACGGACTCGGGGGATGCCGTGGTGGTGGACCCTGCCGACGATGTGGACGCACTGATCGCCATAGCCGGGAAGGCCGGCCTGAGCATAAAGTATATTCTCAACACACACGGCCATGTGGACCACGTCATGGGCAACGCCGAGATGAAGGAAAAGACCGGCGCGGCCATCATCATTCACGAAGGGGAAGCAGGGTACCTGGACAAGATAGGAGAGTACTGGCTCAAAATGTTCAACGCACGCAGGAGCCCCCCCGCAGACGGTGTGCTGCGGGACGGAGACCTTTTCCGCATAGGTTCCCATGAGTGGAAGGTGTTGCACACCCCGGGACACACACCGGGTGGGATCTGTCTGTACCATGCCCAAAGCCGGCGGTGTCTGACCGGAGACACGCTCTTTGTGGGCTCTGTCGGCCGCACGGACGGCCCCAGGGCTTCCTGGCCCGAGCTGCTCCACTCCATCAGGACAAAACTCCTCGTCTTGCCCGACGACACGCAGGTTTTTCCTGGACACAACTATGGAATCAGTCCCAACTCCACCATCGGTCAGGAACGGATGTTCAACCCTTTCCTCGACGGAACCTATGACCCGGATATGTATTGAGCTCCGGGGAAAAGGCGCCCCGGTCCCCGTATATGCCGTCCCCTTGCGCTTGACCGCCGTCCGCGCACGGTGATAAGTCGAATCGTTGGCTTCCGCAGGCTCCTGCGGCACGAGACAGGAACCGCAAGCGGAAAGAGCGAAGCACAGGAGCCTTAAGATGGGTATAAACGGCAGCAACGGTGGCCTCTACTGGATCGGTATGGATGCCGGTTCGGTGAGCCTGAACGCCGTCGTCATCGACGATGGCCCCCAGGTGGTCTACGAGGCCCCCTATCGGCGGCATTTTGGCAAGATCCACGAAGCCGCTATGAGTCTTCTCCAAGAGCTGTACGGCCGGTTTGACCCCATGCGGATCCGGGGCCTGGCCCTGACCGGGAACCATGGCCGCATCCTCAGCCAGGAACTCGGGGTCTTTTTCGAATACGAAACCATCGCACAGGTCACGGGCTGCATGTTCGTCGATCCGGGCGTGCGTACCATCATCAGCATGGGAGGTCAGGAAACGGCCCTCTTGCAGGTGGCCTACCGCGATGGCCAGTGGGAGCTGGAGCATTTCAACACCAATGGTCCTTGCGCTTCGGGTACCGGCTCGTTCATAGACCAGCAGGCCGAACGTCTCGCAAGCTCTCTGTACGGAGAACCCGTGGACACTTCCGGCGACCGTATAGATGCCGTGCTCGGCGACTTCATCCGGCTTGGCATGAGCAGCGAGAAGCCCGCCCACGTGGCCTGCCGTTGCACGGTTTTCACGAAGTCGGACATGATCCACCTCCAAAACAAGGGGGAAAAACTCGCGGACATCATCCGCGGCCTCCACGAAGGAAATGCGTCCAACTACATGAGCACCATCGTCTGCAACCGGTCGATCCACGAACCCGTGGTCTTTGTCGGCGGTCTGGCCGGCAATCCCCTTCAGGTGCAGGCGTTTCGCAACTACTTCCCCCAACTGACGGTGCCGCAGTACCATGCGTCCATGGGCGCCCTGGGGGTGGCCCTGGCTGCCAGGGAAAAAGGAATCGTGAACCGGCCCGACACCAAACGCCTGGAAGAGATCCGTCGCGTGGGGGCCGCCTTCCCCGTGGCGCCGAAGCTAAGCATAGAGCATACCCGCTTTCCGAGTGACAACGATCTGGAGCACAGCCTCGCGCCGGGACAGTGCACGCCGGTCTTTCTCGGAGTGGACGTCGGTTCCACCACCACCAAGCACGCATTGATCACCGAAGATGGAAGGATCGTGCACAAGGATTACGTGCAGACGCGGGGAAGACCCATTGAGGTGGTACAGAAGCTGCTCTCGGGAATCCGCAGGGATCTGGGGGAAACGATCCGCATAATAGGGGTGGCCACCACGGGGTCGGGTCGTTACGTGGTGGGTGATTTCCTGAACGCCGATCTGATCATAGACGAAATCACCGCCCACGCCAGGGGAGCCGTGGAGATCGATCCCCTCTTGGACACCATCTTCGAAATCGGAGGACAGGATTCCAAGTACATCTCCCTTTCCAACACCCACCCGCTCGACTTCGACATGAACAAGGTGTGCGCGGCCGGGACCGGTTCTTTTCTCCATGAGCTGGCAAACAAGAACGGGATCCAAATAGTGGGGGAGTTTCAGGACCTGGCCCTTTCGTCGGAATCCCCGGTGCGCCTGACAGAGAGGTGTACGGTGTTCATGGAGTCCGACCTCGTCTCCTATGCCCAGCAAGGAGCAGACAGGCGCGATCTGATGGCCGGTCTGTGTTACGCGGTGGTCCACAATTATCTGAACCGCGTTGTGGAAAGGCGCAAAGTCGGAAAGAGGGTGATGTTTCTGGGGGGGCCCTCTCTGAACAAGGGGGTTGTGGCGGCCTTTGAGAGGGTTCTGGGGCGGGAGCTTGTGATCCCCAAGCACAGGGAGGTCCTGGGGGCGTACGGCGCCGCCCTGTCCGTGAGGCAAAGGATGCAGGACACGGGCACCCCGGCCAGCTCCTTTCGCGGGATAGACAGTGCGGTCCAGGACAGCCTGAGCTTTGAAGAAAGGGTGTGTCACGCCGACCCCCACTGCCACAACGAGTGCAAACTCAAGGTGTACGACTTCGACGGACGCAAGAGCGTGTGGGGCGGAGAATGCGGAAGGTACGAAGTGGTCCGCGCCTCCGGCAAGCGTCCTCAGAACTATTTCAAGATCCGGGAAAAGATCTTTGAGCGGTACCTGGAAGGTATCGCCCTTGTCCTCGACCCGGAGGACCCCGGTGCGGTCTCAAGGGGGGACGGAGCACCCACGGTGGGCATCCAGCGGGCCCTGTACGGACTGCAGACGGGCGTGCTGTGGGCGCATTTCTTCCACGCCCTCGGTTACCGGCCGGTTTTCACAGGCCCGACGGACAATGCCATGGTGCGTGAGGGGATTGAATCGATGACCGCCGAGACGTGTTTTCCCGTGAAGGTTTCCCATGGGCACGTGAAGCGGCTTTCCGAGCGCACCGACCACTGTTTTTTGCCGAGCATGATCAACCTGCCCACCTTGACTGAGAAGGAGAGCGGCTTCTTCTGTCCCCTGGTTCAGGCGAACCATTACATGACCAGAACGGCCCTTAATCTGGACAGGAAACGGATACTGAGCCCCACCGTTCACATGAAGGAAGAGCCCGACGTGCTGGCCCTGGAGCTGGCCGACCATCTGGGTCCCAGACTTGGGGTCCCCAGGAAGGCGGTTCGTCGTGCGTTGCACGTGGCATTGGAACGTCAAGAGGCCTTTGAGGAAGAGATGCGCTCGGAGGGGCAACGGCTTCTCAAGGACCTGGAACCGGGGGAATATGTCCTGGTGGTGACCGGGCGGGCCTACAACCTTTACGACGATAGGGTCAACCTCAGGCTGGGGCAGAACCTGGCCAAGATAGGTGTCAGGGGCGTTCCCATGGATTTTCTCGATTTTCAGAGCGTGGACCTGTCCGATTTTCCCAATATGTACTGGGGTTCGGGGGCGGCCATTCTCAGAACGGCCAAGCTTATCCGCAATGCACCTCATTTCTTTGGGCTGCACATGACCAATTTTAGCTGCGGGGCGGATTCCTTTCTCGAGCATTTTTACAGGCACGTGATGGGAGACAAGCCCTATCTCATACTGGAGCTCGACGAGCACAGCGCCGTGGCAGGGGTCATGACCCGTCTGGAGGCATACAAGAACGTCATCGAAAACACCCTTTCCGGAGCGAAACACCAAGAGGGGAAACGCGCGCCAGGCGGTGAGTGTCTTGACTGAAGAAAGGTAGAATATGAGCGGTGTCTTTCAGAGCATGGGAGAAAAAGTCGGCAGGTTCCGACCCAGAGACCAACTCCTGCTCATCCCCGAAATGAACCGGATCGGTTCCCATCTCATGGCGGGGGCTTTCCGGGCCTTCGGAGTGGATGCGCGCGTGATGGAAACCTACAAAGGGCTTGACCTGGGCAAGGAGTTCACCTCGGGAAAGGAGTGCTTTCCCTGCCAGGTAACCCTTGGCGATATTCTCCTTCACATGAGAAACGAGAAGGAGCGTCTTGGAACCAGGTTCGATCCGAGGAAATACATCTATTTCATGCCGGAGTCGGACGGGCCCTGTCGTTTCGGCATGTACAACAAGTACCAACGCATCGTTCTCGATTCGTTTCCGGAGCTCGAAGAGCTGAAGATCACCTCTTTGACCACAACCGACGGCTATGCCGTCGATGGGATCGTGGAGCCGAAAAAGGCCACGGACTTCAGGAAAACCGCGTATCTGGCACTGGTGGTGGGGGACGTCCTGGATCGGCTTCTGTGGCGTGTGCGCCCTTATGAACGGCAAGAAGGCGGTGCCGATCATCTCGTCGAGGAGGCCATGAACAACCTTGCCGATTCCTTCGCACGTAAGGGGGCCTCGGGGAGGCGAGACGGAATCATCCAAGAGCTGCTCGCCGTGGTGGACGCCGCCAAACTCCTGATGGATACACGGATTCCGAGAAAACCGCTCATAGGGATGGTGGGTGAGATCTATCTGCGTTCCCATGTGGGAGCGAATCAGGACCTGATTCGCAATCTCGAGCGCTTCGGGGCCGAGGTGGTCAACGCTTCCATAGCCGAGTGGGTCAACTACACCACGTATGCCAAGGCACGCGAGGTCCGAGCGGATTTGCTCCACAACCTCAGGCTCCTGCGGCCCGGCCGGATCGGGGAGCATCTGCGCCGGTTTCTTGGCTACCGGCTGGAACTTGCCTACCAGGAAAACCGCATGGATCGCGTTTACCGGAGGGTGCGCGAACGCATCGACCTGGCCCACGATCACAAGATCGGGCATCTCGAGCGGATTCTCCTTAAGGAGGATTTCTTTTCGTTCTCCGTCGGAACCGAGGCATGCCTGAGCATCCCGGGGATCATATCTTTTGCGCGCGAGGGGGCGGACGGCGTGGTCAACGTTTTCCCCTTCACCTGCATGCCGAGTACCGCCACGTCCGCGGTGATAAGGCCTCTGACGGTTCGTTTCGATATACCCTATCTCGATGTCCCCCATGACGGAACCATCCAGCCGGGATACCAGGCCAAGCTCAGGACGTTCATGTATCAGGCGGAACAGCACGCCAAAAAGTACGCCAGGAAAGGCACCCGTCAGGGGACGTCGTAATGGGAAGCGGTGAGGTTGCCGGCAAGGTGACGCAGTGAATGGGAACCCTTACCCTATTTGCTCTTCGGGCTTATCTTGAGCTGCTCGTCCAGCGCAGCGAAAAGATCCTTTTTCCTCTTCTGATCCTGCGACTTGAGAGAAGTGATACGCTCCATCTGTGCCCTTCTTTCGGATTCGAACCGCTTGATCTCCTTCTCCATTTCCAGGCCCTTCTTCTCTTTCGGGATTTCTTCCAGGGGCAGTGGATCCTGCACGTAGATCCGCTCCGCCATTCCCGTACGAACAATCTGGAGGACCCCCCGTTTTTGCAGGTCGTTGCAGATCCAGTGCACCTGCTCGAGAGAAAAGGCCGTGGCCTCGGCCAACTGGTCGACAGAGGGTGCCACTTGCTTCTGGTGGGTGATCAGGCGCACGGCGGCGACCAGAACATGGGCTTTGTAATAGGGTGAGGATCTGTCCATGCGGTCTCCTTTCCACACGCAGGCCACGTCCCGCGCGGGTCCGTTGTTGACAGGCGTGTGTCTCTCCGGTTAGTGTTGAGATTACGTGTTCCTATCCGTTGCAATAACCAAATAAGACAAACCGTAACAGTTTTGCTCAAATTGTCAATATGGGCGGCGTTTATCCCTCTGGCGGCCTTGATCATCGTTGCGGCCCGGGCGCCATTGGAGGCAATTTGCCTCTGTACCCGCTCCCGGGAGTGCGAAGATTCTGCCCGCAGCCACGTCCCAATGTCGGCGAGACGCCCGCGCGCCCAGGAGGAAAAATCGGAAGGGGCCGGCCGGCAAAGATGATCGAGGCCCCTCCGGCCCCGCCGCAATCCTTTTTCTGAAAGTGCGCAGGAGGCAGCAATGACAAGAATCGTGGATGTCAACGCGAGAGAGATTCTGGACTCCAGGGGCAACCCCACGGTGGAGGCGGAGGTGAGAACCGAGTGCGGCGCCATGGGCCGTGCCGCAGTGCCCTCGGGGGCCTCCACGGGCAAACGTGAGGCCCTTGAGCTGCGAGACAGCCGGTCAAAGAGATACGGAGGCAAAGGAGTCGCCAATGCCGTGGCCAACGTGAAGGAGGTGATCACTCCTGTGGTGCTGGGCCTGGACGCGGGCGACCAGATCACGGTGGACCGCGTGATGATCGAAAAAGACGGCACCGCCAACAAATCGGCCCTGGGTGCCAACGCCATCCTGGCCGTTTCCATGGCGACAGCCCGTGCGGCCGCCCAAAGTCTCGGATTGCCCCTCTACCGCTATCTGGGTGGCATTCAGGCGCGCTTTCTGCCCATGCCCATGATGAACATCGTCAACGGAGGGGCCCACGCCTCGAACAACCTGGACATCCAGGAATTCATGATCGTTCCCATGGGAGCAAAGTCATTTGCCCAGGCCCTGCAAATGGGGGCCGAGACCTTCGCACACCTGAAATCCATACTCAAGAAGGACGGACTTCAGGTGGCAGTGGGAGACGAGGGGGGGTTTGCGCCCAATCTGGAATCCAATGAGGCCGCCTTTCGCTACATCCTGCGTGCCGTTGAATCGGCGGGATACGAAGCGGGCAAGGACATAGGCCTTGCCGTGGATGCCGCAGCGAGCGAGTTTTTCACGGGTGGTAAATATGTTCTCAAGTCGGAGGGCAAGACCCTGGACGCACAGGCCATGATCGACTACTACGAGGCCCTCGTGGATCAGTATCCTATCCTGTCCATCGAAGACGGCCTGGCCGAGGGCGACTGGAAGGGATGGGCCGCCTTGACGGAAAGGCTCGGCAGCTCCATACAGCTTGTGGGGGACGATATCTTCGTCACCAATCCCAAGATCTTCAGGAAAGGCATCGACGAGGGAATTGCCGACGCGATCCTGATCAAGCTCAACCAGATAGGCACCCTCACAGAGACGCTGGAAACCATAGAAATGGCCAGGACCGCCGGATACCACACGGTCATCTCTCACAGAAGCGGGGAAACCGAGGACACCTTCATTGCCGACCTGGCGGTGGGGGTCAACGCGGGTCAAATCAAGACAGGCTCCCTTTCCCGGACCGACCGGGTGGCCAAGTACAACCAGCTTCTCCGTATCGAGGAGCAACTGGGCCCGGCAGCTCGGTTTTCCGATGACGTGTTCATCTGAGAGCGTATCTGGGAATTCGGTACAAGGCCCCCCATTGTGTGAACCGGCCGGAGGCTCTTGCAGCTCACCGGCCGGCGCCCCTTTCGGCCACGAGCAGGGAGGCGGCTTCCAGATCGCCCATGTCGGCGTAAGCCACGATCACCTCATCGAAGCCGTCCTGTTCCAGCATGGAGACTTTCTGTCGCAGTTCTTCGAGAGAGGCCACCCGGTTTGGGAAGAAATCGCTGCGTGACCGGGCAAAGGGTATGAGCACGGCGACGGGCAGGCTGCGCTGTCCTGTGTGCTGCGTGCGCGTTTGGACCAGCGTGTCGCTCCACATGGTGGCCACGCCGTCCGCCGTGCGCACGGCGCAGTCCCACCCTGAGGGACCGATGGCCGCCACATAGAGGGGCACCGGAGTGCGCGGGGGAGGAACGCGTGTTTTCACCCCTTGCATTGTGAAGGCCTCCCCTTGGAAATGCGTCCGTTCCCCTGCCATGAGCGGACGCAACACGGTGACGCATTCCTCAACGGCTTTGGGGTGTTGCCGCACACCCGCTCTGTCCAGAAAAGGGCCGATACCTTTGCCCAGGGAGATGGCCAGCCTTCCAGCGCTCATGTGTTGCATGGTCGCGGCCATTTGTGCCAGGACCACAGGATGCCGTGTGTATGGATTGGTCACCCCGAACCCCAGCCCGATGGTGGAGGTTTTCTGCGACACGATACACGTGGCAGACCACGCTTCCCACGGGGACACCACCGTGTCGGGCACCCACACCCTATGGAACCCTTGGGCTTCGAGGGCCTCGGCATGCTCGGCGATCTGCTGTAGAGGGCATATGTGGGACAACTCCGCACTGACGCGAATGGCCATGCATCACCTCCTGGCTCGTGATGTTTTGAAAAACCGTGACCCCGCGTTGCTTCCATTTCATCGTCGGCTCAGGGGCCCGGTGGCCCCATGAGGTCTCCTGTATAAAAGAAACCGCGGGAAAGGGCAACGATTGCGCCGCGTCTGTACCCTGCGGCAAGTGCATCGTTCGCCGCTTCTTGTGGTCTCCTCTTGACAGGGGTGCGGGCTAGGGGAAGGCCTCCGGCTTGTCCTTTCAGACTCTCGGGAGTCTCTCCTGTATACGGTCCACGAGCCGGGTCAGCGTGCTTTCCTGGATGGCGGCAACGGGCACGCCGTCCCAGAGGCGGGCCAGCCCTTCCATTCTTTCTGCAGGCACCAGGTCCATCTTGTTCAGAACCCTCAGGATCGGCAGGCTGCCCAGTTCCAGATGGTACAGGATCTGTTCCACGGCCAGGATTTGTTCCTCCATCCGCGGATTGGACGCATCGATGACGTGAAGAAGCAGGTCTGCGTCCTCCAGTTGTTCCAGGGTTGCTCGAAAGGCCACCACAAGGTCCTTGGGAAGATCTTTGATGAAACCCACCGTGTCCGTGATGATCACTTCCACGTCGCGGGGAAACTTGAGGCGGCGGCTCGAAGGGTCAAGGGTGGCGAAGAGCCTGCTTTCGGCAAGCACATGGGCCTTGGCCAGTGTGTTCAGAAGCGTCGATTTTCCCGCGTTGGTGTATCCCACGATCGAAATAACGGGCAGACCCTTCTTGTTGCGTTTCGCCCTCTGCTGTTTGCGCTGCATTTCCACCTTGACCAGCTCCCGCTCGAGACGCACTATGCGCTCACGCACTCTGCGGCGGTCGATTTCCAATTTGGTCTCCCCGGGCCCCCGGCCCCCTATGCCCCCGGCCAACCGTGACAAGGCGGTGTTTTTCCCCACCAGACGGGGCAGCATATAGCGCAACTGGGCCAATTCCACCTGCAGTTTGCCTTCCCGGGTCATGGCACGCTGGGCGAATATGTCGAGAATGAGCTGCGTGCGGTCGATCACCTTCATCTCGACCAGGTCCGTTATGGAGCGGATCTGGGAAGGGTTGAGTTCCTGGTCGAAAATCACCAGGTCTGCGCCTTTTTGCAGGGCCAATACGGTAAGATCGCCGACCTTGCCACGACCCATGAGATACCGTGGATCGGCCTTTTCGCGATGTTGCAGGACCATATCCACCACCTGGATGCGGTTCGAGCGGGCCAGCTCCGACAGCTCTTCCAAAGAATCCATCGCCTCCTGCCTCGATTCGGTGCTCACGCTCACCAGGAGCGCACGCGCCTGACCCCCCAGGGTCTTGCTGGTCCCGCTCACCTGGGCCAATTCCGTCTCCAGGGCTCTTATGAGGTCCGCACAATTCATGTTGAGGCTTCCCACTGCGAACGGCTCCAAGACACGGTGCGGAACCTGGTGGGAACCGTCGGGCAGCAGGTGGGCGGCATGGAAAACCTGCGGCACCCCTTCTTCCGAGCAGGTGACCGCGGCAATGAGGTCGAGTCTGAGGAAGGCGAGGTCCGTCAGGTCGTCTCGGGTGAGCGCCTCGCCCTTGAGATGGGTGTGCACCAGGCGCAGTCCCTTCAGACGTGCCCCTCCGAGGCGGTAGTCCTGAAGGTCCGGGATGAGGATGCTGTGATGGTCCCCCACGATGACGAAGGCATTGTTGCCGAAACGGTCTATGAGCACTCCAATTTGGCGTCGTGTCTCCCGGGAAAGCCGGCAGATGTCCCTGGCCAGCTCGGGAGAGATGAGATACTCCGGCGGCGTCCTTCTGCGGTAGAAATTCTGAAGCCGTCTGAGAGGATCGGCCCTTAGCCCCTTGACGTTCCCGTAGACCTTTTTCATCTTCGGTGCCAGGCACTTGCGCGGTCACAGCATTGCGGCAACAGGGAGCGCCGAATGGAAACCGCCGCCGTGCGTTGGGGTTCCAGGGGCAAGCCGACAGCCCGCCCTGGGTTCGCCCGGTTCGCGTCGGCACGACGGTGATGATCGCCTCGATCCCCCACCAGATGGGAAGACACGGTCTTTTCGGGCTTGACCAGGCCTGCCGTCTGCTGGGTGCAGGGGAACCGGCGGTCTGTCCCCAATACCGCCATCAGGAGTCTCTCGGGGCTTACCGGCCTCCAAGGGCAACCGCGCATGGGTTCAAACCTCCTGGGCAGGGTTCTCAAATCGCGTGTAGGCGCTGAGGAAGGTGAGATGCACCGTACCCACCGGGCCGTTACGCTGTTTGGCGACATGAATCTCGGCCTTGCCCCTGTTGGGGTTGTTGGGGTCCTTGTTGTAGACCTCGTCCCGGTAGATGAAGCCGATGACGTCGGCATCCTGTTCCAGAGCCCCTGACTCCCTCAGGTCGGAAAGCTGCGGTCTCTTGTCGCTCCTCTCCTCCACTTTCCGGTTGAGCTGGGAAAGGGCCACCACGGGGATTTGGAGCTCCTTTGCAAGGGCCTTGAGGGAACGGGAGATCTCCGATATCTCCAGCTCGCGCCGTTCTGCCGACTCGCGCCCTTTCATCAACTGGAGGTAATCGACGACGATCATGCCCAGCTCTTTTTCCATCTTCATCCGACGGGACTTGGCGCGGATTTCCAACACCGTCATGGCCGGGGAATCGTCGATATAGATAGGGATCTCCGAGAGAAGGGACGCAGCCGTGTTGATGCGCTTGAAATCATCGCCGGTAAGAAAACCTCCCCGCATCCTGTGGGCGTCCACGCGCGCCTCCGTGCACAACATCCGGTTCAGGATCTGTTCCTTGGACATCTCCAGGCTGAAAACGGCGACCGGCAAACGGGCCGTCACGGCCGCGTTTCTGGCTATGTTGAGCGCAAAGGCCGTCTTGCCCATGCTCGGGCGTGCGGCCAGTATGATGAGGTCGGAATTCTGAAACCCCGAAGTGAGACTGTCGAGAGCATGGAATCCCGTGGGTATTCCCGTGACCAGCGCCTTGTTTTCCGATCGCCTCTCGAGGGCCATGAGGTTCTCCTCGAGAAGGCTGCCCAGGTGGTAGAAGGACCGTCTGATCCTTTCCTCGGAAACCTCGAAGATCCCTCGCTGGGCGAAGTCGAGCACCTCGCCCACCTCTCCACGATCCTCGTAGCAGCGTTGGGCGACCTCGGCTGCCTTGGAGATCAGTCGGCGCAGGGTGGCCTTGTCATGTATGATCTTGGCATAGTGGGGGGCGTTTATGGCCATGGGAACTGCATCCACAAGGTGGGCCAGATAGGTGGCCCCCCCCACCGATTCCAGTTCCCCCCGCTCCCTCAGAATATTGGTAAGGGTCACCAGATCGGTGGGTTCGTTCCTGTGAAACAGCTCCAGCATCGCCTGGAAGATCCTGCCGTGGGCCTCCCGATAGAAATCCTCCGCGCTCAGGATTTCAACCACGTGGAGCAGCGTGAGGTTGTCGATGAGTACGGCGCTGAGCAGGGACTCCTCTGCCTCGATATTCTGGGGAGGGAGTCTGTGCAGGGATGGGTCTCTCGGTTCGCTGGACAAGTGTCCGCCCCTGTCGGTTTGTTATTCCTGCGCCACCACTTCCACACTTATTTCGGGCTGAACGTCCTTGTGCAGACGAATGGGCACCTTGAAAACCCCCAACGATTTGATGGGCTCGTTCAGGCGCACCATGGTCCTTTCCACATCTATCCCCTTGGCGGACAAGGCGGCAAGAATGTCCTTGACCGACACGGACCCATACAGACGCGCGCCTTCGCTCACCTTTGCGCCGATGGTACAGCTCAGGCCTTCCAGTCGTTGCGCAAACCTTCTGGCCTGTTCCACTTCCTTGACGAGTCTTTCCTCCACCTCCAGGCGTTTGCGCGCCAGCATCAGCCGGTTATGCTCCGTCGCGTGAACGGCCATTTTCTTTGGCAGCAGATAGTTCCTGGCGTACCCGACCGCCACATCCACCTCCTTGCCGACCACGCCAAGGTTGTCAATGTTTTCCGTCAATATCAACTTCATACACGACCTCCGAAACTTCTGGAGGCTTTGGGAGAAGTCCTTTGGAGGAGCCATGGGTCGTGGAGCCCGCCAAAACCCTTTCTCCGAAAGCCTCTATTTCCGACAGGCATCAAGCCTTCTTGTTGAGTCTTCTGAAATCCACCCACAGGTCAAAAAGCCCCAGTGCCACGACAACGAGCAGCAGGGCCTGCTGCAGTCCCACAATGGCGTAAACCAGAATTCGGAACTGCCGCGGGAAGCCCTTACGTTCCATGAAGTGGGAAACAATCCCAATGCCTTGAAAAAAATACACAACCATGAGCACCACGAGTGCGTTGAGCCCGACGAACTTGAGGGTGTCGAAAGGAGCGAGAACGAGAACACCCGAGCCGATAACGCCCCACACAAGCCGTTCCGGAGCCCGCCACCTGTTCAGGGGTCCGAAATCGGGATAGAAAAGCTTCCGGCTTTCCAGGAAGGGGCGGACCGCCAGAAGGTTGGTCCACACCACGAAAAGCGTCGAGACGATGAGCACCGATGGGACCATCCGAACCAGCACGTAGACTATCCTGTCCATGGCGTTGGAAAGAATCACCACCTGGTCTGCGGATACGCCCACATCCCGGTAAAACTCCATGACGAAGTTCAGGTTCTGGGTGAGGTAAAGGGTGAGCTGCGTGTGAATATCGGTGGAAGAAACCACGGTGTAGCCCGCGAGAAAGAGCACTCCCGCCGCAAGGACGGCCCCCGCCGTATAGGTAACGGTCTTTTCCACCGAGAGGTTTTTTTCCATAAACTCCTCGAGCACAAACCCCAGGAGCAGCAGCTCCACGAAGAGAAACGTCCCCACGCCGGTGTTGCTCGCCCCCGACAGGGCCATCACGATCCCCAGGGTGGCGGCTGTTATGAGGGCGGCGTACTGCCTGCCGAGCCTAGACCTGTAAAAAAGCACCGGAAGGGGAACGAACAGGGCGAAAAAGATGCCCACCACCGGCGTGTAAAGCGCCAGCAAGGAAACGAGCGTGGTCACCCCGATGCCTTCGAGGACACACTTCGTACCTGGGCGCAAAGGGGGCAGGGGCACAGTTCCTCCTTAAAAGGCCACAACCGGTACTTACTGGGGCGTCATCCCAACGTACGGCATCAGCGCGATGCTCCTGGCCCTCTTGATGGCGGTGGTGACGGCACGCTGGTGCTTGGCGCACGTTCCTGAAATCCTTCTTGGAATGATCTTGCCCCTTTCCGTCGTGAAAAACTTAAGATTCTTCGAATCCTTGTAATCGATCACGAGGGTCTTGTCGGCACAGAAACGGCACACTTTCCGTCGATGGTAGACTCTCCTGCGTTTTCTCACGGGCTTCTTCAAGGCCATCTCACTCCTCCTCCCCAGCGGTTTCGCTGCCTTCTTCCGTTTCGGCTTCCGTCAACACCGCCTTCTCGAACCCCGGTCGCTCTTGCGGTGGTTCCTCCGTTTGCACATCGGCCGCCTCCCTGGCCGGTGCCGGTGTGGTTTCCTTGGCCTCCACCTGGGCAGCCTCCTGCCTCAACGCTTCGGAATCAGGAGATGGGTCCACGAGCACCGTCAGATACTTGAGCACCCTTTCATCGATGCGCATAACCCTTTCCGTTTCCTCCACAGCGGTAGGGGGGCTGCAGAATTCGAAAAGCACATAGTACCCCCTGGCCTTCTTCTTGAGCGGATAGGCCAGCTTTCGGGCGCCCCATTCGTCGAATCGGAGGATAAAACCCCCGTTTCCCGTGACAATTCCCTTCAGCCTCTCGAAAAGGGAACCGCGTTCCTCTTCGGAGATATCCGGGTCGGCAATGAAAACCTGTTCGTACCTTCTCATCAAACCCTCCTCACGGATGTGGATAGCCCTGGTACGCGCCAGAGCAAGGATGGTTCCGGGCAGTGCCCGGCATAAAATTTTATTCAATATTACCTATCCGACTCGCTGTCAAGAAAAGGATTTTGTGCGACCGTGGTGCAAGGCCTCAGCGGCTCAGCAGAGGATTTGGCCACACGATCATCTGCGCCAGAATTCGGGGACTAGAAGGATCAGCACCGTGTTGATTTCAAGCCTGCCGAGTAACATGCACCAAACCAGGAGCCACTTGCCGAGGTAGGGGATCCCTCCGAAGTTGTCCATGGGACCCACCTGCCCTATGCCGGGACCGATGTTTCCAATGGTCGCCGCCACTGCTGCCAGGCAGGTGAGAAGATCCACGCCCATGGCGGCCAGCAGAACTGCGGAGCAGACGAAGAGGCCCACGTACAGAAGAAAGAAGCCGCATACACTGCGAAGGATATCCTCGGGCACCACTTTTCCCCTGAGCTTCACCTGGAAGACCCCGTGGGGATGGACCAGTCGGAAAAGCTCCCTGTAGCAGTACTTGAGAAGCAGCATCAACCGCACGCACTTTATTCCCCCGCCGGTGGATCCTGCGGAGGCCCCCAAGAACATGCACAGGATCAAAACCAGTTGGGAGAGGGCGGGCCATTTCTCGTAGTCGGCCGTCACGTAGCCGGTGGTCGTCACAATGGAACCCACCTGAAACGATCCGAACCGCAGAGCCTGCCAGAGGCTTGGGTAGACCGAACCCCATACGTTCCAGACGACCACAAGAGTGGCCCCTGCGACGATCGTCGCGTAAAAGCGGCACTCGGGATCGTTCCACAGTGCCCGGGGACGTCCGTTGAGAAGTTGAAAGTGGAGCGAAAAATTGATGCCCGCCAACAGCATGAAAAAAAGGATCACCATTTCGAAATAGGCACTGTCCATCTGTCCCACCGAGAGGTTGAGGGTGGAGAACCCTCCGGTGGGCATGGTGGTGAAGGCGTGGCACACCGCGTCAAAGAGCCCCATGCCCCCCAGGGCCAGCAGGAGCACCTCCAGGGCGGAGAACAGACCGTACACCTTCCACAAGAGCCTGGCCGTTTCGCGGATCCTCGGAGTGAGCTTGTCCGGAACGGGGCTGGGGACCTCCGCCTTGTAGAGCTGCATCCCCCCCACCCCCAGAAAAGGAAGGATCGCCAGGGACAGGACGATGATGCCCATCCCTCCCAACCATTGGATGAGGCTTCGCCACAGGAGCAGTGCCTTGGGGACCGATTCGATGTCGCTGAGAAGGGAGGAGCCCGTGGTGGTGAAACCTGATACCGACTCGAAGAGGGCATCGGCGAAGCAGGGAAAAATACCGCCGAAATAGAAGGGAAAAGAACCGAAAAGACCGGCCGCGGCCCAAGAGACGGATACGATGACCATCCCCTCCCTGTGGGTCAGGGGTTGCCCTTTCAAGGGGCTGGAAAGTCGAAGGACCAAGACCCCGGCCCCAAGGGTGACGGCCATGGATTCGGCCAGCGCTGCGGCGCTCCCATCGCCCAGCCACAGGCCCACCGCCAGGGGGACCGCCATGGAAAACCCCAGGCACACCGTCAAGGCCCCCACAACGTAACCGGCGCGACGCCACATCATATCAGAAATACTCCAGCTTCACCGCCAGGGTCTTTTCCACCTTGGGAATGGCCGCTTGAGTGGATAGGATGAGGATACGGTCCGAAGGTTGTATGAGGCTCTCGCCCGTCGGCACGATCACCTCCTGTCCCCGTATGATGGCAATGACAAGGGCCCCTTCGGGAAAGGCTATCTGCCTCAAGGGCTTGCCGACGATATCGGAGGTCTCCAGTGCCACCGCCTCGAGCACCTCTGCCTGTTCCCCCTTGAGCGCCACCGTGGAAAGGACTTTTCCCCGGCGTACATGATGCAAGATGGAGTTGATCGCCGACAGTCTCGGGCTGACCACGTGCTCGATGCCGATGGCCGGCATGAGTGGGAAGTAGCTGAACTTGTTGATGCGTGTGATGACCTTGCGCGCGCCCATCCGCTTTGAAACCAGGGATGTGAGGATGTTGGTCTCCTCGTCGCCCGTGAGCGTTATGACCACGTCCATGTCCCTTACGTTCTCCTCGGCCAGAAGCCCCTGGTCCGAACCGTCACCCTGGAGCACCACCACCTTGTTGAGGTTTTCCGCCAGTTCGCTGCACCGCTTCGGATCTCTTTCTATGATCTTTGTGTAGATGGAATCCGCCTCCAGCAAGTTGGCAAGGCGGAAACCGATGCGTCCTCCTCCCACGATAAGGGCACGTCTGACGGTCTCGGCGTGCTTGTTGAAGAGGGACAACACCTCAAAGAGGCGCTTGTCCTCACAGATGAAGTAGACCAGGTCACCGGGCAACAGGGTGTCCTGTCCCCGGGGTATGATCAGTTCTTCCTTTCGCACGATGGCGGCGATAAGAACCCGCCCTCCGCCCGTCCTCACGGGAATCTCACGCAATCGCCTTCCCGACAATCCACAGCTTTCCTCCAGCCGCAGCCCCACCAACTTGATGCGTCCGTCGGCGAACTCCCCCACATCTACGGCCCCTGGCACCGACATGAGGCTGTGTATGGTTCGCACCACCTCTATCTCCGGGTTGATCACCGTATCGATGTGGGGCGGCTTTTCCTGTAGCTGGCTTTGAAACCCCGTGTAATCGGCGTCCCTTATCCTGATGAGTTTCTTGGTGGCCGGAGACAGCAGGTCGGCAAAGAGGCACGAGACCAGGTTGACCTCGTCACTGTTGGTGACCGCCAGGAGGATTTCAGCCTCCCGAATGCCGGCTTCCTCCATGACGACGGGACTGCTTCCAGAGCCCTCAAAAGCCTGCACATCGAGCTGCTCCGAGACACGGCGCAGTGCGTTCGGGTCCTTGTCGATCACCACCACATCCTTGTTCTCGGTGGCGAGCCTGCTGGCTATGTGAAATCCCACCTCACCGGCACCTACGATCATGATTTTCAAGAAACACACCCCCTGCCGGCGCGATTCCGACCGGCCTCGACGCCGCTATCCTTTACACCGGGCACCTTCGGTCCTCGCACAGGAAAGATCGGCTCAGATGGCCTCCGTATGGAAACAATCCCCGAAAAGGACCCTTTCCCGGGACCCGTCCGGCAACTCCAGGATCAATGCGCCATGGCCGTCCACATCCATGGCCCTGCCCTCCATGGTTCGGTGTGCGGTGACGATACGCACGGGTCGGTTCAAGGTGTCCGTGTACCTCTTCCACAGGGCCACCACGTCTTCACGGTCCATTTGCGCGAGCCGATAATCGAGAGCGTCGAGGAAACGGGCGAGCAAATCTCTGCGGGGAAACTCCTTGCCCAGGACATCCTTGACCGCGATGGCGTTCGGTTCGTACAGGGAAGGGTCGTTGTTCACATTGATGCCGATCCCCAGGTTCAGGTACCTGAGGGTGCCCTGCTCGGTGAACATCTCCGAGAGCATCCCCGCCAGCTTTTTCCCGCCAACGAGAATGTCATTGGGCCATTTGACGCGCGCAGGTACCCCGCAAAGCTCTTCAAGGGATTGGGCCAGGGCCACGGAGGCCGAAAAAGGAACGCGGTGGTTGAGGGATACGGGCAAATCGGGCCTCAGGACCACCGTGAAATACAGGCCTCCGCGCACGGAATGCCACACCCTCTTGAGCCGGCCGCGGCCGCTCGCCTGAGATTCGGCGATGACCACCGTGCCGCCGGGGCACCCGCTGCGCGCCAGGTCTCTGGCAATGTCCATGGTGGAGGTTACCTGGGCATAGTAATGGATCTTTTCCTCCCGCCCCGGAAACTCCCACGGATGGAGCAGGTCCGCCATCCCCTGGAGCACGTACCCCGAGGGCCCCTCGATGATGGGATACCCGAGGTCCCGAAGGATCTTCATGTGCCCCGCGACAGCGCCGCCGGAGATACCCAGTTGCCGGGTGAGCACTTGCCCGGAGACCGGGGCCTTCGCCCCCTTCAAAACACTCAAAATCTCCGCTTTCACTCACTGCCTCCGATCAGCATCATCCGCCGAATCAGATAGGAGCCCGGTAAAGCACCGACCCGTTCCGAGCCCTGCGACCGGCGGCCCACGGCAACGCTAAAGCGCAGCTTGTCACCACAACCTCCAAGCGTACACCTCCGGCATGCCCACTTCCAGGATTCTTCGTGCCGTTCGGGCGATATCGTAGGAGACGAAGCGCACCTCTATGCGGTGCAACGCGGCGTCCCAGATCACGTACTTTGCGCGGTTGTCCCCGTCCCTCGGTTGTCCCACGCTGCCCACGTTCACGATATGCTTTCCTCGGTCGAGACTCACGGCGCCCCGGGACGGAACGCTACGTTTCAGTCGTGCTCCGTCGTAACCGACCACTTCGAGCAGGTGGGTGTGCCCCACGCAGCACATCTTCTGGGGCATGTTCCGTAAGACCGCGGCCATCTCAAAATCGTCCACTTCGAAAAGATACCTGCGAACCGAATCGGGAGGAAAACCGTGCACACAAAGAACATCGTGAAACACGAGGCACCGTGGCCATGTGCCGATGGCCTTCAAGGTGTCCGCGGACAGCATCTCCCGCGTTCTGATAAGCGCCCGGCGTGCATGGGGGTTGAACCATGACAGGAGCTCCTCGTTCATGATGGCCTCTTCGTGGTTTCCCAGCACCGAAGGGATCTTCTCCTCGTAAAGCAGGCGCACCACCTGTTCGGGTTCCGGGCCGTACCCGACACAGTCCCCCAGGCAGACCACCGCGTCCGTGTCCTGGCCGTTGACATCCTCCAGGACCCGACAAAAGGCCTCAAGGTTGCCGTGGATGTCCGATAGGAACGCTATGCGCATCTTCCCCAGGATTCCAGATGGTCCCTCGATGCCGCCTCAACCACCGCCGCGCCCGGATCTTCCGTCTGCCTTGCATTCTCCCGGTGCCTCCCGGAGACACGCCGCGCAGCGGGAGTCGGAACACCAGCCGCAGGACATGCAGTCCGGGCATTTGTGCTTGCGCAATCCTTCATCGTACTCGGGACAGAACACCAACCCGTCAAGGGTCTGCTCGAACCGGAGGCCGTCTCTATAGACGAACCGGTTTTGAGAATCTTCCCTTTTCCGCGCACTCATATGGTGCTTGTCCGACAATGCAGGCTCCCCGCCACTCAAACACGGAACAAGCGGTCCCGGGGTGTGCTTTCCCCTGCGACCCTTGACCCTGATACGTTACCACACCCTCGGGTCTGAAACAAATACGCTGTGCTCCTGCCGGGTCGCCCGTTCCCGGAGGGAAAAGACACGGGCTGAACGAGGGAACGTCCCCCGAACCGGCACTTTTCTCTTGACAAGCGCCGGAGGGCTCATGATGATGCATGATTACGGTTACGGGCACACTGGTCGCACCGGCGTCCGGCATACCGGGAAAGAGCGATCCCCGTGGGGGCCGCGTGGACGGGACATGCCCGGTCGCGGGCTGAGAAACCGCGCTTCGCGGTCAATTGTCCAGGGGGGACTTGGAGCAAAAGGAAGGAGGTTGTGTCTATGGTAGGCATTCGTTCATTCGGGGGCTATGTCCCCCGCAATCGTTTGAACCGCATGAAGATTTTTCAGGCTATGGGATGGGTGAACGCCGGCAACATCGCCCACGCCAGGGGAGAAAAGAGCGTCGCCAACTACGACGAAGACAGCATCACCATGTCGGTTGCCGCGGCCCTCGATGCCTTGAACGGTGTGGATAGAAACCGGCTGGAAGCCGTGTACCTGGCCTCCACCACCCTGCCTTACAAGGAACGTCAGAACGCCGGCATCGTGTCCGGAGCCCTCGCCATGCCCGAAGAGGTCCGCACGGTGGATTTCACGGGGTCCCTGAAGGCCGGAACCACGGCCCTGATGTCCGCGTGCGAGACGGTGGCGGCCAAGGGGGCCAACAACATAGCGGTCTGCGTCTCGGACTGCCGGCTGGGAAAGCCGGGCAGCTCCCAGGAGATGCTCTTCGGAGACGCTGCGGCTGCCTTCATCGTGAGCGATGAAGACGTGATCGCCGAGTACAGGGGTTCGTTCTCGGTTTCCTACGATTTCGTGGACCATTTCAGGGGCAGCCGTTCCAGCTTCGATCGCCAGTGGGAAGACAGGTGGATCAGGGATCTGGGTTTCGAGCAGTTCATACCCCGGGCCATCGAGGGCCTGCTCAAGAAATACAACTTGAAGAAGGACGATTTTGCCAAGATCATCTATCCCTGCTATTATCCCGCCGAACGGAAGAACCTCGACAAGTGGCTGGGAGTGGCACCGGAGAAGATCCAGGATACATTGCAGCAGCAGATCGGAGAAATGGGAGCGGGTCAGCCTCTGGTCATGTTGGCAAGTGCCCTGGAAGACGCCAGGCCCGGGGACAAGATACTCGTTGTCAGCTACGGCAGCGGATGCGACGCCCTGTATTTCCAGGTAACGGACAAGATCGCCTCCTACAAGAAGGCAAAAGGGATCTCGGGCTGTATCGCCGACAAGCTCGAGCTGGAAAACTTCGAAAAGTACCTTGCATGGAGGGGCATTCTGCCCATAGACATGGGGTTGCGCTCCGAGGGTGACAACTGGAGCCAGTGGAGCCTTATCTGGAGAAACCGGAAAGCCATCCTTGGGCTTGTGGGGACCAAGTGCAAGAAATGCGGCACGCCCCAGTACCCACCCCAGAGGGTATGTGTCAACCCGGCCTGCGGGGCGGTGAAGGAAATGGAGGAATACTGTTTCTCCGACAAGACGGGCAAGGTGCTCAGTTTCACCGGAGACAACCTGGCCGCATCCATCAATCCGCCCATCATATACGGCCAGGTGCGTTTTGAGGGAGGGGGCAAGTTCATGTTCGAGATCACCGGCTGCGAATTAGACCAGGTGCGCGTGGGCATGCCGGTCTCTTTCAGTTTCCGGATCAAGTTTTACGACGAGAGACGCGACGTCACCGCGTACTACTGGAAGGCTGTTCCAATGAAGGAGGTGTGATCATGGGAGGAATCAGAGACAAGGTAGCCATTCTGGGCATGGGCTGCACGAAGTTCGGCGAGCGTTGGGAATCGGGCGGGGAAGACCTCATCGTGGAATCCTTCACCGAGTGCCTGGAAGACGCGGGCATAGAGAAAAAGGACATCCAGGCGTGCTGGCTGGGAACCAACATGCCCCAGATCAGCGTGGGTTCTTCCGCATTGCCCCTTTCGCTGACCCTGCACACTCCGTTCTTGCCCGTCACACGGGTCGAGAACATGTGCGCCACGGGAACCGAGGCCTTCCGGGGCGCTTGCTACGCGGTGGCTTCAGGGGCCTATGACATCTGTCTGGCCCTGGGTGTGGAGAAACTCAAGGATACCGGATACGGCGGGCTGCCCAACCTGAACGTGGGCGGCACCATGGTTTCCATTGCGCCCAATGCCACGGCGCCCGGCCAGTTCGCCCAACTGGCCTCGGCTTATGCGGCCAAGTTCAACGTTCCCATGGAAACCGTCAAGAAGGCCATCGGGCATGTTTCGTGGAAGAGCCACGAGAACGGCTCCATGAACCCCCGGGCCCATCTGCGCAAGAAGGTCTCCATGGAGCAGATTCTCAACGCCCCCATGATCGCCTATCCACTGGGCCTTTTTGACTGCTGCGGGGTGAGCGACGGGTCCGCGGCCGCCATCGTGACCACGCCGGAAATCGCAAGAAGCCTCAAGCCGAACCAGGACCTGGTCAAGGTGAAATCCTTGCAGATCGCCGTCAGCTCCGGCGAGGAAGCGGGATTCACCGATTGGGACGGCGCCAACTTCATGACCGCCGCACACGCGGCAAAGGCTGCTTACGCAGAGGCCGGCATCAAGAACCCCCGCGAAGAAATCAGCATGATGGAGGTGCACGACTGTTTCTCCATCACCGAGCTGGTCACCATGGAGGATCTCCAGATCTCACCGCGCGGCAAGGCGTGGGAAGACGCTCTCAACGGATTTTTCGACCTCAAGGGGGGGGGCGTGCCCTGCCAGGTGGACGGCGGTCTCAAGTGCTTCGGTCACCCCATTGGGGCGTCCGGGCTGCGCATGCTCTACGAGATGTACAACCAGTTGCTGAAAAGATGGCCCGAAGAAAGGCTGGTGCCCAATCCCAGGTTCGGGTTGACCCACAACCTGGGCGGCACTCCTGCCAGCAACGTGTGCAGCGTGGCCATCGTGGGGCTCTAGGTTCCTATTTCTCGACCAGTGCCCGGTTCCCCCAAGAAGCAATGCGGGGACCAGCCGCTGCCCGATGATGGGCCCGCAAGGGGCTCCCATCCCGTCACCTCGCGGCCAAGGCCGGGGTGACGGGATGGCTGCGGGTCTGTTCTCACTCGTACACGGCAGACCGCGCTGATCCCGTGAGATTCCCAACGCTTACTGCCCAAGAATTGTGTGCCGGCTGTCTGCGGCGACCGCGTCCTTTCAGGGGGCTGCTTCCATCCAGCAGGTGAGAAACCGTCACTGCTGGCTCCACAGAGAAACCCCCACCCTTGCCTGATCGACAATGCCGATGGAAAGACGCAGCCTCAGCACGGGCTTTCCTTTTCCACCAGCAGATCCATATAACGGCCGAAAAGCTCCGGATGGGCCTCTTTCATGTCCCGCCGCACTTCCACCAGGTCCACGGTCCGGGTCAGACGAAGGAGGGGGGCGTTTTCGCACAGGACCACACCCAGGCAAAAGAGCCGGGCACCGTCCCGGGGAAGGCAGCGGCTGCGCCAGACGGTCCGCACCATCACATACGTCTCGATGGCCCTATCCAGATCCTCGAGTGCGCTCAGCAGCTTGGGACCAAAGAGCCCCTCCAGGCGCGCGTGGGCGGGAAACCAGGCCGCAGCCGCTTCCGCCTCATTGCCCCCTTCTTCCTCCAGGCGCCTGACAAGGGCTTGGAGCTCCCGGTCTTTCACCTGACGCCAGTCCACTGCCAGGGGGTCCAGCAGGCCCGCTTCCCTGTAACACCGCCGGGCTGTTTCGGTTTTTCCCAGTGCGGTGTAAGCATCTCCCAGGTAGCCGAAGGCTCTGGCGTTGCAAGGGTCTTTGGAGACAGCGGCATGGAGGAGTTCCACGGCGCGGTGGTGGCGGCCCGCCTCCAGGTAGAGGTACCCTGCGGGAAGCCCGTTTTCGAGGAAGACAACCTTTTGCTGCCCTGCGCTTTCCAGTGCGGCGGCCGCCTTTTTGAAAAGCGATGCCTTCATCCCGGAAAGAACGGCAGGTTCGTCAAACCCCAGGTTCCGGCAATGATCGCGAAAATTGTCCCACAGGGCGCAAAGCAGAAGGGGCGTGTCGGCAGACCCCCTGCGCAACCGGGCCAGCTCGGTCTGCAACGTGGCGGTCAGCTTTGTGAGCACTTCCAACCTGGGGAGTGGTCGGTAGAGCGCGGCGTACCGTGCAAAAGCTCTTTGCGCCATTTGCAGCTCCAGGTCCATCAAGGCCCCTATTCCCGAGTTCAGGAGGGTGTGCTCGGGATCGAAGAGGGAAACCTGCTCGACCTTTGCCGGATCCCATTTGCGCCTCGGGGAAAACCCCGGTAAAGAGCCTTTCGTCATGGCAAAGAAGATAGATCCCCGCACCGCGGGCTGTCAACCAGGACCCGACCCTTCACACGAGAAGGCACCGGTGGTCTGTCCACCCGGTCGTCAGCGGCACGTGGTCCTGGTGGCCCCCGAGATCCACTGGAACACGGGAAATATCGGAAGGACGTGCCTGGGAGCGGGAGCCTTCCTGCACCTTGTCAAGCCCCTGGGGTTTTCCCTGGACAGCCGACAGGTCCAGCGCGCGGGCTTGGACTACTGGGATCGCGTCGCCCTGCGTGTGTGGGATTCCTTTGACTGTTTCGAAAAGGCCCTAAGTCCGGAGCCAGGGGAAATAGTGCTTGTGACCAAGCGCGGCAGGCGGTCTTTCTGGGAAATGCCCTCCCCGGAGCGGCTTTTCATGGTGTTCGGTTCCGAAACCCGGGGACTGCCCCGGAGCCTGCTGCGCCGGTTCGCCGAGGCCACCCACCACATTCCCATGAGAGGCGAGATCCGCAGCCTGAACCTTTCCACCGCGGTGGGGATCGTCCTGTACGAAAGCCTGAGAAGGCACGGTGCAGCCCACCGCTGGCCTACAGATGCCTGGGCAGGGGCGTAGGGGGAGTGTTCACACCAAGCAGGCCGCCATCTCGGCGAAGTGGCGTGGATCTTTCAGGTTCTTTCCGATGATCCGATAAACGGCATCGTAGTGGAGCTTACAGTACAAATGGACCGGAAGGTTGCGGGACCCGGCCATCCTCTGCGGATTTCGAGACAAAAACACTTTTCCCAAGGATCCGTTTCTGGTATTCGGCTCACGACTCCACTCCAACAGCCAAGGAAGCCCCTTATAATGACCACTCCTTCCGAAGAGACCCGCCCACGGTCCCGCGGAACCAACGGCGGATGGGTGCGCTACCTGCAACTTTCTCCCCCGAGCCTTGCCGACAACACCGCGGACGCCCAGCGCATCTTGCGTGCTCTGGAAAGGGACCTGGGGGGATGCTCGGTCACTGCCCCCCTTTCGCTGGTCCGCGGTCTTCCGGTGGTCCTGCGGGAATCGGGATTCAGGATCCGCTGTACGGTGTTTCCCGAAGCTTCCCGCTGCGTGCTGCTGGAAGTGGAACCGTGGGACGCGCCGCCCTTGCTGGGTCTTGCCGTGGACCTGGGAACCACCCGTGTGGTGGTGCGGCTCGTGGATCTCGAGTCCGCGCAAGTGCTCGGAGAAAGAGCGTTCGACAACCCCCAGCAAAGAATCGGTCCCGACATCCTGGCCCGCATTCACTTTGCCGACACGCCGGGGGGGCTGCACACCCTGCACCACCTGATCATGGAAGAGCTGAACCGGGAGATAGGGACCCTTTCGGGCCAGGCGGCCATGTCCCCGGAAAGGATCGTGGGGGTGAGCGTGGCGGGCAACACGGCCATGACCCATCTTTTCCTCGGGCTCGATCCCCACTGGATGATCCGGGAGCCGTACATCCCCGTGGTCAATACGCCAGGGGCCGTGTCGGCTAGGGAACTGGGCCTCAAGCTACACCCCCAGGCCAGGATCTTCGTGTTTCCCAATGCGGGAAGCTACTTCGGCGGGGACCTTGTCGCGGGAATTTATTACAGCGGCCTGCACCTGGGCAAGGAGACCCGGATACTGGTGGACGTGGGAACCAACGCCGAGGTCGTGCTGGGCAACAGCGACTTTTTCGTGGCCTGTGCCGGAGCGGCCGGCCCCGCCCTGGAGGGAGGCGTGACACGAATGGGGACCCTCGCCGGGCCCGGAGTGATCGAACGGGTGCGCATCGACCCGCAAACCCGGACCCTTCACTTGCAGACCATCGGCGGGCTGCCGCCCGTCGGCATCTGCGGCTCCGGACTCATCGATCTTGCGGCCGTGCTTTTCCGAAGCGGTATGCTGGACGTGCAGGGAAAGTTCGTCCCCGGCATGTGCGGCTCCAGGTTGACGGACCGGGACGGCATCCCGTCCCTTTTGCTGGTGCCTGCGGCGGAGTCGGGAACGGGGGAAGACCTTTACGTGACCCAGGTGGACATGGACAGCCTCTTACGGTCCAAGGCGGCCATGTACACCATTTTGACCACCATCACTTCCACGGTGGGCCTCGCCTTCCAGGACCTGGACCGATTCTTCGTGGCCGGCACTTTCGGCGCGTTCATCGACCCTGCCTCGGCCATAACCATCGGCATGATCCCCGATCTTCCCCTGGAGCGCTACCGGTCCCTGGGAAACAGCTCCCTGGAAGGCGCCGCCCTTTTCCTGCACTCACTGGAAGCGGTAGGGATCATCGAGGCGATTCAAAGGAAGATCACCTACCTGGAGCTAAACGTGAACCACGAATTCATGACCCGGTTCAGCGCCGCCAAGTTCTTCCCTCACACCGACCCTTCGCTCTTTCCCTCGGTGGCCAAGTGGATGAAGGAGCGGGGCTGAGCAGGCAGGCCAGGACGAGTCCGACGAGGCTCAACACGGTGAGGATCAGAAAGACCGGCTGGTAGCTCGAAGTGACATCGAATATCCTCCCGGCGGCGATGGGGCCTATGGCGGCTCCCACCGTTCCGCTGAATACGATCACCCCGAAAAGGACGCCGTGGGAGGCGAGGCCGAAAAGCTCAGCCACCATGGGGGAGATCACCGTGAAAAAACCGCCGTGGGCAAGCCCGTAACAGGCGGCAAACAGGTACAACATCCACAAATCCCTCGCGGCCTGGAGCCACAGAAAACTGCTGATGAGCACGAGAAAGCAGATGATCATCGCCCTCTTGTTGCCGATGCGATCGATGGTAAGGCCCGTCGCCAGTCGGCCCACCATGCTCACGCCGCCGATGGTGGAAAGAACGCCGGCGGCTTTGATGGGGGAGATGCCTGTGTCCGTGGCGTGGGGAACGATGTGCATCAGTACGGTGAGCAGGCAGGAAATCAGTACCAGGTTGAGCAGGCAGATGATCCAGAATTGCCCGGTGCCCATGGCGTCACGCAGGCTCAAACCGGAACTCTGGCCCGGATCTTGGGCCGTCGGTTCCCGGACGCCGTCGGGCAGCAGGCCCATCCGGCTCGGGTCCCGCCTGAGCAACTGGCTCACGGATACCAGGAGCGCCAGGAGCAGCACCCCCATCACCGCGTAGGCGATCCGCCAGCCATAGGCGGAGATGAGCAGGCCCGCCCCCAGGGGGATGGTCAACTGGCCGGCGCCGGTCCCCACCTTGACGATACCGGTCATCACGCCCCGCCTGCTGACAAACCAACGGGCGGTGGTGGTCAAGGCGATGACATCGATGGAACTCATGCCGATGCCGATAACGGCGCCGTAGAACAGGTAGAGGTGCCAGAGGGTGTTGAGCTGGGACATCAGAAGGTAGCCCACCCCGAGGAAAGATCCTGTGACGGCCATGATGGCCCGCGGCCCGAACCTGTCGTTCAGGCTGCCGACAAAGATCCCGAGTGTTCCGGAGACGAGAAACGTCAGGGACGAAGCCCCCGAGAGGGTGGCCCTTGTCCACCCGAAGTCCGCCAGCAGGGGTTTGAAGAAGACCCCGAAGGATATCAGGCTCCCGATGCCGAGCCCCTGGATAGCGAAACAGGCCGCGGCCACCCAGTAACCATAATAGATGGTATGGGTCCTCTTGTTCATGGGTCGCCCCATCCTCGGAGGCGCATTGGAGAAGAAACGATCTGCACGGGTTCGTTGCAGGGTCGACGGCGGCCCTGCCGGATTTTGGCCTTGCTAAGGGCTCGTGCAAAAATAACTTCCCATCTTGATGCGCCGATCCATCACGCTTGGCGGCGTTGCTCGTCGGTTAAATGGCCAGCCATTCGCCCTCCTCGCGCCTTGCCATGCGCGCGCCTCGACACCTG